>Ga0307515_10024059_pt1 | contig 10633 bp, 1 predicted proteins | sample 17_EM_MG_FD_194513 | JGI IMG/M metagenome (GOLD analysis project Ga0307515, IMG submission 194513) | Populus trichocarpa ectomycorrhiza microbial communities from riparian zone in the Pacific Northwest, United States - 17_EM | ecosystem: Host-associated > Plants > Roots > Unclassified | place...
AAACATAAAAGAAATATATAGTCCCTTATCCCCTCTAAATAAGCCTAATGAACCTTTTTTGGGTTGCAAGAAAATGAGTCATATCTAGTAATTAAATAACACAAGTCTAATATTGAAACAAACCCTAAAATAATATCTAATTTAGAATAAAGTCAATTTAGAATAAAGTCTAAAGCTAATAATATTCAACACTAAAATAAATAGATAAAAAAAATCAAAAAACAAGTTCTTCTTGCTTGAAACCCTCATGCATGGCCAAAAATTCCCTTTGCTTTCTTTGAGTCTTTGTCGAAATTTCATGCTTCAAATTATTAGCTAGGAAACCTTGTTTTTAATTTCTGGAATTTTCTCCCTTAAATTGCCTCCCTTCTATTTGATAAGCTAGGAAATCCTATAAAATAAGAAAAAGAACAACAAAAAAATCTCAAGCCTCTTTGCCATATACATTAATGGATATGGAATCCTTGCAAGCTATGTATAATAGTTGTTGTCATAAATGTCTCCTTGTTTGACATAAAATCCTTGTAAAATAGGTAAGTCAATAACTGCCACACATTTTTTCAAGAGAAGAATCTTTTTGTTGATTAGAATCCATAATACACAAGGAAACAATATTTCTTCACTTTTCGCACATTCTTAAAAGATTTCTTTCTTGACTTCAAACACGTTATTTTTTGTATGGATGAATTAGAAAGTATACCACATATCACTAGAAAAGTATGGATGTCTACTTTCCAAATCAATTAGAATCTCAACATAATATTTTTTTTGTAACTCTATATATAGTCCAAACAATAGACAAATGTCCAAACAGATAAATTTGACAAGATTGATTTAGTAACTTTGACTCTCTGAAATAATCTTTTACCTAACTCTGATATACCTTAAAGTTTAACCTAGTGTAGAAAAGCATGTTTAGAATATCTTGTAAAAGTCATAGACTAATCCAATGTTTTTTTTTAAGTTATGCTTGATAGCATAAAATTGAACGGTAGAAAATTTTACGCCAAAATCTAAATTTGACCTTACTTAGATTGTATCATTCCTCTCTTTTCATGATTACTCTTCATCGAATAACCAATAGGTATAATGGACAATTATTTAGCCTCTTGTTAAAGCCTTTAGAGTTCTTTTCTTAACCACACTTGCCGCCAACAACATTGTATAAAAATAGTAGCCGATAACAATTTCAAATTAGCATGCATTGTCATCCACTTGTGTACATATTTTTAAATGATAATAACTATTGTTCTCTTTCATTTTTCATCCCTTTACCACTAAACTAAAGCTCTTCGTTCTTCCCGTTCTTTATTTGTTTCTTTATAAATCTTTACAATTCATTCAGCCTCGTGCTCTTTATCTAGGTATCATAAAAGCATTATGATCATAAATATTTGAAATTCATAATCTCAGTTTCTCTTCCTTACTAATATTGAATTCCCTCTGATCAGCCCTATATCGAACTCCACTATTTTCATTAGCACTTCCCTTCAATCTTTTCATCTTGATACAATCCAAGAAAAGATTGAACAAGAAAATTTAGATTATAGCATAATTATACCTATTGTCCAGTTTTATACTATTGAGCATAAATCAACCCAACACCATAGCTGACCAAAACTACGTTTCTAGTCCCTAAATCAAGCGTTGATATTAATACAAAGGAATTCACTGCACGAGGAACGGATCTATTCTCATGTTTGTCTATGGCGCAATTTTGTAACATATTTGATTTATTACCCCTTCTTAAACATTCATTTGTAGTTGATGATCGTTTCTTTTGCTAGGTATTAGAATAAGAGAAAAGGTGAACGAATCATTACCAGAACGTTAAATCAAACTACATTGTTACTCGAGAGGTAACCATGCAAATTCCCAACTGCATAATCCAAGATATGTTTCTAGTCAACTTCCACATAAATAATATCTAGGCACCAAGGCGTCTCCATTTCCCCTTCAAGCTTCGACTTCTATGAAAATAGTTGTGTTCCAGCTATCTAGCCTTGTTAAATGTTCCAGCTACAGAACATTGTTATTGTCGATGACATGGAGAGATGGTTCGAGCAATAGCATGCATACTTTCATTTTGAAGTACTTTGTTTCAGCTATATTGTTTATTCAAATGACAAACCAGATCAGTTGAGTGGCCATGGTGATCCCGCCATCACTGCTTCAATTTCCGAAATCTGTCGAGGACATTTGGTCATGTTCTGACAACCACCAGCTGTGACATGCTACAAACATCAACAAGAAAAGAAAAAACATCACAAGAAATACCAAAATCAACTTCAAAAATAAGCATGATATTAGCTGATATAGAGTGGACTCGTGTTTTGTAATCTCAGCAGCATGGCATTTTTATTTTTATTTTTATCTTTATTTATTTATTTATAGCAACTTCTTAAAATATGCAGAAAAAAAAATGAAACAAAGATGGTTATTAAAAAAAATTAATTCATTGTTATTGGAGCATAAAGCAAAATTATAATTGAAATATGGAATCAATAAACGCAGAAACCATCTCCATTTGAGTGTCAGGAAATAAAGTACCACATCACTTTCAATTCGAACCCCACCAAAACCTTTAAATCTGCTAATTGCTTCACGATCGAAAAACTTTGCAGTATTTGAACTCTCCATTGCTGGAGCCAACAACGCATCAATGAAGTAGCAGCCAGGCTCCACTGTTATTACCTACAAGAAGAGCTCCGGGCTTAGAGTATTTAGTAGATTTTTAATGTTGTCTTTCATTTCTAACTGTAGATGTTCACATGAAAGGTCAACGCATTATTTTGTCAAAGATCTTAATATCAGCAGTGTAGATGCATGGTTCTTCATTGAACAAGGCCATCACTAACCATTCCCTCTTGAAGCTCTCGAATAGTACGCAAAGCTTTCAATCCTGGTCCTTTTAATTTCTCCAGTCCCTATAATTTGTTTCCGTCAAGATCCAATCCTTGGAGAAAATGAAGCAAAATAGGAGGATTGAAAGCGGAGCTTCGGCAGATAAATTAGCAACAAGTACCTTTAAGTAGCCACCAGGATCATGAGTATCAATCCCCAGGAAATGCCCCAGACCATGAGGCATGAAAACAGCACCTAATCGCTCGATCATCATGTCATCTACATTGCTAAAACCAAGAAATCACACTTGCATTTAAATTAATATTTATCCTGATCATGTCAAATAGTTAGAAGTGAAAGAGATGTCACTGGGGAATTTAAAGTTTACCCAACAATAATGCACCCGTTTTTCAGCGACTCAAGAATCACCTGCTCTGCTAATCTGCAAAGAATAATAACAATAGTAATATACATGCAGTAGCATGGCCTTGAAAGTTCTACACAGCAGGTAAAGTAGTTGCTGGAATTTCATTAATAAAACGACATTACTTTTCTAATATGTAAATGCAATAATGAAAAGCATCCAGGTAATGTATGTTTGCTGAACATCAAAAGCTCTCAGTCAAATTTCAAAATACCATATTGGATTGGTATAGTGGACATCTATCCATCTATGGAAAAATATTCTATTTTTGATGTTTACCTGCTGTTTTTACAATATATAATGTCATACAACTGTCAAAATAAGTTCTCAATTCTTCCTTTATCAAAATCAAAATGAGCTCAACTCTTCCTTTACCCTAGGTCTCAATTAAAAGCCTTCTTCAAACTATTTGGTATCAAAATAAATGAACCAAATATTGTTAAGCCATAACAATGCGTTTCTCTTTTTCTTAGATGTAGTGATTGACTGCACCCACCCACCAATTATTCTCTGAAGCATCTATTACAAAGGTAAAGCTAGCTAAATAATTTTGTTTAAACTTGTTTATGACAGGATAAAAGCAGTATTTTCAACAAAAAGAAAAGTAGTTTGTAATCATTAATGAAAGTTAACACTCGTCTAATCTTACTTATGCATATCTACCCAGCTGACTCCAGGTTTCATTGCAGATATGACAGCATTGTGAGCATCAAGGACAGCCTGCAAAATGTGCCATTTAGAAAAAATTCCAAGACAACTGACTTGCTAAGAGACTAAAAATCTGAAAAGGCTCATGTGGGGTAAGCAAATGAACTTTGAGCAGTCTTACATTGTATATAAGGGATTGATCACTTGTAAACTTGCCATTCACCTGTATACAGGGGGGGATGGCACTTTTAGACAAAACATTGAATTGAGGAAGCAAATAACAGAAATTCAGGTGGCCTGCCCTCTTGACTACCCTTTAAAATCCATAGCCACAATTGCCATAATATCAAACACTTTAATTTTTATATGTAATTTCTAATACCTAGAAACTTATGAATCATTTCATCTGTTTGCTTCCATGAAGAATCTGTGACACTACTTAATAGTATTAGTTAAAATATGTTCAGTTGTAGTAGTGTAGTGGTGGTCGTGCCAGTGAAGAAGAAAATGATGTTGATGATGATGTGGGTCACTATCTCTATATAGATGATCTAATCATTCAAAAGGTAAAACTGAACATATCTCCTCAATCACAGTTGTCTATGAAAGGTATAATCATTAACAGTTGGGAGCGACTAGGCCTAGTTCTATCTAAAATCCAGAACATGAGTTCAACAGAAATCAGCTTGGTTATCCTTATTGCTCTTCATCATAATTGTTGATACAGGGAACTCTCTATTCACCAAAACATGTGAACCATCAAGACTTCCCAAAAGATAATAAGAAAGAACTGATATCATGTCCACATAGGTGGTAAGATCAGCCTACTGATAAATGGATGTATCAGAATAGTGCAGGTTAGTATTGTATTTGACACAAGTAAAACACTTGTCCTCAATTAAGATGCCTGCATTAGCTTCTGCCCAAAAGGTGGAACAAAATAAACTTGGAGATAATAATTTAAAAAATGCAAATGGAAAATTTTATACTTACAGGGAATGAACAAGTAATGTCAGACCCGTAGAACTGGTATTCAGCTCCCATATCAAACAATGCCATATCTCCATCTTGCAGGGTCTGCATAAAACTCATTATAAACATTTTTTTAGACTAAAAGATAATTCTTCCAATTTAAAAATTTATAAACAAAATAGGAACTGTAACTTCATCTTAGCAGTTGCAAAATTTTCATGCAAGGGATATAATCATAGCAAGAGTAGAATTTCATACAGGTTAACGACAATATGATCACCATCAATTTGCCAAAATCTCAATTCTAAGCTAAGTCCACATCTACAATTGTAAAGCCTAAATAATCTGTCACCAACAGCAGAAAACACAAATTGCCTCTCCCACAACATTATACAAATGGGTTCTGACAATCACAAGACCCATGGCCTCTGCTTTGCACGCAACAATGAACATTCTATAGGTAACATTATAGGAAAATGGGTGTGCAAACAACACATTCAGAAAATCAACATATTTTCCAGGCCAGCTTGCCTCTTAGATATACATCCAAAAAGCATCTAAGTTGCACATGTATATGTTAGCATGGTCCTTTTCAGTAGAATCATTAGTTTCCATATACATATTTGTTATTTATGTCAAGAAAACAGCTGTAAATATTTGTGTAATCATAGGGTAATTAGCTTTCTATAATTAGGCCGAGATTATAGTTAATAGTAGCAGATTTTATGGAATGTAAATCAGAATTCTTCCTATTTAATGAAATAGACTCTCATGAAGAGAGGTCATTCAGCCAAATTAACAGTATAGCTACTACACATATACTCCTTTCAGTAACAACTTTTTTTCCCAAAGTAACAGAAAATAGAATTCACAGTTTATAAGCAAAATTAATGTTCAGGAAACCTATCAATATGGTGTATGTCATCTCAATTGTATCATAATATTAAATATAAAAAAAATCAATCAATCATAACCTTTAGTTTATCCTATTCTTCACTTTTTACTGATGCGCATGAACGCGTACAAATGCAATATCAAAATAATGATTTGAAGGTCAAAACACATAGCACAAAGTCACCTTTTTTTTTTCAATATATTTATATTCTTCACTTTTTAGTGTTGCGTGGAAGTGTAGGTGTGTGATTATCATGTAGAACTGTAGAGGCGACTTCCTCACTTTTAGGTAGCAACTTCTTATAAGAAAAAAAAAAAAGAAAAGCAAGGTGCATGATTACACTTTTCTTTGGTTGATAATAATTTGTTTGGATTTTTACCTTAAAATTTTTTCTCACTTCATCATAGATGAGTTTTAGGTGTGATTATCATCTAGAAGCCACTCTCTAACGTTTGTATTTTAGCAACAGAATTGGAAGGAAAGAAAAAAGATGAATATTTTACTATCATATCATTTTCTTTCTTTTTCTATTTTTAATTAATATACTATTTAAATTTCTTCTTTGCATCAATAGATGCAAATTCCTCAATTTTTTCAATTTTTCCTCTCTCAATTCTTTTTCTCCACGTTATTTCAATTTTTCATATTAGCTACTCACACAATCATTGTTCAATTTTTTTCTCTCCTCTCATCTGAATATCCCACCAGTTTTCCTTTACATGATTTTTTTTTTTTCTTTTTTTATTGGCAAATCAAATTATGGCCAAAGCCAAGACCACTATATACGCTAGAAAAATATATTTGGCACCAAACAATTTTACAATAGCATGGCCACAAAAATTGTGCACAAACTTGTAATCCTACTTAAAGTGAACATGTATGATTGAGGTTATTTTCTAATTTTTCATCATATTACCTCCCAAACATCAATGACTTGACCATTAAAAATGAAAACAATGTGCTTTAGTGCTTAAATTTTGAGCCAAGATGGGCGTGGGATAGAGGCACAAAATTGTAATTTGACAATTATGAGTCTCCAATACCCTAAAAAAATAATATAAATTACATGAACTATGTTTAAACCACCTAATGAGTAGGCATTAGGCTAGGTATACATAAATTGAGGATCTTCCTATCAATGATGATGTATGCTTGAAGAGAATATTGATTGAATTAGAGAAATTCTGTAATCATTAATAATTCTATGTATAATAATAATAATAATAATAATGTATGTGCATATGATAGTAAAATCTTTTCTAGAGAAGAATTAAAGGCATGCATGTGGTAAAATGTAACATCCTGCTAACAAAGTCCACACTATGGCCATATCTAATAAAAAAAACTTAAAAGTTGTGTTATTGAGATAGAAGAGCATAATTGTATATTTGCATTCTAGTTATGATTATTGTAAGGAAGACTAACTTTCAGAATTTTATAATTCAAACAAATTAAATTTTTATATACAGTAACTTCATAAAAATTAGCATCAAGAAAGTATATAATACTATCATATTCTATAAACCGAAGATTAAAAGGAACAATTGTTTCTTTTACCACATTTATATTTTTCTAATGCCCATTAATAAAATAACATGATTGGCTAGTAATTGGTGCATGAATCATAAAATTAATTTTGATTGGCTATTATTGAGTGAAAAATGTAAATTTATGTGCAAAACTAGAAGCTGAATTCTTTTTTCTCAGTTATATATATATTGTACAAGTATTCATAGCACTTGGTTAAGAAGTTACAACTAACTTGTATTCATAAATTGATTGATAGACCATTTTATGTGATGATGTATGCTTAAAGAGTAAAAAATATTGATTGAATTATAGAAATGCTCTACTCGTTAATAATATCATGTGTTGATGACCAAAAATTAATAATTTTATGTATTAGTAAAATACTTTTTTTAGTAAAATAAAAGACATTCATACGGAAGAACAGAATGACATAATGCTACTTAAGTAAAATCTATGGCCATATCTAATAAAAAATTATTGACCTTCTACTATTGATTAAGAAGTGCATAATTATATATTTCCATTTTAGTTACAATTTTTAAAAGAAGATGATTGACTTTTATAATTTTAGAACTCGAACAAATTAATTTTTTATATAAAGTAACTTCAGAAAAAAAAAAATAGCAAATAGAAAGGTTGTAGTATTACTATATTGTTTATAATGAAGATTAAAAACAAAATCATTTCTTTTACCATATCTATATTTTTGTAATGCAAATCAATAAAATATGAATGGTTAGTAATTGGAGCATGGCCTAAAAATTAGTTTGATTGGCTATTATTGATTGAGATGTGTAAATTTATGCATGTACGTAGAAGCCAATCATTTTTTTTCTTTTTGTTAAGTTAATCTAAGCCTATACTAGAGAAGTTAGAACTAGCTTGAAGGATACCAAGATACTCCACATATTGAAGGATCCTCCTAGCTATAATAATGTTACAATTAACCTTAATTGCTTTAGTTGTATTCTATAATACCCATAAATGGATATTATAATTGATTGATATAAAATTAACTTTAATTGGTTAAATGGGAATTATAGAGGATCTCCATATCCAAGTGGTAGGTTTTCTCATATTATGAATCATTGAGTTTTTGACAAAAAGCTCTTTTACAATTATGATAAGCTAACTACAATAACTATAAGATAATTTATAATTGATTGCTAATCTTTTTTTCTTTTTCTCATAAACAAAATTTAACAAAGAAAATGCAATGAACTTTTTTTGTTTGAACTATAATGAATTGATTACTATTATAAATTATCAATTCAAATGGTTATGAGAGAAAAATATTGATTAAATTACAGAAATTACATAAACAATCTAAAAAAACAGGGTTTTTTATGGTGCTTTACTGTTCATATTTTTTAATCATTTGATAGTAATTGCTCTTCGTAACTCAGTTGGTAGCACGCAAAAATGGAACCACAAGGTTGTAGGTTTGAATCCTGCTGGCAGCATTATGTTCAAATAGTTAACATGTTGTCTGACCGTTATTTTTTAAAAAAGAATAAAAAGGGTGAACGACAAAAATAACACAGGGTCATGCACACGGGTTTAGCCTCCAAGCCCATGCACACCTGCCCTGCTAGTGACCTAAGTGTGCTTGGCTTTTTATGGAACTCCAAAAAAATTACCAGATTCACTTACTTTTCAGGTATGACATGATTCTTAAATACTATTATAAAATTTTATTTGAATTTTTAAAAAAAATTCAATTATTAGGTGTGATATAAAATTATAATAGTAATAATAAATTGCTCATGAAAGTCAATTCAAATATTTGTTTTAGTCTTAAAATCTTTAAAATGATTTTTAACATAATTTTATCACGTTTATGATGTTTTTAGATTTCAATTACACAAAATATGGATATACTATTTTGATATTTTTGTTAAATTACTTTAACAATCATAAAATATTTGTTTTCTAACAAACAATGATTCCAGTTAAAAAACTTGTGTTCCCTCAGACCAACAAAAGACACTTTAATAAAAAAAATATATATTGATTGATAAAAAGAAAGACCAAAAAGATTGTACTTTCAGGTTTAATAGTTGTGCCAAACAATTACTTGAGACCTATACTTTTTTTTTGCATTCAATAAAATTTTGGTCCCTGCACTATGCGCGAGCATACAAACTAGTTCTATAGTAATTATTAAATGTACATGTGAAGGAAAACCTTTTTTATTCAAGCAAAAAATATAATATAATACTCATTAAGAAAAAAATATAGCAATATCTAATAAAAAAATGTTAAAAAAGTTGTGTTATTGAGATAAAAGTACATAATTATATATTTACTTTTTATTTCAATTTAAGAAGATTAACATTTATAATTCTAAAATTCAAAGGAATTAAATTATTATAGAAAGTAACTTTACAAAATTAGCATAGAGAGAATATTATATTGCCTTGTTACCTAAACAAAAGAGTAAAAAAACAATTTCTTTTACCATGTTTCTATAAAATTATAAAGGTTGACCATGAATTTTAAATTGTTTCCTTCACTCATATTAGGTCATCTTTTAGATTATTTAAATGATAATTTATAACAAAAACATATTTAAATGTAATTATCTATTTAAATTAAAATTTATAACAAAATATTAAAAGGTTGAATTAGGTTCTTTTCATTATTCAAACTCAACACACATAAGCTATCAAGATTGTATGTATAGTCTATACTAATAATGGAAAGAAAAATGAACTAATTTTAGTATAATTTGAGATTATTTATTATATCTAAGACCATTGAAAATTATTATTTTTGAACATTATTATGAACAAAACTTTATAACTATATATCATGATTTTAAGGAAAAAAAAACCTTCTACTATATATAATACAAGTATAAAATATTTTTAGAAAGAAAAGATTATAGGTGATCAAATATTAAATTTTTGATAAAAAAAATTATTTAGAATCTTATATTTGAATCAAATATACCAAAGAATATTAAAAATTGAATTATATTATAGATTTTAAAGAATACTTAGATTTAATAAAACATCATTTTCTTACCATAAAAAATTACAACATGAAATTTGCTGACATTAAATGTAAATTTTTAAACATATTATAGCATCCGATGATAATGAAAAAAATAATGAAAATAATTTTAGTAAGCATTAAGATAGATTATTTTCTAAACATTCTAACTATTATTACCAACAAAATTACAAGAATTTTACATCATACTTGAAAGCCTTTATGTTCGTTGACATAGGAAAAATTTAAGGCTATGTTTGTTTCCCGGAAAGTGGTTTCCGGAAAACCACTTTCCAAACTTTCATGTGTTTGTTTGTCATTAG
>Ga0307515_10024060_pt1 | contig 10633 bp, 16 predicted proteins | sample 17_EM_MG_FD_194513 | JGI IMG/M metagenome (GOLD analysis project Ga0307515, IMG submission 194513) | Populus trichocarpa ectomycorrhiza microbial communities from riparian zone in the Pacific Northwest, United States - 17_EM | ecosystem: Host-associated > Plants > Roots > Unclassified | place...
GGGCTTTGGTCTTGGGATTGTACGTTGATCCCGCTATCTTTCTGTCCTGTCCTTGATTTATCGCGACGGTGAAGATAGATTCGTTCTTCCAAGAACTCCCAACTCCACCGGCGTTGCATGTAATAATCGAAGCCCACCCGGACGTTCGGGAGTACATGAAGTCTCAAGGGTGGTACTCGAAACCGAACGTGAAGATCCTAGGAGGTAAATGGCAGGACCACGTCGGTTCGCCTGAACTTTTGGAGGTCGGGGGGTTTGATGTCATATACACCGACACATTCTCTGAAGAGTACAAAGGTGACTTGCTTCGCCTCGAACTGGAAATGACGAGGCTAAGCGCAACAACCAGAACTCCACCAATTCTTCAAGCAGCTTCCAGATCTTGTCGATGGTCCGGAATCGCGTTTCAGCTTCTTCAATGGTTTGGGAGCAACTAGTGGGTGCCGATTACGATAAATTTCCCCCCGCTGACTGATTTGCACCAGACGCCCTTTTCTACGACGTTTACACGAACATTTCGGAGATACATCTGAATGATCTCGGGATGAATGTGACTTGGAAACAACTAAGCGTCGCTCCAAAAGTGACTGAGGACAGGTGGGGAGGCAGCCTGCAGTATTTTTCTCTTCCCTTCTACCAACTTCCGGTTGGGAAGATGCGTCTTGCGTAGAGTACATGCTAGTGGTCTGAGGGCTTAGCTTGCAAACTCTAAACCGAATAGGCCGCTTACTAATACTATAATATTAGTAAGTTACTATAGGCGCAGCCGCGTGGGGTGACGTGACCGAAACTGTGGCACGTGATCTCATGTAACGCGGGTGGCGACCTTGTTGAGACACTTCCACCTCCGTTCTCCGTTGCCGACAACGACCACGACGATGGTCTCGAAAAGAACGACCGAGGCGACAGCCAAGGCTCATCAGGAACGAACCAAGAAGCTTACAGATTATTTTTTGCGCAAAAGCACCGATGCTACCACCTCGACGCGTTCGTCTTCACCCCTATCCAGCTTATCCAGCTCTCCTCCTCCAGTCTCAGATCGCGGGCCGCTCAAGAACGAAACGCTCGCCGTTCCAATTACCCGAAAATCTTCTAGGCTTTCTGCTTTAAAGAACCCCGACATCACTATCTCGTCGAGATCCTCTACTCGTACCTCCGCTTCTAGCAAATCCATTGGCAGGGGTTCCGCGACGTCTATCACTTCGATCTCCGTTGGTTCCTCAAGGCTGAAACCCGACTCTAAGCCGTTTAATGAACCCCGGGTCACTCGCTATCGCACGCGGCAGACGGATTCCGACGGCGCTTCTTTAAGTAAGCGTCCACGGCTTCCGTCGACAAAACCCCGTTCTATCTCATTGCAAGTCTCCCCTACTCACCCAACTACGAAACGGAAGAAACCATCCAACTCCAACTCCGACGACGAAGAGCCCAGCGGTGTCATTTACGTTCCACGGGTGACTTTGCCCAGACCCTCCATTACGAAGGAGAATTTACCACCGGTACAGGATAATCGACCATCGCTATCCCACGCCTCGAAGAAGCTCAAACTTGGACCCAAGTGCTCTGTCGCCTACGCTCCTAGCAGTCTGTCAGAGGAACACGAACTAACGCTTCCTCCATCGGTGAAGCGGCTTCCGGAGGTCAGAGAGAACGTGCAACGATGGCGTGCCTTTAGTGTATCGTTCCCCCTCCCGCCTCCCCCCGATGTTGAGATGGAGGATGCATCCGCTCAGAGTGACGTTGACGATGGACCCATGGTCGACGATTTCGTTCCATCGAGTCAGTCGCAACCGTATTTGGAATCCGTCTCCTGCATCCTGCCTACCCCCAGCCCAGAGCTGCCGGTCGAACCTCTATCTGCAGTTATGTCATCGTCTCTGACCCCCCTGGGAACATCACCTGCCCATCAATCACCTGCTTCACCACCACCACCATCTTCGCCTCTACGCAAGTCGAGCGTAAGCTACCATCCATTGTCTCCTCCCCCCAGCGACTTTCCTGAAGAGCCGATGACCAATGCTATTGAAGATGACGACGAAATTATTGCGCGATTGAAGGCCGAGGTTGCAGCAGAGCTTGCTTTGGACCAGCCAGACTCGGATAGGTTTTCAGTGGGCGACACAGTGAGCGATGACTCTAGCGGTGAAGAGGAGCTGCGTTGGTCTCCGGGTCCAAGGAAGGCCTCTACGTGCGTTTACCTTCCTTTTCTATTGCTTTCCGAAAGCTCACGGACTACCAGATCGACTGCTAGGATAACCCAAGCCCCTACCATCGTGTTCTCAAATAGTGGTCGGCCCATGCGTCAACACAAGGCACCTGCGCGAGAACCTGTGACGCTCACTAAGACCTCAAAGAAGACCGCAAACCCCCTGAAAGAGCTCCTGAGGCAGCACAAGAAGGCTGAGAAGGGTGGGTATGGTGCATCCGATTTACGGAGGGCCGAAGAGCATATCAGTGCAATCAAGGATATGAAAATCGACAATCCCTTGGAGGAGCTCTTGCATCAGGACCCCTTGTCAATCCGGACCAGCACCCTCAAACGGGAGGAGTCGACGTCTGCTATTCTGGACAGTCAGGCGGTCATGACCATACTTGGAGAGGACGAAGGGACAATGGTGGGTCAAATCCTGCAGGACGACAAGCGAAACAAAATCGTGAGGCGGAGGGAAGTCAATATCGGCATCGAGCTGTTTGATCAAGCCGAGAGGAGTTTCAAGAAGGGCAGGACTTTAGCGGGAGGTGTGAAGTTGGTCACCGCGGACGCGTCTGACGCGGCGTTCACGCGGTTCAGGAGCGCGGTGGAAAGGAATGGTAAGTACAACTTCACCTCTACAACTATAACCGGCGCCCCTTTCTGATCGAGGCGTGTTTTAGACATGCAAGCTGTCAGATTGATGCTCAACCACGGGTTGCTCAAACGGATCAAACCTTCGAATCGTGGATCCTGCCTACGGTGGTCACTCGAACAAGGTGGCTTTCACGTTTTTTTATCCGTAACGACTCCCAATATTCACATCTTCACCTTTGCAGCCTTCACTTCGAGTGATGAAGTGATGCAAGAGGCAGCATATCATGCTCTGTCCATGTTGCGCTTCGATCATCCGTTACCCCTTGCCACGTTTGTATCGATACTTGTGACGCTTGGGGCGAAGCCGGATGTATTGACGGCCGCTGGTTTCGACGTCAAGTCTTCCGACTTGCACCGCACAAGGATCGAACGGGAGTCGCTGCTGAGAGAATGGTTGATCCTAGTTGAGAGGCTGTCGCGGTGCGTGACCTCCCCTACGGTTCTTCTGTGCTTCGTCTAAGTTTTATACCTCAGTAGCGTGACGTTCGACGATGTCTCAGGGATGCTCACGCTCCTGTGCCTTATCGCATTAGATAAGTCTCTCGCCCCATCGTTGAAGCGGTTGGTCACATCAGCCATCGACACGTTGGCCGAACGTAGTGTGTCACCCCAGATGGTGAGTTGGTCGGTGACATCATTCCTTCTTCTGCCTCACGTTTAGTATAGGAACGTTTTGTATGCATGTCTCTTCTGAAACTTGCATCGGATTTGTCGACATCAAATAAGGCCGCTCTCGTGGTGGCATTGGGTAATGGATCTCCTACGATTCGGCGAATTTCGCGCTGGTTATCGACTGCCCTCGTTGTCGAGGGCACTGTCATTCCAGATGTGAGCTCACTTTTACATCAGAGGTGACACAACATTGATGGTATTCAATTAGGATCTGAACGCAATTATCCCCGCGTCAAAGATACGAGGGTACCTTGAGTCTCCCCAAACGGGGCTGATGGATGCTCAAGGGTCTGAGGAAATCGACTTCGAAAACGTCACCAACAAGGTAACACTCCTTAGTGTGGCCCTGACGGACATCATGCAGCAGATCGAACAAGAAATGCGAGCGGGCGCCAGTGATCTGAACGCCGTTAGTGGGCAACTGGGCAACTTGCATGCCAGGATCGGTGAGGACCCGTTGTACAGCCCTGCAGCATGGAATTTGCACGCTGACTTTCATCATGTGTATTTAATTTCAGTTGACACGCGCGCAGCACACCTCGACCGTTCAAGGGCAAAAGCCGCGTTGCAGACTCTCTCGTTCCGCGTTCGCTACCAAGTCGCCGCTGCCCAAGATTCAAGTCTCCACCGTGGCAAGCTGCAAGCGTACTGGGCGCCTAACAACTCACAATAAATTCTTATCCTTTTCGCTTTCTTGTTCATTCTTCTGCTGCACGGATTTTGAAAGTTGTAGAGTACAGTTACAGCTACAGTAAGATACTTTGTTGATCCTCGATACATCTTTCCACCCCGAAATGTTCGAGTAATGTCGGTATCGTAGTGATTGCTTAGTAATCGAGCACACCCTTTGACCGTTCATCTCCACAGTGTATTATAAGACCACGTACCTCGTCCCGTCGCCCGTCCCACAAGCACGCGCACATCTTGTCTCTCAACTACCACAACACTGAAGACGACGAACGCATTCCCATGGCTCAAGACAAACTCCTGCCAAACGGCATTCCAGGCTACGAGCGGACGCAGGTCGTAGACGACCAGAAGAAGTTCACGTCAGCCTTCCCCCATTTGGCTCGCGCGCATTGAGAACTGAATCTCTGGCTCTCTTGTAGGCAAGACCTCACGAAACAGATTTCGAAGTGGGGTTTGGGTGATGCTGGATTCAACTATAACCTGGTGGCTGTCTTCGGCTCACAGTCTACCGGAAAAAGTAACCTCCGCAGTACAACTTTCTCGACGGAGGCTTGGTTTACTGACGGGATGCGTTGGAATAGGTACATTACTCAACCGATTATTCGCTACGGACTTCGACGTCATGAATGAGACGAGGAGGCAGCAGACTACCAAGGGTGAGCAGTGGTTCCGCTATCATTCATATCTTCTTTTGCCTCATTCGCTGACCGACTGCCTGTACTGATGTGATCCTCAATTCGCACCCGTTCCCGGTGCCACGCCACAGGCATTTGGATGTGTAGGGGGAAGAGCATGAACGTACTGGTTATGGATGTCGAGGGAACCGACGGCAGGGAGCGTGGCGAAGATCAGGTACGGTGGCGGAAGCCCTCGTTTCGAAGTTTCTGATGTTCAAACTCGTGGTCGACTTAGGATTTTGAGCGAAAATCGGCTCTTTTCTCCCTGGCCTCCTCAGAGGTGCTCATTGTCAACCTGTGGGAACATCAAGTTGGTCTGTATCAGGGCGCGAACATGGGTCTGCTCAAGACGGTGTTCGAGGTTAACCTGGGGCTGTTTGGCAGGCCCGCTGCGGACGGGTGTGTCTTTACCCTCATCCCAATTCTCCTGTGTACTGATGAAAATACTCAGGACGTATCAGAAGGTCCTCCTGCTTTTCGTCATTCGTGATCACCTTGGCACCACTCCGGTGGAGAACCTCGTCACTACACTCACCGCCGACATGGAGAGGATCTGGGACACCATTTCGAAGCCAGCGGAACTCAGGGATCGTCGATTGAGGGATTACTTCGACCTCTCATTCACGACACTCTCCCACAAACTTCTCAGACCTGACTTGTTTGAGGCCGACGTTAACCGGCTGCGTAGTCGCTTCACAGACAAGGCACGAGAGGACTACGTTTTCAAACCCGCTTACCACAAACGCATCCCTGCCGATGGCGTTGCATTCTATATGGAGGGTATCTGGGTGTGTATTCACAGGGACCGAGAATGGACTCTTACTGACATACCATTTCGCTAGGAACAAGTCCAATCGAACAAGGACCTCGATCTCCCTACGCAACAGGAACTTCTGGCACAGTTCCGATGCGACGAGATTTCCGCTCAAGCCTTGGCAGATTTCAACGAACAATCAAAGTCGCAACGCAAACCTGTCGAGTCTGGTCGCATCGTCGAAGGCTTGGGCGAGATGATGCGAAGTTGGTGGACGACAACCCTGAGTAAATTTCATCTCTATCCAATTCTCGGCCGAGACTGATCGCCTCCTAGCCCGCTATGACCTGAACGCTTCCCGTTACCATAAGGGTGTTTACCAGCGCAAGCGTGCCGATCTCGTCGGTGTCATGGAATCGACCCTCACCCCCCTCTTCCTCGGTCAACTTAAGAACCTGCACAAGTCATGCCTAGTTTCGTTCAAGCGGGAGATGCTGGATGGCATGCGCGGCGAGAGTTACAACTTTGCCGAAATTGTTAGCGGTGGTCGCTCGAAGTTTGAGCAGTTGTTCTTGACCGGTGCCAAGGAGTTGCTGATCGAGGGAGTCAACTGGAGTTATGACGAGGAGTATTCGTCGTTCCAGGAGGAGATCCAGCTGGTGGCCGACCAGTCTAGGAAAGACGAAACAAAGAAGATGGTCAATGTTATTGAGGTAGGTCTCTTTGTGCTCGAACCCCATGTCAACCTTTTAATCTTTCGCCACAGAGGAACTTCAAGCGGTCCATTTCCGAGCCCGTGGAGATTGCTCTGACAAAACCTACTCCGGACCTCTGGGACAAGGTCCTAACTGCCTTCCGCAGGACCCTATCCAAGTCCGAGGCAGCCTACCTTACGAAGGCGAAGAGTGAGCTCTTGTGGTCTCCACTTGTGGTAACTGTATTGACTCCTCCGTAGGCTTCAACTGCACAGATGAGGAAAATATGTACTCCTTGGCAACCCTACGCCGCCGGGCATGGCAGGTACTTCGTGCGAAGATCGACGAACAAACCGCAGATACCGCTATCATCAGCAAGCTCAGAACACACTTCGAGGAGAGGTTCCGTTACGACGCGGCTGGTATCCCACGGGTTTGGCGACCGGATGATGATATCGATGGCGCATTTAAGGCCGCAAAAGACGACGTAAGTTTCTACTTTGTGGTCGCCCCTTACCAGAACCACGTCTGATCCCCCGCTCTGATAGACCCTCGTCCTGATCCCAATCTACTCTAAAATTAAGCCCGTGGACGCCTCGCTCGAGTATTCACTGCCGTCTGAACCATCCGACCTTAGTGGCGAGACGGAGGAATTCGACTTTGAGTTAACGCTCACGATTTTCTCGGAGACGAAGGCTCTGGATATCTCAAACAGATTCCGTAGGGATGCGGATGCGTACTACGTCGAGGCGAAGAGGAGTACCGTATCGGGCATCGCACAGATTCCGTACTGGATATACGCGGTGTTGGTCGTCTTGGGTTGGAACGAGGCTATGGCAATCCTGTTCAACCCGTTGTACTTTGCAACACTTATCGTTGGATTGGTCTCTGCGTAAGTCCACTTGCCCATGGCACCTTCTTCCGTGGATGCTGATTTAAAATACCCTCAGCTATGTCGTGTATTCCCTCAACCTTGCCGGACCCTTGATGCAAGTGGGGAAGACGGTCAGTAATGAAGTGTACCGTCAAGGGCATGAACGCCTGAGGGAACACTTCTCTCAACCGCCACAGCCTGTCCGGACACAACCTGTCCGTGTCAAGAAGGAAGAACCTCTAGACCAGGATTACGATTCTATCCCGAGGAACCGAACGCGCGAGGCAAGGATTCACTAGACGTCCACCACCCGCCGTTCCCCTCTCATCGAACCTTGACCGGACCCATGTAACCCATGACACCCATCATCAACCTGTCTATCCGCTCATCTCATCCACCCTCCAGATGACCGAACATATCTGCATCAAACTAGAGCGACTGTAATGCTCGTTTATCTTATCCTCAACCTTCCTCTCTTTTCGGGTTCGGTGATCCGGTCTTTATTTCCCAGTTTGATACACCCCTTCGTTCATCGTAATATGTTATTTGTCTTAGAGGAGATTTAACTGATGTGCAAACACTGTTCTTGTTCACCTGGCTCGATCTGGATCGCAAGAAAGTGCTACTGTCCTCAAGGTGAATGAACTTATTCGAAAAGATGCGAATGTGAGGGACGGCGTCCCTTCAAGAAAAGTGTCTGGTGTGCTGTATGTCCGTATGCATATCGTTCTCGGCGCTGGTCCCCAACCCCTCAGGCCTCATCTGCCATTTCATTGCCCTTACTTCCCGTTTCTTCATCTCCTTCGTTGTGCTCCTTATCGTAAACTTCTGCTTCTGCTTCTCCGCCTCCCTCGTCACCACTTTCTGGGCCGTCGCGGATGATACGCGGGAACAGCGTCCCAATGCAGTGCGGCGCGCCACAGTAGCATTTTCCGCCCACGACGTCCTCCCGGGCCTCGATTCTCGTGACCTGAGGAATGCACGCAATTGTTAGATCTTTCCCTCGAGGGGTAATCGGCACGCGAGGGGAGACCCACATCGTCCAAACTTCCAAAATAGGAAAAATGCAACTCCTGATTCTCCTCGACCGATTCAAGCGTGAAAAGGGCAAGCACGCACTTCCTCTTGGTGTGCTCGTTGATGACGACGTTCTTCATCCAACAGTTTGGCGCACAGCTATGGTTCTGTACAGAAAGTCAGCGTGTGAGAGAGAGGTCCCTTGGCGGGTACAAACCAAGAATCGAGTGAACTGGAAATTACTCCGTTAGCAGTGGACATGAAACAGGATAAAACCGCGCACGTTTCCTATGTGAAAGGCGTCCACCACATAGTTGTTCCCTCGCAAATCAAAGAGATAGGTTCGGCCATATTCGTTGTACAGCCTGGATGTCGCTCGTCATTAGCGAAGGTACGCGGTAGCATTCCGCAAACACATACTTTCGAGATTCTCCAGTAGCCTCGGTGATTAATTCCCCGGAATACATCCCAAGGAATGTCCCGGCCTCCATCCTCTCTCCCGCAAAGACACCTGTATGTAGGATTAGCAAACCCGCTCAAGAAAAGTGCGATTGTTATTTACCCCAGCCCTTTTCCTCCGTCTTAACGATGTTAACCTTCACCTTACGTCCGTTCTGTACAACCTGAACACATTTCAGTATATAGAAAGCCAATACATATCTTTTTAAACACTCACCCTGTTCCTGCACTTGTGTGTGCACCGACAAAGGTCATTGCACTCCACAATTGTCTCGTCCCAGTTCATGAGGATCCCATCCTCGTCATAGCTGAACCCAACTCCTGACTGTACCCCATCTGGCCATAGGTTCTTCTGGCGCCTCAAGCAGACACAAGTAGTGGATGTAGGATCACATTCCCCAACACAGTCACACCCAACCAACTTGTTGTAGTCGGGAGGAGGGACATCCTCATGATACCACAACTTGTTGGAATAATAAAATTCCCAAGGAGGAGTGGGCTCATCGTCAATTTCATTGATGACTGAAATGGGGGGAGCATCTGGCTCATCCTGGGCTGTGTTCTCAGCAATGGCTGACTCAAAGATTTGCCTGAACACCAGGGATTTCCTGATAGAGTCAGGCAAGTTGTTGACAAAGTCTAGGATGCCAGTGGGAAGATCAGACAGGCAACAGTATGCAGGAGAGGGGATGAGCTCATTGATGGAAATGCCAGAGGGTGTAGATGAAAGGGTTCCAGAATCTTGTTTCATGAGCTTGGCCATGGTTATGCAGTGTGAGTGGGTCTTGGATAAACAAATCAATGCATTGTTAATGAATGAAAATAGAGGAAACTTACTTCAGCATCTTCCATAGATGATTCTTGGGTTTTTGTTGATGTAACATCATCCTCCATTTTGCTGGCTACTTCTCCTTGAGTCCCCACATCCTCTGGTGGTTGGGTTTTTATAGGGAGGGCCTTCCAAGAGCGAACTATGTTCAAAAAGGGGGTTTGTTGTTGAGAAGATGTTGGCCCAGGTTTTACAGGTGACCTTGTTTGTGATCTGTTAAAAAACCCTCTGAGGATGTTTGCCCTTAGGGTAGTGGTGTGATCAATGCTTGGTGTGTGGATCTCATCCCGATCAGAGTCTACAGTCAGGTCAATGGCCTCAGGGACTGGAGAAACCTAAAAAGGATATCAGGTGGAATTTCAGAGTATAAAAGATGTCCTTCACCTGTGGAATCACTGGACTATGTGGTGGACTATGTGGTGGACTGGGTGCTTGAGGAACAACAGTATTGGGGGTGGAAGGCAATTGGTGGTTTGGGGGTAATGCTGCTTGGGTATGCTGGATAAGAGAAGCATTAGCATCTCTGAAGATGCCATTAGGTCCACCATAGAGGAGACGTCTCACAATTGGGGTGGGATGTCTGGGGGGTGAGATGTGGTGGGAAGGGGAACTTGATGAGGAGGGAGGAGGGGGGTGAGAATCATCATCTGACCCATTAGCCTGAGTGATGATATTTCCCACTGAAGGTGCCAATGTATCCTGAGGAGTGTCCATATCATAGCTATCCCTTACCAATGATCCTCCCTCAGGCTCAGAGTCTTCAACAGACTCAGAAGCATGGGGAGGATGGCCTTGGTAGGTGGGAGAGGGGGAGACTGATACATTTGAGAGATTTCTCTCAGTTGCATCAACAATGGGGTCAACTTGAGGGATATGGAGATGGAGAGAGGGTGAAGGAGGGGGAGATGAAGAATGCTGGATCATATCATCAATCTCCATCATCCTCTCTACCTCATGAGGGGAAGGAAGCTGGGGAGGCACTGGTTGTTCTTGGGACACAGGAGGTGGAGTATGGATGAGTGGAGATTGGGGAGACTGGTGGTTGTCTTCAGCATCACTGGACATGATTTCAATCACTTCAGGTTCAGTTGCAAGGAAAGAGGCAGAAGGCCTAGATG
>Ga0307515_10024061_pt1 | contig 10632 bp, 9 predicted proteins | sample 17_EM_MG_FD_194513 | JGI IMG/M metagenome (GOLD analysis project Ga0307515, IMG submission 194513) | Populus trichocarpa ectomycorrhiza microbial communities from riparian zone in the Pacific Northwest, United States - 17_EM | ecosystem: Host-associated > Plants > Roots > Unclassified | place...
AATTTTTATCCAATCATTAATAACAAGATAAGGAACTAAAATTAATCCAAAATATAAAATTGGTCCAATGATTGTAGAATAGAAAGTTAATAGAGAAAAAGCGGTAAAAGATGTTGCTTTGGCAACTCAGAAATAATAAAAACCATATGGCAAAATAAATACTAACAGATTAATAATAGAATAGAAAGTTAAAAAAGAAAGAATTTTTGAAATTAGTATGTCGCTTCTTTTTACTCCCGGAGTAAAACTTAACACCATAACCTCCTCGCCGTCTTGTTGCGGTTGAGAAAAAATACTATCTAACACCTTAAAAATTAACCAAAAACTAATAACTGCTCCATTTAAATTTCATCACGAAATATCATTAAGTAATTTTCAAAAAGCTTCTCCTTTTTCATAACCCTCGGTGCGGCAAAAAAAGAAAACATTATCAGCATTCATGAATAAAAAATCAATACCGAAAGCACCTCCTCTATCAATTGCTTCTCTTTCTGTTATTCCTAATATTCTCTCCTCTTTGTTACTTTTTACTTTTTCTAAAAACTCCTCATCTTTTCCGGCTTTTTTTGCTTCTTCTAATTGTTTAATAAGTGATTTTAGTTCTTCGCGATTAACTTTAAATTCTTTATCCATCTCTGAACCTGACACCAGTTTTTTTCCATTTCCAAAAAGAACTCGGGAAAATTCTTTATAATCAAAAGGTTTTCCATCCTCATTACTAGAAAATTGCCTAGATATATTCCCCATCTTAAAAATAGTATAAGGTATACCAAATCAAAAAGTTAAAGTTATTAAAAGACTCACGATAGTAATTCGTAATCAATTTTTTTTGAATATTCTTTTAAAATAAAATTTGTATAATTTAATAATTTGTTCCATAGTTTTTATTATTCGAAAAATGAATTGCTTTTTTCATGAAAATGCTTGCGATAAAGGTCCCTAATATCATCAGTTGGTTTACCAGTAAAAGCAATCTTACCGCCTTTAATAATAGTAAGTTCATCATCAGTTCCTAACAATTCTCTTAATTGCGGAAGATTATGCATGGAAATAATAAAAGTAGCACCCTGTTTTTTCATACTTTTAATACTATTAAATAAATCCTCTGAAAAACTTGGGTCTAACCCATTAAAGGGTTCATCTAACAAAAATATTTTTGGTTCACAATTACTTAACGCGATTTTCAAAGAAAAAATTTGCAGAATTTTTTTTCATCCCGTGGAAAGTTCCCGACAATTTTTATCAGCAAATTGTTGCAAAGGTGAATTAGCAAGTTTTTGTAAAACTTCCTCTTGCGGAATATCTCGCAAATAACCACATTCTAATAAATATTCTTCAACACTAAGGTCAGGAAATCTTGGTTCGGCTGGAACAAACCCAAGATTTTTATTAAAATCAGGATTGTTACGCACCGATTTTCCTTCAATTTGTACATCACCGCTAGTAGGTAAAACTAATCGGGTAATAATACTTAAAGTAGTAGTTTTACCAGCGCCATTAGGCCCAATAAAACCGTGAATAGTTCCACGTTTTACTTCAAAAGAAACATTATTTAAAGCATATTTATTGCTATATTTTTTAGTAATATTGTTAACATTAATTATATTCATTATTTTTTTGTTTATTATACATTATTTTATTATATTTGTTTTTATAATTCACTACTAACAATAATGACTAACAAAAATAATATTATATAATACATAAAGTGTCCTCAGTAACCATATTTTCCAAATCTGTTCTCAAAATTAAAAAAATAAATAAATTAAAATTACTCTTTCGAGTTTTTGGAAGAATTATCAAAAATAATCCTAAATTATTTTTCTTTTGTTCAATACTAGCAATACTTACCGCGATGATTAATTTTAGTATTGGAATTAACGGTCGTAATGTTATATTCAACAGAGGAGAAACTTTTATTGAATCAACTATTAAAGAAATAGATAAAGAGCCAACAGAAGAGATAGAAATAGACAAAATTAAAAAAATCTTAGATGAAAAAATTAATAAAGAAGAGAAAGAGAGAATTATTAATGAAATAGGAGAAAATAAAACTTCTTTAAGTAAGCAAAAAGCAAAAGAAATAATTAAAAAAGCCGGAGAAATTGGCGGAGAAGTGTGAAATAAAGAAAATTTTAATTTTGAATTTAATTTTTTTGGTTTTAAACTTTTCAAAAAAAATAATTTAGATATTTGAGGATTTATTTTTCATTTTTTGGCACTTATTCTTGTAGTTAAATCAACCTTTTCCTTAATTCACTATTACTTAATGAACTATACTTATGATAGTATTGAAAAAGATTTAAAAAAAGATTTATTTAGACATTTTATTAATGCTAAATATAAAAATTCTAGCGAGGTTTCTCGTAATTTAATCACTCAATTTACTAGCGATTTAGATGCCATTTCTTACGACATATGATTTATTCCTAACCGTTTAATTTATGTAGCAACTTTTCTTGGATTTCTTTTTTCTTTTGATTTTAATTTTGGTAATGAAGAAACAATAAATTGACCTTTCCTAGGAATCGCTCTTGGGTTATTTGCCGTATTAATAATTAGTCAAATAATACTCTTTAAAAAAGCCAGCAAGTTAAGTTTAGCAGCTAAAAAACGATTAGAAGAAGATAATAAAGTAATTTACGAAAGAATTAATAGTTTAGAGCATATCAAATCAGTTTCCGGAGAAGAATATGAAGAAGAAAAAATTAATAAACAATTAGATTCTACCTTTAAAAAAAATAAAAAAGCTTTATGATATAGTACCATGTTTAAAGTAGTTCCTAATTATGTTATTATTCCTAACATTCCGATAATTTTCCTAGCTTTAGCCCTAACTTTAAAATTTACTCCTCTTGTTGTAAAAATAAGAATAGCATTCTTAGTGGGAAATTTCTCTTTTTATTATCTGGCTGTGAGAAACTTAAATAGCGAAGTAAGTAAAATAGTTGAAGCTTTGTTAACTTTGGAAGAACTTTCTAGTAGCTTAATAATCGTTAATGAAAGCGTAAAAATTTTAAACAGTGAGAATAATTTATCAAAAAATAATCTAAACTTGATTCCTTTTAAAAATGGCGATATAACTTTCCAAAACGTATTATTTGCTTATCCCGAAAGAGCTCAACTAGATATTTTACAAAATTTTTCTTTTGTCTTTAAAAAAGGGAAAATTTATGGAATTGCTGGAAAAAACGGTATTGGTAAAAGTACTATTACTAAAACAACTCTCAAACTTTATGATATAAAAGAAGGGCAAATTTTAATTGGAGATAAAAATGTTAAAAACATAGATACAAAAAGTCTTCATCAGAACATTTGTTATCAAACCAATCGTCCTACTTTTTTTCACTTGAGTATTGCTGAGAATGTTTTTTATCCTTACCATTATGAAAAGAAAAATTATTCTAAATTAATTTCTGCCGCTAAAGAAGTTGGAATATTTGATTTTATTAAAAAATTGCCAAAAGGATTTGATACTGTATTAAAAGAAGGAGGCGGAGACCTTTCCGAAGGACAAAAACAACAAATAAATGCTATGAAAATATTTATTCATGAATATAATATTTATATTCTAGATGAAATTTTAAGTAATGTTCAACCTGATTTAAAAGCAATTGTCTTAGAAAATATTTTCACTAAAATTAAAGGTAAAACTGTTTTAGTTATTGACCATCATTATGAAATATTCAAATATGTTGATGAAATCCATGAATTTACTGGTAAAAGATTGATTAAAATGAAAAAATCAGAGTTTGTTAATTAGATTATTTTTTTATACTCATTAATTTTAACACATTGGTCATTTTTCAATAAAATAAGCATAAAATATAGTTCCAAGAGATAAAAAAGAACCACCTAAAAAAAATATTAGTATTAATTTATCTTTTCAAGTAGGAAATTTTCATTCACTTAAAGAGCAATAAATAATAAGCAAAAAGAAAAAAAAGAGAAATATTAACACAAAATATGACGTAAAGATTTCTTTTAATCCTCCCATTATATAAATTTTGCTGGAATTTCTATCAATAAATTTCACTCGTTTTCATCATGATTTTTAATTTCCTTAATTTTATTTTCTACTTCGGAATTTTTTGTTTTATAATGGTGCTTTTTATAGTTTCATTTTTTCATATATTTACATTCCACCCCACCAATTCCTGTAAATCTAATTACTAATATTAAGAATATAATTATTGCTATTATAGGTAAACTTAGTAAAAATATTGTTCATTTGAAGGAAACTTTTTTACTCAAATATAGTAAAATAATTGCAGTTAGAAAAATTGCAGCTAAAATTAGAAAATTATTAAAGGTGCTTGTTAGCATAACTACATTATTTCACTTATCTAAAAGAATAATTATTTCTTTCATTCTCTTTTTGATTTCTCCTAGAAGTTTTTTATTCATATTTTTTTAGCATCAAGAATTTTTCAAAATTGAAGATAAAGGTTGTTTAATTTTTCTGACAAAGAATGGTTAAAATCTTTTTTTAATTCTATTACTTGATAAGCAATAATTTTCAAGGATTAGAGTGAAATTGTTAAGAATTTAATTAAACATTAATAAAACTTCCAAAAAAATATTTTCTTATGTTCGTTATATAGATTGTTTAGAAAAAAAAGTAATTTCTATTTCTGAATTTTTCTTTTTCGGTAAAATCGATAAAGAACAGTAACTAAACATATTCCTAAAAGAGACATTGATATTCCAATTACTCATGGCATGATATTACTATTATTGTCTTGACCTTGATTATTGTTTCCTGGAATTGAAGTTTCTAACTGCTGTTTTCTAATTGAATTTTGCTAACCATTATCTTAAAAATTATTAAAATATATGAAAATTATTGACATTATTTTAGAAAGATAAATATTAAACAATAATTATTTATCTTAGTAAGTTTTGGTTTGTTGGCTAGAAAATAATTCTCCTTTCAATTAATAAAAAACTCCCTATGTTTTTTTTAAAAATATAAAATATGTAATATAGATATTACTCTATATAACATAGTAACAATAATAAAAAACTATATAACGACAGAAGAACATAATATAATAGGAACTAGTAATTTAACCAAATAAACCGATTACTAGTATTCTAAAAAGAAGTTAGTAGTAATCGTTCAGTGCTTATCTGAATAACTTAGCAAATTTAACATAATAAAAAATAATAATTTAAAAAAATATGAAAAGTAACTTTTTAATAACTTTTCAAACATTTTTGTGCCCTTAGGGACACAAAAAACAAGAAGTTAATAAGGTAAAAATCCATAAAAAAAAATAATCTTCTCCCTTTCGCACTAATAGTAAATTTAACAGCGACTTTCCCAAGAAGTAAAAAAATGGGCAAAGAATATGTTAGTTAGTTCTCACTAACTCCCTAATTAGAGTATTTATCTATAAAGAGTAGTTAGTAAATAATATTTAAAAAATAACAAAAAATAACAAAAAATAACAAAATATTTAAAGTAAATTATTATGACATGTACACATATTAGTCAAGCAGGAATAAAAATAAACAGTTTAATTGCAAATTTAAACAATACTGATTCAAGAGTTTATGAAAGATTTGGACCTTATGTATATCCTAATGATATTAGTACTAAATTAGACTCGGATGGAATTATTTTTAAAGATTATACAGCTCGAAGCACATGAACAAACAATTATAGGAAAATAGTTAAAAAGAGTTCTGTTGAAGAAGATTTGGAGGAGGTAGAAAGTGTTTTATGTCGTTGCAGTTGTTATGAAAATGAATCCACTAGAAGAAACGATTTAATTGATTCTCATCGAGAAGAAAGAGAAAGTATTAAAGGTCAGATAGAAGGCATAAAAAATAGTTATCAAAAATTAATTGATGATCAAAAAACGCTAGTAAAAGAAGAAAAAGCACAAAGTTTGATTGTAAGAGCAGAAAATTCTAGTTTGCAACATGCTTTAGGTTTAAGTAAAGCACAAGTTCAACAATTAGAGATTAGATTAGCTGAAAAATCTAATGACTTTAATAAAAATAAAGAAGCTTTAGAGAGATTAAACAGAGTTTTTCAAGATTTGTTAGTTTCTGATGCTACTCATAAAGCAGAAGCCCAAGCTGTTAAAGAAAGTTTGAATTGAACTAAATAAAGAATAACAATTAACGATAACAGAATAGAAGCTACAGAGAATAAGTTAGAAGAAAAACAACAAAGGTTAGAAGAAATACAAAATATTTTAACTGAAACTAAATTAGAGAAAGGTTTATTGACAAATGAATTAGAACAAAGTAGAGTATTAATTAGAAATTTGGAAAATAATTCAAAACAATCTCAAGAAAAATATTTAGCAAAAATATTAGAGTTATTACAAGAGAAGGTAGAAGATTTAGTGGAAGAGTATCCTATTAACCTTGAAGAGTTAGAAAATTTAAGAAAATATTATGAATTATTGAGTGAAGCACGTAAAAATCATGATAATTTTGAGATTGGTAATAGTGAAAGAAAAATTACTGAATTTAAACAATTACTCTTGGGCAAAGGAATGAAAATTAAAAGTGTTCAAAGTCTTTGTCGAGAATGTGAGAAATTAGCCCAAATTCGTTTTGAATTAGGAATAGAAGCAAAAAAACCTTCTCAACAACAAAATACCTTTACTGAAAAACAATCACCAAATTATAGTAATAATAATGATTATAACCGAGGAAGAAATAGTAATAGAAATTGAAGATATATTAATTCTAACTTCACTCTTGAATTGCAACAAGAATGAGAAAGATGCGGATTTACCTATGAACAATGTGCTGATTGAATAAATATTCATCCTGCTCAAAAACAAAATGAGGTAATCAAAAACCCTACTTATTTTGTTTGATTAAGAGATTTTAAACAAGTTGATAGCGAATGAGTTTTAAATTATGGTAATGAAGATGGATTACAAAGTGAATTTGATAATTGATTAAATCAACAACAATTTCATGCTCACCAAGAAATTCCTCCTCGCCAATAAGATCAGAGAAATAAAAATAGAAAATAAAATATATAATAAAAAAATCATGACAAAAAACTATTATGAAATATTAGGAGTAGCCAAAGATGCTACTCTCACTGAAATAAAAAAAGCTCATAAAAAATTGATTTTAAAACACCATCCTGATAAAGGTGGCGATCCCGAAAAATTTAAAGAGGTACAAAAAGCTTATGAAGTGCTTTCTGATTCCAATTCTAGAAGCGTTTATGATCTATATGGAAATAATGAAAATCAGAATTCTTTTGGAGAAGGATTTTTCAATGAAGAAGAAGTTAATGAAATGCGCAAGAAATATGCTGAGTATGAAGCTAAAAAAAGCGAATTAGAAAAAGAAGAAATACTAATTAAAATGCGTGGTTACAGTATAATGCTAATAATTGATGAATTTTTAGAAAATATTAAAGTTTATGAAAGCGATCTAGATTATAATTTATGATCTCCTTATAGTAACTGAAAAGAAAAAATTAAAAAATCTTCTTTTGAAGAAGTAGATTCATTTCGTGAAATAATGATTGCTGCTATTCGCGAAGTGGGGAGAAAAATAAAACAAGAAGATGGCGAGGGATCATCAATTAAAAATGATGCCATTAAGAGAATAAGAGATTCTTTAAAGAAGAAGAACATAAATGTTAAAAACTTAAAGTTAGAAAATAGAGATTATCGCAAAGCTATAAATAATGCTGGTAATACAGTAGAAGAAATTTTAGCAGTTGAGGAAAGAATAAAAGACGACATATCAAGGGTTGAAAGTAAAAATAATAGTCAAAATCAACGTTCAGAAACAAAAAACGGAGAAAGTTCTCGTTATAGAGAAAGAACAGAAATTGCTACCAGTAGAGGAGAATGAAAATGGACTATGTGAGGATGAAAATGAATCACAAAATAGAAATCAACAAAAAAAGATTTTAAATGTTTTTATTAGTAATATAGAAAATAAAAAAAAGAATGGAGAATCTTTGTCTCCTGAAGAAGAAAAAAGATTAGCAAAAGCCAAAAGTAGATTAGAACAATTTAAAAAAGAAGAAGAGGAGAAAACCAACGAAAATCTCCTCTTAAAAAAATTTTTAATTTACGGAGGAATAAGTTTATTAGTAATAATACTGATAGTAATAATAATCAAAAAAAATAAAAAAAGAAAACGATAAGATTATGACATGTATACATATAAAACAATCCTTAGAAAAAGTAAATGAATTAATTAGTAAAATGAATGACCCTGATTCTTCCCTTTATGAAAAATTAGGTAAGTACGTAAGTGAAGACGAAGCAGATGCTCTTTTGGCACAATTGAGAACTAGTTGCACAGTAAAAAATATAATTAGACAAGATGACTTATACAATCATTTATCAGTAATATTTGACATTCTAAAAAGTTGTGAATGTCGTAATGAAATAGTTGAGGAGTATAATCAATTAGTTAATAAACATAATGAGGATATTTCAACCAAATTAAGAATACAATCGGAAGTAACAAATTTGCGAACCCGCACTGAACATTATCTTTCTCAGTTAACTGATGTTCGCAAAATGTTAGAGGATAAAGAAAGAGAAATATCCCGTTTAGAAAATAATTTTAGAGAAAAAGATAATCGAATAGATAATTTACTAAGTAAACTAGCTGAATCAAAATTAGATAACAGTGATAAGGTAGGAGAAACAAAACGCAAAGAAGACGAAATTAAACTTTTAAAGAAAACTTTGTTTGAAAGCCAAGAAAATTTTTTAAGTGAAAGACTAAAAAACAAAAAGCAAAAATTAGAAGACTTTGTAATTGAAATAGGAATAGAATTAATCAAAGCCCAAAATTTATCACGACGCTATAAAGAATTAATTTTAGCCCAAGAAAACAAACAAGGTAATGATATTACTATTGCTCAAGAAAATATTGAAGCTACTCGCGAAGGTTTATTAGAAAGGGGAATCAGTAATGTTAAAGCACGCAAGTTTTTAAAAAAGTGTAAAAAAATTGCTCAATTAGAACAACAAAAAGAAAAAATTCAAGAACAATTTGAAGCCCGCCAAGAAGTTCCATTTGAATTTTAAAATATAGCGAGAAACTCAAATCTATAAAGATAAATAAAATAAATAGCGGGAACTTCCTAGGAGTTCCCCTAATAATTGAGGTTAAAACTTAGATTATTATAAAAATATAATATAATAAATACTTTATACTACCAAAGAAAATTGCCGAGTATACGAATTTAAAGCCATTATTAATAATCATCAGTTAGAATTATTAATTATTGACCCACATTACGAAATAGAACATAATTCTTGTATAAATGATAAAATTATTTATAGTTTATCACAAGAGTTAATTAAGATTAAAAATTTTGTTTTAGCTGGTAAAAAAGACCAGTGAGAATATTTTGAAACTGATATTCTTTGAGAAAATAAAAATTATCGGTTAGTTTTTTGTAAATAAACATATGACAAAAAAAGTTAATTACAATTTCCCAGCAGAGGAAATAAGAAAAGATTTAAAAAAAAAGCAGGAATAATTAATATTGTTTTGCCCCAAAATGCCAGTTTAGCCGATAAACTTAAATATGAAATTTGTCAGAAAATTTTAGCTCATCAACAAGATAATAATTTAACTTACGAGCAAGTATCTCAAAAAATAGGATTAACTCTAACTCAAACTTTGGAAATTTTACGAGGTAATACTACTATTATGAGTTTAGACAGTTTAACAATTTATGCTGAACGCTTGCACTTACCTTTACAAATAAAAATAACCAATACCAAAGAAAAACCATTACATATTTAAAGTAATAAAAATTTTAGAGTAAAAACTTTTAAAATTAAATATTGTTAAATTTTTTCTCACTGAGAATATTCATAAGAAGTAGTAATTAGTTGATAATCTTTTTATGCTCTTTTGCTAATAACAGAAGAAGTGAAGTTGGACGTGCTGTAATTAGAGCTTTATAACGGATTACCTTTTGGGAGCCAAGAATTATCAAAGGATTATTTTATTTAAAAGTTTGTAAACAAAACAACTTCAGTTAATTCTATTGATTTAATTAATTAAAAATATTTTTTGTGAATAAATTTTTAATAAATCATCAAAATTAATTAAGAATAATGACTCAAATTGATAAAATGATATTTGCTATTAAAGATGTTTACCAAAGTTCAGAAAAAATAAGCAAATTACCAGAAATTAAAATTGGTGGTTGGGTAAAATCAATTAGAGAAAGCAAAGAAATTATTTTTATTACTCTTAATGATGGTTCAATATTGGAAAATTTACAATTAAAAATTTTACAAAAGAATTTTTCTCAAGACTGTTTATTAAATAAAATTAATTTTGCTAGTTATTTATTAGTAAGTGGAGAATTAATTCTTACTCCTCAACGCAAGCAAGTTTTTGAATTATCAGTCAATCAAATTGAAATTATTAATTCTGTTGATAATAATTATCCGCTCCAAAAAAATAATATTCCGTTGGAAGTAGTTCGTAATTATCCTCATTTACGAGCAAAAACCAACTATTTTTTAGTTATTTTTCGTTTGCGACACAATATTAGTAAAGCTATTCATGATTTCTTTCATCATGAAAATTTTTATTATATTCCTACTCCAATTATTACTAGTAGCGATGCCGAAGGCGCTGGTGAGCTTTTTA
>Ga0307515_10024062_pt1 | contig 10631 bp, 7 predicted proteins | sample 17_EM_MG_FD_194513 | JGI IMG/M metagenome (GOLD analysis project Ga0307515, IMG submission 194513) | Populus trichocarpa ectomycorrhiza microbial communities from riparian zone in the Pacific Northwest, United States - 17_EM | ecosystem: Host-associated > Plants > Roots > Unclassified | place...
GGTGAACCCTGTCCGGGAGTCGGCGAGACTTTGCACACCTGCTCTGGATTCATCGTTTGGTGTTACGTAGTGAACTTGGTGGTTGCCAGGTTGTGTACCTTATGTAGCAACACTGGGCTTGCAAATAGTCACATTTTCAATTTTAAATCGCCGTCGGAAACCCCAATGTCCTAACTTTATATGTAGATTAAAAATCCCAATACTCTTTCACTATAGTAACAGTTCCATAAATCGCTCTGGCGATCTCCCAGCCTCAGAGCCCGCCCAACTTACTCCTCCCCTCCTCCGACCTCTCTGCCATGGTGGTAGATCTTGGAGAGCTCGACGCGTCACTACAAGAAGCGCTTGAGCCTCCGTATGTAGGAAATCAGCATGCCATCGTTCAAGCTCTCCTCGAGGTCAAACCGCGTCTTCTCAAGTTGTTTGATGTTGGAACGCGAAATATAGACGAAAAGAAAGAGGTGGAGTCTGGTTCGCTATATTCGTGCTCTCCTAGTATAATCGTTGCTGACAATATACGCGTTTTGAAGGCACGGTCAAGCTCTCGGACGGTAAATCGCTCGCAGTGAACCAAGACTTCGCGCAGGGCGTTATCTTTTTGTCCGAACAGCTGGAGTGCTCTGAGAAGTACTGTGCTGAGCTCCTGAATCGCGTCTCGACGCGCGAACCCAACCTCGACTTGTTGCGACGGTTGGAACTGGCAGTCGAAGACCATCACGAAAAGCGACAGACGGTTCTCAACATCCTCACTCGACTCTTGGAAGCTCTTTCTGCTTCGAGACAAGTAGGAGGAGGTGTTGAGTTTGACCTACTCGCAAGGATTGCGGAGCAAGGGCTCGCATTTGTGCAAGAGGGACAGCCGGGTCAGAGGCTGATTGATAAGCTATTAAAAGAAACTGTAGTGGTGAAGAGACAAGCGGACCTCGTCCGGGGGCGGCTGGTGAACGCGACTTCCCAAACAGCCACAGGTAAGACCCAACAGCTACCGCAGGAACGCGTTCTGACTGTGCTCGTAGGTGTTACTCTTGGAGATCAAACGTTACAAGGACAGCTCCTGCGACTCCTTTCTGAACGGCGTCAACTGGCTGCGCTCGTTGATCTCATCGCTCAAGCACGGGAGCTCCGTCGAGCTGAGATTATCGAACTTTTCACGATCGTCTCTCAAGCAGAACTCAAAGACGAAGTTACCTTCTACATCTTCACTGCACTGCTTAACGCGCTCTCAATCAATGATATCCCCGACGACAGCCCCGCTCAGGATCTGTTCCAAGACAAACAGTTCATCACCCTCGTCATAGCGAGACTCGACAACGGCCCAGCATGGAAGAACTCCGAGCTGCGCGCTGCGCTCATGCTCCAATGGGCTAATTTCCTCTATGCCGCCCGGACAGTAGTCCCCAGAATTTGTGACGAGTGCAAGGCGACTGGGGAAGATATCGAGAAGCTCGCATGGAACGCAATGCAAGGAGATGCATTTAGTTTCTTACAAAAGGTCGTCTTACTCGTTCGTGGGCAGGATGCAGTTGTTGGGGATGCAAACACCTCGACCGACGTCTCCGCCATACCTCTCGCCGAAGAAGGTGGCGACTTTATCTCGCCTGTATTCCGGACTCGATGCCTCCGCATGATCGAAGATGTAATCACTTCACTTATTATCTCCCACGCGCCCGTCCTGCGGAAAGTCAAGCACCGCCAGGAGGACGTAGGCGCCGCTGGGAAACCAAACACGCGTGCATTCGCCGCTCTCACTGGGACCGCTTCTCTCGCACCAGTTGGCAACCCCGCAGCTTCCTCATCCGCACCCCGCAATGACATTGCCGCCCTCTTCCGCCTTATCGGTGCTCTCTACACCGCCCTACCCCCTGGAAGCGCCCTCCACTTCTGGACCGCCCCCCGCAACATCGATGTGACTGCCACCAAGCTCCCCGCCTTCATCCGTTGGGCGGCAGAGTCGAGACCTGGCCCGCTTGTGCCCGCGGCCTACGAGATGTTCGCTGGCCTAGCGAAAGGGGCAGCGTGCAGCGAACATGCGTACAACTTCCTAGCCACTGCTGTTACCGGCACCGGCTCCACTTTCTCATGGGCTACCTTATTCGGTGCCATCGACTACTATGCAAACGCGCTACCAAGTCCGCGGAATATGGTGCAGCAAGTGCAGCAACCTCAGCAACAGCAAGTTGTAGCGGCTATGAATAGTGAAGAAGTACTCCTGCTCAACGCATTCCTCAAGCTCCTACGCGCCGTCGTATTCCACTCCATCCCGGCTCGACTCGCTCTGGCAGAACATCCCCAATACCGGGCAGTTCCCTCCCTTCTCCTCCTCGCTACATGCCGTATCGTCCTTGAACTCAAAGGCGCCATCTACGAGACGATTTCCGCGTTTGTGTCGTCCGGTGGTGGACATCAAGGAGCAGAGTTGTGCAGAAACACCTGGCTGATGATGGAGCAGCTGCAACTTGTCAATGTACGACCAAGCGTTGTAACACAAGGTGTGCGGAACGAGTTGATGGAAGTTGAGATGGCTGCGAAGGAGTACCCGTGTTCAACGGCGTTCATTCGGCTGCTCACGTCCCTTTTACGGTCGCCGAAGGATCTCTCTCTCAAGCAGGTCCTGTTCGATGTGGAGCCCGAGAACACAATTCCCGAGGGTTTAGGCGCTGGATACCGCCTACCAGGGATTAGCCCGTACACGGCGTTCGTTGTCGATGACGTATTGTTCCTCCCCGACGACGTGTTCAAAATTGAGTCGGAACGATGGATGATTAAGGACCTTTGTCTTCGATATGTGGAGAAGGCATTGGCTGGTTTCCGAGTGGAGCATGCAGGAGTAGCAATAGAGAGAGTCGGGACTCTGGGCCCGCAGGTGCTCGTTCCGTGGTTGACGCACCCCGGGTTCGACATCATGGTTCGATTGCTTTCGGAGTCGAAGTTGAGAGCGTTGGTAGACGACTTCTTGAGGGTGGGGATGGACAAGGTCGAACAGCGGACTATCAAGACCAAGTATTTTGAAAAGTGTATGCTTCGGGTCATGAGAATCGTCCACCGCCTACTGGAGATCCAGGCGCCGTTTGTCGAGGGATTGGTCCCTGCTCTGGCTACGTTCGATGCTTCACCTGTTATTGGCGCCAAATTCAGCCCTCAGGCATTGCAGCCCTTCGACCAGTATCTGCTTTTCAACCATGTCCTCGTCGAACGTATTGCCGTTGGCGTCCTTCTGCCATCCGAAGACATGCAGCTCCTCGCTGTTCGTATCCTTAGCATCCTGGCGTCATCCCCGCACTTCAATGTCATGGATATGCAAGTTTCGCGGGGCGCCCGACGACTCAATCGCTTGGCGGTCGTCATTCAAAATAGCGTCGAATCAATTCGAATTAGTGACGGTTTCACCAACTTGCTCCTCACAGATGGGTCGGATTTGGACATTGCCGGTGATGATATGGAGGTGGAAGGGAGAGTGGGGGCTGGTGCTCCAGATCCTGACGAGGGTGACGCAGGGATTTCGCTTGCTCAAACCATCCGTATAGAGATCCTCGGTATGCTTCTCGTCAACACGCAACGAGGACGACCAGGCCCTAATATCGCCCACTTACTTCTCGGCTTCGACGTCACCTCCGCCTCCGAAATGTCACTCCAAGACCCTCACGCGGCAGACGGACGGAGGTCATGCTTCCACGCTATCGTAGACATGGTTAACATGGGCGTTCCTCGACTTGACGTCCCTCGCAACAAGCGCCAACAAACTCTCAAACGGACCCCAATGTATGCTCGCTCGCCGATCCTCGCAGAAAAGTGCTACAAGCTCTTACACCAACTTTGTAAGAACGAACTCACCACTCGGCCTACTGCTCGATATCTGCGGACAACGGAAGATTTCTTTGTCAGGCATCTTTCTGCACTGCCCGTTCAGACCCCTGTCGTTGAGAACCCGAGCGCGGGACAGGTGGTATACGCGGATGCATCGCGGGTGGTGTCGACTTGTGCCGCTCTTACCTCGTTCTTGAGGTTGCGGTCATGGGTGTTAGAATCGGTCGCCCTAGAACTGCACATGCTTGCAGAAGAGAAGCAGAATCAACGCGCCGGGCACCTACTAGATGTGCTTTTTGGAGGGGTGAACCTGAACGATGACGGCCCCGTCGACCACCTGGATGAGGAGTTCTTTGGGACGGGTTTGGCATCGGGCCAGTCGTTGATGCGAGTACTAGAAATATTCCAATCCTACGATCTCGATTGGGAGGACGGCATCCCTCCTCCAGAAGACACCCAATTACTATGTTATGCGAACCTTGACTATACATCTTGTCTTCGAGTCGACGATCACGGGTGCGAGATCATCGATCAGAATGCGCTGGTCGAGCTCCTCACCCTGAAGAGGAGAGTGCTCCACGAGCGCGGGGTGATCAATGCGGCGGAAGAACGGGCACAACTGGCGGCAGAGACGGCGTACCTGCTGGAGAGTTGTGTGAGGGAGAACCACCGTCGAGAGATTGAACATGCAAAGGGGATGGGTTTCGAGGCATGGCGGAGGGTCCTCAACATTGCTCTTTCGAGATGGTTTGACCGCCTACCCACCGAAAGCCGTGAATCCATCCTATTCGATATTCTTCAGGAGATCCCACCCGTCATCCGAAGACCCCTTCTCAGCGTGCCGACCGCCGCAATTCTTTCCGAGACCATTGTCATGTTGATCACAAAATTAAGAGAGGACCGCCAATCCAGTGTTCAATTCGTTGCGACGAACACACTTGGCGGCCTCCCTGTCGACCGGTTGCACGGACTGTTGAAGAGCCTACTGGCGAGCTTACTCACAGTTGGCATGTCGGAGGTCGTCCGAGGAAATCTCTACGTGGCCCTTATCAACGAGTTCCAACTCGGCAGGGCTCATGAAGAGGAGTCACCTGCAGACGAGCCAGCGGAGGACGACTTTGGTCTTGACAGCACCTTATTCGGGAACAGCTCCGCCCTCTCCACGGCACTTGTTCGGTACTCAGGATTTGAGATAGGGACTATCGACATTATCGCTGGTGTTGCCGATCGACTCGTTCCTCTGGTATGCCGAGACGCCATAGACGGGAGCGAGGTCTGGAAATCAGCGGCCTTCACGCTCTTGGACTCTCTTGTCCGCCTCTCGAGATTGCACCGACAGCACAAGATCTTGAACGTGCTGGCACGTCAGGGCTATTTGCAAAACTTTGTGTCTGGTTTACAAGAGGCGGACGAAGATTTGCAAATGGTTCTCAAGCCTGATCCCGGTTCGCAACTTTATTTATTTATCGTAGCAAAGTGTGCTTGCTTACTCATCTTACAGAGAGTCTCAATGTCTTATACGTTCACGAAGCGAAGATGTCGTTTTTGATCCGAGTAGCACAGACGCGAGCCGGTGCGGAGAAGTTGGTCACCGCCCGTTTATTCTCCGTTTTGGCCCAATGCGAGTATATCGACTCGCGACCCCAAGCAGATCAAGCCTTCGTCGGTCCGTGCTCTTCCTCATTCACATTGCTCGAATTTGAACGCCGCTGCAGATCACGATAGCTTCTTGCCGCCTGCTGTTGACCGGTATCACCAACTGCTACATCCCACGCTGCAGTTGGTGGAGAGTGTCCTCGTCACTGTAGGTGCTACAAACTCAGATGCCACGAAGCAAGCCCTCGACTTTGTCATGCACCATCGAGAGACTCTGCGTATCCTCATTGTTGAGAGTCAGCAGCTATCCCTCTCCCAGCTCAAAGAGTTACCACTGGTCGTCGGGATCTGCTCTTACGTAGTACCCCGTGTCCCTCGAGCCGACCTAGTAAGCAGGACTATCTTTTGACAACAGACTTTACTGATACCTTTTATAGCTCACAAGGGCGTCTGGTTTCGGTCCATTGCATGAGGTGCTCAATTCGCTATCGGCCAAGACAATGTGTAAAGGTCGATGGAGCGCAACTGTGATTCCCGTGAACGATACAGAGATGACAGAAGCGCGGATACCTGGGCAATCTAATCCGTTCCAGAAGAAGATCCAAATAACGACGGAATCTCTACAACGGTGGCTCCTTGTATACTTGGTTGCCGCAAGTGATGCAAGCAGTGTGTATTCTCCACTTATCACTCGTATTATTAATTTTTAATTAATTTTGGTAGGTCGAGAGTTCCAGCCAGTCCTATTGCCCAGCGCCATTCCAATCCGCGACGGAGATTCTGGTCACATACGGAGTATGTAAATTCTGTTTCTCAAATTTTCTTTTCTTTTTTAACATCTTGCAGCCGCTCCTAGCGTGTTGGATGCAGTTTTGGCACTGCAGGAGGCGATGATCGACCTCGATGGCCTTCTGCAGGGTGTGCTTGTATGCGCCAATAGGTTAGAGAACTGGGAAAGCATCGGACTGGAGGAGATGGAAGAGGTGGGTTCTGGCTCTGGCATCGCAACGTCGAAGCTCACTCATTCCTAGTTCACCCACATGAGCAATGATAGCCTTGACAAGCTCGACGTACCGCACAGAAGGCTGGTAGCCTTCTACAAGACCGGAGCGGCCCACGAAGTTGCCATCAGGGAATCACTTAATCTCCTTAGTATGTTCTTTTTTGGATTGCGTGAATTCTCGCTGAACCCTCTCGCAGCCTCTGTAGAAATGCTCCTGCTCCTCATATGGCGCCACATAGACCACTATTCAAACCCTCCAGCCAAGGAGGAGTCAGCTGCGGGTACACCGGCCTCGTCTCCTCTTCCAAAAGGAGCTTGGGGGGGTCTCTTCTCGCCATGGAAGTCGACCGCCAAGCCCGCAGCCCCACTCTCAAAGAGCACGTGGACAAACCCGGCTGGGTCGCACAACCAACAGCAGCCGTGGTTGGCTGCGCAGGCGTTTAGGCGAGATATCAAGGGTGCTTTGAAGCCGGTGCTAAGCTATTTAGACGGCCTGCAGCTCGTATGTGTTCGATCATTCCCCGTTATAACAATGTGACTGACACTAACCTGGAGCCTGATGACGTATCCGAGTTGGACTCACGAGCAAGAATGGCGTATCTGAAGGCATTCCACCGCAGGATCAGAGATATCGTCGCAGACCCAACCGAAGAGGGAGAACCAGATGACGAAATGATGCTCTTGAGGGATTGAGATTAATGTGCTGCTGCCCTTGATATGTATTTATATTCGGTTCAAGTCATGAATCAGAAAAGTCCCATGCAGTCGATCCAGAATACGGCCCATCAGGCAAATGTACAATATAGCATCCTTCCTCCTTTACAAAATAGTGAGACGACATGGTATTGATACATGGGTGTGCGATACATCCAACATCGCGACTCGAGAGGTAATAATCAAGAGGCGCTTAGATGGGTAGGAGACTTCCGGCTCCACGCATCGCCATTTGTGCGCCAAACTTAAGGGTCTGGACGCCACCCGGGAAGTAGGCCGCGACGTAAGAGGCAAGGCAGACTATTTGGATGACCGCAGAGAAGATGGCCCCAAAGTACGAAGCATTCTGTTGTAACAGAGTTAAATGAGACTTGTATCTTTATTGGGCGAGAAGGACCTACGCCAAGCGAGAAGTAGAGCGTGAGTCCAAGTGAGGAAAGGTAGGCAACCGAGAAAGGGAGGCGCTCTTTTGAGAACACTGGAGGAACGTGAGACTTTGAACAAAATAAGACGAGTAAGCTCACAGTGCTTGAACTGATTCACCGGCCCAATGAGAATCACGAATCTGGAGCAGCGTGAGGAACTTGATAGCGAACATTGTGAGGTAGAACTGACCCTAGCATAACCAGCAAGCTCCCGAGACTGTGTATGATGTATAAGTTGCGAGTGACGGAAAGGAGAGACAGACACGCACCTTATTGACACCGCGAATTTGGAAGGTCGAAGGGCAAAGAAGGGTAGATGTATGAAGAATGCAATAGAGAAGCAGGCTGCCGCCCCGAGCAAGCACATTATGAATCCTGCAAGCCTGCAACACCAAGATCAGCTCAACGTCGCGCCTCACTTATCGAGAATCGCAGGAGTATCAACACAAAGTGGGCAGTACTGGTAGTATGGGGGAAGAGCTTCACATGCGGGCGGTCTATAATTAAACCGTACAGAACTACAGAACTAAAGCGAGTGCCGCGGCTCACCTTTCCCATCGGCCAAGCGCAAAGTAGGCCTCCTCTTCATTGGTCCGGTCTGAACTGTTCAAGGGTATGTACCCAGAAGCCGTTGTGGATACGGTGTTATATGCACGCGAGAAGACGTTTCCGCCGCCATTCGTGTTCGCTGCGGCTGGTTGAGAGTCATCGTTGTTGCCGCGCGCCCATCGGAATTGGGAGAGTTGTGCTCGAAAGTTGTGCTCTGAGGCTGATTGTTGTGGGGGTGGAGGTGCCATTACTTTACTTCACGCCGACGTGGTCAATTCTATGTGCGAATCTGCTTTGTCACCCACCGACCCGCCTCAGCAAATTGCTCGGGTTCTGAGCGGCCACCTCTACTTGGAGACTCTGGAGAGTTCGAATCGAACCCACATATCTGGAGAGTTGTCTCGTGAAAGGCTCACACAAGTTGTAGCATCCCGTTTCTATCAGGTTACTGCATCTCTGGATCTGAAATACAAATACGCCCAAGCCTAAATTGTCCCACATCAGGGCCAATGCTCATTCGCGAGCCATCTTCGGACTGAGCGACCCTTGCATTGGGTAGTACAACCACAATATACTATATTATGCGAGCTCATGGCAATGCAAGAATGAATTACATTCAGGAACATTTGATGGGAGATAAGCAGACATTGCCTTAGTGAGTAAATTCAGATTTGCAGATCCATCGCTTAAGACTATAACCTAGGAAAAATGAACATCCGCTCACTGTGATGAATTGCACAAGCCAGCGGAAATGATGGACCCACGTCAATTATATGTTCTCTTCTCCATATTTCTATAGTTGTGATTAAGTGCACACCACCACTTCCATGCCTTAGCCTTCTTGTGCCACCACTAAACCAATAAATCTCCTCTGTTCATGTCCCATAAAACTCGGGAGCCGAACACCACTAGTTTCGACCACTAAAGTGTTCACGAACGAGAAACAAAAAAAAAGGACAAATCTGGGATGAACTCTAGAAGGGTGCGCTGCCGCTACGCTACGTTACCCAACTGGTAGGTGGAGGAGGCATTGACTCCAATAAAGCCCGACAAACAAAGAGGTCCACACCATACAAAGTCCCACAAGTAGTACAAATTCTGATGTATTACCACCTCCTGATTCTTGAATCGGCATTGCTTCTACTGGAATTGCCAGAACCCAACCACCCTTGGGATGAGCCCCTGATACACAGGTTTCTTGAGTGCTATGACTCATCACACTCTTTATATATTTTGTCTGGTCTCCACTCTTTGTCCCATATATACTCATGGTTGATCCCTCTCTTTCTTGTTTTTCTCTTACAAGTTTGATACAGACTTCAATCTTATCAATGGCTCACAAGGAAGAGACTCACCAATTAAACACTGCACCTCACTCTACTTAGGTGGAGAGAATTTGAACTAGCCCCTTCACATCCTATAGTACCCTCCTGGCATAGCCTCAAAGGGAACACGATGTCTACAATATTGGACATTGGGGTAACTCGGATGTATCCACAATCTCCAACGGCCGGTCAGTTTCGACCGCCCCTTGGGCAACGAGCGGGGCCAAGGATTCATACACGCCAGTGTGTCAGGAGGTACGAGGCCGGACTCCTTCCTACCTCTAGGTATTCAAGTGAGTAACACTTCTCCGTCCACGTGCCTCAAAATCTCTTTCTCTTGGCACATACCTATCAACCCAATTGTGAATAACTTCAGGTCTATATAAAACTATGACCACAAAGTACCCAATTTTACAAAAAGGTTCCGAAACTGTGTCAGCGAACGACCGCTTTCTACCCTACGATGAGAACCGTTTATATACTAAACGGTCAGCGAGCCACATATAATAAGATTAGTAGAGGAATTTCCAAAAGTGCTGGGACTCGTACAAATGACCAGAGCTTGGCCGCCATGGGAAAAATCAAACCGGAAACAATTAAGACGAGAACATTGCATTGATACTCCGACAAGATGTGCTTAGATATACCATCTACAATGGAACTTGCGGAACTTGCGGAACCTGTGGCGTATCTGGAACTCCTCGTGTCTACGAACCGCTTCGCTTATCCGCGTGGAGATCATACTACGGTATTCAGGGAGCTCAGGCTTGTCAAACGACTGGATGAACTCGCGAAGCTTGGGGATGATTGGAATGATTCGGCGGTGTGGAGCTGCACCAAGGAGTTTGCAAAGTGCTCTGAACACGAATTCCTGATTAACCTCCAGTCCGATCGAATTCTGCAATCGTGCTTTCCCCTGTATTGAACCCGTTCTATTCCTCCTAAACTGTTGCGATAAACGGAGTGACCATGCCTTCGTCATCCAATCCAACCCGCTGAATTGGGAATCCGTCAACTCTGGCTCTTGTTCCTCCGCATGGAAATATTCCCATGTAAGAAACGCCTCCAGCTCGCTCTCTGGTGTGCTGGACTCCATGTCTCCCCGTGGTCTTTGCAGCGGCCGACGCGACAAGGTGAAGAAGCCTTCAGCGAACGATCGTCGCCATTCGACTGAGAGTGTTTCGAACCCATCCACAAATATATCTAGTATTTCCC
>Ga0307515_10024063_pt1 | contig 10631 bp, 3 predicted proteins | sample 17_EM_MG_FD_194513 | JGI IMG/M metagenome (GOLD analysis project Ga0307515, IMG submission 194513) | Populus trichocarpa ectomycorrhiza microbial communities from riparian zone in the Pacific Northwest, United States - 17_EM | ecosystem: Host-associated > Plants > Roots > Unclassified | place...
TAAAGTTAGCCTTCTCTTTAGCTGTTATAAAGGCTATTAATAACTTAACTTTATTCTTAATAGCGGCAATAAATTGTTCTTTAAAATTAATAAGGTGTTAGCGATTTTATAATCCCTTTAGGCGACCTCTACCGCGTTATAGTTATGGCGCATCTACTACAATTATATTAGGATTGTAGTCGCCTTCTAAAGTATATTAATTGTAGTTCTCTTCTAGGGCATCTTCTAGGGCATCCTATAAAGGCTTAGAATTATTATCTTTATAGTAAGGCTTAATAATAGTTAAATGGAATTAGGTAGGTCTGTAAGGCATCTAAATAGTATAAGTTTAACTATTAATTGCAATAAGTTAATGTGGGCCTAATTATCCTCCCCTTTTACGCTATACGCGTACTTTAGACTAGAGCGGCAGATTAAGCGCAGTTAAGGTATTTAGGCCATTTCTTATTCCTAGTGTATTATTAACCTAGCGTATAGCATAGAGGCGTTATACCTCCTTTATTGCCTTGCGAATTGCCTTAGCTTATTACATAACAAAGGGAGATAGTAGAGAATTGTTAGTTATTTATAGGTAGGCGCTAAAGACTAGTAACGTAGGTATAAGTCCATCTAGGCTAGCGGAATTATTAATAGCTTTAACAGCTATTTATAAGGTAAATTCTTTATTAGCGTTCTTTAATTCTAAAGAAATAATCTTATATATGTGGCGTAATGGCGCGTAATATTGCTCTACTTTTCTAATACTATTATATACCTTAATAGGGACTTCCTTAACCTTAATTGCTATTACCTTTATTTATTATTGGAACTCTATAGATAAGAAGTTCTTTCCTACATTGTGGATAATTTAATTAGGGGGTCCTAGGTAGATATTAATCTAGCATAACTAAAGGGTATTCTATGCGTTCCTAGCTAATATATCCTTTAAGAATTATGCGGCTTAGAAGGAGGTTAAGAAGTTAATAACTTAGAGTACTGGCTTACCGCTAAGATATATAACGTTAACAATAATATAGAAGTTAAAGTTGTAGTTATTTTTAAGGGTGAACTTAAATTGGCCAGGGGACCTCTGGTTTATTTAGTAGTAATAATAGTATTTTATAAGATGCTTAATTGCCTTAACCTTAACTTTATAGCCTACTTACTAAAGAACCCTAAGCAATTAATAAATAGATAGGTAGCTAAAACAACGGTATAGTTGACGTAATTCTAACTTAGTTAAGTAGCTTTAAGTAACACTCTTTTCTAGTTAATAAAGGAGCAACTAGGGGTAACCCTATTTGCGTATAACGGACACCTAATTATCTCCCTAAATAAGTATATTCTTAAGGTTATTAAGCCTAACGCCTAATTTATTTATATCTTTAATGTAAAATAGAAACGGAGTGTTTATAGGAATAACGTAAAAAGTAATATACCCTAAGGGGGTTTAAACCCTAATTATGCCGAGAAAGATTATAGTACCTTTACTAAAACGAATTATATATTGGCCTGCCATTAAATAGTCAATCTAAATAGAGCTATTAAGCTGCTAAAGGGCTTAAACTTAAGGTTCTTCTACTATAGATACTCCTACGGCTCTAGTATCTGGTATAATACTATAGAAGACATTCGCTAAGTATTTATTATTAAAGGAAAACGCGGAGCTCTCCTTTAGCTTATTAAAGATATCTAACTTTATAATAAAATAGAGCATAGATTAGTTATTAAGAATAGCAACGGTTTATATACCATTTACCTTACTATACTTAGTAAAGTATTAGTTAGGTAAGTAGTTTTTAATTTCCATATCTATAAGGAGCTATTTAGTCTTATTAACCTTACCCTTAAGGTCTTCTACGCCTTTATATTAAACTAGAAAGCTTTAAAAGTAGGCTGTAGTAACCTTATAATTTCCAACGTTTTTTATACTTTAACGGAACTTATTATATACCTCTTTTCGCTTATTAAGGGAGTGTCTAGTTAACTAGCAATTTAGCTTCTTATAAACGTAGCACTTTTTTTAATAATTACTTTAAAATAAACCTCCACCGGGACCTTTACGGTTGCCTTATAGTTAACATTAATTATACCCTCTTCCGTATTCCCTACTACGGCCACCATATATTTAATTAGTCCAGTTATAATTATATTAGTTAGGAATATTTAGTTAGGTAGGGTTTTCGGTATAAAACTATTAAGATTCTTATATTTGTATTATAGTACCTACGGCGGAGCGTAGCTTAGTATATACTCCTTTAAACGTATCTATAGGTTTATATAGCGCCAAGTTATACTTAAGAATGTTATGGCATGCTAAGATAACCTAGTCCCTTAGGCTATTCTTATTTTAGTAAGTTTTGGTAAGGCTATATTAGATTTTCTAGAGTTTATTAAAAAGTAGTTAAAGGCACTCTAAATAAGTCTTTATTAGGTTAGAAGTAATAACTCTTTAAAATATAGTCTCCTACTATTCGGATATATAAAGCTAGCAATTCTTATTAGTTTTAAAGTAGGCTCTAGTAAGCTAAAGCATTATATTAAAGCTATAGTTTTTACCTATAATATAGTTATAATAGAATATTGCTGCCCGTCCCTTTAATATAATAGAGAAAGCGTAGTAGTATTAGTGGCGTTAAATTTTAACCTTATTGCAACAGTTATAGAAGACCTATAGTTTTGCTCTAAGTATATTGTATAGTTCTCCTTTAAACTTTTTTTCTTTATCTAAATATACCTTTATTAGATTTATAACTTTTTATAGTAAAGGCTTACCGGTTAGCTAGAGTAGAGGAGGTAAAGGCGAAGTAACTCTAAGTAGGAGGGCACCTCTAGGTAAAAAAGTAGCTTTAGGTGGGGGGTTAGCGTTCTAGGGGTTTTAATATAAATTAAAGTTACCTTCTAAAGAATATGGGTTATTTTTAGGTTTCTATAGTTAATGTATAATTTTAGCTTCCGTCTATATTAGTTCTTTTATATTAGTAATAACGGCCTAAATATTACTAGCAATTAGGTTACCGTTTTTAATAATATATACCCCATTCCTACGGAGGAAGTCTTAAAAATCTTAAATAATATTAACGTTACTAAGTGCCTAGGTATTAGCAGTCCATCCTATAAAATCCTCCCTAAAATACTCCTATAGTTATAAATCGGTATAGTATCTATTTTGGTAGAATATAATATGGTGTAGGAGAAAGCCGTTAACTTATTTTATGGTATAAGTTGTTATATTAAAGGCAAATTCGTCCTAATCTTCATCGATAAGTTTCGCGTACTTAGCTACCCCTAGTAGTAAGGAGTCTTTCCAGTTATTTAAAGTAGGCATAGCCATGTTTTTAGAGGGAGGGAAGTGTTATTAGTATAGGGATTATTGTTTAGTACGCGTTTAGACGTATATTTGCGATTATAGGGCTTAGAACTAGTTCTAGCCTTAAATCGCAAAGACTTATAAAGCGTGTTGTTCTATGTAATAGACGCAAGAATCCGTAATCTTAGAAAGGCTTAGGACCAGTTCTGGCCTTTTAAATCCTTAGATTTATAAAAGAGTTTTATTTAAGATTTAGGACCAGTTCTAACCTTAAAAGATAGCTTCCTCTAGTATAAGTAGCACTGGTACAGTAGCTTATCTCTTCTTGGTGGAATACCTAGCTGCTCTATAGTATAATAGTGAAGTTAACTACTAATTAGTGTTGGTTATATAAGGGGGATATCACGTAGCTACGGTTTGTAGATAGTATAATAATTGTTCTGTATTCTTCTTAAAGAAAGGGGTAAGGAACTTAAGGTTCCTCACCACGCTAGTGCCGCGGCGGCACGTAATGGCAACTTGCTATACGTGACGGCAATATGCCTTATATGGTGACCATTTGCCTTTATTCCCAACAAAATATATTTATTAAATATAAGGCAGAGACTTAATTTCTGCGTATATAGTAGCAAAAAGGTAAGAGCTACTATTTTATTATTATAAACTAGTAATAATAGCCAACCCGCAGTAATAGCTAACTTATATCTACTTATATTTAATATCTAGTAGCCTAGCATTGCGTATAAGTATAATAACACTATATTTTAGAAACGCAAGCTTATCCTTTATCTTACTTAGAGAATCTTTAAACTTATTAAACCGGCAATCTATAGCTTAAATATCTTTCGCTATATTAGTTACCCATTTACAAACTATATTAATACGCGTGGAAATAGTAATTATTAAATATACCCTAATAGACCTAGTGCTAGCAAAAGCGGTAGCAGCACCTAGCGTACTAGTAATTAGCGAAAGAGTTAGAGAAGCAGCGGCAGAGCGGGTACCTTTACGGCCGCGCGTACTACTGTAAGTGGGAGTCTTAATTAGGGGGGAGGTCTTAGTGGGGGGAGGAGGCGTAGTAGTGCGGGCGGGGATAGTGTAAGAACGAAGCTATGTGGATATTAGCAATATCCGTATTATTAACACGCGGATATTATATCTTCTTAGTAGGCGTTTTAGCTAGACTATTGGCAGAAGCTAACTTCGCACGTTTTTTGCCCTAAGGCGTAACCGGCTCTAGATTTAGTAAACTTTCCTATACGCGTGTTAGCTAACAGAATAATAGTATACTATTAGCACGTACCTTTCCGCACGGCCTGCTACCTATACAATATCTTAAGCATATACCCCTAAAATAAGGCCTAGAGTCCTTCTTATAAACGCGACATTTGTGGCTATGCTTTTTATATAAAGTATATAGCGGGTTGCATAGCTTACTAAAGCTACCCTTAATATTCTAGACGTATGTTAATATCCACTAGCGACTTTCCTTTATATTCTCCCAAATACTAGCTTTTAGAGTGTACTATTTATTCGCTAATAGTACTTAAATAGGAAGGCGCTTGTTTATATTTATAGTACTATAGAGATTATAAGGGCTGCGGAGATTGCGAGGGCTGCGGAGATTATAGGAGTTGGCGTTATTAAGATTTTTATCTTTATCGCTGTCTAAAGATTTGCTATTTAAAGAAACCTTATAAATATCTAGGTTACTATAAGAGGTAAATTAGTAAATAAGATATTAAAATAGTATAACTAATATATACGATTTAATGGCTATCTTGGTCTTTAGATTTATATTAGTAGCCTTTTTAGCCTACTTTTTAAGAAAAGAAGATAAATAAGTCTTATTAAGCCTCCTTTTAAAGGTATTAGGTGGCGGTAGTAGAGAGGTAGATAGCAAAGAAGCGGACGGCGAAGAAACTAACGGCAAAGTGGTCTATGGCAAAAATATAGGCAGCAAAAAGGTGCGCGGATTTTTAGCGGATTTTGCTCTATTTATATTTTTGTCGTTTACTAAATCCTATAAAGAGCGCTTTAGTATATATTTTCTAAAATTATATTAGCTATAGGCACAATTTAGTATTAGAAAGCTTACTCTTTAGGAATAAAGTCTAAAGGCTTAATAAGAGTAGCTATGGTGTGCTTAACAGCATCCTTATTTATTTCGCGTATATTAAGTTCCTTAACCGCCTAGCTACTATTATTTATATTAATATTATTTATAGGTGTAAATAAAGGTATTATAGATAGTAGAATGCAAAGGGATAGTAGATAAAATAACAATAATAAAGTTTGTGGTGCGGTGCTGTAAGGTAGAAGGTTAGTAGAGGAAGAAGATGTACAGAGGTTAATTAAAGGTAAATATCTACGCTACCAATTTTATTAAATTAGCTTACTAATAAATAATTGCTATTATAGTAACTTATCTTAGTAATTATTAACGGTGCGGATATATAAATATCTTTATCTTAACTTATACGGATATCTTTATCTTAGCTTATACGGATATATTTATCTTAGTATATACGGATATCTTTATCTTAGCGTATACGGATATTATAATATTAATTATACCTATTAAATATAAGGTAGAGACTTAATCCCTACTTACGTAGTAGTAGAGAGGTAAAAGCTACTATTTTATTACTCTAAACCCGTAATAATAGTTAACCCGCAGTAATAGCTAACCTGTAGTAATAGCTAACCGGTATCTACTTAAATTTTATATCTAGTAACCCAGCGTTGCGTATAAGTGCTATAATACTACGCCTTATAAACGTAAGCTTATCCTTTATCTTACTTAGAAAATCTTTAAGCTTACTTAGCCGGCGATCTATAGCCTAAATATCTTTTGCTATCTTAGTTACCTATTCGCGAACTATATTAACGCGTATGGAAATAGCAATTGCTAAATATACCCTAATATTTTCCATGCTAGTGGGAGTAGTAATAGTACTAGAAGCAGCACCAGGCGTACTAAGAATTAGTAAAAGAGTAAGAGGAGCAGCGGCAGAACGGATACCCCTACGGCTGCGTATATTACTATAAGTAAGAGTCTTAAAAGAAGGGGAGGTCTTTAGAGGGGAGATAGTGCGGGTATAAAGCTATATAGATATTAGCAATATCCGTATTATTAAGATACGGATATTATACTTTCTTAGTAGGCGTTTTAGCTAAACTACTAGTAAAAGCTAATTACGCATGTTTTTTACACTAAGGATTAACTAGCTTTAGCCTTAACAAACTATTCTATATGCGTGTTAGCTGATAGAATAATAGTATACTATTAGTATATACCTTTTCGTATAACCTACTACTTAAGCAATATCTTAAGCACGCACCTCTAAAATGTGGCCTAGAGTTCTGCTTATAAACGCAATATTTATAGTCTTGCTTTACGTATAGAGCGTATAGTAGATTGCGTAGTATACTAGAGCTATCCTTAATATTCTAGACGTAGGTATATATCCGCTAGTAAGCTTCCTTTATATTCTCCTAAGCACTAGCTTTTAGGGTATACTATTTATTTACTAACAGCACTTAAATAGAAAGGCGCTCGTTTATATTAATATCTAGCGTTATAGCTTAGGCCGTCTGTGTATTATAGAGCTTATAAGGGCTGCGGAGATTATAAGAGGATAGAGGAGGGTTTTTAGGAGAGTCGGCGTTATTAAGATTATTCTCTTTATTATTATCTAAAATCTCTAATATTTCTGTTGGGTTACTATAAGAGGTAAATTAGTAGATAAGATAGTAAAAGAGTATAATTAACATATATGATTTAAAGGCTATCTTATACTAAATATTTTACGTAGTAATTCTATTAGTGTTACGGACGCTTTAAGTACAATATTATAACTACTTGGAGAAGAGTCGGAAGAAGCTAGTTAATTAATTTAGGTACGGTCCAGAATAGAGCCGGTGGAGCTATGTAACGAGGAATAGTAACTAAGGTTATATAATATTGTACGCAGTGTATAAAGTATACAAAAGGAACGTATGTACAATATATACAACACGTATATTACGTATAAGAGGGATTTTATAAAAGTACGGTTGTGTATTTAAAGGACCACAGTCCCTACCTAGATAGTTCCTTCCTTATAGTGATTCTTAGAATATAATTAAAATTAATCTGTTAAGCAACCACTCCACTAGTTATTATTACATTGTTAACTTTAACTTACTTTACCTATATACCTAGCCTAATAACAAGCCTACCATAGTTCCTACTATAAGGTTCCGTTATATAATTACTACCTAGTTACGGTAATAAGTATAGAAAGTCAAACAATATACCACTAAAAGCAGCCACCACAACGCCATTAACGGCAGCAACTACTTTAAGGTCAGGTAACACTAGTATGGCAGATACTAACTTATAGCAACCTATAACGGTTAGACAGTTATAAGAGGTAATTAACTAGTTAATAATAAACAATATAGTACTAGAAGAAAGGGTTAATAGAATAGAAGTAGTAAGGGTTAAGCTACTATTAATCGAGAAATTCTTAGGAGAAAGATTAAAGCTTAAAGGATTCCTTACGTAAATGTACTTTAAGGTTATATAAAAAGGGGCAAAGTTACCAACACCTATAGATTAAATAGCCTATGCGGGATTGTTCCTATTAGGAAGGGCACTTAAATAGTTTAAGCTTTACCTTACGGAAATACAGGCAAATAGAATAACGACTACTAACTAAGATATATAGTTTATGTTCTTAAGCTAGGAAGGGTTTACGGAGTGGCTTATACAAATGTTTGGAGACCTAAAGTTAGTAACTATAGCGGAAAGAAAACTCTAAAATATAACGCAATAAACCTTAGTAATTAAGTATATAACGTAATTCCAGACGTTAGCGATATAAGTAGAGTGGAATAATAGGGCGCTTATAGCACAGTATAAATTGGGACTTAAGGCTAAAGTCTAGGACGTAATTATCCTAATAGAAGATGCGGATACCCTAAGGGAATTAATAGATTAAGTAATTAAGATTAATAATAGGATTTACTAAAGGGAACAGGCCAAAAGAGGCTAGGATGGAGTTCTATAGTTATATAAGGCGCAGAGTACATAACGACTAAAGCTAAGTTAGAAACTATGGTATAGCGTAAAGCTAATAAACCTAAGTGGTACTAAAGAAGCCTATAAGAGATGGAGTAAAAAACTATAAAAACTTAGGGGTTAAGGATCTAGTAATTATAGGACTAAGGAGTAAAGGCTAAACCAGGGATCTTAGTAGCAGAAGATGTTTAGGCGGACTCTATAGTAAAGTTAATGGTTTAAAGACGGAGCTTATATAAATTGCGAGAAACAGGGTTATTTCGTAAGGGATTATAAAGATAGTTAGAGTTACTATATAATAAAAGGAACCTAACTAGCAGAAGACACACACGTATAGAGGGATAATAGTGCACTATAAGGAATAAAAGAATATTTAATTAGAAGCTTTACGTTTTGTTATAATAACGCATACCAAATTTATAAAGACGCTAAGTATAGTATAAGCTATTGGCTATAGGAGCTAAAATCCTTAAAGTATAGGGGAACTAACGAACTAGTTCGCAGATCGGATATTAAGGACAATAAGTTTAACATAGGCAAAACATTTAGTAATAATAAGGTAATAAGGGCAGCTTATTAAGAGAATATAGACCTTAAAGATGTTATAAAAGAGGTAGAGGATAATTCCACTATAGAATAGGGAACATTAGTAAGGATTAAGACCCCACTAGACACGATGTTTATCGCTTTACGAGATATAAGAGAAGTAGGATAGCGAACCACTTTGGCATTTAATAAAGGTAAGAAGCTAAAGGCTTAAGATTCTTAAAACGAGATAAGAGATAACTAAGATTCTTAAGATAAGATAAGGTAGACCTAAGGACCTATAACAGATAGGAACCGATAGAGTAGGGTAATAGCTTAGTTTAAAGATATATAAATAAGCTCGGGATAGAGTTTCCTATAGGTATAAGACTCTTAAGACGAGATAAGTGAGATTTAAGACTCTTAAGATAAGATGCGAACACTAAGTAAGCCTAATTAGACTAAGGTAGGAGTAAAGCTTAAGCTAGGGGCAAGCTTAGGATTAAGAATCCTATAGGACTAAGAATTTAGAGTATAAATAAAGACACCTATAAATAAGAGGCAAGAGGCTTCTTTATAGATTAGAGAATCTGTAGTATAAACAGCAGTTAGACTAGGAGACAGATATATAGACCTAAAGGACCTACTAGGAGAACGCAGTGTTTGGCTTAAAGATTGAAATATTAATACTAAGATTAAGAAGCAAGAAGACTTTAAAGATTTAAGCGTAAGACGCAAACTAAAAGAAACCATAGAAGAATTTAGGCAAAGAATTATCGTATGGTAAGAATAGAAACTAGATAAGAGATTTAGCACATTAGGACGTATAAAGGATTAAGTACTAGTATAAAGAATTACTAATAGGCCTAGGGTAGGTATACTAAGAGCTAAGTGGCTTACTAAATTGGAAAATAAAGAGGATCTAGGGATTCTAACTAGGTTCGAGAAACGACACATAAAGGGCTATTATAACGTAGTAATAAGAAGATACTTCCTTATAAATAAACCGTATATACTCTAGTAGTTATACTAAAAGTGGTATAGGCAAAGGCACAACGACGAGTGGGAAGAATTCTATATATGGTTAGACGAGAAAGTTATCTAAAACTACCCGATTACGGAAAAGGCGATAAGTTACATTAAAGGAGCCTTAATTATGACGTTAAAGGATCTAGAGGAGCGTTTAGAGGACTAGAGAAGTAAAAGGCGTATCTTAGTACCTACAAATAAAGTTATAACGTTTAGATTAATATAATAGAGGTTTAAACTTAAGGATAAAGATAAGCTAAGAGTTAACCTAAAGCACTAAGTATATTACACCTTGGTATAAATCGTATATATAAATAATGCGTATAATATATATAAAACACTAAAGGATAAGCATTGGAAATACCCTATAAGAATATATTGGTTAGTAGAAGAATAAAAGTATTAAAATACTAAGTATATGCATGGCTAGCATCTAGTAGAAGTTTAGGAGTTAGGGGACTTAATACTTTAGCCAGGAAGATTCCTTATAGAAGAATGCCTAAATAGATAACAGTGGTGGGAATGCCTAGAAAATATATGTCTATAGTATATTAAAGATAAGAAGCGAACTAAGTATTGGCTAAAGATGGACTAAGTATAAATAGGATTAAGCAGCTAATAGTTAGGAAAAGTAGAGGCCTATAAAACCAGAGGGAACTAGTAGTAAAGCCTTAAACCCTTAAAGGAATTTAAGGATAATACCTAAATTTATAAGTTAAA
>Ga0307515_10024064_pt1 | contig 10631 bp, 13 predicted proteins | sample 17_EM_MG_FD_194513 | JGI IMG/M metagenome (GOLD analysis project Ga0307515, IMG submission 194513) | Populus trichocarpa ectomycorrhiza microbial communities from riparian zone in the Pacific Northwest, United States - 17_EM | ecosystem: Host-associated > Plants > Roots > Unclassified | place...
TGATGTCCGAGGCCCTTGGTACCGACGACGCCCGGCCCGCCCGGACACTGCGGAACCCCAGAGTGCTCACTGTCACCCAAGCACTGCTGGACAGAGTCCGGGTGCTGTCCCCATACGCGCGCCGCACCCGGCGGATCAGTGCCGAGGCCCAGGCGGTGCGCACAGTGCTGACCACCTCCGGCGACCCGGTAGACCTGGTGTTCACTGCGCTGCCACGAGCTCTTGGCCTGCCCCAGGTCACTGCCAGCACCCGCCGCGACGAGGACTCAGCGCAAGCCTATGTCCGCAAGCTCGCCGATGGGCTCGACGAGATCTCCTCGGCCAGCGCCGTCCTGCGTGACAGCGTGGTCGCTGCGATCGCCGAGGCGTTCCGTCTCCCGACGAAGCTCAAAGAGCTGCGCCGGGAGCTGCGTGACCGCGCCCGCGGGTTCGGCAACGCCACTCTGGAGCCCCAACTGCGCGGTCTGGTGGCCATCGCAGTCAACGAGACGCTCACGGACGAGGACTGGCTCGACCCGCTCGTTGTGCGCATCAACGGGGTGCCGCTCAACGACTGGACAGACACCGACGCCGAGGCATTCGGCCGTCGCGCCAAACAGCTCGCCCTTGCCCTCGACCGCGTCAGTCACTTCTACGAAAACCATGAGGATGACGACAGCGGGGACGAGGGGTACCAAGCACAACTGGTCACAGTCACTAGCCCTGAGGGCACCGAGACTCGTACGCTTGTTCGAACGTCAGCGGCCGCGCGGGCTGACGCGGCGACCCTGGCCCGCGAGGTGCTGAAGCGGGCGCGTGCCGAGCTTGGCCCGGACGGGGGGCGCATCCTGCTCGCCGCCCTCACCGAGCAGTTGCTGACCGCCGACAACGACACTGCGTCACTCGATCTGATGGGAGCCTCATGACTGACACGGCGCGCGAGGGCCGTACGGCCCGCCACGTCCTCGGCATCTCCGGCGGGAAGGACTCCTCCGCGCTCGCCGTCTATCTACGCGATCGAGTGCCCGAGATGGAGTACTTTTTCTGCGACACCGGCGCCGAGCTGCCGGAAACCTACGAGTTCCTCAGCCGCCTTGAGGGCGTGCTTGGCAAGCCGATCGCCAGGCTGAACGCCTCCCGCGACTTCGACCATTGGCTTGAGGTCTACCAAGGAACACTGCCCAGCCCCAACATGCGCTGGTGCACCAAAAACCTGAAGATCAAGCCGTTGGAGGAGTGGATCGGCGACGACGAGGCCATCTCGTACGTGGCCATCCGCTCCGACGAGAACCGACTCGGCTACGTCAGCACCAAGCCCAACATCACTGCCGTTTTCCCGTTCCGCGAGGACGACATTGACCGCGAGGGCGTCAACCGCATTCTCGACGAGGCCGGCATAGGTCTGCCTGCCTACTACGAGTGGCGCACCCGCTCAGGCTGCTACTTCTGCTTCTTCCAGCGCAAACACGAATGGGTCGGGCTCGCCGACAGGCATCCCGACCTCTTCAAGAAGGCCATCGAGTACGAGGACAAGGTCCGCTACCAGGCCACCGCGATGCAAGGCCGCGCCTACACCTGGTCCCAAGGCGAATCGCTGCCCGAGCTGCTCAACCGCCGGGAAGAGATCGAACAGCGGCACCAGACCGCGCTGGAGCGAGCCGCAAGCAGGACCAAGCCGAACCGCCCCCTCCTCGAGGTGCTGACCGACGCCCTCGACGAGGACAACGACGACGCTGGATGCACCGTGTGCCACCTGTGACAGCCAGCTGGCTCATGCGGGGCATGACGTGGTGATGTCGGGGAGGGACCTGTGAGCGAGGGACGGTAGCCAGTCCTGACCCAAGGTTGACGATCAACCTTGGGGTAGGAACGGACGAGAACCGCCGCTATGCTGTGAGGAGAGGACTTTGTCAGCCTCGCAGGGTCGCCCGCAGCGTAAGCTGCGGGCGGCCCTGTCTTGTGTTAGTGAGAGAAGCCGACGTTGTCGGTGGCCAGGGCAGGTGGAGCTCGCCGGCGTCGTTGAGGGCCGTCGCTTCGGCGATGACATCTCGCGTCGCCTGGGCCGCTCAGAGGGTGACTTTGAACCCGTGCCTGAACGCCAGGTTGCAACCGTGTCGTCTCAACCCGGCGGCGAACCGGAGTGGAACGGTGATCGCGTAGTCGACAGCTCCCGGTGCCCAACTTCACTGATGACGGCCAACGTTGTCGCGTTCGCGGAGTGCTCAGCTAGTGGTGGCAGTGGTCGATTCAAAGCTGCGGAGGCGACGCCGGGCTTCGTTGGGACCATCGGCTGCCGACCACTCGCGCGGCTGGCGCCATGGCGAGCATGGCTGTCACCGGCTCTAACCAAGGCTGGCGCTGTCGGCCTGTACTGCAGGTCAGGACTGCCCGCCGGCAGCTTCGGAGTCACTTCTGTCCATGCGGGGCGGTCTCGAAGGGTGCTGGCGGTGAGCACGCGAGCTTCCTCGAACTCGCCTGGCCTGCGCTCGTAAATCACGGTCATGTCGGGCAGGACGTGCCAGCGGTCGACGGCGTTGGGCTGGTCAGCGACGACGTATGTGGTGGCGTTGGTGAGGTCGGGGGCGTCCATGGGCGGTCTTAGCGGCGTCGGTAGCGGCTGGGCTTGTCTTCGAGTTTCATCTCCTGGAGTAGCTGCAGCGCAGCTTCTCGACCAGGGGCTTGCTCGGCGGTGCCGGCGGAGGCGCGGATGAGGTTGGCGAGCGCCATGCCGGCGGTACGGTGGCCGATCAGCTCGAACCAGCGGGCCATCTCGGCGGCGTGAACACCGTGGAACGTGGCCAGCGGTGGGCCGTCGAGGTCGCGGATCATGATCTCGTCGCCGGTGTCGTCAAGCCGCCAGAACGGCACCCGCGAGGCGACGGCGTGCACGGCGTCCGCGTGGTCCCTCATGCGCTTCGCAACCTCGGCGCGCTGCAACTCGCGCTCGTACTTTGTGACCATGGTGTTCTCCTTGTGCCCGGCGTCGGGCAGGTACTTCCCCTGCCTGCCCGACGCCGCCCAATGTAGAACGCATGTTCGACTGTTGCAAGTTGGCGCTGATCACGGCCGCCACTCGTCGCGGTAGCCCGATCGGTCGGCGTACGGCAGCGCGAGGCGTTGAATCACGGACCAGATGAGCCGGCACTCCATCTCGACGGCGGGATTGATCGAAGCTTCGCGACATTTCTGCTCGTAGTGGTCCAAGACCAGCTCGGTGCCCTGCGCTGCACGAGGATCGCCTGCGGCGACCTGGGCGCGCAGCCAGGTCGTCAACTCCTCATCCGGCCCGTCTTCACCGTCGTGGCGGAAGTAGACGACGTCGCGCGTCGGGACGTGCTTGTCGTCGTCGGCTTCGAGATCGGTATGGGCCGGTTCGTCCACCATGCCGATTTTGCCAGCTCCTCGTGGCGGGCACCGCTCGTCTAACCCGGTCGGTAGTTCACGACCAGGTGACCTCCTCAGAACGGTCCTCAGTCGACCAGGTAGTGGGCTTCGATGTAGGCGACGGTGGAGTCATACGGCTCGCGCCTGGGCTCGACATCGTCGACCGGCCGCTACCCGACGTGTTCACCCGTGCCCGTCGCATGTCCTGCGACGGGCACGGGGTGGCCGTCCGGGGTGCCCACGACAGCCTCATCGAGTACATGAAGCTCGAATCGGGCCGTGTCGTAGCCGCCGATGTCCCACGCGAGATCACTGTTACCGACTCGCCACTCGTGCCCGGTGGCCCGTTCCCGCAACAACCACGCCCCGCGCCCTCCCGCTGACGGCCTGACCTCACCCGAGTCCGGCAACACTAGCAACAGATGGAACATACGTTTGACCGCGTGAGGTGGTGCTGCCGGATCGACGGCGTGCGTCAGTGGCCGGTGAGCATCGCGAGGGTAACGTCGGTGCTTGGGTTGGCGTTGTCTCTGGTGAGCTGGCGGAGGACCTCGGCGGTAACGATGCGGGAGAGCGCGGTGCAATGGCGTTCCCAGGCGTCGAAGGCAGCCGCCGTGGTGCTGTCGGCGACGTTCATCCGGTTCCGTAGTTCCATGTAGACGTCATAGCCCGGGTCGTCCGGTTGGGGTTCGCACCCCTGCTCGATGAGGAGGAATTCCTTGTACAGGGCTCCCGCAGGGAGGTGGTGCTGGGACAGGTCTGTCAGCGACACGTCGGCCAGCGCCGCGGGCCCGTCCACGACGATCTCGCGGGCACGGGGGACGATCCCGGCGGCGGTCGCCGTCGCGGTGATCGCGTACGAGAGCATCACCAGCTGTAGCGCTCGTTCCGTGCGGTCTACTGAGACCTCGGAAAGCGGTCCTGGTCGCCGATCGAACCGATCGAAAAACACCTCGGCGTGGTGGTAGGCCGCGCGCCACAGATTTGTCGGTTGCGCCCCGAGTGCCCCCTGCTCCGTCAACTCGGCCGGCTCTTCCGTCCTGCGATTCCGCCGTTCCCCGCCCATCGCTTCCTCCCCGTCCCGTTGCCCGCGCGTCCACCAGTCCGCGTCCTACGGTCCACGTCGACCTGCGCGCGTGTCCCTGACCTGTGCAGTTCCGGACTGACTGGCGATCTCGATCATGTCATCACGTACGCGCGTCTGACGGTTAATCGATGCCTTCACCCACCGAAGTGGTCGAACGAGGGTTCGGTTCGCGCGGAGATCGCCCACCTTGTGTGCGATCTCGCCGGTCTGGACGGCAAGCCGTCCAGACATCGATCGGTTGCCGGCACGTGCGCCAGTCGGCGGCAGGGCAGCCTATGCGCCCTTCGATGGCGGCTTCGAATCCAGTTCCGGTGCCGCCGGTGCCGCGTCGACCTCCGGCACGAAGCGCAGCGAAGGCTCGTGCATGCCGCCGCTGCGGGATAAGCGCGTATCAACCCTGGCACATCCCGCAGCGGTGGCTGCGTCTACTTCTTGGCTGCGGCGACCTTTTTTCGCGAACCACGCTTTTGCTTCGCTGGCGCCGGTTCGGTCTCCTGGGCGCGCTCGTACAGGTCGATGATCTCCGTGGACAGCCTGCCGCGATCCGAGATGTCGTAGCCTTCGGCCTTGGCCCATGCGCGGACCTTCTTCGAGTGCTCGCGGTCGGTCGAGCTGCTCGGTGTGCTGGCCGTGCCTGTGGCTGTGTTCCGGCGTTTGCGCCCGCCGGTTCGCCGCGCGGCCTGGATGTAGGTGGCGAGTTCTTCGTGGAGTGCCTCGGCGTTCTCGTCGGACAGGTCGATCTCGTACTCGATGCCATCGAGGGAGAACGTCACGGTTTGAGTCGCTGGTTCTCCGTCGATGTCGTCCAGTAGTTCCACTTTTACGTTTCGGGCCATGCCGCGACTCCATAGTTGTTGCCTTGATGCTGGGACGCCGTCGAATATAGCGCACACCGATGCCGGGTGAACGATCAATCTGATGGCTTGTGAAGCGGTATGCCGCGGGGGTTAGAGAAACCTTTGCGAATTCCGGAATACGGGCTTGAATGCCTACCGATCCAGCCCTACGGTTTCGGTGTCGGCGCTGTGACGTGAAGTAGTCGGAGATCATGGCACTGACGACAGGCGGGGGTTCAGTCATTCGCGAGGTGCTTCTGTCTGCCCGATTCCGGCCACGATCGAGTGCGGAGACGTCCTGGTGATGTCCCGGTATTGAGGGGTGATTGCATGAAGACGCGAACGCTCTGGGCTGCCCTGCTCGCCGGTGAGCCGGGCATCGTCTTCGGGGTGTCGTTGCTGGGCTTCGTGGTTGTCCTGGTTGTCGTGCTGGTGTTCTGCCAGGTGACGCCACGGCGGGCCGAGGTCTCTGATGCCGCCCACCCGACGGTGTGGCAGCTTCAGCGGAAAAATCCTCGGAGTAAGGAGGAATGGCTGCGACAGCGGGTTGAGGCGTACCGAAACGAGATCCGAGCGCGGGCCGCGGAGATGCGGCCCGCGGAAGTTACACGGCAGGATGCCGCCGAGTTGAGGGATCGGGACGCGAAGCCGGTTGCACTGGTCACCGAGGACGACTGGCCTACCCAGGAGGACCTGTGCGCGGCAGAAGCGGCCGCCGATGTCTGGTCCACGTCGGAGCTCTCCAGCACCGCTACACAACAGTACGCACGCGAGCCGATCGCTCGTCCGGTCTCGAGCCGCAACCCTGTGCATGTATTGGCACAGCGCGAACCTCGGTCATTGTTTTACGGTCAGCGAAAGATCGCGGCGTGAGGCGTCCGACGTTGCCGCGCCCGGCGGCCACAACGCGGCGCACTCGGCTTCGCCGCGCTGGCCGATGCCTCGGGATGCGCGTGGCCTGCCAGCCTGGTCGTGGTTCAGCGGCTGAGGACGGAGACCATGCGGGTCAGCAGGTAGGTGCACGCCCACCGGGACTCGGTGCCTTTCGGGTTGATCGCGCCTTTCGCGAGCTTGGGCGCGAGCTTCCGGGGTTCCGGGATCGTCGTGGGGTCGTCGGCGCCTTGCAGCGCGATCTTCCAGTCGAGTTGGGTGAGCCGGGAGATCTCGCTCGCGGCGATCAGGCGGCGGACCTTCGGGTCGTTCTCCAGCACCTGGACGACGAGGTCGGCGTTCTCCTGGCTGGGAAGTTTGGCGATCACGCTGAGGGAGTTCGTGCGCAGCGTCACGGTGTCGCCCTCGACGGCCCACTTGCGGAACCATTCGATGGCCTTGTCGGACACGACGCTGCCCAGGCTGACGTCGGTGCGGTGCGCGGTCGGTGTGTTGCGCAGCGCGCCGGGGTCGCCCTGCTCGACGCCGGCCAGAAGCTGCGCGCGGCTGGCCTTGTCGACGATCAGCAGGTTCGAGTGCGTGAAGTCCTTGCGCCACATGTCGACTCCCAGGACTCGTTCGTACGCCTCGATCAGTTCGACCGAAGCCGTGCGTTGCCCGGTTTCCACCATGCCGAGCAGCGACTTGGAGAACATGGTCCTTTGTGCCATCTCGGTGAGCGACATGCCTGCACCCTCGCGTTCGGCACGGAGCCGGGAGCCCGGAACGGTTGTCGCGGGTGTGGACACTCTGTGGACCCTTCTCCACTTCATCTAACAGGGCGTGACACCGACACTACCGGTACGCGAGCACACGAGGTAGGAGCCATGGAACGGCACGCTGAGGACGTCGCGAGTAGGTCAAGGATCGACGACGACCGCGGCAGGCAGCCCTTCCAGCCGATCTCGGAGACGACGGACTGGGGGCGGGCCGACGGCCGTACCGCTCCGTCGGCCCCCGAGCATAAGCGAGGCATTCGATGACCGCGCTCGCCGACCGGCCCCTGGAGCACGCCTCACCGCCGGCCTCCGCGCGGTGGGAGTGGCACCTGTTCGACGCTGACGACTTGGCGCATCTCTACCGGGTCGCCGAACTGCGGAACACGCGGCTGTCCCTGCTGCGCCCGTGGTGTGCGCTGCGTGACCGATACCCCCTTGACCACGACCGGCCGAGCATCGACCCGCGCACGGTGATCCCCCGGCGGGACGGGATCTGCCCGAAATGCGCGGCGCACGTCTCGGCCACCGTCCCTCATCCCCGAACCGGAACGCCCGTTGCTGGTGAGTTTGTCGGCGAGTTGTTCGAAGTGGTGACCCGCAGTGGACACGTGTGATCGAGACATCCTCGACCCGACGGTCGTCGGGGACGATAGCGATCGCCTCGTCGAGACGCAGGAGAAAGCGACGTCGGACGGCGAGGTCGCCAAGCGCCCGGGCGCTCTCGCCGCCGAATTCGACAGCTAGCCCCGCCTCATCCGGTGGTATGTGTACCAGGGGCGGAACACGGAACAGCGGCCCAGAGCATGTGCAGCCGGCCAGCTGCGCGGGTTGATTCACCGGGCCGGCGAGCACAACCCCGGCTCCGCGCGAGGTGTTCCCCCGCGCTCGTCGCGCGGAGCCGGGCTTCCCCGCTCACCGATTCCACGCGAAGCACGCAGCCTCAACCGACCGACTGAAAGCACGACGATGAACGTGTTCACACCTCCCGTCGATCCGGTAGCGATCGCCAGGACCATCGCCCCGTGGGAGCGATGGGAACACGCCTCCAGACTGACCTTCGCAACAACCGATGTCCACATCGGACTCATCTCGCACGTCGTCCTGCGATCCGGCGTCGGGCGATCAGCGCCCTGCCAGGGCATGCCGTACATCTCTGGCGTCTGGCGACCGGTCCGATTTCCCGCCGGACGGACGACACGAATGCCGTGTGACCGTGTTGCCAATGCCTGTACATCGACTACCGGACAAGGGACGCACCGGAGTGGGGCACAGGGATGATGCCGGAGTATGACGACGCGGGCGCGGGCATCGAAGCACGCGTCGCTGACGGCGGGTGGGCAATACGCCCCCATGGCTGGGTCGCGGTGGACGGCCTTCCTGTCGCGGGCTGGCGAGCCTACGTCCGTCACCGGTGCGAGGAGGCCGGTGTTCCGTACGCGTTCCAGATCGACCTGGAGCACGATGTGACCGTTGTGATCAACCCGCGGAACCCGCCGGACGAGACCGCGCTTGCTGAACGGATCGCCGAGCTGGCCAGGACTCCAGGATATGGAGAGCCCGGCCGGCGATAGGCCCACGCCCGACGTTGTGTCCACTGCCGGTGATCAGCCGGGGCTGTTCGAGGGAATCGGCGGCCGAGACCGGGCCGAGAATTCCTCGCAGCCGGCAGTCGTCCACGGCGCCGCAACATCAGGTCATTAGGCGGGTAAATCGGATTCCGTGGTGTGCGTAGTGCGAAGAACGGAGCGTGGATGCTGTGTGGTCGAGCGCCCTTCCAGGTCTTTGACAAGGCTCGTCCAGGCTTCTGCGCATCCCCGTGCGACCTCGAGCACTGATGGCAGGCAGTGTGTCGGCACATTGTCGGCGAGTTGCACGTAGAAGTCCGCATCAACGGTGTGAGCGTCCAGCATGCGAAGCACTGTGCGGCCGGCGTCGGTCAGCCGAAGTGAGGGTTCGGCCTTCAAGGCCGCCAGCGCTTGCTGTCGACCGGTGATCACCGGATGCAGGTCTGATGGCGTCTGCGGAGGTATCGGGGCGTCCGTCTGTCGAGGCGGATTCGACGACGCATGCGTGGTCGCTGAGCGAAGTCGTCGTGGTAACGGGTCCTGGCCTGCGTCACGGCGTTTTCGCACGTCCTGTGCGGTGGCTGGGGCTATGCCCGCCGCCTCGGCGATCTCCCGGATCGTCGCGTTGGGATGGTCGGTGAGATAGTCGGCCGCTTTCCGGCGGCCGTCGACGGGATTGACCGGTCGTAAGCGTCCATCGCGGCCCCTGCGGCGGTTCGACTTCGGAAGTTCCGCAGTTGATCGTGAGCGCATCGTTGCGACTGTTTTGTCGGATATGCCCGCTAAGGCGGCGACCGCGTTGTCCGACAAGTCCGGGTGTGAAGTGAGGATACGAGACGCTGCGGCTGCACGGTCGACCTGCGACAGCGGCAGGCCATGCTTGGCATTCGAGCGGACAGCCAGGATGAACGCTTCTTCGGTCGTGCCGTCGAAGAACCGGACAGCGATGTCGGCCTCGCCGCGCAGAGCCGAAGCGCGCAGCCGGTGCATGCCGTCGATCACCCGCATCGTTGAGCGGTGGACGAGGATGGGAGGCAACGGTCCGCTCTGCTCGGCGAGGGCACGGACGTGTTCGATGTCCTGGCCGCCGATACGAGGCGAGTCGGCCGACAAGAGCACACGGTGCGCGACGACCACCACCTCGTCGCTTCCCCGCGCAGCTCGGGCCCGTCGTACACGCAGACTCTTGACTTTGCTGTCCGGAGACGTCGCCGACGGCGATGCGATCTCGCCCAACATCGCGTTCCCCAATCTCGTCGATCACCGTGGTGGCCTGACCAGCAAGCGTCGGGTGCTCCGGCTGCAGCGCCCTGGTGGACGCCGGAACGGAGTTGCGTGGTGGTCCACGCGACGCTTGTGCTGTGGACTGGAGCCAGGCGAGTGCTGCTTCCGCTTGGCCGCGGTCCCGCTAGTCACACCTCGAAGACACGAGAGCGGACAGGCTGGGCGGCGGCGCCCAGCTTCGACGGAGAGTACTAGCGTCCTAACTTCAAGGCAACGCACACTGCCGCGTGCCGGGCCCGAACAATCGCGCTGACCAGCGGTCGGAGTCCACCCGGACCCGCCGGGGCCGTGACACGGAGTGCTCGGGGTGGCTCCCTCGTGCGCGTTCGGAGGCGTATCTGCCGGCCGCTTGATCGACTAAGCTTCCGTACCCTGAACGGCATGACCAACTGATGTCTACGGGGAGGGACGCGGTGGGCAAGCTGGATGGTCGGGTCGCGGTCGTGACGGGCGGGGGCACCGGACTCGGGCGCGAGATCGTCGAGGCGTTCGCCGGGGCGGGCGCCGCGGTCGTCATCGCGAGCCGGAAGCTCGAGGCCTGCGAGCGCGCGGCCACCGAGGTGCGCGAGCGCCACGGGGTCGAGGCGCTGGCGTTGGCCTGCAATGTCGGAGTGTGGAGCGAATGCGAAGCCCTTGTCGACGTCGTTCATGACAAGTTCGGCCAGGCCGACGTCCTGGTGAACAACGCCGGCGCCGCACCGATGTATCGAGATATGAGCGACATGACCGAACGGCTGTGGCGCAAGGTGCTCGACGTCAACTTGCTGGGTGCCGTCGCGTTGTCGCAGGGCTTCGGCCTGCGGATGGCCGAGGTCGGCCGCGGTTCGATCATCAACATCACCTCTAC
>Ga0307515_10024065_pt1 | contig 10630 bp, 17 predicted proteins | sample 17_EM_MG_FD_194513 | JGI IMG/M metagenome (GOLD analysis project Ga0307515, IMG submission 194513) | Populus trichocarpa ectomycorrhiza microbial communities from riparian zone in the Pacific Northwest, United States - 17_EM | ecosystem: Host-associated > Plants > Roots > Unclassified | place...
AAGTATACCCTATCAATATTTCAGGTTCATTCAGAGCCGGACAGTAACGGGCTCAACGAAAAGCGCATTCCAAAGGACAAATTAGCCCAGGTTTTGTTGATGGCTTACAATAAGCCATTATTTTATGAGGGTATAAATTCTCAATATGCTATATAACTATTAATATCAGTCAGTGCTAATACATCGCTAGGTGAACGAGCCCAGCTCACCTCCGCTGTGGTGGATGTAGCCAGATGAAATCAATCACAGCCCAAACCCATACGTTCCCACATTTGAAACTCGTAAAAAACACCCTTCTCCTCCTGTATGCCCTCAGGGATTTCAAACCCGGCCCAGGCTTTCAACTCCGAGCTTGTGCACCTCCTCCAATTGGCCTCATTCAGTGAGTTCTCATAAATACCTCCATCCATGTTGCCGTGTATATGCTGTGACTGTCCTGTCTTCCCTGCGTCTTCCACTATTTGCTCTGGAGACCGAAATTCTGGCATGAAAACGTCGCACTGCGGAAATTCAGGATTGTAGATGCGAGTCATAAGGATTCGGTCGATGGTGTATGAGGGTTGGACCAAAGGTTGCGACAAAACGTGGCGATATATTTGGGTACCCCCGATTAAGAAACGACGGCGTATTGATGAGTCGGTTGGTGAAGATGATAAAGTTTCACCACTAGGGGTCAGCGTAAATGAAAATGCTTCATCGATGCTTGACACTTTGAACGCATCTGGGGAATCTCTAATCCAGACGAATCAATATCAAATATACCACGAGGAATCAAACAGAAACAAGACCTAGGTATCTCACGTACAATTTCATGTCGCCCCGTGAGAGAATTATGTTGATTCTTCCTTTCAAAGGACGAAATGCCAGTGGGATGCTCTCCCACGTACTTCTCCCCATGATGACTGCATTCTTTCCAGATATGGTGTCCGCTGGGCGTGTTCCACCGCTCTCTGATGAGGCAGCTTCCGGCACGAGGGTCGTGATCTTTGCGAAGTACGCCATTTCACGCGGAAGACGCCATGGTAAACGTCCAGATGACCCGATCCCATTGTTCATAGTCGCAGCTACTATTAAGGTCACCGAATAGCGTTGGGCCATCGTATTCGAAGAAATAAATGGATGTAGTGGAATTCAGGTTTTTTGTTATTTTCCACAAAATATCAACAACAAATACTCGGAGCACCAGTTTGCCCAAAGTCAACTCTCTGACCGACTAACCATTCCTCATCACATCATCTGCTGACCATTCCCCATCATATGCACGATACTCATATCCTCGCTTCTCGCTCGCACCTCTCATGATTATCGTCCTCGCCTTTGCCTCCATTCAGAACATGCTTGAGGTCCTCTATGGCGACCAAATCATACGACCAATCATCCATGACCAGTTCTTTCAAATTCTAGTACCCCAATCGAAGATCCAGCACCCACCGCGACATCCTATCCAGATAGCTATCAACCCATAGTTCCACCTTCCAGCGTGTAAGCTGTTCCACAGTTTGGTACTACGAATCCGCCCCTTTCTTGGGGTTGAACCCCAAATTTACTCTTCGGATCGAGGGTAGGAGAAGATGCTCAACTGTAGGTATAAATGGAGCGTCTGAACGAGGCGGAGTTCAGTTTGGGACGGAAAGAATGGGTCGATGTGTAGCTGCAAGCCGTTAAAAGGTGATATTTTGGAACTTTGAAATAGTCTCACCATATTCGGAGATCCAACTGTTCGTCTCGCATATGAGGGTTCGGATGGCGTGTAGGGCGCTATCATCGGATGGAAGGTTCGCATCGAAGCGCGTATCCCGGAGTGCGTATTCTTCCAAGAGGGCCGGGGGAGAAGAGGAAATTTCTGTGCACAGGATTGTTCAATACTCAGGAAGGAGAGGTAAAGCGACTTGGGGTTGGGCATGGGGGCTTCAAAGTAGCGGAGCACTGGGTAACAGGTATAGAGGGCGTGTGGCCAAACCACTCGCAGATTATACCACTTCGCAGAGTTGCTTCCATCGTCTGCAAGAAGCATGCGGAGAATCGATGAGGCCCAAACCGGTAAGGTGTCAGCATGACTGGGGGATGGGGTATTGAACCCCCAAGTTCTATGCTGACATCGAGGAGAAGGCCTGAATTGCGCAAGTAGCAAGCCCGAATGAAGCTTTCTGTTTGCTTCACCGTGGTTTCGGGCACCGCCTTGCCAATGTGCAACCGCGTCCAAAGGCGGGGACAGCTAACGAAAGATAGGCTCCATCTTCCGTTGATAAGGATGATTGAGCTGAGGCCCCTTGAAGGGCATTCCGCAAAGATCGCTTGAAGGATTTCGATGGGAGGTCATGGGTAGAAGCGGCGTGGGGGATGAATTCATCGTAGTCATCGTGCGTGTGGAGCCTCATGTCGGTGCTGGGAACTTCCTGGCGCGTGCCGCTCTGTCGAGAGGTTGGTTAGATGTTGGTCAGAGGGCAACATGTACATCGGGACTCGGCATTCAGGACAGAGCTTACTCCCTGGCACTGAATGACGCTCATGTCAGATGTAGGTTGAAAACATATGTCCCGTGACCCTCAGAATGAAAGTTCCCTGAAGCGGGCGAGAGTAAGAAGAGAAGCGATGTTGAATGAGTGAGAAACAATACAGGTAACGTGTTACACGCGGATATACAGCTTTAGTGCATAGATAGAAAGAAAGAAAGAAAGATACAGAACTCGCGTAAATTTAATTTGCCCTAGCACAGTGAATGATTCGAAGGCCAATCGTGCAGGGTCGAGAGCCAACCTCGGTATTCTACTTCTCCATATGACGTCCGAGTTTAGAAGCATCGTTCTTAAGGGAACGAACACCGAGTACTTTCTGATGTGCAAGGCGAGCACTAGTAAGGGGACTCAGAAAACTCAAAAGGGGAGGCATCATCCACGCTTACTGTTCATTTGCCTCCTCTTCGAGTGTTTGTACATGTCTCCTGGCTTCGGCCACTGCCTTCCTAGCCGTCGCCAAGGCGCTGTGAAAAAAATGTCGGGCAAAGTTATGAGTGAAACGTCTAGACGTCTAGCTCAAGTACTTACGCGTCAGCTTCCTTCTCAGCCTTCTCAGCCAAAGTCACCTTGTGCCTGGCAGCGTCAAGTGATCGGTCCCTGCCACGGCGACTCCGTCCAGTCTGCGATCCAGTCCTGGCAGCTGTACCTGACCCAACACTCCCGCGTCGGCGTTGGGTGTGGAGAGTCGAGTCGACGTCAGAGCTGCCTGTCGAGCGCCGGCGGAAGAAACCACCGATACGAGAGGTGCTCGTTGTTGACCCGCGATCGTTAGGAGGGGTGGTACGAGCGTCAGGAGCCGTCGTTGCTGTGTTGTCGGCGGTGGCGCGAGACGACGAGAAGAGGGCACCGCGCCTGCGGGGACTGCGAGGAGGCACGGTTTCCTGAACAGTGGACGGTGGAGGCGTGGGAGTGCGTTTGAACAGGGGCATGGCCGCGATGTACTACTAGGATCAAGGCTTTGGTTGGAATCATCTTATAAGTAGGTTCCCAATGACGTCGTTGACTCAGAGCCCCACCCACATCATCATCCTTCCAAACAGGGTTAGAACACGTCCAGCTCAGGTGCTCAGGTATCACCGAACATATTTAGGCACTAACAGGATGGTTTCCCTCCTCGTCAGGTCCAGTTCTTTCTCTAACAGAGATCGGTTGGCAGGTAGCTCGAGCCATATTGGGGACTCCTGGGTAAAGGCTGTCCGTAGAACCTTCACAATGGGATCCGAATCGATCACACCAGAACGCGCTGCCAAGACTTGCTCCAAAGGCCAGGATCTCCACTTACAACCAACGGTTTGAATGTGGTCCATGACATCGATACCACCTCCCGGCGTGTTGAGTTGATAATTCCTCCACTGCTAGCCGGGTTGTTCAGAGGTACTGTACTATAGCGCACCCTGACTTGTCAGACACCAAGAAATCCACGCTTAGCTACTCCGCTTCTGTCAGCCAGGGCTACCCCTTCGATTTTTAGCCGACAGCGCCATCTCGGATCTTGAAGATAAATCCTCCGATTGGGCGTTGGTCGCCGCGATGGCTTCCTCAAGTCGGCGTCCGTGCTGACGGCGATATGCGATGTTTTTTCCTCCCGTTCCCACTACTTTGCGGTAGAGGTGAGGTGACAAGGTGAATGGGGAACAGAAGAACTAGCGATACGCTCCGAGATACAGTTATCTCAACTTGGCCGCGGTCCACTTACTTCTAGGAAGCATGACAAACACCACGTTCGATTGAGCGCTCCAGGGCGCCGTAAGTCGATGAGACAATGAAACAAGATTTCAAGCCTGCGCCCAAAGGCGACAGTGTCGGGCCAGGTCGTGCGTATTCAGCAATGCCGTGAATACCATATAGTCTAATACTAGGCGCCTGGGGGTATGGCGGGCCACTTTCGATGTCAATATCCATTCATATCATATTCTCCATAGACCAACGACTGGTGGAAGTTCTCGCACACGATACCAAAGGAATGAATCTAGTATGAACGTGTGCAATGTACACCGCGTCTCCCGGAAACTCCCTCTCCGAACTAATCAGATAATTTTAGTCGAATTCGACGCCGGTTGCGAAGCAATGGTGCTCAACACGGACGGTACACCACTAAAATGTACCACAGACGCATCGGTCACATTACCCCTTAAAAAGGGCGAAACTTAGACGTAGACGTGTTCAGGGACAAACGTCTATTCTATTATTTACCTATAAAAGGGCTAAACTAATATACATAAGCAGCGAGTCATAGCGGAGAAGACCAGAACATACCCCAGACGTGTTCAGGAAACATATGTGGCTGAGGAACCTGACAGCGGCAAAGCCCACTGTAGTTGTGAGGCATGTCAACGCTTAGAGAATCATCTACTTCTAAGACCCCTCAGTCTGCTGTCGAAGCAGGTCGATACGAGATTCTCATCGAGATGACCACTACTTCAGTCCTCCGCTGATCTTGTGGTTCCCAATCAGGAAGCTTGGCGTCTTCTGTGGCTCTAAGTGCATGTGTACCGTGATATAATCGGAGGACGTTCCGGAGGAGTTATACATAGGGGTGATGTGATTCCAGGGTACGTAGGTCGTTCCAAATTGACCCCGACCGAGCTAGGAGGGGTGAATCACGCAGCCACGGATATGTGCAGAATGTAAAACATGTCCTGTACAGAATAATTCGTAAAGTTTCTCCATGGCCCTCCTTGGATTCCTCGCACGCCGTCTCTATTCTAGTGCTGCCTTCGTATGATCGCAAATATTGTGTCATACTCTTCTATGGTGCTCATTTGCGCGCTATTTCGTAGTTATAAAAGATATGTATTTGGCTCAGCGCCGTTTATGTACTTCGGCTGAGCCGTGAGTCCAACACATAGCTTACAACATTCTAGTCCTCGTTAGGTATTAATACCAGCGTACTTATTGTCCTTCCGCTGAGCGTTTTCGTTACGTTTCGTTCGCATCCGTAACCTTCACACCAACCTGTGCTGAGTCTCGCTTGATGGCAACGGGCCATCGAACGACTAAAGTAGGGTGCCTCATTTGTGTGCGTTTTCATCAATGAAACAATTAATTCAGGATAGAATTGAAGAGAGTCACTCTCCTCGATATATATTGACGTCCCGGGCCGCACATGACCGGCTGCATACGGTCACTTTCTATGGATCCTTTCCCTCCGCATATGCCGGATTCTGGCATGCTGGCATGTCTAGGTAATGGCTCAGTGCAAGCAGGAGCCCGGAGCCGCAGGAGAATCGACTGTGCCTTGAGTTTCCCATCTGTGAGAACCCTTTCTCAGGACTGACTGTGCGACAACAGCACGTGCACCACGACAGTTTTTCCAAGTGTGTTTGGAAGAACCCCATTTGCTGTTGCTCTCTCCAACTCACCATCTGCCAACGTCAATATGCCTCCCTCTTCCATTTCTCACACTGAATAAGCACTGTAGAACTGGAAATATCTGAGATTGGATTAACCTCTACGGCGACCTCCATTCGGCGACCTCCATTATCGGAGAGAATGGATTTCAGAGGGCTTGGTTGATAAGATCTCGATCGTTTTCAAATACAACGACAGGTGTTCTGGTCATATACACGACGAAAGCGATGCAGGACTCGGCCTAAATACCCCGCACCAACGCCACAGAGCTTGCATCTAGAAGCCTCACGCTCGCCTCGCCTCGCCTCGCATCTTCATCTCCCTTTTTTCCCTAAGTGTCCTAGCCGCCTCCAATTTCCGCACTGGATCGCAGATTCAACCAACGAGCGGAATCTAGAACGGCTAGCTCTCGGTGGGCCACCACAGGCTCGGTGCCCCAATTCCATCGAATGGATCCCACATATATTGTTGCACGACTGCCACTAAACGACTTGTTCTGGTTAGTCGCTGGCGTTCGGGATGCGCGTGCCCTTGCTCTCTGTGGATGTGTGCTCCTGGTATGCCACCCTATACCTCTTTAATCATTCTTGATACATGGTTGTAATGTTCACTCTCCACCCATCAAGCTCTGGGAGCTCCTTTTGACCTTCGACCGAGAGCTCGAGTACTTTTGGTGCCGACCGTTCGCCTGGAGCAAAGCACTCTTTTTCTCAGTAAGTCCCCAGGGGTTTTTTTTTCGCGCAGAGGCTGACGACCTTGCGCCTAGAATCGTTACGGGTCTCTAATTTTTGTCGGGTCAGTACTTCGCTTCTCGCAGTGTGATGTCCAGGCTCACATTTCCATAACAGCCTACGAGTTATAGCACTGTTCAGCCCCGCTCCACCCGCCCGAGTACGTTCTCAACTATATGCTGGTAACTTCTCAGGACTGACCCATGATTCGCTTTTCTTGTAGTTGTGAGTACTCTCTTAGTTTGGAAACGAAGCACTAAATATGACCCATCAGTTGTTCTATTGTATATGCAACCGCCCTTTATGGCACATTTGTTACCCTAACGTTCGCGCAAGGTTGGACCCACCCATGCACTCAAAGACAGCTCACTTACACGGGCACCCCAAGTCGTGTTAACTGTCCGCGTTCTAGCCCTGTATCAGAGGTATCGAAAGATCAAAATTATGCTTTACGTCCTGTTTCTGGCGACCTGGGGAAGTAGCCTGGGTTTGGCGATCAGTGTTCAAATAGTAGGCCTCAATCGACTCTCCCTTACGCAATTCCTCATAACGCCATAGGCCATGTACCCTATTACAAACCCTTTTCTGAGGAAACTTGGAGTCGGCTGTGTCTTCAATGGTATCGATTTGCATACCATTTATAGTGCGTTCCCAGTCGCTCTGTTTGTTTTGAGCACTGAGACCTACTTACTAGAATTATATATCCCTTTCATGGTATATCAAAGTATGTGTCCTTTTTGCCCTACTCAAGCTTTAGCCCAACCCTGCTACAGCAGTTCTGTTCATCATGACAGCCTATAAGGGCATCCGTTCGTTTCGTGCAGAGCAGACGAGTGGTATCATTAAACTTTTGGTTCGAGAGTACGTGCTCGTTTGTGCTCACTTTGCTCACTTATGCCCTTTGCAGTGGGACCATCTTTTACTTTGGTCGGTTTTTCCTTCGAAATCCTCTCATGCTATGACTGACCAACGGTATCCACGGACTTTGTAGTAATCATAGGTACGCCTTCTATCTCATCTACCGCGTCACGACTCACGACCTCTCCAGTGGCCACGGGATTCACCGTGGTGGGTACACTTTTGCGGGACACAATGATTCCTACGAACATGTCCAATATCATCCTTCCCGTAATCTCGCTTCCAACAACCCGGCTCATGCTGAACCTTCGCAGCAGCCAGAAAATAGTCTCATCAGAAGCTGCAATGGCTCGAAGACCAATCTACAGAATTGATTCACCTACACACAATAGACGCGCAGGGCACGCCATGGGAATGTCGAGTGTATATGAGGTTCGAGGCGGGGTTCGCATCAAGGAAGAGGGGCGGACGACTTTTGTTGAAGTCGAAATGGATATTACGCAACCCGAGGGCGTGCGGGAACTCCAGGCAGGGGTGACATGTTGGAGTACGACAGGGAAGTGGGAAGATGCCGCCTGTTCAGGTCCGGCTTTCGCCTCGCAAGTTAGATCGGGTATCGAGGAAGCCCTTTGGAGGAGCATGGAGAGTGCACCCAGCCTTCAAGCATTGGATTGCCTTCCCAGTCCAAGGGCTGCGCGACCGCACGGTCCCGAAAAATATAAGCAACCTGCAACCACTCCAACGGCCGGCACAGAAATTATATCTTACCCACGCAGCCCCAACGATATGATAAACGCAGTGTCTCGGACCGTGAGCGAAGTAACGGACATGTCAGGTGCAAGTACCGCTACCGTGGTTGGCGATGGACCACCCACTCTGGGTGACGCAGGAGATATTCTTACCCGGGAAAGCACAATGATGATCGATTGGAGTTTACCGAGTTACGATGGCTGGCATTGGCCAGCCCACCTATTGTGATCCCCTGCATTCCGGCTCGCTGTCGTGCCCTGCTTTGTCTCTCCACGTTTTATCTGTAAATGTATTTTACTCGTTCTTGTCTCGACTCGACATCACCTGGACAGGTCTTTAGCGTCGCGCCGTACGGAACTGCCCAATCATTTGCTCAATATAGGGCTGAGAAAGGAGAAAAAGTCACCACAACTTCCATCTCGAATATGTCAAGCTCGCTGATAAGGTGTGAGGGGTAAGTAATGCGCCACGATCAATTACCACCTTAGTGGTGAGGATAGTGATTTCGGGGTTGGGTCACGGCAGATCTGATAAATATCTGGGGATTCAGATCCGCACAGTGTTTCACCCCGTGCGCAGACCCAAGGACACCGCTCACCCCAAACCGATATTTTTCTACAGTCCAGCGCCTTCCACCCGACCAGAGGAGTGTTTCACATACAGGGATCAGTGGGACATAAGGGCGTCCACAAAACCACCATACACTAGTTCCGTTGAAAGTGGTCGCGAGCGCCGACTACGAAACGCTCCCTGCTTGCAACCTGGAGGACCGAGAGGCGACGGCTCTATAAAAAATATAGAATACAAACAAGAGTTCCGTATGTAGAGGCGAGAAATGCATCGAAGGAACTAGCATTTATGCCTTCCAAACTCTTTTCACGAGCTCAGTAAGACCTGAGAGAGAGAGATCGACATTTAGCATCTGGTACACTTGACGGAAGGCAAAGCGGGGGTGATGGCACATACCGACGTCATTGGTATTGAACTGGTAGACTCCTACGAGTGCACCGGCAGTAGTGAACCGGAGGAACCAAGTCATGACAGGACCCAAGATCGGGAACTTGCGTTTATGCACGTAGTCGGTGAGGACGGCGTCGAACTGTTTCAACGCAAATGCAACCAGTTCAGTAAGCGATTATCACTGGTCTGTTACCAGAAATGAAGCCGGTCGGAAATGACGTCCAACCTGACCTCTTGACTCACCCCGATATGCGAATGGACGACCAAACTGAGGGCAAGTACGCCGTCAAGGATGGGATGAGGACTCGCGCTGGTCGCTGCCGCTGCGCCAATCATGGGAATGAGACTCGCGCTGAGTAGACGTTCGAATGCCCAGTGGTGAGAGCCATGGGCACGGGATGGTTCCGGGAACTCAGTAGGGTCATTGATTGTACCGTTGTAGATTGCTGTTGTCGTAGGTATCCCATGTTTTCCGTGTATTCCGTGTACCAGTCGAAATTCGTGAATTTCACGCAACAGGAAGAAAAATCGTCAACAATGTTCAAGAGAAAGGAGTAACAAATGAGAGATACGTACGACCACCAGGGACATATTTAGGGGTATACTCCGGTGCTGGAGTAGCAACGGCGTCGCCCGCACGTCCTGTGGCCGTCGTTGCTGCCCTCGTCCTCATCGCACTCCTCAACGCCAATACCCTCATAGCTTGTCCATTGGAAGCAAAGAGCGTCCGACGACCTGCAGCTTGTGCCAGCATTCTCATGAAAGTATAATATCGAAGGGTGCAGTGTTGGTGGACAAAGCAAAGCATCCACATCGAATCACAAGCGGTGAGTTAGGTATATTCCAGAGAATAGGGTGAATATAAGAGGGTTTAGTCTACAATATGCCTATCGGTAAGAGAGTGTGTGGGTATAAGGTTATACCATGGTTTGATTGTTCGAAAGTAATCCAAGTCTCGAAAACGATTTCTCCACTTCGTCGTCCCAGCTAGTGACCATACAAACTGGATAATAGACCACATCGTCAGGACTCTCCGTCAAGTGGAACGATATAAGCGACTCACTCCAAACTCCAAATCCAGCTACAATTACCAATGCAACCGTCAAGCCCGTCCAAAGTCCATAAATCCCCATACCGGCATGGAAAGCGAGTACGAGTCCAATAGGGATACCAACAACGTAGTACCCGGCCAAGTTCAGCACAGCACCGACATGTTGCTGTCCCTTCGCACGGAGAATCCCGCCCGTTACCACCCCGAGTCCATCGAACACTTGGAAGAGCGCAACAAGAGGCATCACGTAGGACGTCAACTGGACAACGGCGGGGTCCGAGTTAAAAATGTATGCCCATTTGTCTTTAGAGATGAGAAAGATGGTGCTGCAAGGGAGTTAGGCCGGATGGCGATTATGTTGTAAACGCGCACCTGAGTATAAGGCCAATAAAAAGGGTCATGCATAAGGATAC
>Ga0307515_10024066_pt1 | contig 10630 bp, 5 predicted proteins | sample 17_EM_MG_FD_194513 | JGI IMG/M metagenome (GOLD analysis project Ga0307515, IMG submission 194513) | Populus trichocarpa ectomycorrhiza microbial communities from riparian zone in the Pacific Northwest, United States - 17_EM | ecosystem: Host-associated > Plants > Roots > Unclassified | place...
TACTAGTTCTTTTCATTGGAGAATATGATTTTGAGATATTATAGATACGTAGAACCTATTAAAGAGACATACAAATTAACTGAGGATCCTTATTTAGAAACGATGAGAAATCAAACATTTTTCTGACTTGTTTTCTTGTTCTCCTAACTCGTTATATACATAGATAGTTAAATATTGATAATTCTGACACACACACACACACACACACACACACACACACACACACATCTAACGATCTTGTGTAAATTTTAGAGTCAAATCCACTAGATAAACTTCAAAAGATAAGTTGAAAATAAGATGGTATAAAAATAAATTAGTAATTATTAAATTGGGAATAGATTACTCAATACAAGATTTAAACATTTTTAATGATAGCTAAATTCAATTATCAAATTCAACCCAAGAAATATGACTACCATTCACTACTAAAAAATTAACAGATACAAACAAAAACCACGATGAATGTTTTTTGTTGGTATGTGAATTTTTTTGACTGAATATGCCTTTACAGTATCCATCGGAAAATACCGACGGAAATATATGTTGAAATATCCACTCGTTATATACCGAGGTAGTTACAGTGGAAAAATAATGAATGAAAAAAAAGATAAAAAGTATGATGACGTGTTATTTTTATAGACATAATTACCATTTAAATCAACCTGTTAAATTCATTGGTAAATCCGTTTGTAATATTTAATTTATGATAATCTAGCAACAAAAACTATTTTACACTGATGGGAAGTAAAATAGAAAGGATATCACCGACAAATTAAGTTTGTCGATATATTTCAGAGAGCATTGAAACATTTCATCTCTCAATTGCACTGTTTATTATGTTCAATACATAAGATATCACTAACGGATTAAGTCTGTAAGTATATTCCATAGAGCATTAGAACTGTTCCCTTCTCTCAGTCGTTGTTAATTGTGTTAAATACAGAGGGTTTCACTGATGAATTAAGTATGTCAGTATATTCCAGAGAGCATTAAAATTGTTCCCTTCTCTTAATCATTGTTCATTGTGTTCAATATAGAGGGTATTACCGATATATTAAGTCCGTCAATATATTATAGAGAGAATTGAAATTGTTCCCTTCTCTTAAGTCATTGTTTATCGTGTTCAATACAGAGGGTATCACCGATGGAAAGTCTGGTAATATTTGGCGGGTTTCTGAAAATTTTAATGAAATTGAAAATTTCAATTGGACTGTACATACGAGATTACCAATATTAATATTTAATTTTTTGACGGGAAAGTGATCGGTAATTATTTGGGTATACATACGAGATTACTAACAGATTGTAGTTGTCGGTATATTCCAAAGAGCATTGGAACTGCTTACATCTCCATGATATTGTTCATTGTGTTCAATTCATACAGTCTCATCGATGGATTAAGACCGTTGATATATTCCAAAGAGCAATGAAATTGTTCACTTTTCGATGTCACTTTTAATTATTGTTCATTACATATATACTCACCGATGAAATGAAATATCATCAGTGATATTTGGGGGTGGGGTGTTGAATTTTTTTGATAAAATTAAAAATTTTAAGTAGATATTACAAACGGAAACACATACTGAAATATTAGAAATATTAATATTAATATTTAATGTTTTGTCGATAAACTATCGGTAAAATCGTTGGTAAAAAACTCCAAATTAAAATACCAGAATCCCTAAAGTCACCAAAGACGTGTTTCTCTCTTCCTTTGCATTTCTCTCTCTTTCTTTCTCTTCTCTCACTTCTTATGAATCCTTTTCTCCTCCACACATGCCAGGTATGTCCTTCTCTTTTCTTCTTATTTTCTCTTCTCATTTTTCTTTTGTTTTTTTTTTATTAATCAACGTCTCTCTCCTATTTTAATGTTACTTATTTTTTCTCTCTTGAGCTGAAATTCACAACAAAATTTAGGTAAGAATTTTTCTATTATTTATTTGACATTGTTTTGCATTATTTGTTTTTTAATTTTTTTGTTTTTAATAATTCTATGAATGTAGTCGTTGAAATTTTTTTCATATGAGAACATTTTGTTGAATTTTAGTTTTTTTTTAATTATTATTTTGAATTTTTGTAAATTAAGATTCAATTGGTTAAATATACTATTTAATTTAGTGATTAATTTCGTGTTCGAATAATTTGTTGTCTACGGGAGGTCAGGATGTCATCATTATGCAATGAAGTTTCTAAGAGCATACAGACAAGTTAATGCATAGTGAAGAGAAGTGATAGGAATGCAGTAGGGTTATCTTGAAATGTTAGAAAAGTAGTAATATATAAAATGTCGAAAGAATCAGCACCGGCGAGTGCAGCTGCTACAAGGGCAACGGAGGTCAGTTCTGAGGAGAGGTCAAGATGTTATCTTCACACAAGGAAGTTTCGAAAATGGATCAACGAATGCATCATGGAGATAAGTGTTGGAAAGACAGCAAGGTTAGTCTTGAATTGCTACAAAAACTTTATCCCTTTAGAGTATTAATTTTTACTTTTCTGAGGAACTTGGCCCCGCCATGTCTTCGGTCCAGGATCTGCTACTGCTTGTTGCCTCCTTCGAAACTTGAAGGAATGCGTATATATGGCATATTGACATGTGCTAGTTCTATATTAAGTTCTCCTATTGCATATATATGGCTTTACCCTTTTTTGCCACCCATTTATCTGTCCCTTCTTAAACGCATTTTCTCCCTTCAACACGCTTCAGATTTTGGACATCAGTTAAAACAAGTTCATGAATTCAGGTCCTATCAGCATTTTTGCAATAATGCAGACATGCATTTATTGAGAAGTATATACCTTCCTATTTTCAGGAATATGAAAAGGGAGTCCCGCCATGCCCTAAAGGCCAGTAGATCACCAGGCTGCTGTTTCTGAATAGAAACAAAAATAGTCTAATTTCGTTATCAGCAAGGTCGTTGGCTGATAAGAAAGCTAATCAGAAATAGCACAGGGCAATATGTCACTGGCCACTAATGTTTAAAGTTAAATGGCGAGAGGGAATGTGCACATATTTGGATCATCATGCTCACTGATACTGATACAGCTATGAAAAAGTCTTCGACTTTCACTTTCTGTTCTCTCCCTCTCTAAAAGCAATAAGCCTGGGTGTGTTTGGGAAAGTGGTGGCTTTTGTGTTTGTGGTTGGTAAAAGTAGCTTTTAAAAAATCACTTTTTCTTGTGGTGTGTATATAAAAAGATGTGTTTGGTTAAAACTGTGGTTAAAAGTATTGTTGTCTAATAAGCAATTGATATGTGTTTGGTTAAGTTTTTTTTAAAAGTATTTTTGTTAATAAAATTACCAAGAAGGACATGTGTTAATTTTCAAGTTGTTAGTAGCATTTGTGAGCTTTTTTTTTCATACATAAAAGAAATAACAATGTTACATTATTGTTGTTCTTCAATTGTCTCATTAAACTATCTGCTATTCCATTACGGACATAATTCATTCGAGAAGACCGCTGGTTGCCTTGGCTTTGCGAACATGAAAAAACATTGGCTAAAATATCATCAGGAATAAAATTAGGATTGCGATCATATTCTGTAAAGCACACCAGCAGCAAATTCTCAATTCAACACCTCAAGACTCGCTTAAACAAAATTCCACACAACAACCAGTGTATGCCCAAAAATTCAAAATCTGTCTCAGAAATGCAGAGTGCAAAGAAAAATATACACATACTTAATTTTACGTCGGTGCCTGCTCGTTATTCTTCAGAACCGTATGAAAGTTGAATGAACACTTTGCAGGCTATAACAGAAAGTAGATAAACATATGTATGAGAGGTTATGCAACTGGAAAAACTTCAATATGCCATTAAAGCCTGTAAAATGCCTGAGGTAATCATTGAACAAACAAGCAACCAGATGGAATGAATACAAGATCCCACATTACTGATCTAGAATCACATAACTAAATTCTTCAAACAGAGAGGTTACTATTACTGATAGATAAAAATCAAACAAAAAAAAGGAAGATTACCAGATCAGTCGCTTATATGAAGGGGGTGTGGGATGGTGAGCGAACGGGAGTGAGCGAGCTTTTGGTACCAAAAATAGTGGGGTCTTAGCGATCTGGCGCAGTGATGGGTTTTAGGGATCTGACGACAAACATGGAGTAATAGCTTAGTGATCTTCTTGTGGCTTTTACAGATCTGGGGGGTATGGTGACTGAAATCTTTTGCGTTCAGGGTATTTAGATCTGGAGGAGTGATTGGGGATCTTTAAGTCTCTGGTGAAGAAAAACAAAGTGAATCAAAATCTCTGGAGCAACGGTTACAGTGTTGTGTTTGTAAGGGGGGGATAATGTTGTCTAATTTTTTCAACGGTCTTAAGCACCACAAATTTGTCAAATTTTGATTGTTTGTTTACCGTCTTCAGACCAGCTTTTCACGTGAAAAGCTGGCTAAAACTACTTATAATTAACTGCGGCCATACCTCAAAAATTCACGTGGGGTCCACAGATTAATATCAGCTTCTTGTTGTTACCAAACAATAAAAAATTGTGTTTAGACTAACCGCAAAAGCCACCACGGAGCCAAACACCATCTAAGTGTGATCGTCCCACTAAATTCATGCATGCTTGATGCTTGTACTTGCGCTTGCAATAATGACTAAAGCCTCATTATCTTAATATTAATTATCACCCCTAAAAATTGCTTGTTTCTCTTATCTTTTACATTTAATTCTTGCAAAACCGTCACCTTCTATTTCAAAGTCCAAACCACCTACTATTCTTGAAAAGATAAAATATTTAGTATCTAAAATTCGAGTGGGATAGTGCAAATAACAATGTTATGAGGAGGGTGTGGGAGAATCACGTGGCAATTAAGTAACATCGAAAACGATACAATATTTTTTTAAAAAAAATTATATATTAAAATGTAATTTTCCATTAACTCATATAAAATCAGATCATGGATGTAGGTTGCGTGACTTTTGATATGAAGCACAAAAAAAAAAAGCAAAAAAAAATATGCAAGAGATAACGATCTACAAGGCTGTAATGACATGACAGTTTTGAGGGATTCAGGCCGCCATACATCCCGGAGGATATATGGGCACAATATATCCAGCACGTGATGTCTGAGTGGTTCACACGACTCTCACATTCCGGTGCCGAGAACTGGAAATTCACGGTTCGGTTACCACGCACACTAGCGGCTCCGTTCTATTCATTGCACATGCGAAGCGGATGATAAGATTAATTTTAATGGATCTTTAATTAATTTGTTGTTATTTATAAATATATTTAACTTGTAACATTTTTTTCTTACAGGCTATGTCTCTTGGACGTGAGCCGAGCCCAATGGAGCTTTTTGTCAAGACACGCGTGTGAAGTGAAGACTGTCAAAAGGGGGTGCAACAGTTCGTCGACAACCGCGCTCAACACTTCGTGGTATGTTCATTCAACCATTTTCTTTCGTAAGTTATTATTTTCTTAAATTGAATTTGATGATTTCTTTTTTAATTTTCAGGAGACATATAATAGCCGGTTGAGAGAGTGAAATGGGGACGATCCTTCGACCCACCCGGATTTCGATCCGGATTTGTGGATGGAGGCAGGATTGTCTGGTGGGCCCGATAGAAATCGGGTGTACGGACTCTCCAAAACTACAGTCGAGAACTTGTGGACAGCCTGTAGTGTCTCAACTGTTGGGAGTTCCCAATCGATATCAAACACCTAGCCTCAGGAGTTCATGGCCTTGCAACAACACACGACTCATCTCACCGAAAAATATGAGCAACTATCAATGGATTATGAACAACTTTGTCAAATGATCATGGACATGAGATCATAGATGGGTGGTACGTGTGCGCCTCCTTTTTGGTTGTATGGTCCCGAGAACGACCAACCTCCTCCTCCTCCTCTAGCGCTGCCATTATTCTAGTTTAATTTTTATTTGTACAAATAAAATTGTAATGAATATTTGGATTTTATATTCTTCAATTTTATTTTTACATATTTCAATTTTATAAAATTTTATTTGTTTAATTATTTTTTTTTTATCCATACAATTTTATATTAATTATTCTATGCAATTTTATTTTTTTTAATTATCACGGACGGATTTATAGACGGAATCCATCTGTCTGTATTTTCCAAAGTGTTGAAACAACTTTACTGCATATGCCACAATCACCGACGGACTACTTCTGTCTGTGATTTACCGAAGGGAATACAAACGGAATATATCCGTCGGTATATTCCAGAGAGTTTAAAAAAAATTACTACATATGCCACTATCACCGATGGAATATTTCCAGTGGGAATTTTTTTTTACACGTATTGTCCATCTGTAAAACCATCGGTTTTTAATTTTTTTTATCAACAGAATTAGCGACAGATGATAGAATTACTGACTAATAGTATACCGACAGACGAAATCCGTCGATGAATTAGTTGGTAAAATTTTCACTGATAAAGTGGTAATCTTATACCGACAAAAAAATACCATCGGTAAAATTTTATAGTCGATGTTATCTTCACACAAGGAAGTTTCAAAAATGGATCAACGTAATGCATCATGGAGATAAGTGTTGGAAAGACAGCAAGGTTAGTCTTGAAGTGTTAGAAAAACTTTAACCCTTTAGAGTATTAATTTTTACTTTTCTGAGGAACTTGGCCCCGCAAGTCTTCGGTCCAGGATCTGCTACTGCTTGTTGCCTCCTTCGAAAGTTGAAGGAAAGCATATGGCATATTGACATATGTGCTAGTTATATATTAAGCTCTCCTACTGCATATATATGGCTTTACCCTTTTTTGCCACCCATTAATCTGTCCCTTAAACGCATTTTTTCCCTTCAACACGCTTCAGATTTCGGACATCAGCTAAAACAAGTTCATGAATTCAGGTCCTATCAGCATTTTTGCAATAATGCAGGCATGCATTTATTGAGAAGTATATACCTTCCTATTTTCAGGAATATGAAAAGGGAGTCCCGCCATGCCCTAAAGGCCAGTAGATCACCAGGCTGCTGTTTCTGAATAGAAACAAAAATAGTCTAATTTCGTTATCAGCAAGGTCGTTGGCTGATAAGAAAGCTAATCAGAAATAGCACAGGGCAATATGTCACTGGCCACTAATGTTTAAAGTTAAATGGCGAGAGGGAATGTGCACATATTTGGATCATCATGCTCACTGATACAGCTATGAAAAGTCTTCGACTTTCACTTTCTGTTCTCTCCCTCTCTAAAAGCAATAAGCCTAAGTGTGATCGTCCCACTAAATCCATGCATGCTTGATGCTTGTACTTGTGCTTGCAATAATGACTAAAGCCTCATTATCTTAATATTAATTATCACCCCTAAAAATTGCTTGTTTCTCTTATCTTTTACATTTAATTCTTGCAAAACCGTCACCTTCTATTTCAAAGTCCAAACCACCTACTATTCTTGAAAAGCTAAACGGTGTATAAGCTGGTAGAAATAGTACTGGTCCAAAGCGTGGGATTGAGAAGGAGCTGAAGGACTTGATGAAGAACCCTCAAACTCACTGCTCAAGTGGACCTGTTGGAGATCATGACATATTCAAATAGCAAGCCATCATGGGGTCTTCTGATACACCATTAAAAAGGGGGTGTCTTCTTTCTTTCCACCGAGTTCCCTGCTGAATAATTTGAATTTTTTATATATATATTTAGAACCAAAATGATCTAGAAATCGATTCAAATTGATTGGTTTCTGTTCAATCCAAATTGATTTTTAAAGAGGAAAACCAGCAAAACTTGTGGTTTTTTTTTCTTACTTTTTGTGGGCTTTTTATAGCTAAATCCAATTGCCCAATTTGTTTGTTCGGGCTTTCATCTTTTACAGCTTTTTATAGTCGAATTCAAATTTTTCCTTTGAATTAGTATTCCTTCTTCGTCCTAGTAAATCCATGTCATAGGTTAACATCAAGCAAAAATACTGGTTAAAATCTGAAAAGAGATCTTGGTTCTTCAAAATTCATTAAAGAACAACATGAGATATAAAAATGTTTTTTATATTTTTATTTTGTTGCATTACATAAAATTCAAATCATGTTATTTGACTAGTTCAAATCATTTTATATATTCAAACACTGTATTACATATTCATTTATAAAGCATACATGTTTCATAATATCTAAAAGTAAAATATTTGTTTGAAAACTTGTCAATGATACTTCTATTAAGTCTGAACTTTCCATACTTGAGAAATCTCAAAATCCCTTATAATAGTCTGATTATAGATGCTTTCCTTTACAAAAACCCAAGTGAAGATATCACAACAATACCAAACACGTTATCCAGCAAAACAACTTAATCAATATCAACCTCAATATCATAGGAAAACAATTGACTAGAATAAAAAAACAAATCCAAAAGACTATTATTTCTCCAGTTGAAACTATAAAATCTTAGAAACTATTGTTATCATATCCTATTGGGATATATATCCAGCCAAAACCAACTATTAATTTATCCTCTCTTCTCTCGACCTTTTTTTTCCTCTTATCTTTTTATTTATCTAGCTATGAACATGTTTTCATCTTACCTATGAAGAACACAACTTAAAAATATTTTTATTACTAAAAAAATGCAAATTTATCCATGTCTTTTCATCTCGCTACCCACCATGTAATTTTATGTGACCTTGGTATCTATAAATATCATAGGTCACCAAGTAAAAAAAAAAGAGACTAACATGAGCTCACACTATACATTATTCTCTCTTCTCCACACACACTCTCTTAACATACATATTTCACTCTTTTGACATTTGCAAACTTAAGCATCAGACGCTCCCCTATACCAGCAGAGGGACTTGTATTGCAAGAAAGCTCGGGACCAATGATCTACTCACTTTTTCAATTTGAGATTATAGCTGTGGAAATCTCAATCATGTCTGAGGTTTTTCACGACATCATCACTTTGTACTTAAAATTGGTAATATCTTCTCTCCTCTTATTGAATTTTGTATTAAACATTGTTATTCGTTTGGTTTGTATAGTCCATAGGCAGTTTTTTACGTACCTCATTCCCTTTACCATTTCATTATTATTAATTATATTAAATAGAAATTAGTCAGTACTTATAGGATTTTCATATTTTTTAGTTATTTTATTTACTTTCTTATTTTTGTTGTTACTTTATTCTATTTGTCATTTTTAATCACTATTTATTCATAAATTTATTAACCAACATCATAACACACACACACGCTTGATGAAGTCATGGAAAACCTTCACAAAAAAATGTTGACTTTCCTTAACTGATGAGATCTGGGCCTGAGTTGTACCTGTAAAATAAGTCCCTTATGGAATATGAGACACTCTGATGCTTAAATCAGTATTTAATTTTTGTTTTATTAAGCGACAAGTATGTAAAAATTCAAGAAGATAAAAATGGTATTTTTTATATGTAGATAAGAGATGTGTGTTCCTCTGTCTCAATGAGAATATTCTCCATCAAGTGTTGTTCAAATGAATCATTCTCTTATCTCTCTCAAAACCTGAGAATATATAACTTGAAAAATATGTAGAATATACTTAGAAATATCTAGAGAAATATATATGAAAAGTACTATTTATGACTAGTACCATGCATATTACTATTCATGAATAGTGGTATTTATATTATTATTCATGAATAGTAAATCAAGGTGAGCTAAAAATAGCTCGATTAGACCGGAGCTTGAGCTCGGTTAGGCCTCAGCCTAACTAAGCTTGGTTGAGTCTAACCAAGGGAAGAGAGAGAAAAAAAGAGGAGGAGAAAGAGAGAGATGATGGTAGCTCAGTTAAGATGTGGCCTAACCAAAACACAAAAAAAATCTTAGTTGGGTCATGGCACAACCAAACTTGAGGTGAAGCTTGGTTGGCCATCCTAATCGAGCTTTATATTTTAAGCTCGATTGGGATGTCAACCGAGCTTCAACATTCTTCTTCTTTTTTTATTGTATTATCATTTACCCCTTGAAGTCTTGTAAACATACATATTTGGAAGACTTTAACGTGCTAGAGAGGGATAGAAAATACTTACAATGTGTGCTTGAATTAAAATTTTACCTTATAGGCATGCTTTTGAGTTCGTGAGAGATCTTATCAGTGTTTTATGGAGAAAGATCCATAATCTTTTGGAGACAATAGTCATAGGGACTTGGAGAAAGTTGGTCAAATGACTACCAGAAAATTGATAAATACAAACGGAAATACTGGTGGAATTTTTTCATCAGCAAATTATAGCAAATTTTACCGAAGGAAATATTCCCTCGGTATATACTGAAGGAATTACAATGAAAAAAAAAGAAATTAAAACAAGGCTAAAAGGTACGATGATGTGCATTTATGGGTACCTTTGTTTTTGGAGACATAAAGATGAACTAGACACACACATATTTTCAAAAGATGATAGAGATATAATTTCTGAGATTTATCTTTTCTGGAGTAGTACATAATAAGGATTATTTCTTGTTTATTCAAATTGTATCTCCTTTTTCATAAATTATTGAAGGTACCCATTGGATATCAATCTTCAACAAGAAGAGCATCCAAAATAAGCACTGTGTGTGGAAGTGTGAGTGACCTTGACTGGTCACGCTAGTTTCTTCCACTCTAATGTGATTTTTCATCACATGTTTGACGCTAAATAGATTTTTATCAGGGAGTGT
>Ga0307515_10024067_pt1 | contig 10630 bp, 8 predicted proteins | sample 17_EM_MG_FD_194513 | JGI IMG/M metagenome (GOLD analysis project Ga0307515, IMG submission 194513) | Populus trichocarpa ectomycorrhiza microbial communities from riparian zone in the Pacific Northwest, United States - 17_EM | ecosystem: Host-associated > Plants > Roots > Unclassified | place...
ATTTTAGCAACATGTTTTGTTTTTCTATTATTAGGGTCTCTAATCAGGGCGTCAAGAACATGGCTCCATTTTTACCTGCGTTTTGTCTTCATTGGCAGTGTTTCGAGAGTATTTGATTAATTAATGTACGTTATAGTTTTGCATAAATCCCACTAAAAACTTTCTTTAAATCTTAATTACAAAAAGATTATAATTTATAGTTCTTCTTAGAACTGCTGTGATTACGACCTTCAGTTATCAAGCATTCTCTGTTTGTGTAACCGTTTGATTAGTTTTAAAGCACTCTAGCATTGCTGCCAGAGATTCGTTTTCGTATCAGGAAATGATAATGCTATGTCTGCTGGCCTTTCTCCAAACCGATCATCACATCTCACTGCGCTGCTAATGGCAGAGGAGAGGTCTGTTTGGACAAGAAAGCAACCTGACGAATTCAGACATAATTTTAGATTCCATAGCTTTGTGCAAAGTTTGAATTCTGGAATCTAGAGAAACGGGCTTTCCTTGTGCTGCTTAAGTGGTGGAGAGAACCTGCTTAAGTGGTGGAGAGAGCATGTCATTCATGTCTCAAAGTTCTTCTGGCTAGAATCTACAGAAACAGGCTTTTCTTGTGATGCTATTGTTTGTTTTTGTATTTTAAAAATGTTTTTGCAAAATTTGAATTTTTTTTATTTTTTTTATTTCAAATTAATATTTTTTGGTATTTTTAGATAATTTTGATGCGCTGATGTTAAAAATAATTTTTAAAAAATAAAAAAATATTATTTTAATACATTTCTGAGTGAAAAACACTTTAAAAAAATAATCACAACCACACTCCCAAACAAGCAGATAGACCATGCCATTCATGTCTAAAAGTTCTTCGGGCCCCTTCATTACATGAGATGCCTAAATATTTTCTATAAACTTGAAACTCAGCCTTGATTGTGTGTGAAGTCTTTGATCCATAGCTGACACCATGTTTTTAACATGTCTTCAAAGTTGTCTTCTATATTCTTACATTTTTTTTATCTTTTATATCCTGAAACAGTATTAGGACGATATTTTAATGAATAGTATACGAGTTAGGGTTAATTTGATGAATGAGAAGTGACCATTAACCTACCAAAATGAGATCATTCATGCTGGTGTGTATGTACAATCCAAGACATTACTGACAACTGAATAACTATCCCAGCTCCTATCTGAAAAAAAAGGTGAAAACAACTAAGCTCATTTGTTGTCAGCATTTATGTTGAATTCTAGAATGGACAAAACTCAGTATCTAGGAATGCCCAACACTTAAACTAAAATTTCAAATCTGGTATCATGGCCCAGCCTCTCATTTACTGCCATTTATTATTCTGTGATGCTCCCCAACCCTCTTAAATTTGAAAGCATTCTATTTATGAAACAGGCCATGCCACCAAGAGATCTCAGGTAGAGTTTAAAAAAGAAAAGAAAAAAGATCTGTAGAGGTTAGAGAAGTAGAGAGATGGAGGGGATAAGCCATAGAATGGTGAAAGTGAATGACATTGACATGCACATAGCTGAGAAAGGCCAAGGTCCTGTTGTGCTATTCCTCCATGGATTTCCAGAGCTTTGGTACTCCTGGCGCCATCAGATTCTTGCATTAAGTTCCCTGGGCTACCATGCTGTTGCACCAGATCTTAGGGGCTATGGTGACACTGAAGCTCCAGCATCAATCTCTAGCTATTCTTGTCTTCATATTGTTGGTGACCTTATTGCACTCATTGACTATCTTGGGGTGGAGCAAGTGTTTCTTGTTGCACATGACTGGGGTGCTCTTATTGGATGGTACTTGTGCTTGTTCAGGCCTGATAGAGTGAAGGCATATGTCTGCCTTAGTGTTCCATACAGGCCAAGAAATCCCAAGATGAAGCCAGTGGAGAGCATGAAACTTGTATTTGGAGAAGACTATTACATGTGCAGATTCCAGGTTTGTGTTTTCTTTAGCATATAAAGCATGCTATAGCCTTGAATGATCATATCTTTGGAGCATACTTCTAAATTTATTATGTTTATGGTATCTAACAGCTCCAAAGCAAGCTGAAGATTTTGGTAATGGCAAATTTTTGGATTCTAACATCTCGATTTTGGCAACTGTTTGTTTAAATCTGGTGTATGAAAGTTCAAAGTTCTCATACTATTGACATTTAAAAAGGATCAATGGTAAACTTTCAAAATATTCTCACCGACTGCACTTTCTGGAAAATCTCATGCATTGAATGAATTAAGAGGATTTCACTAGCGATTCTCATAAGTCCGATGGTTGATATTTCTCTGCAAGTCAATTCGGTAAGAATGCTACGTAATATTAGAGGATTAGTCAAGAAAAAACGTGTTGATTTTTGGTATGAACTGAAGCAAAAGGACTGGCTATTTAATGTGGTAGGAACCAGGAGTGATTGAAGCTGAGATTGCATGTGCTGGAACTGAAGAAGTGCTAAAGAAAATCTTGACTGATCGCAAACCAGGCCCCCCTTGCTTGCCGAAAGAAAATCCGTTCGGAATCTATCCAGAGGAATCAGTTACCATGCCATCTTGGCTCCCAGAAGCAGACCTTTCTTTCTATGCCACGAAATATAGCCAGAAAGGGTTCACTGGAGGGTTGAACTACTACAGAGCTCTAGATTTGTATGTTCTTTTCATTTCCTTAATGGAAAATGAACCAAATATAAGCCTCAATATCCTGCCCTAATAGTTACAATCTGATTATTGCAGGAACTGGGAGCTCACAGCATCGTGGACTGGGGCACCAGTGATAGTGCCCGTAAAGTTTGTGGTGGGAGATCTTGACATGGTCTATACTACTCCAGGGATGAAGGAATTTGTCAATAGTGGTGGATTCAAGCACTATGTGCCATTATTGGAGGAAGTTGTTGTGATGGAAGGAGTTGGTCATTTCATTAACCAAGAGAAGGCTGAGGAGATCAGCAATCACATTTATGACTACATTAGCAAATACTGATCTGTTTTATTACCTCTCAAGAATGTGTCCAGAACCATATTCTACAACCCTGGAAGCTTTGTAGTTTGGCTTTAATATGATAATTGGTTCCAAAGCAGTGGTTTATCAAACTAGACAAACCTTGCTCTTTTGCAACTTGTTTATTTGGATTCCACTGGTAGCTGTAATTGTAATATAATTTCAATATGTCAAGCATATAAACGCTGCATAAAATTAATATGATGCATAATTACTGTAATGATTGATTAGGTGTTGAAGTAATTGTTTAGAAATCTTTGTGCTTTCAATAATAAAAAGTCTTTAATCTTTGCTAAAATACTATGAATCCTTTATATTATCACTTAATTTAAAGCCTGTGTGATATATAGATTTTAAATATTTTTTCGAACAAACCAGACTTGCCATTTCATTTATATGCTGGTTTCAGTAATTAAATTGAAGATTTTCTTTCATCTGGTCTGGGAGTAGAAATCTGTGAAAGCTTTGATTTGAAGCCAACACTCGTCCATTACTGTCTTCTGCCACTTTTCAACACAAGATGAAGGAAAAATGAAGCCTGCATTCCTCATCCCTACTGATAGATGACTTCGAAATACCAAAGTTCAAACAAGCTAGCTTCAGCCATCTGTCCATCAACAAATCGATTCACATTATAGCAAAATGTTCAATCCACTCCGTCCCAATTTCTACAGGTTCTGGAACACAAGGTGCCATCAGCCATCAGAAAGAGCTTAATAAGCACATCCGAGAAAACACGTCCATGGGCTCGAACAACAAACCTTTGCAACAAGATGCAGGTGAAACTCAAACACTTGTTACAGGCTGCAATGAGTAGCTCCATCAGAGGTTTTTGTTCAACTTTTAGCTGACAGATGTAGGAAAAAAATGTAACTTTGAGATTCAATAAGTTTCTACTTAAATATTTGAGGGAGAAAATCGAGATCTTCAATAATTCATTACGCATAACCAAGTATGATATCTGAGCATTAAACAATCCATGCGGATTAATCAATAACCCAAATGGAAATAAAATGAACAAGATCTTTAGAAACCTAAAGTTGAACAAAAATTGGAACACAGAGAGTCAAAATCAAAACAAACTGCCTCACAATTTATCACTACAATAAAATTAGACCCTGAAGCCCTTGCTGTTCCTCTTTCCTCTAGCTTTCTCAAACTTCCTTCCCTTTGCACGAACATATGGTTTGGTATGGCTGTGTGGCACACCAGGAGCTGGGCCAAAATGTTTGACAGCTTCACGAGCATTCTTTGGGCCTCTGAGGAGAACCTGAAAAAAAAAAGAATAAGCAAACATCCAAAACAAGAATAATATTCGGTAATTCATACAAGTTGCATGAATTCTGAAAACGGCTGCCATTTTCGATACCAAGAAGTTAGAGAAGATACAGCAAGTGGAACTATGCATATCGTGTTAAGAGAAAGATAAAACATTTTGAAATTTCTAAAAAGAAATAAGACATGCACCTAAATGAGATGGATAAAATGTGGGAATAACACCTATGCCTAAGGATTCTAGAGTCCCTAGATCTAGTAGAGTAATACATCTATGGTGATTAACAAAATCAAAGCAGAGAAAACGATAACATAACCAACAACTTGTGTGTGTTCTCTAGACCTCTTCTTTTTCATATATCATGATTGTATTACTGTATAAAATCAAGTACATCAATAAATAATCAATCAACAGAGAATGACAATGATTTTAATACTAATTTACCAAGATTCATGCATCAAGACAAATATGAGTCCTATTACAAAGCTCGGTCCCCTAGATGTTCTTGGAAATTTGCCATCATTTGCGCAAATCACTACAGGCCTGGAGGCTCATCACAAACATTTAATAGAATCCCATTAATATCATACAAGCAAAGAAACCTATACTGAAGGTATTATTATAACATTAAAAGCATACTTGGTATTAGGGGTGTTCACGGTTCGGTTCAGTTCGGTTTAGACTCAAAAAACCAACCGAACCGAATTACATTAATTTTGTGAAATATTAACCGAACCGGACCGAAAACCGGTTCAAACCGGACCGAAAACCGGTTCGGTTAAATCAGGTTTTTTGGCAAAAAAACAAGGAAACCTAATCCTATCATCCGGATTTTTCATATGGCAAGGAGAAAACACAGGCACAGCCGCACAGAAAGAAGATAGATTTTACAGTCCTTTTGCATGAAAGGCACAGAGAAGTTCATGACAGAAACTTCCTTGATGGAGCTAGATGAAGGATAATTATCTTTAATATCCAAAACAACTCCTCCATGGTTTCCATTACCACGAATACTTACCACAAGAAAGACAGCTAAGAATGAAAAGGGAGGAAAGATAAGAACAAGAAAAAGATACAGGTGACAAAGATGCACAAAGATATTGTCTTTGTGGTAGCTTTGTTCTTCTCCTATGGAGCATATATAGCAAGTACAAACTACTATAAATTTTCAAGTTACAGAGGCTTATAATCTTTGGATGTGTATGTGACGTTGAAAAATGTGACCTTCGCATTGAAAGCTCATTCAACAACCCACTGGAAAGGTTATATTAACTGTTAGGGTTAGGTTACAGTTTAACTATTTATACCTCAAAGATTTGTGTAACTTTTGGCTTTTAGTGGATCCGGTTCGGTTTGTGCCGGTTTCTGGTTCAAAACCGAAACCGAACCGGACCTGCTAAAATTTATGGTTTTGACAATTGGTTTAATCGGTTTTTCATTTCGGTTCGGTTTTTTCGGTTAATTTTTCTTCGGTTTTATCGGTTTTCTCGGTTAATCGGTTATTTTGAACACCCCTACTTGGTTTGAACCCAAAAACAGTAATAAATTTCAGATAGCATTCAAGAAAATCAGAACCATAGAATCAGCTAAACTAAGATCAATCCATCAACAAACATAATGAATAAGCTGAAGTTCTGCAACAGAAAAAAAACCCAACAAACTAAAAGGAGTACATACTGTGTTCTGTCCCAATGGAGCTCTCAATGCAAGCTGATCGAATGTCAAGCACTCTCCTCCTGCCTTCTCAATCCTGGCCCTAGCTGTCTCTGTAAACCTTAAAGCAGTGACCTTCAATGTGGGCACCTCATAAACTCGAATATCATCAGTTACTGTCCCCACGACCACGGCAATCTTGCCCTCCTGTAGATGAAACAAACAGTTTAAGAAAAAAGCACCACAAAAACAACCACCATATAAAACCACACGATCGAGATCCAAACTTTACAAGCAAAAATTATAATCTAACCTTTCCCTTTGTGTACGTAATAAGCCTTGAAAGAGAGAGTGGGGCCTTGTTAATCTTGCTCATAAAAAGCCTCTTCAGTATCACAGCATTGAACTTGCTCTGAGTTCTCCTCACAAGAAACCGGTACAACTAATAAAAAAACCAGTCTCAAATCAATCAAGAACACAGCACATTATACATAACAATACACTTAAAGAATATAACTTAAAAAAAAAATGCGTGGTCAGAAAAATAAAAGGGGGTCTCAAAGCCTAAGCATAACCAATACGACCAAAAAAACAATAAAGACTCAAAAATTTATAGCAAAACAAACATGGATTTTTTATGTCTATCCGTAACAAAAACAACTATATACACAAAAGATCCAAACATTATAGAAAAATAAACATGGGTTTCTCAAAACTAACCTTAACAAGAAGCTTAAGATAGATATCATCCGACTTCGGTGCTGTACGTTTGGTTTTCTTGGACTTACCTCCTGCTTTCAAATCTATCCCCTGAGAAATGAAAAAAGATATCAGTAACTGAAACATAGGCATGTAAATACGTGTAGATAAGCATATTCGTAAGGAGAAAGAAGTAAGGGGGAAGAGAGGCACCATTGTTGAAGCTTCGACGCTACCCGCCGCTGCTGCTAGTGGTGCTGCTGATGGGAGTTGGAGAGGAGAACAAAAAATGAAGCTAGGGTTTTTAATGAGCTATATAGTTAGGTTTATGTGTGTGGGTGAGGTCTATTGTTTTTTATGCAGATGCATCACAAACCGTACACGTGGTACACAAAGTTTGTGATCTTAACAGGGTTTTGATTTAACTGGGCCCAACCCAAGTTGACAAATAATGCTAATTTTATTATAATGTTTACAAAAATTAAAATTCTCTAATAGAAGAAAAATCACATGTATAATGTAATGTTGGGAATTTTTTTAATTTTTTTTTTGTATTGGGTTTTTTTATATAGAAAATATTGTATATAGATAAGTTGATAGCATATTCGTTAAGAAATATTTTTACATCAACATCAACATATATATACAAAGAAATATTTACTGTAATTATATTGAGATCAAAACTTAAAATACTTATACCAACTGAATATAAATATATGATATTGACAAGGGCGGAGCCAAGAATTTTTACTATCCTAGGCTACTAAATAAATATATAAATGTTTTTTCAATATCTATTATTAACTCATGTACATGAATTTATGAAGTTAACAATAAAGTCTTAATTCAAATATACTATCTAAAATATTAAAAAATAAATTTAAAAGTATAAAATTGAAGTGAAAGTAAAAATAAATTCACTATCAAAGTTACATCCTTTGATATTTTGTGGAATAAAATTCATCTATAATCGAATCTGAATTGATATTGTAATAACTTCTCAACCGGGATAAAATAACAATCTAATGTTAATTGGAAAACAAAGTAATTAAATATTTTTTCTCTCTCAATTCCTCCTTCCTTCACGTGATTCTTTCTTAGATTAGTGTTTTATAAGTTGGACTTTGTAAGTTTACGAGGTTATTCTCCCACCTTTCTTTTTTTTTCCTTGGATTTTTTTCTTATGTTTTTCCCTTACTTTTCTCTCTTTCTCTCTCGCTTTCTCTTTTCTTTCCTTTTCTATTCTACTTCTGCCCAGTTGGCAGCATATAAAAGGAAGGAAGAGCTTCTTTGTTTTATTTTTTAATGGCAAATAACACTCTTAATGAGTCTTTTTGCTTCTATTTGACGAGTTTTTTTTTTTGTTAGCACTACCAAGCTCCCTTCATTCTAAAATTTTAATCATATTTTATTCAATATATTTGAAGGTTCCTCGTAAAATTTCAACTCAATATGATTGTCAGAGTGAAAATTACGCCCAATAACGTAAAATTTGTCAAATTGTGATTTTTTGTCAAATTTTTGAATTTCTTAAAAACTTCTAAAATTTTAACCCAAGCTAAAGCATCATATTAGAAGGCTCCACGCAAAATTTCAGTATTTTCTAATAACCCGATCAAAAATTATGAATTTATACAATAAATAGTACCGTATAATAAATAAAAGAAGGAAAACAAAAAATAATCTAGCATGAGGGGGATACGATTTTCGACTTTGACTCTCTTAACTAAAAAAAAATAGCTGATTTGATGAAGAAAATATATCTTTTAACTAATTTAATTATATATAAACTTATTTAATATTAATACAAAAAAATATTGATAAAATCTTGACTTGGGCTATAACTCACCAAAGCCTTCAACATACCTCCACCCCTAGATATTGGAATTCAAAATTTATATATAGTAATTATTTAATTTGTTTGTGTAAAAATAAAATTTTATTGTCTTGAGATATAAAATTTTGGGTAGGTAATAAATATATGGTAATGCCAAATTAATCATTGTTATTAATATATTGCAAGTCCTCAATAAAACACGTAAATTTAAACAATTCTTTAAGTGTATTAAATAAAAAAAAAATATTAAAAAATAAATAAAAAGGTAGAGTTTCAACTATATATTTACCTTGATGTGTATTTCCACTCTATAAATTGTTCATCCCACACCATATTTTTTTTTTTAAAAAAATCATTAATAGACTACCTTATTCTTTGTCTTTGGTATAATTATGGAATATATTATTTTGACAGAACCAAAATTTATTTTTGTAATCTTTAAATTCAAATAAAAATTATAAGGAATACCATGTGCTAACCATCACCTCTTCCACGTATTCCTCCTGTGTCGAAGAGCACAAGTGATGTTGAAGCTATGGTTCGTAAATATTACAGCCTTGGCTTTCCAGGGTGCGCTGGCCACTCCCCGAGCTCGAAATCACTTCCCTTACCGTCACCAACTTCAACATGTCTCCATTATATCACACATAGTTACAAGACTTAGCCTGGCTTGATGAATCAATCTGTAATTCTGACTTAATCTGACTTGCTGGCTTGAAGCAAATTCACTGATTTCTTGCAAGTCGAAAATGTCATCATCTCGAGTGCTGATCTTCCCGTTCAAACAAAATTATGACAAGCATGTCACTTCAAGGTTGTAAATGGATTTCTCTACTGATCAGGAATCGTTTCTTTTTTTCTATCAACAGAACTTGATACATGATCGAATCAGAGTATTGGTCGCATGATCATTCATTCATTGTCTCCTGCTACTGTTGCTAAGCAGGAGGGTGAAGTCAATGTTTCAGCACGAGACTGTTTAAGGAAACCTTACTCTTTTACTTTTTTCCCATTCTATTAACAGAACCTTTAGATTAGAGACCTCAAAAATGTCTAATTTTCGATTCGAACAAGAAATTTAGGTAATGAAATATCTCACTCCTCATTTGGCCTTATTTCAATGGCATCCATCTGATTGGTTTAACATGCAAACTAATCACACAGGAGAAAGTCAGATATAGCCACCAATGTTCTCAAGATATCTGCGAAAAGTAATATCCATGATCGACTCATTAAACGGTAGATCTACATGGTAAAATCAATTTCTGTTGTGTACAGGGAAAAAAGGTGACAACGAGCAGAGAACACTTCACACAAACTACTTTAGCAACATCAGGAGACAGGACATCTGCGTAGCCACGTCGAGGCAAATAATATATGCTCTTTCTGTCTTGTATAAACGACAATACTGCAGTTTTTCTGGGGGAAAACCTCAATCCAAACGCTCCATCTGCATAATGCAACTAGTAAAAATGATTACAATTGTTACCATTATCAGCTACATCATGCTAATTTTGAAAATCACAAGATAATATCACTCCATTTGAAAAGGTGATGCTACCTATATATCATAAACTGCACAGGGTACAGTTATTTGTTCATAACATTTAATTACAAGCCCAACAAGTGATGCAGGAATCTAAGTTTTGTTCCATGACATTACTTTTTTGTAGCTTACACATCAAGTTCAAAAGGATGAAATGCTCCCAGCAATATTGACCATCTTAATGGCACTTCTTAAAAAAAAAATCCTACTATTTATTAACATAAAACCAAATCAACAAGGCACATGGCTGAACAAGAAGTTAAAGATTTTTTGATGACCTACCTTCCAAAGACCATCATTGAGATAATGCATGTTGTCCACACCAATTCCCTTGTTGATTGTCTTTCTGTATATCAAAGAAATGCTTCTGGTTATAACATAAACCAATCGCAAAGGCAACAGACAATAGAATCAGTGCTGATTTACCAATCTCTTGTGCACGTGTTTTATTTTATTGACAATGGAAGCTATAAAATTATGCTATGGTAGTATGGTGCGAATTGCTACATCAGTCTACTAGAGCTGGGAAAAATGCTCTGCCACCATCTGAGCCCCTCTCCCATTTCACCGCCCACAAAATTGAAATACCAAGTTTCAATGAGTTAGAGAATAACTCACATGTCTTTTGCTGAC
>Ga0307515_10024068_pt1 | contig 10630 bp, 4 predicted proteins | sample 17_EM_MG_FD_194513 | JGI IMG/M metagenome (GOLD analysis project Ga0307515, IMG submission 194513) | Populus trichocarpa ectomycorrhiza microbial communities from riparian zone in the Pacific Northwest, United States - 17_EM | ecosystem: Host-associated > Plants > Roots > Unclassified | place...
CTTAACGTATAGAGTAGACGGCTTATCTAGCCCAAAACCTTACCCCTAACCCCTTCCTTTATAAAAGAAATTAGTATTATAATAAAAAACCTTATATAGCCCTAGATTAATACTATTTACTAGGCTAATACTATACGTAGGGACTAGGCCTTTAAGAAAGATATATAGCTTAATTTGCAACAGATCTATATACTATGTCGCCCCTAGACTACCTATATTATGCCACCAGTATTAAAGACTTAGGAAGTTAGTAGTGACCTAATAAAGCCCCCTATAGAGAGCTTAGGCCCTATATAGCTACAAAAAATAGCAAGGGATATTAGATATTATACTAAACTAATAGATTAGAGGGATAACCTATAAAAGATAGAATAGGAGCTAAGAAAGATTATAAACCCTAAACCGTAAAATACGGTTTAGAAAACGGCTGTAAGGAAACTAGCGGACCTCCTACTAGTTAATATCTACTATATTAGTGCTATAGGATTCTACTAAAACTTGGTTTAGCCTAATACCGTTACCTTTATAATAAGCTTATACAAAATTAATTAAATAATTAAGGAAAAGGGAAGTAAGTTTAGTAGATAAGAAAGCGAGCTTATAGATAAGGAACTAGTAGAATAAAAGCTACCCTATTAACACCAGAAATTTAAGGACGTATTCTCTAAAGTAGTGTTTAATATACTTTTACCTTACTAACTATATAACCACAAAATTAAGATTAAGCAGGGCAAAGAAAATACCCTTAGCTTTAGCCCCCTCTATAAGCGGTTTATTACTAAATTATAGGCTATAAAGTAGTATCTTATTAATAACCTAAATAAGGGCTTTATTAAGCCTAGCTAAGCCCCTTTTACCTCGCTTATTCTTTTTATTAAAAATCTAAATAGAGGACTTTGCTTTTGTATTAACTACTATAAGCTAAATAATATAACCCGCAAGGACCGCTATCCGCTACCCCTACTTAATAAGACTTTAGCCTAAATAAGTAGAGCTAAGGTCTTTATAAAGCTTAATATCCGCTAAGCCTTTTACTAAATTAGGATAAACCCTAGGTCTAAAAATCTTACTATATTTTAGACCTATTACGGAATATATAAATATAAAGTGCTCCCTTTTAGACTAACTAACGGACTAGCTACGTACTAGCGGTATATAAATAATGTACTCTTTAACTACCTTAATAATTTCTATACGGCCTATTTAGATAATATTATAATCTACTTTAAGAATAAGCTAGAATACGAGGAGCACGTCTATAAAGTTCTATAATGGCTTTATAAAGCTAGCCTCTAGGTTAATATTAAAAAGTTAGAGTTTAGTGTTAAGCGTATAAAGTATCTAGGTTTTATTATTAGTATAGATAGAATTAAAACCAACCTAGAGAAGACAGCTATAATTAACTAGTGGGCACCCCTACGGATCGTAAAGGGGGTATAATTATTTTTAGGGTTTTATAACTTCTATTAACGCTTTATTAAGAACTATAGTAGGATTACCTAGCCTCTTAACCGTCTTACTAAAAAAGACCAGCCCTTTTACTTTAACGCTATATATAGGTAAGCCTTTAATAAGCTTAAGAAATGGCTGGTATTAGCTCCCCTACTTATTTATTTTAACCTAAAACGGCCCTTAATGCTAGAAACTAATGACTTAAATAGCGTAATAGCTAGTGTTTTTTCCTAGAAGTAACTGGACGGAAAGTAGTACCCTATTATATACTATTTAAAGACTATAATAGATGCTAAGCTAAATTACCACATCTATAATAAAGAAATGCTGGCTATTATCTCTAGCTTTTAGCACTGGCGTATATAGCTAGAGGGGACCCCTAAGCCGATTAAGGTAGTTTTAGATTATAAGGCCCTAGAATACTTTATAATAACTAAGGCCCTTACAGCCTGGCAGGTATGCTAGGCGGATACCCTATCTTAGTTTAACTTCTTAATTATATATAGACTAGGCGCTATAACCCGTGCGGATGCTCTTATAAGGTATAAGTAAGACCTAAATAACTAGATAGCTATAAAGATCTTATTACGGACCTAGACGCTACTATAACTAGAATACCTTAACCCCTAGATATAGGCAGAACTAAATATAGACTTCTTAGGCGCCAAGATTTATTCTATTAACTCCTCTAAACTTAACCTTATTAATAAACTACTATAGGCTAACTAAACGACCCCCTCTCTACAGAAATACTGTAAAAAGGTAAAAAAAAAACGTTACTAGCCTATGGTCCCTTAAAAACGGACTACTTAAGCACTAGGAACGGCTAGTAGTAGCTAAGGAATAGAACTTATAGACCTAGCTTATTGCCGAAGCTTATACCTAGGTCTCTACAGCCTACCCTAAAAAAAATAAAACCTATAAGATTATTGGTGACCGCTACTACTAGCCTAAAATAGTTATAGATATTGACCGTTATGTACGGAACTGCGATAGCTGCCGTAGATCTATAATCCTATAAGATAAGACCCTAGGACTATTAAAACTACTCCTAATACTAGAACGCCCCTAGTAATATATCTCTATAGATTTTTATGAGCTACCTATAGACCGTAACGGATACAATATAGTTATAATTCTAATTAACCGCTTTAGTAAGCGCCTGTTCTTAATCCTATATTATAAGAATATTAATGCTAAAGAAGCGGCCTAACTATATATCCACTACGTCTACCAAATCTACGGACTACTAGATACTATTATATCCAATTATAGGCCGTAATTTATATCGGCTTTCTAGAATAAGTTTACCTAAATCTTAGGTATTAAGCTAAAGCTTTTTACCATATACTACCCCTAGATAGATAGTTAGACGGAAATTATAAATTAATACTTAGATTAGAGACTTTGGCCCTTTATTAACTACTTTTAAGATAATTAGGCTAAACTGCTACCCCTAATAGACTATGCCTAAGTAACCCTTCCCCACAACTCCATAGGATTTGCCCTTATTTAACTAGAAATAGGTTACTTACCCCATATTAGCTTTAACTGGGAAAGACTAGAAGGACCCTAGATTATACGCGAAAAACTATTTTATAAGGAAGTACGGTAGTACGCTAAGCGCTTAGAAGAAGCCTAGACGGTAGTCTATATAAATCTAAAAAAGGCTTAAAAATTAATGTAATAATAGGTGAATAAGTATAGGCGAGAGCCTGACTTTACTATAGGAGATATAGTCTAGGTTATAATAAAGAACTAAAAGATAGAACAACCTAGCCGTAAGCTAGGCTATTAGATAGTAGGACTATATAAGGTTTTTAAGAAGATAGGTAATATATATAAAGTAAATGTAACGGAACCTTATAGCAAGTACTACAATCGGCTCGTTATTGGGCTAGGTATATAGGTGATATAATATAAAGTCAATAACGTAATAATAACTAGTAGAGTGGTTGCCTAACAGATTAACTCTAATTATATTCTAAGAATTACTATAAGGAAAGAACTATCTAGAGAAGGGACTGTGGTTCTTTAAATACACAACCGTACTCCTAGGAAACCCTCCTTATACGTAAGGTACGCGTGCTTTATCTACTCTATTATAGATTACACAGATTATATAAATTATATAGATTATATTACGTAACTTAGTTACTATTCTTTATTATATAGTTCTACTAGTTCCATGCTAGACTGTACCTATATTAACTAACTAGCTTCTTTTAACTCTTTCCTAAGTAGTTATAACATTATAGTTAAAGCGTCCGTAATACTATCTCCCTCCTCTCTATTTTCGTCCTTAAAGATTCCTAATATCTCTAAGTTATTTACTAGAGGTATAATATCTATCTAATTAACCTAGTTAATATTGTTACTTATTATACCTAAGGTAACTTTCCTTTCTTCTACAGCTTATTATACTCGTACTATTACCGTTATATTATTACTAGGTAAAATAATACCATCTCCTTATTCTTGTTGTGTGAAAAAGGGGTTAGTTTATATTGCGCTAGCGAGTCCTTTATCTTAGCAACCTTCCTCTTACTTAAAATATACTAAAGCGAATATTCGTTCGTCTTGCGACGTTTGCTCTATTTCTAACGCTAAGTATATATATCCTATAACTCTTAATAGTCTTTAAGTTCCCTAAGTAATTTGTTATAGGGTTTTATGTTTAATCTATTACTATAAAGCTTAATAGTAAGCTCTTAAGTGCTCTTAATAAGTTGTGCTAATTATAAGAGGCGGAATAAGAGGCTACGGCTACTTAACAACGTGCTCTTAAAACTTGTCTTCTAGCCTCTACTTATCTTCTGCGCCTTAAATAGGTTCGTAAAAAGGTGCGTTTTAAAGAGTGAAAACTTATAGAATAAGGTCTATAGGAACTTAGTAACGAAAGGATAGACTCCCCCGCAAAGGAAATAAGTCTAAGTAGTTTGGTAGCTATTCCTCCTAGGTCCCCCTTAAGTAACTTATTTTTTAATCCTTCTTTATTAATATTACCTAACCTAATCTCTTTTAATACTCCTATACCTTTTCTATAGCGTTTTTTAGATTTTCTAATAGCTCCTAGGTAGTCTTATTATAGCCTATCCACTTTACTTTATACTATATTTTATCGTTAACGTCCTTATAACTAACAATCTTTAAAACTTACTATTTATCTTCTTCCTGTCCTTTATACGTGTCTACCTTATAAACTAGTAGCTTAACATTCCCGTATACTAGCTCTAGCATTACAATATACTATATAGGGTAGATCTTTATTTTGGCTAGTAGGTTTAACTTAAATATAACCGGTGAAATCCTTTATATAATTTTAAAAAGTCTTAGTCTAATATATAAGATTTAATTTACCGTCTGACCTGGTCCCCCTAATGGGTCCACACAGACTAATTCCTATGGGAAAAACCTCCTTACTGAGAAAAACCCCATTTTTTAAGTGTATAAAAAACCCCCAAGGGAGACGTAAGAGGTAATATTCCAGATAGCATCCATACTACATTAACGGGAGGAAAAACACTGTTAGGTTGCTGCTTTAAGACTCCCTTTGCACCGGAGTGTTTAAATGCCTATCTTGCCCCATCTACTATTTAAACTATCTTTGCTATATCTATATATTGCTTATCTAAGTTATATACCTATCCCTAGCTCCTTTTCCAAGTCTTCTATAAATATCTCTTAATAATAATAACAATAATACTTACGTTCCGCCCGGGCCTATATGCTAAGGTTTCTTATCCATTCCTCTATTAAAGGGTTTCTACAACGGAGTATATATAACTTGGTATCGCTTTCGCCCTAGGGCCTAAACCTAGGCCCTTACACCTATTTATAAGGTATAGGAGGATAATCTAGTATTTAATAGGGGGCCCAGTCCCTATAACTAGATACTCAGGTTGCCGGATAATGTTAAAATAGGGGGCCTCTGCTACGCTTAGGGCGCGGATTGCATGTGTATATATGTGGGTGGATACTATACGGTGTATATAGTATTTATAGGAGGGAGGGAGTACGTTAAAGGAATAATACTTGTTAATTCAAATGTCCTGAATATGTACGTTAGAGACATAGTAGTAGTATTTAAACTTTTGCTGAGGCTCACCCCCTAGTGAAAATTTTTTGCACTACTACGACGTCGCTGCGCAGGCGCTGCGCAGCCGTATATACGTCTCTACGTTCGCTCTGGTAGTCTATTAACACGATCTAAATAGAATATCAATAGTAGCTGCTAGGTTCCCGGGCTCCACCGCATGGGGGTGCAGAAGTCGCTTTTATGGAGTCGTCTTTTTAACTGGTCTTGGCGCCAAGGCCTGTGAAAACTCTGCTGTTCTGACGGCGTCAAGGGTTAAGTATTTAAAGGCCCCCTCTAGCCACAACGTAACGCTGCTGCATCAGTAACAGACGAGATCCTCACTCTCAGCTTGACCATGCGGACAAGATGAGACGGAAAGGGACCCCCATAGGACCGTATAGGTCGGATCTCGATTTTGGTGTTCCTTTCTCCTAGTCTAATATAGTCTAACTTCTTACTTTGGTATTCGAGGCTCGGCTGATCGTCGGTCAGCGAAAAAGTCACGTGTTCAGCCAGCCACCTGCAGGATATTCGCGTATGTCCACAGCGCCACCAGCGCCGAGCTGTGGACATACACGTATCAAGGGCCGCCCGCTAATCGAGCCGCTGATCGACGCCGACCATGGGGTAATTAGGGCCATTAGGGGCCCAAGTATATATAGAAAAGTCCTCCCTACGTAATCCTCGATCGCGGCAGCACGTCTACTATTATACCTACTATACAAGATGGCGCTGACCAGCCGTGTAGAGATTAATATCGCTAATAATGCCGAATTACGCGCTAACGCGCAGCATGTCCTCACCCTTACGCGTAACGCTAGGCCTAAGAATATGTCTTTAGCGTACAACCCAAAGCAGAAAGAGTTTAAGGTAAGAAGGGCATAGTTCCCCCCTCCTACTAAAAGCATCGCGGCTCGCGGCTGACGCGTTGTCCGGCTCTAGGCCTTCTGTGAACGAAAGCAGTACTATGACAGCGATACCGTTACGGAGGATAAGCTACTTCTCTTCCTCGTTAAGGAGGTTTCGGGCTGGCCCTTAAAAGGGAAAAGCTATAAAGCCGATATTAACGTACCCTAAGAGGAGACGCGGCTCTCGTGGCGGTTAGTTTGTGGCTATATCACCGCTCTAACGGACCTCTATCAGATGCAGAAAGCCATAGGAATAAACAGCCACCCATCTCCGCGGGAGGACAGCGTTAGGAAGTACCTAAAGACGCTACAGCGGAGGGACGCGCAGCGCGAGAAAGAGCAGTTCGCCAACAAGGGCAGAGACACCCTCCTTAACGGCTATACCGAGGACGAGTTTCAGAGCGTCTGCCGCGAGCTCTAGGCCAGGGGCGCTGCCTCGTCGCCAGAGTGCTACTTCCGCACGCTTGTTAATATCCTGCTAGGCCACTATATGCTTACCCGCGGCGGCGATAGACCCTCCACCGAGATCTCAGATTTATTTACCTTTGAGTTTAAAGGCGAAGGCCCTACGCGCTATATACCCCTAATATTCACTACGCGCGTAGGTAAGCAGAACCAGTATGGCCGCCTTAAGACTATTAGGGCCCTACGGAATAGAAAGCCGCTCGTTTGTATACTTAGCGGGCTAGCTTTCTATCTCCTATACCGCTGGGATCTTAGTATGGAGCCGTTTCCAGATTTTAGTAGGCGCTTAGTATAGTACAATATACGCCTAATTAAAAGCAGTATGAGGAACCGCGAGGCGGCCCTCTCGTATAACTTGCAGCAAGATTGGGTCGCAAAGGCCTTCTAGTACGTCGGCGTCTTCTTAGAGAAGAAGACGCATATTAGGCGGAGCGCCAGCGCTAAGACGGCGGAGCTAAAGGGGGTTAGCAAGGACCAGATTTGGCGCGCTAGGAGGTAGAACTAAGAGCAGATGGTAGGCTGTTACTTAAACTCTCTCCTGCGAGAGTTTATAAGGTTAATGGTAGGACACCCCTCGTAAATAGGCTGCTTTGAAATCCGCTATGCGGGTATTACGCCGCCTAACGCACTGCTATTAATAATATGGCCCGAACTAGACAAATAGAAGGGCTGTTTTAGCCCGCAGCCACACCAAATTAATAACCTTGCCGCTACGGGGGTTACGAACCTTCTCTTTTACCTCCGTAAGGTTATTCTATAGGACTTAGTAGCCCTTCGCAAGATATTCCTAAGCCATCTAGTATAGAGCCACCCTATTTTTTAGCATAAGGCGTATAAGGCCTTCGCGCGGGAGCTGGAGCCCTACCTATAGGAAGAGGGGAGCCTAAACCAGCTATTGATTCTCTACTAGGCTATGCCACTCCTTACCGACTAACTAAAGGCTCTACGCGCTAAAAATAAGCAGACAGCTAGCGAGGTTAAGGGCTTATTAGACCATCTAGATAAGTTATAGCGGGCCTAGTCTTCGTAGCTTTAATTGCTGACGTCCGGCGGCCTTACATTTTAACTAGAAGCCCCTTTAGCTGCAGCTACAGCAGCAGTAGCGGCAGCAGCTGTATGGCCTTAGGGCCGGTCTACTAACCCCCTACGTCCGCCTATAAAAGCGGCCCCTTTAGCTCTATCTATTACGGGATCTAGCAGATATATATCCGCTCGGGCAAGCGCTATAGGCTCTCCTTCCCGTATAGCTTCGCCACTACCGCCGCCGCAGCAGCTATAGCTGTAGCCGTAGCTAGAGCCGCAGTCCTAGCTAAAGCTAAGGTCCGAGTCTCCACCTACATACTATATGAGCCGCGCGGTGAACTTTGTATGGGCCCTTTAGCGTAAGTGGACCGAAGGGCTAGGAGGTAACCCCTCTGTAGCAGCGCTAAATTCTAAATAGGGTAGTAAATGGCGGGCTAGTCGGCAGAAGAAGGTCTAATAGTACTCCCTACAGCTTAAGGTTATTAAGAAGATTAAGCGGGTCGCGTAGGCCCAGAAGGTTAGCGAGGAAGCGGCTATATAGTAGGTTAATCTACGGCAGAAGCAGATGGGGTACTCGCTAAATCAGCTTTATAAACGGCTTTAAGCGGGTAAAAAAGCTTTAAAATAGTTATATATATTATCTATATCTGACTTCTAATAAGATATTAAGGGGTCCTATTATAGCCTTCGCCTATAGCCCCCTAGGGGCTCATTTTGGTGCGATATAAGTTTGATAGGGTGCTTTGGGGTGCTCGTACGATGGCGGCGCGCAACTTAAAACGCGAATATCTCTATCAACCCACGGCCGATTCTTACCATTCTAGTGCAAGTAGAAAGCGCTCAGCAGGCTCTACGCATAGCGCTCGACGGGTGTTGAGAGCGCGGTGTCGCTGGCGATCAAAAATCGACTGTAGATATAGGGTAACATCCACAGTCGCTAAACGCACGGGCCTCCTCGCCTGCGTAATCGTGACTCAGCCGCTAAATCAGCCATACAAACGTAACTGTGGACATACTATTATTATTAACTCTTAAAAAATTTATATAGTAGCTACACTTTATCTCCCTCCTTAAGATCTGGTCCCTTAGATCTCTTAGTATTATAGTACCTTTTTATTCTTTATTATACCACTTTTACTATTTCCGTAAGGTTCTTATAAAGATTTATTAATATCTCCATTCTTTACTTAGCTATACTACTTATCTTCTTTACTTAACATAGTAATAATAATGTTCTTAGCTCGTATCTGTAATTCGCCTTAAATAGTAATATACCTATTTCTTCTTATAGTGTTATATTGTATATAAACTATATAACTAGTAATAATAATACCTAATTATTCTATGCGTAATTAACATAGTGTCTTAAATACTGCTTTAGTGTCTAATTTAATCTTTCCGTTTAACCGTCTATCTGCAGGTAATATACGGTAGAAGTTACTACTCTAACTCCTTGTTCTACTAAGAATACCTCCTAAAATACTACTATAAATCTTAAATCTCTATCTAATATAATTTTGCTTAGTGCTTTATATCTTATAAATACTTCCTTAATATAGATTTTAGTGATATCTTCTGCTGATATTTCTTCCGTATATACTATAAAGTATTCCTACTTTATAAGCTTATCTACTATTACTAAAATTGCGTTATAATCTTATCCGGTAATAGGGTTTCTTAACTTTAGTAACTTTATAATAAAGTCCTATAATATAACCTCTTATAGTCTCTCTAGTATTTTAACAGATTATAGCCCTCTATATGGCTTATGCCTTATTAGTTTATTCCTTTAGTAATTTAGGCATTCCCTTATAACCTTCTATACTAGGTTTTAGATTTTATTAATAATATACTCCTCTTAGAGTCTTAACACTAAGCCCATAGCTCCGTTATGTCCTTAAGTTAGTCCTTTATAGAAATCTTCTATAAAGTGCTCTACTATGCTTCTTAGGATATACTTTACCTCTCTATACTTATATAATATTTCTTCCCCTAGGTATTCTAACTATTCCTCTAGTTATGCCTTAAAGATTCTTTATACCTAAAAGCTTTCTAGTGACTTATAAACTCTATCTAGTTCTTCTTAAGTTACTATAATTTTTGGATAATTGTACCTAATTAGTCCATCTATATCTTTTTATAGTAAAGCCCCTAATAGCTTTTTATTATTTTATAGTTTAGCCTTTTAACTTAGAGCGTCTACCCTTATATTATCTGTACCCTTAATATACTAAATCTTAAAATAGTATTCTATAAGTATTTCTGCCCATTTAACCTGCCTTTAGTTAAGTTCTTTTGTTATTAAGAATCCTATTAGGTTTTTATAATCCGTTTTAACTATAAATAGTTTTTCTATACCTTATAAGAATGCTCTCTATTTCTTTAACGCTATAACTATACCTAATAACTCCTTATTATAAATGTCATAGTTTAACTCTAGTGGTATTATCTTCCTACTATAGTATGCCACTAGGTGCCATTTGTTTAGATATTTCTGTATAAAATATACCCTTAGTATAAAGTCTAATGCATCCGTCTCTATAACCGTCTCTAGACCCAGTTAATAGATTTTAAGAACTAGCTCCTAGGTAAATAACCTTTTAACTTTCTTAAATAGTTCTTATTATTCCTTCCCCTATACCTATAGTTCTTCTTTCTTTATTAGTTGCGTAAATAGTTTAATATCCTTTAACTATTGCGCTAT
>Ga0307515_10024069_pt1 | contig 10630 bp, 10 predicted proteins | sample 17_EM_MG_FD_194513 | JGI IMG/M metagenome (GOLD analysis project Ga0307515, IMG submission 194513) | Populus trichocarpa ectomycorrhiza microbial communities from riparian zone in the Pacific Northwest, United States - 17_EM | ecosystem: Host-associated > Plants > Roots > Unclassified | place...
GATAAATTCTTGCTGCAGCAGCAGGTGCTGGAACGGCTCGCCGAAGACCTGCTGCAAGCCGAACAGGCAGTGCGGGCGGCCCATGAAACGGCGACTCACGAGGAAAACATCGCCGAAAACAAATACGACACATTGGGACTCGAAGCCGCCTACCTGGCTGCCGGCCAAGCTCGTCGCGCCGAAGCCATCCGCCAGGCGATGGCCAATTGGCGCCAATTCCGCCCGAGTCCCTACGACGCCAGCAAAGGTATACAGCTCGGCGCGCTGGTCTGCCTGGTCGATTCCGACGACAAGCAGCAACAGCTCTTTCTCGGCCCGGATGGGGGCAGCATGAAGCTGGTCAGCGGCTCTCAGCTCGTTCAGGTCATCAGCAGCGAAGCCCCTTTGGGCAGGGCCATGCTGGGTAAATGCGAGGGTGATGAGGTGTCGATACAGGTCGCTCCAATCCGACAGAAGTTTGAGGTGCTGCGGGTTCATTAGGCCGCAAGCAAGTTCACGCCGAACTGATCAGAAATTTCTCGCCCCGACCCCTTTAGGACGCTCTGCACAACTCCTGGCGAGCTGTGCGGCGTTTGTTCGCGCTCTCGGCCTCGCGCACATCGAATGGCATCAATGCGAATCTGTTGCGTCGATGGGTCAAGGGAGGCAGAGGTCGGCGCCGAGATCGCTCAGGGAGCGCCGCCGCCTGGTGCTGATGGTGCGGGGGACGCCGCTCAACCTCACCCACGTGCGCAACATGGTGGCCGTGACCGAGATGGGCGGCATCTGCTTCCCACCGCCGCCGGCCTCCCGTCACCACCCGTAGAGCATCGCGGAGATGGGGAACGAAACGGTGGAGCGGGTGCTGGAGTTGAGCGGCATCGCTCAGGCGCAGCCGAAGGCCCGGACGGGGCCTTAGCCGATCTGAGCCCGTAGCGCCGTAGCGCAGAACAGTAAGCTTTGTTCAGCCCGGTTAACGGTGCAAGGATTGCTCACAGCTCGGTACGTTTGTCTCGGAGAAGTGCCTAAAGTCACACAACTTTCTTCCTCCACGAGTCCACCGATGTCGAGACTTTCGCCCCTGATCGTCGCCAGCAGCGTCCTGTTGCTGAGCGCTTGCGCCACCAAGGAATTCGTCAAAGAGACCGTCGCTCCGGTACAGACCAGCGTGGACGGCCTCGGCACCCGCGTGCAGGCGCATGACAACGGCCTCAAGGCCCTGGATGGCCGGCTGCAGGGCAGCGAGGCGCGCATCGTGACCTTGGAGCAGGAGGCTGCGGCGCGCGCCCAGGCCGCCAAGAATCTGCCCGCGCCCACCCTGCTGATGAGCACCGTGCTGACCGATGACAAGATCAAATTCAAGGCGGGCCGCTTCCAGCTCACCGAGCAGGCCGGCCAGGAACTCGACCAACTGGTTGCCAAGCTCAAGGCCGACAACCAGCCGGTGTTCGTCGAAATCCAGGGCCACACCGACGCGACTGGCAGCAACACGATCAACCAGCAACTGGGCCTCCAGCGGGCCGAAGCCGTGCGCCTGCACCTGGCCCGCGCCGGCGTGCCGCTGGCGCGCATGGCAACGATCAGCTACGGTGAATCTGCGCCCCTGGCCGACAACAGCACCCGCGAAGGCCGCAGCACGAACCGGCGGGTTCAGCTGATCGTGATGCGCTGAGCTGGAGGGAGCCTCTCAGCTCTCGCCCGGCATCAACCACTGCCTGCGCGACGCGAACACCGCGTTCGGATACGTCGGCCGGCCGCGACTGCCGTTGTCTAGCCCACGCTGCAATGGGTTTGGATGCTCATGTGCAGCCTGGCTGCCTAAGGGGTGCGCTTGGGACGATGTCGAAGGTTTGCCTGCATCCTCGCCTGAGGCTGAATAGGCGGAAGGAGAAGCCTCCGCGATACATGTCCACTGCTGGTCTGGTCGAGCCTTCCTTGGCGGTGCGTGCTTCAGGCCAAGGTCGGGCTGGCGCGATCCAAAGCCGTCTGTCGCCATGGACCGCTCCTGGCCGGGCAGCCTCCAAGCGGCACTGAAGTTCGACAACGAACCAACCGGCGTCTACCCAGCCGCCAACGCCTTGGCAATCTGCCCCACCGTCTTCAGCGCCCCCTCCACCCGCTTGTTCTCAGGGTGGCCGAAGTTGACGCGGATGTGGTGGGTGTAGCGGTGATCCGCCGAGAAGAGATGGCCCGGAGCGAGGCTGATGTCGTGTGACAGTGCCAGCCGGTGCAGTTCAAGGGCATCGACAGTCACTGGCAGCTCGACCCACAGGAAGTAGCCGCCTTCAGGCTGCGTGACCTTGGTGCCGGCAGGGAAGCACTTGGCAATAACGCGCGAGATCGTGTGCCGCTGCTTGGACAGCGTCAGGCGCAGTTGGCGCAGGTGCCGGTCGTAGCCGCCATGTTCGAGGTACTCGTTCAGGCCTTCCTGGCAGGGCACAGAGGCGGCCAACGAGTTCATCAGCTTGCGCCGGCTGACCTCTTGGGTGAAGCGGCCGGCCGCCGCCCAGCCGATGCGGTAGCCGGGCGCCAAGGTCTTCGAGAACGAGCTGCAGTGCATGACCAAGCCACCCTTGTCCCAGGCCTTGGCCGGTTTGGGTTTGTGGGCGCCGAAGTACAGCTCGCCATAGACGTCGTCTTCGATCAGCGGCACTTGATGGCGCGCGAGCAGGTCGACAAGTTCTTGCTTGGCGTTGTCGGGCATCAGGCTGCCGAGCGGGTTCTGGAAGTTGGGCATGAGCCAGCATGCTCTGACAGGATGCTTGTCGAGAACGGCCGCCAGCGCGGCAACGTCCACACCAGTGCGCGGGTGCGTGGCCACCTCCACGGCTTTCAGGCCGCGTCGCTCTAGCGCCTGGAGCGCGGCGTAGAAGGAGGGTGATTCAACCGCCACCAGATCGCCAGGCTTGGTGACGGCTTCCAGGCACAGGTTCAGCGCCTCCATCGCACCGTTGGTGATGACCAGCTCGTCGGTGTCGACGCGGCAGCCCATGGCCAGGTAGCGAAGCGCGATCTGCCGGCGAAGGGCCACACTGCCGGGCGAAAGGTCTTCGACGGTGCGCCAAGGGTCCAGCCGCCGAACAGCCTTGCCGAGCGAAAGCGCCAGCTTGGGCAGCGGGAACAGGGTAGGGCTCGGGAACGCCGATCCGAGCGGCACCAGTGAGCGGTCTTTCGCATGGCCCAGCACCTGGAACACCAGCTCCGACACTTCGACGTCACGCCCTTCCTCGGGCGGAAGAGAGATGGCCGGCTCCGGCTGCTTGCCGACGGTGTGGCTGACGAAGTAGCCCGAGCGCGGCTTGGCTTCGATGAGGCCCCGGGCTTCGAGCTGGTAATAGGCCTCGAACACGGTGGAAGGGCTGACGCCGCGGCTCTTGCTGGTTTCGCGCACCGAGCCGAGCCGGTCGCCCGAGCGCAGCTGGCCGGTCGCGATGGATTGCGCAATCTCGTGCGCCAAGGCTTCGTAACGCTTCATGGGCGTGAGCAGGCGGTACCTGTGGGCTTGCACCTGCTATGCCAGATGCCGTGGAATGACCCACTGTATCGAGTCAGTCGTGCCTCTGTCAGCATTACCCTTTGGCAACCCATCTGATACGGTCTATTTTGAAGAAACTGAGCCTTGGAACGTTTCAGCTCGTGCAGCACAGTTCTGGGCACGAAAGCGAGGTGCGGAATGGGTGCCCTGAACTACGTTCGAATGGTCTTGTGGAGCTTCTTCGGTATTCGCCGTCGCGCGGCGGCGGGCGATGAACTGGCCCAAGCGAAACCTGTTGCCTTGGCGGTGGTCGCTGTGAGCCTGACTGGCCTGTTTGGCCTGACCTTGTGGGGCCTGGCCACACTGGCCGTTGGTTCGCTGGGACAGTAGGCGGTGCGGTTGCCCGTCTGTCGTTGTGCATGCTTACGCCGATGAAATCCATTCTTTCCACTGTCCTCATGCTTGTTTTGTTAGGCGCCGCTCCGGCCGCCTCCGCGCAGGCCGCCGAAGGCGTCAGGCCTAACTCGACGGCGAAGGTGACGGACAGCATGGCGCAGCGCATGCAAGCCTGTGTCGTCTGCCATGGCAAGGAAGGGCGCGCGACGAACGACGGCTACTTCCCCCGCATCGCCGGGAAGCCGCAGGGCTACCTCTTCAACCAACTCAAGAACTTCAAGGACGGGCGGCGCCATAACCAGGCGATGAGCCACCTGCTGCAGCACATGTCCGACGACTATCTGCGCGACATCGCCAGGTACTTCTCCGAGCTGGACCTGCCGTACCCGCCGGCTCGGGCACTCGGCCTGGGCGCCGAACAGCAGCAGCTGGCGCAATCACTGGTGCTCAAAGGCGATGCAGACCGAAAGATCCCCGCCTGTGTGGCCTGCCATGGCGACAACATGGCCGGGCGCCTGCCGGCGATGCCGGGGCTGCTGACCTTGCCTTCGGACTACCTCATCGGGCAGCTCGGTGCGTGGCGCACGGGGCAGCGCAAGGCCAAAGAGCCCGATTGCATGGCCGAGGTCGCGCGACGCTTGTCGGCGGATGAGGTCGGCGCGGTCGCGCGCTGGCTGTCGGCACAAACGCTGCCGCTGGGCACCAAGCCGGCCGCTGCCTCGACCGAGCCGCTGCCCCTTCGGTGCGGGAGCGGCGAGCCATGACGACAAAGCTCTTGGGTCGACGATTGAAAGGCGCGCTGGCGGCGCTCACGATCCTCGCCACTTTCGCCGCCTTGGTGGCATGGCGCAACGTCGCAGGCGAGGCCCGCATTGAACCAGGCGCTGTTCAGGCACCGGCATCTGACGGCGTGATTGCACGCGGCGCATACCTGGCACGTGCCGGCAATTGCATCGGCTGCCACACCACCGCCGCTGGCCAGGCCTTCGCAGGCGGCCGCGGCGTCGACACGCCTTTCGGGGTGGTCTATGCGCCGAACATCACGCCGGACGACCAGACGGGCATTGGCACCTGGTCGTCGGCCGAATTCTGGCGCGCCATGCACCATGGACGCTCGAAGAGCGGGCGCCTGCTGTACCCGGCGTTCCCGTACCCCAGTTTCACGAACGTGACGCGTGAGGACTCCGACGCCCTCTATGCCTACCTGCGGTCAGTGAAGCCTGTGGGTCAGCCCAATCTCGAGCACGGCCTTCGCTTCCCCTACGACACGCAGGCTGCCTTGGCAGTCTGGCGGGCGCTGTACTTCCGGCCGGGTGAGTTCGCCGCCGAGCCGAAGCAAAGCGCTGAATGGAACCGCGGCAAGTACCTGGTTCAGGGGCTTGGCCACTGCGCGGCCTGTCATTCCGGGCGGAACTTCCTTGGCGGCACAAGCCTGAAGACCGAGTTTGCGGGTGGCCTGATGCCTGATGCGACCTGGTACGCACCCTCGCTCGCCACGCCGAAAGAAGCAGGCGTGCAAGGCTGGCCGAAGTCTGAAGTGGTCAGGTTGCTCAAGACCGGTGTGTCTGAACACGCCTCGGTCGCGGGGCCGATGGCCGAAGTCGTCTTCAGCAGCACGCAGTACCTCACAGACCAGGATCTCGACGCGATGACGCAGTTCCTGGCTTCGTTGCCCGTGAAGCAGCCCGAGCCGGCGAAGACAGACCGTGTCGACGCGGGCGGATTTGCACGCGGCGGCAAGGTCTATGAGGCGCAATGCGCGTCCTGCCACGGGGACCGGGGAGAAGGCGTGCCGAACATCTATCCGGCACTGGCAGGCAATCGGGCTGTCAACCTGGGTTCGTATGACAACCTGGTACAGGTGATTCGCCATGGCGGCTTTGCGCCGGCCACCGCGGGCAACCCGGCACCGTTTGGCATGCCGCCGTTCGGGCAGACGCTGAACAACAGCGACCTGGCAGCCGTCGTGACCTACATCCGCCGGTCGTGGGGCAACGCCGCGGCGCCGGTGTCGAGCCTGGAGGTGCTTCGCGTCGAGTAGCGCTGCGGGCGCCGGTCAGCTGATCGTCGCCAGCAGCATGGCCTGGACGACGTAGCGCCGCTTGTCGGCCAAGGGCTCGTCGCCGGCGAGTTGCCGTGCCAGGTCTGCACTGGCGTGTGACGGCGACGCCAGCCCGTCGTACACGGGGATGCCGGCCGCATCGGCCAGTTGCTCCACCAGCGCCGGCGGCAGGCCCTGGCACTCGACGGCGTCGTACAGGCGCCCCAGCATGCGTGCCGTGTCTTGCACCTCGCTCGGGGTGCTGTCCGGCGTGAAGGCCGAGCGGATTTGGGCCACGTGGGCGCCCAGTTCGTGGGCGGCGCTGCAAAAGTGCCGGACGTCGCTCGAGTCTTCGGTCCCATGCAGCAAGCCGAGTTTCTTGCCACGCAGCATCGGCCGCGGGCCACCGACCTGGGCCGCACGCTGCAGCAGACGGGCCGTGTCGAGCAGCGCCTGGCGGTCGAGTCGCGCTGGCTGCGCGGCGTCGAGGTGGCCGGTTTGAAGGGGCGGGTGCATGACGTGGGCGGTCGGTCTGGGTGGCAGGCTTTCTGGACCTGAAGCCTACGGGCCCAACGGGGCGCGGTATTGATGCCGGTCAACCCCCAGCCGTTCGATTCGCGCTGATACCGAGTTGATACCGAGCTGATACACAGCGTTCACGCAGCGTTACTGAGCGACGCCAGCGGTTGTCATGCCGTTGTCGGGCGGTGCCTAGCATTCACTCATCGCAAAACGCGTCCACCCCTCAGGAGTCCAACATGCTCAGCACCGCCACCTCGCACCGCACCCCGGCCTTGGCCCCCATAACGGCCACGTTCCGGGCACCGAAGAGCGATGCCGGCGCGAACCAGCGTGCCAGCCAGGCCATTGCCGACACGCTGAAGCTGCTGAGCGACAAACTGGCGCCGCAGCGCCGCGTGGTGCACGCCGGTGACGTCATCTACCAGGCCGGCGAGCAGTTCGGCAACCTCTACATCCTGAACTCGGGCTTCTTCAAGATCGTCACGATGTCGCCCGACGGGCGGGAACAGGTGGTGGGCCTGAAGTTCCGCGGCGACTGGCTGGGTTTCGACGGCATTGCCAACAGCCAATACTCTTGCGACGCGGTGGCGATGGACATCGGCGAGGTCTGGGTCATTCGCTACGACGCGCTGCTCGCGGCCTGCGCGTCCCACCCGGCGCTGCTGACGGTGCTGCACGAGGCGATGAGCCGCGAAATCGCCCGCGACCGCGACTCGCTGATGTCGGTGTGCACGTTGCCCGCCGACGCACGGGTGGCCGACTTCCTGCGTTACTGGGCCGAGTCGCTGGCCCAGCGTGGCCAGCGCACCGACCAGATCACGCTGCGCATGACGCGTGCCGAGATCGGCAACTACCTCGGCATGACGCTGGAGACGGTGAGCCGCGCACTGTCCAAGCTGGCGCGCGACAAGCTGATCCACTTCGTCGAAAAGGGCCGCCGCGACATCCACATCCCCGAGGTCAACGCGCTGAGCGAGTTCATCCAGGGTTGTCTGACGCCGACCAGCCCGGTGCTGCAATAGTTCAGGCTTGTCGGGCCTGGGCAGCCTCGATGCGCTCGATGGCCTCTGGCAATTGTTCGAGCGGCACTGGCCTGCTGAAGCGGAAGCCCTGCAGGAGTTCGCATCCCAGAGCGACAAGATGCCGATGCTGGGACGCTGTTTCCACGCCCTCGGCGACGACAGTCAGGCCCAGGCCGTGCGCCATCGCGACAATGGCGCCGGCCAGCAGCGAGGTGTTCTCGTTGGAGTCGATCTGGCGCACGAAACTGCGGTCCACCTTGACCGTCTGGACCGGAAAATGCGCCAGATAGCTCAGCGATGAATAGCCGGTCCCGAAATCATCAATCGCGATGCGAACGCCCATGTCACGCAGCGCGACCAGAATGCCCTGAGTGCGTTCTACCGAGGTCATCAGGGCCGACTCGGTGATCTCCAACTCGAGCACCGAACTGTCCAGACCGGCCGCGCGCAGGGCCTCGCCGACACTCGCCTCGAGCCCGTCGGCCCTGAACTGGCGGGGCGACACATTGACGGCCATGCGCAGATCGTGACGCCCCTGGCGGCGCAGCTGCGCCAGGTCCGAACAGGCCTGGCGCAGCACCCAGGCACCGATGGGAACGATGAGTCCCGTGTCCTCTGCCAAAGGTATGAAGTCAACCGGCGGTATCAGGCCGCGCTGCGGATGCTGCCAACGCAACAGGGCCTCCAGCACCTGAACTTCTCCACTGCCGGCGTTGACCTGCGGCTGGTAATGCAGCACGAACTCCTGGCGCGCCACAGCCTGCCGCAGATCGGCCCGCAGTTCACTCTGGTCGCTCGCGTGATTGAACATTCGCTCGTCATAAAGCGACACCGCGTCGCGGCCACGGGCCTTGGCGTCGTACATGGCCGCGTCCGCATTCCTGATCAATGCCGGCAGGTCAGCGCCATGCACCGGGTACAGCGCGATACCGATGCTCGCGCTGACGTGCAGCCGATGGCTCTCGATCACCAGCACCTCGGCCATCGCGGCGAGGATCTTTTGCCCGACCTCGGTCGCTTGTTCGGGGCGCAGGATGTCGGGCAGCAACAAGGCGAATTCATCACCGCCCATGCGCGCCACGACGTCCGAGCTGCGCACGGCATCCGTGAGTCGCTGCGAGACGATCTTCAGCACTTCGTCGCCGATCGCATGGCCCAGGGTGTCGTTGATCTGCTTGAAGCGATCGAGGTCGAGCAGGGCCAAGGCGAAGTTGCCCGAGTCGCGCAGCGCGCGCGCCAGGGTCTGCCCCGCGCGGCTTTGCAGCAACATGCGGTTGGGCAGCCCGGTGAGGCTGTCATGCAGCGCCATGTGCTCGATCCTCGCGGCGGCACGCTTGCGTTCGGTGATGTCCATCACCATGCGTAGCCCACCGAGGGAGCGCCCGGTGGCGTCGTGCAGCGGCAGCGCGATGACACCGGCCGGAAACCGGCTGCCGTCCTTTCGCACATAGGTCTGCTCGGACTCCGTCAGTTGGCCGCTCGGCGACAGAGGCGAATGAAACAGGTCGGACCCGGGGTATACCGCCTCGCCCAGGTCGGTGCCGCGCTGGACGGCACGAAGCTCGATCTCCGCGAGGTCGTCCAGGACGTCGGCATGCCGGCCGACCAACTCTCCCGGCTCATAGCCATGCATCGCATGGCTCGCGCGATTGGCCGTGGCAATGGTCGAATCGGCCGCGATCGTCATCATGCCAATCGGGGCCGCGTCCATGATCGCCTGGTTCAGCGCAGCAGCATCGCGCGCCTGCTGCTCGACGAGCAGGATGCTGTGGATCAGACGCCGGCCCACCCAGAATGCGACAGACATCGACAGCGCAACGGTGATCAGGGCGATCAAGGTGTCGCGCCGGGAGGCATGAATCGAATCGCTGACGATTTCGTCCAGGCGATGGTGATGCGCTTCGGCCTGCGAGGAAATGGTCGCCGAGATGCGCTGGATCGGCTCGCGCAGCCGCAACAGCTCCGCCAGGGCCCGGTTCTTGTCCATCGCCACGACGATGTTGGCAAGATCGGTCTCGAGCTGAGGTGTCGACGTGCCGGACAGTGCGTTCAGTTCATCGGTCAGGCGCCTGGCCTCACGGGCCGCATTCACCGCCTTCTGGCTCAGCGTGCCGGTGTCCACCGCGTCGGCAGCGCCGTCGATGAAGACCTTGAATTGAGCCTCGCGACTGATGGCCAGGACAAAGGTCGGGAACTCCAGCGCGAGCTCACGCGAACTCTGCAACGCGCTGAAGGCCTGGTAGCCGGCCACCACGCACAAGGGCAGGGCGGCGATCACGAGCAAGGCGTACAGCTTGCCGACCAGGCTGAGCCCGTGGATGAAGCCCGCCGGGGAACCGCGTTCGGGAACCGGCGGAGCCGGCTCGGCATTCAGTTTCTGAAGCTCGCTCACGAAATCCCTCGATGCCGTTCCTGAGAGGCCGTCGGCGTCAGAACTTGTACAAGACTTTCACCCCGGCCGACGACCCGCTGACGTAGCCCACAGCGCCCGGCGTGGCCTTGACGAAGGAAACGACCTCGGCGTCGCTGCCTTTGACCGGCGGCGCGTTCAGCCCCTCGCGAAAGGCCTTCTTGGTCCACAGCGAGGAATACTTCGGCACTTCCATCTGCAGCACCTTCGACACGAAGTCGGCTTGCGCCAGGGAGTTGTCGACCGGGACGAGCCGGATGTCACCCAACAGCTGCCGCTCACCAATGAACACTTCTCGCACCTCGGCCGCACTCAATGTCACCGATGCATTGGCGATCACCTCCCCGGCAAAGCTCGACACCGGGGCCAGCAGGGCCGCGGTGGCAGCCCACCTGAAGAGCTTGCAGGACACGCCTTGTTCTCCTCTCAAAGAAACGAAGGGGCGCTCAAAATGCCACTGAATACTGGAAGGCTGCGCGGCGGTACGACGTGCCGGTAAAAGGTACAGCCGCGCCGGTTTCGTCGATCAGCACGACGGACACTTCTCTGGTGCTGCTGAGCTCGAATTTGAGTGACGAACGCGAGTCGATCGTATAGCGCAAACCTGCCGCTGTGCGGGTGTAGGAGCGACCGGATTCCTGGCTGAGAAAGTAGTTGTCGCCCGGGTCGAGTGACACGCGTTCGTGCCGTGCGTAGGGGGTGAAGTCGCCGATGGTCTTGCCGACATAGGCAAACCACGCTCTGCTCGAATGGGTCACTCCGCTGGCCACATCGGCGTTGCGGAA
>Ga0307515_10024070_pt1 | contig 10630 bp, 6 predicted proteins | sample 17_EM_MG_FD_194513 | JGI IMG/M metagenome (GOLD analysis project Ga0307515, IMG submission 194513) | Populus trichocarpa ectomycorrhiza microbial communities from riparian zone in the Pacific Northwest, United States - 17_EM | ecosystem: Host-associated > Plants > Roots > Unclassified | place...
GACATCCTTGTCGAGCGTGACCCAGGACGCGGCGCTGGTCGCGATGGTGCGGAGCTGATGGATCAGGAGATCGAGTTGCTGGAGCACGGCGGTCGACGACGTCTTGCCGGCGGTGAAGCCGGCGGCCTGGTCGAGGGTCGCGTCATCGCTCTGTGATCCGGCGAGGATCTCGTGCGCGACCGAGCCACCTGGCGCTCTGTCACCGGGGAGCTTCTGGTACGCGGTCTCGTGCCGAGCGACCAAGCTGTGCTTGGTGACGTCGAGGCCGAACAGCGGCGGTGCGGGCGTGACGAGGTACGTGAGCAACGTGTCGCCGAACAGCTCCTTGGCGACCTCCTCGGCAGAGGCGTCGATCGGATCCGTGACCTTGATCCAGTGCCGCGCGTGGTTGGGCGCCTGCCACTCGAACCTCACCTTGCGGAGCTCGGTCGGGCCCGCATCGCGCGAGCCGTAGGGCTTCGCCTCCGAGGGAAACGCCTTGCGGTACGCCACGAAGTCGGGCACGAGGATCGGCCTGGTGAGCCCCCACAGGGCGGCAAGAACATAGCGATCGATCGGATGCGACTGCAGGATCCCGACGCCCGGCTGATTGGACTCGGGGTGCTCGGGGAGGGCCGTGCTCGCGTGCCTGGCGCGTTCGGCGTGATCCGCGAGCGTGCGCCGGTTCCACTCCTGGATCACACGCGGGGTGAGCCGCACGAGTGCCTCGCGAAGCCGCTCGCGATACGCCTTCTCGAGCTCGAGCGTGACGCCGGGCTGGTACTCGTTGGCCTTGGCCGGCGCGTCCTTGTTGCCAGCGTCGCGTCCGGTCTCGATCAGCTGCCACAGGCTGGTCGGGGCCAGCGTGTTCTCGGCGAGGTCCCACGGGCGCGCCAGGGTCTCGGCGAACAGCTGGTTCGAGAACGACGCGACGAAGCGCTTCGAGCTGCCACCCTCCCACGCCGCGAACGGCGAACCGGTCGCGAGCGTCATCGGTCCCATCTCGGTCTGCATGAGCTCCGTGATGTGTGCCTTGCCGTGCTTCTCGAAGTACTTGAACGCATCGAGCTGCGGGTTCGACGGTCCGGGTAACCCCGTACCTCCACCCAGCCCCATCCGGCCCATGAAGCCGATCGGAGCGATCTGCACCTCGCCGGTGCGAGATGTTTGGTCTCCCTCCCGAGCCGCGTGCTCGACATCGTCGTCAGGCGAGGTGATGGTCAGCTCTTTGGGCGCTGGCACCGCGGCGCCGCGCTGCTGAGCGACATGGGTCAGCTCGTGGCGCATCACGTCGTCGGCAGTGGGCGTGACGCCGGCGCCCAGAAACACGCGGTTGCCAACGGTGAATGCCGGCACCGAGATCGATGCCGCCGCCGCCGCGGCCGCCGGGCCAGTCACGACCCGTGCGTCCGAGACGTCGGTGCCGAGCAGCCTCGACCACGCCGCAGCGTCGGGCAGCGCCGCGCCAGCCTCGGTGGCCACAGCGTGCTGGATCGCGCGTGGCACCCCGGCATCCAGCTGTCCGGACTCGATCGCGCCGTCGAGCGAGCCCGGTCGCGCGTCGTGCGCTCCAGCCTGTGGCTGTTCCATCGCGATCTGTGCCGGGTGCACCGGGGCGAGCTGCTCCACGAGCGTCTGCTTGCCGACGCCTGCAGGCTGCTTGACCTGCCAGGAGGCGTCGCCGCGGCTCCGCGGTGTATCGCGGGGATGCCGCCCGTCCTTCATTCCTGTCGCCTCGGGGCACCTACATCCCCGAAGGGATCGCGCTGTGGATGCGACATCCCGGGCCCGCCCATGCGAAGCATCGTGTTGAACCACATGCAGCGGTTCAAGAGACGACGTCTGGATTTCGCGTCGAGGAGGCGACAATCCGCGGCGAGCGTTCAACTCGCGCGACGCATCTCGTAACCACAGGCATGTCGCTTACGAATCGAGTCCGGGAGCTCCACGCGGATCCCGAGCATCGTCGCTGATCGCGTGACAACGCTGCGGACACGCGCCGAGATGTCCTTGCGACGAAGTGCGTCGGTAGGGTGCAGATCAGCCGGCGAGGCCGAACCGCAGTGCGCGTGCGCCACGGTTCCCGGGATGGGGCTCACCGCGGCAGGCGCCGGCGGCGCCGGCGGCGCAACCCGAGCGCGAGCAGCGGCAACGCGGCGAGCGGCGACCCCGGCGCGGCGGAGCAGCCGCCCGAGCTGGCCTCGGTCGCGTGAACGTAGATGTGGCTGGTGACCACGACGCGGCGGCCGGCCTCGTCGATCAGCTCGGCGCGGTAGCGATGATCGCCGGCGCCGGGGACGTCCTCGTGGGTCGTCGTGAAGTCCGCGGCGGTGACGGGGAGCTGGGCGATCTGCGCCCCGTCGCGCCAGATCCGCACGAACATGCCGCTGCCGCCGACCACGCGGATCGGCATCTCGACCCGGGAGACGCCGGCGACGTCGTCGCCGAGCTCGGCGAGCCCGCCGGCGGCGGTCCTGATCGCGAGGTCGACGTCGGGATCGTCGGGGCCGCGCAGCTTGACCTTGGTGTGCTGGTGCCGGAGCGCCTCGAGGATCGCGGCCTCGCTGAGCTCGGGGGCGAACACCAGCGAGGTCGGGCTGCCCAGCGCCGAGCCGACCACGCCGTCGGCGCCGACCCCGGCGGTGTGGTCGTCGCTGCCGCCGATCGCGGACAGCCGGTGGCCGCGATCCTCCATCATGTCCCACAGCGCGATCACCTTGGGCGTGAACGCGCGCTCGCCGAGCGTGTAGCCGGCGGTGAGGATCTCGAGCCCGGCGATCTTGTCCCACGGCACGTCGTCGATGTGCGTCCACGCGCAACCGACGCAGCCCGAGCCGAAGTCGTTCCCGGCGTGGTTGACCAGGAACACGCCGCCCTGGGCGACCGTGTCATCGATCAGGTCGCGCCACGTCCGGCCCTGGTAACCGACGCGATGATCGACGTAGTCGTGGATCCCGACGCCGTTGCCGTGGCCGTCGTAGGTCGTGATCTCGGAGCTGCGCAGGACCAGCACCGGCCAGCTCGGCTGCTGGGCGGCGACCAGCGCGTGCTGCGCGATCGTGTTGTGGTCGCTCAGGTTGATGAAGTCGAGCCCGCGGCTGTGCGCGAGATCGACGTTCTGCTGGAGCGTCGCGGTGCCATCACCGCTGTGCAGCGAGTGGACGTGGAAGTCGCCCGTGTACCAGCGCCGGCCGGTCGCCATCACGAGCGGCTGGTACGCGGCCCGCGGCAACACCGGCAGGGTCTGCTGATCGCTGAACGTCACGTCGACGATCCAGCGCGTGCCGGTGGCGGCGAGCTGCGACTTGCCGATCGAGATCTTCCACACGCCCGGCGCGATCGGTCCCGGCAGGTAGCCGCGCGACGACTGGTCGATGCCGATCACGATGTCCTCGGTCAGCCAGCCGGTCCAGCCCCGGAAGCCGGCGTCGTTCCACACCCCCCAGTCGAGCAGCGCGGCCTGCGAGGTCACGCTGTGGGCGATGCGGATCTCGGCGGTGCCGGCGGGAACGGTGAACGGGACGTCGACGAAGTCACCGCCCGCCGGCGCGATATCGCCTTCGAGGTGCAGCGTCGACAGCACCCCCACGACCGGAAGCCACATGCGCGGATCCTGGAGGCCGCCGCGCTGCGCCACAAGCAACGTCTGCGCGACGGCGCTGCGGCCGATCTGTCATCGACGATGTGCGCGCGCGCACGGCGTGGCGGCGCTCAGGCCGGCAGGCCGGTCCACTCCGCGCTCTTGGTCCACAGCGACTGCGCGAGCTCGGCGTCGTTGGCCACCGGGTTGGGCTCGCGCTCCTTGCCGCCGACGTCGTAGTAGCGGCCGGTCTGGCCGGCGAGCTCGGGCGCGGTCGCGCAGCGCAAGCTGGCCTCGGCGCCCTGCTCGGGCGTGATCATGAAGCGCTTGATCAGCCAGCGCAGCGGCGCGGGGACCTGGCGCCACACGTCGGTGGCGACCACGCCGGGGTGCACCGCGTAGGTCGTGACGCCGGTGCCCTCGAGCCGGCGGGCGAGCTCCTTGGTGAACAGCACGTTGGACAGCTTGGACATCGCGTACTCGCGCATGCCGGTCCGCGTCCGGGTCGGCTGCTTCATCACGCTCAGGTCGACGACGCCGACCCGGTAGTGCGACGCGCTGGCGACGTTGACGATCCGCGCCGTGCCGGCCTGCTTGATCCGGTCGAGCAGCAGGCGGGTGAACAGGTAGGGACCGAGGTGGTTGGTGCCCCACGTCAGCTCGAAGCCGTCCTTGGTCAGCCCGCGCGCGGCGGCCAGGCCCGCGTTGTTGATCAGGCCGTGGATCGGGACGTTGCGCGCCAGGATCGCCTCGGCGCACGCCCGGACCGACGCGAGATCGCCCAGATCGAGCGCGACGAACTCGACGTTGGCGTTGCCGGTGTCGCGCTTGATCTCCTCGACCACGGTGGCGGTCTTGTCGCGCGAGCGGCAGGCGAGCAGCACGTGGGCGCCGGCGCGCGCGAGCTCGCGGGCGGTGACCTTGCCGATGCCGGTGTTGGCGCCGGTCACGATGAACGTCTTGTTGGCGAGGCTGGTCGAGGCGGACGACATGACGCCGAAATATCACGGTTTCGCGGCGACGCGCGCGGCGCCGGCCGGGCGAGGCGCCGGCGCGGGGCGACACGACCCGCCGATCCCGCGGCCAAAGATCGGACTTACGGGTGCAGCGGGCGCGCGAGGTTTGCTACCACCGGTCCGCTTCGCGCCTGCCGTCGTACGGGGTGCGGACACGCACATATTCACGCGCCTCGGGTCACGCGCCTCGGGCGACGCGCCTCGGCGCAAAGGACTGCAAGAGACCATGAAGCTATCGATGATCTCGCTCTCGCGCTCTCTGTTCGCGGTGGCCAGCCTCGTGGCGTGCGGCGGCAAGGCCAAGGGCCCCGACCAGCCGAGCGGCGGCGGCGCCACCGTCTCGCTCTACGATCGGCTCGGCAGGAGGGACGCGATCGACGCGGTGGTCAAGGACTTCGTCGAGGAGCGCGTCGCCAAGGATGACCGGATCAAGGCGTTCTTCGCCAACGCCGACATCGCCGGGCTCGAGAACAAGCTGGTCGATCAGATCTGCTGGGCCAGCGACGGACCGTGCACGTACACCGGCAAGGACATGAAGACCGCGCACGCCGGCATGAACATCAAGGACAGCGACTTCAACGCGCTGGTCGAGGATCTCAAGGCCTCGCTCGATCACTTCCACGTCGGCGCCAAGGAGCAGCAGGACCTGCTCGGTGTGCTCGCCAAGATGCACGACGACATCGTGACCGCGAAGTGACCGCCGGTCGGTACGGCCGCTGGTTGCCGACGTTGCCGACGTTGCCGCCCGGGCCGTGGTCGCAGACGATCGCGAGCACGATCCGGTGCTGCACCGACCCAGCGTCGAGCGCGCGCGGCGCCAAATCAACCATTGACTCGCGCTGCGACCGCGGCTACCAAGTGCAGCGGAGGCCTATCGAGTAACACGCAAGCGACAGCTCCGACGGAACGAGGGAAGCCGGTGCAACAATCCGGCACAGCCCCCGCTACTGTGACCGGGGACGAACGCGACACGGCCATTGCCGAGCAATGGCCAGCCACTGGGAAACTGGGAAGGCGTCGCCAAGGACGATCCGGAAGTCAGGACACCTGTCCCGTCGGTACTTCGGGGTGAAGACCGCGCTGTCCTGCGCTCGTCATCCCACCGCCTCGGCCTGCATCTGGGCCGGGCGGGTCACGTGGGGTGACCATGACGTTCCGCCAGCGATCCATAGTGTGCGCGTGCCTCGCCCTGGGCGGGCCGGCGGTGCGCCACGCGCAGGCGGACGACACCGAGACGATCATCATCGTCGACCGCGCGCCGGGCCAGGGCGCGCGCGATCGTGACCGGGCGCTCGGCGACGCGCCGTTCGTCACCGTGCTGCACCCCGACGAGCACCCGGGGGCGGCCTCGGTCGCCGATGCGGTCGCGACCGCGGTCGGGGCGCATGCCCGGAGCCTGGGCGGGCTCGGCGCGTACGCCTCGATCACCGTGCGCGGCGCCGCGCCGGGCCACACCGCGGTGCTGATCGACGGCGTGCCGCTGGCGCGGATCGCGGCGGTGACCACCGACCTGGGCCGGTTCTCGCTCGACGCGTTCGGCCAGGTCGACCTGTACCGCGGCGCGGTGCCGGCCGAGCTCGGCGGCGCCGGGGTCGGCGGCGCGCTCAACCTGGTGACGCGGCTGGGGCCAGGCGCTCACGGCGAGCGGCTGTCGGCGTCGCTGGGCGCCGGCTCGTTCGGCGCGCGCCACGCGCGGCTGCACTACGGCGACAACCACGGCCCGGTGCAGTCGTCGACCACGCTCGGCTACCAGGGCGCGACCGGCGACTACACCTACTTCGACGATAACTCGACGCTGCTCAACCGCGCCGACGACGGCTACCGGGTGCGGCGCAACAACGGATTCGACGCGGTCGACGGTGCGACCCGGTGGGGCACGGTGGATCGCTCGGTGGTCGGCGGCGTCCGCGCCGCGTACAAGCGCCAGGGGCTGCCGGGATCGACCGCGCAGCCGACGCGCTCGGCCCGGCTCTCGACCGGCGACGCGATCGGCGACGCCGCGTTCGACGTCCAGGCCGGCGCGGCGACCGCGCACCAGCTCGCGTACCTCCTGGTCGAGCGCCAGCACCTCGACGACCCGCGCGGCGAGCTCGGCCTGGGCGCCGCCGACCGCGACTACCTCACGCTGGGCGGCGGCGCGTCGTCGACCTGGCGGATCGCGCTCGGGCCGCACCGCGTGGTCGCCGGCGGCGAGCTGCGCGCCGAGCGGTTCCGCGACCGCGACGCCCGTGGGGACAAGCCGGCGCTGATCGGCAACCGGCTCGCGGCGGCGATGACCGCGGCGGCCGACCTCGTGATCGATCCGCCCCTGGCCCGGATCGTCGTCACACCGGCGGTGCGGCTCGACATGATACGCACCGCGCCGACGCCGATGACCAGCGGGCCGGACGCGCTCGCGCCGGTGGCGACCCGCCGCGACACGGTGGCGAGCCCGAGGCTGACCGCGCGGCTGGCCGCGACCGGCGAGCTCGCGATCAAGGGCAGCGCCGGCTGGTACGCGCGGCTGCCCACGCTGATCGAGGTGTTCGGCGACCGCGGCTACATCCTCGGGTCCCCCGAGCTCCGGCCCGAGCGCGGCCCGTCGGGTGACCTCGGCGCGGTGTGGGCGCCGGCCGGCCGGCTCGGCGAGTTCGACCGGGTGTTCGTCGAGGCCGTCGGGTTCGCCCACCGCGCTCACGACACGATCGCGATGATCACCACGGCGGGGTTCGCGTCGCGCGCGCTCAACATCGGCGACACCCAGGCGCTGGGCGCCGAGCTGGTCGCGGCGGCGCGCTACGGCCAGCTGGTGACCGTCACCGCGAGCTACACGCGGCTGGTCACCGAGCAGCAGAACGGCGATCCGGGCCTCGACGGCCAGCCGGTGCCGCGCCAGCCGGGCCACGCGCTGTACGGCCGCGCCGAGCTCGCGCATCGCGTGTGGGACCGCGGCGCGGCGCTGTGGCTCGACGCCGCGTGGCAGTCGACCAGCTCGCTCGATCCGGGCAACCGGGTCCAGGTCCCGGGGCGCGCGCTGCTCGGCGCCGGGGCGCGGTTCGAGCTGGTGCACGGCGTGGCCGCGGCGCTGGCGCTGGCCAACCTCGCCGACGTCCGGATCACGCACCTGCCGCTCGATCCGCCGCCGTCACCCGAGCTCACCGAGGCGCCGATCGCGCTCAGCGACGTCGCCGGCTTCCCGCTGCCCGGACGCAGCGTCTACCTCTCCCTCGACTGGACCTACTAGCTCGCGAGGATTTCATGATCAGGATTGTCACCAGGACTGCAATGCTCGTCTCGCTCGTGTCGCTCGCCGGTGGCGCGCCGCTCGCCGGCTGCGGCGATAACCAGGCGCGGACGGTGGACGCCGGACCGGATGCCCCACTCGGACCGTCGCGCGCCGTCATCGTCGCCGGCGACTTCCAGATGGGCGACCCCGGCGTCTTGTCGACGCTCGATCCGGTGGCCCGCACCGTCCAGATGGACGTCGGGCCGGCCGGCGCGGTGGGCAGCGATCCGGTGCTGCGCCACATCGGCACAGAGCTGGTCATCATCAACCGCGGCGAGAACAACGTCACGATCCTCGACGACCAGACCCTGGCGTTCAAGGAGCAGCTTGGCACCGGCGCCGGCAGCTTCGCGCAGGACGTCGCGGTGGTCGGCCAGAAGCTCTACGTCGCGGCGACCGGGACCAAGGGCGTGGTCGTGCTGACCCGCGGCTCGACGACCACCAAGGAGATCGACCTGTCGGCCGACGACACCGACGGCGCGCCGGACTGCAACTCGGTCTACCTGGTCGGTACCCAGCTCTACGTGGCGTGCGGCCTGCTCCGCAACTTCGTGGCCAGCGGCCCCGGCAAGGTCTACGTCATCGACACCGCGACCGACACCGTGAAGCCGGCGCTGACCGTGACCCTGGGCCACAAGAACCCGCTGGGCTGGTTCGAGCAGTTCGCGGCCGGCGGCCGGCTCGCCGGCGATCTGGTGATCCCCACGGTCGAGGACTTCGCCACCGCGCCGGGCTGCGTCGAGCGGGTCACGCCGGGCGCGTCGCCCACGGCCGCGGGCTGCCTGGTCGACAACCCGGCGCTGGGCGGCTACGCCGGGCGGCTCGCGCTCGAGAACGACGCCGACGGCCAGATCGTGTGGACGGTGGTCGGCTACCCGAGCGACACCGCGCACTCCAACCTGCGCGCGTTCGACATGTCGCTGAGCGCGCTGTGGGCCGGGCCGATCAACCCGAGCACGCAGAAGATCGCCGACGTGGCACATTGCCCGTCGGGTCAGCTCGTCGTGTTCGACTCGACGGCCAACGCCGCCGGGCTGCGGGTCTACGAAGGCACCGCCGAGAAGACCACCGCGGCCCTGCCGATCGGCAAGATCATGTTCCCGTTCCCGCAGCACGGCCTGGTCTGCTACTGAAGCGGCCGCGGGTGCCGCGGGGCGGGGCACAGAGGGGGGTGAATGGACCGGCTCCGGGCCGAAGCCATGGAACCTGGGAGCAGGAGTCTCAGGTGGGCACAGAGCCCGCAGGAGGGAATCGCGCGACGACCTCGACCCACGCAAGTCGCATGTATCGACGATTCGTAGGCTCCGGTCCACGTGCAAGGTCAACGGTGGGGGCAACGACTACGTGCCGCTTCGCTGCCGTCAACCTCAACGTCTTGGGTCAACGACGAGGTCTACGTCGACGATCACGGCGTCACCGAGGAGAACTTGTGACCAAGGATGAGACGGGAACGTCCCCTGTGGATCAACCGGCCTGGTCTGCTACTGGCCGGCTATTCCCGCGGCCGGACGCAGTAGACCTCGGCGACGACCTCGATCGTCGACGACGGCGACGTGTTGCGGTAGTCGCAGCGCCAGCTCGCGGGGCTGCCGCCGTCGGCCATCGCCAGCGGCCGCGCGGCGACCAGCTGCGCCATCCACTGCGGATCGGCGTAGCAGCCGCCGGTGACGAGCAGGTCGACCGCGCGATCACAGCTCGCGACCGCGGTGGCAACCTGGCCGGCGCCGACCGAGATCCGCGACTCCTTGCGCTGGATGTCCTGCTTGTTGCCGTAGGCCGCCGCGGGGCCGGGCGGGCCCTTGGGGCCCTGGGTGCCCTGGGTGCCCTGCAGGCCCTGGGCACCCTGCAGCCCCTGGATGCCCTGCGGGCCCTCGGGGCCGGGAGGACCCGGATCGCCCTTGGCGCCGCGCGCGCCCTCGGGACCGGCGGGTCCGACGCCACCGGGGCCCGCAGGGCCGGCGGGGCCCTCGGGGCCGGGTGGGCCGGGAGGACCGGCGGGCCCTGACAGCCCGGCCTCCTTGCCCTTGGCCAGGAGCTCGGTGGCGACCCCCGCGGTGTCGACCGCGCCGCGCCGCTCGATCCCGGCGATCCGCAGGTCGTGATCGTCGACGCGGGACGCGACCTTGTCGACGCGCTGCTCGGTGTCGCTGGCGCGGCACGACGCCAGGCCGAGGCCGGCGAGCCCGGCCGCGAGGCCGGTCAGAAGCACGGTCGACCGCCTCCCCATGGCGGCGATGGTATGGGATGCGCGGCGTTGCAGCGCGCGGGGCGCCGTTTTTTTGCCACGCTCGATCGGCAGGCGTAGGTCTGGATCCGATGATCACGAATCAGCCTGGGATCGAGCTGGTCGATGTTCGTCTCGACCACCCCCGCGGCGGCGCGCCGCTGGTGCGCGAGGCCAACATGCGGGTCACCGGCGGTGAGCGGGTGCTGATCGTCGGCGCCGCCGGCGTCGGGACCTCGCGGCTGGCGGCGGCCGCGCTCGGCGAGGTCGTGCTCGGCGCCGGCCGCGTCGAGGTCCTGGGCCGCGACGTCGGAAAGCTGCGGCGCTCGTCGCTGCGCCTGCTGCGGCGCCGCGTCGGCATCGTGCCCCAGGACCTGTGCCTGCTCGAGGACCGCAGCGCCCAGCTCAACGTGGTGCTGCCGCTCGAGATCGACGGCATCCCGCGCTCGGTCTCGATCGTGCGCGCGGCCCGCGTGCTCGCGCTGCTCGGCCTCGAGGCCGAGGCCGCCCTGCCGGTCGGCGCGCTGTCGATGGCGGCGCGCCAGCGGGTCGCGGTCGCGCGCGCC
>Ga0307515_10024071_pt1 | contig 10629 bp, 8 predicted proteins | sample 17_EM_MG_FD_194513 | JGI IMG/M metagenome (GOLD analysis project Ga0307515, IMG submission 194513) | Populus trichocarpa ectomycorrhiza microbial communities from riparian zone in the Pacific Northwest, United States - 17_EM | ecosystem: Host-associated > Plants > Roots > Unclassified | place...
AGGCCAGTTGATGAAGTGACAGTGCTGACCCAATATGACGAGTCTTATGTGTGGACTTGTCCAGGAAACAGCATGTCTCATCCATGCTGAAGATGCAGTCAGGCTCGATTCCATAATCTGTGATTGTTTTTTGGAGTAAATTGAACCAATGGTCGACGACTTTCTCATTTAGTGCACCCCCTCGTACAGTAGTTAAGGTGGTGGACCAGTAGCATCGAATTCTATCGTGATGGTGATGCAGGAAGCGACCCAACCAGCGAATGCCGACTTTAGCATTTGGGTTGCCAGATCGAGTGTGAAGGATCTCATTAGCACGTCGAATGCATCGTTTTCGAGTGTCTGGAAAGCCCCTGCGCGCAGTCTCCTGCAGGTAATCGACAATCAGTTCCTCCTCTTCACGAAAAATCTTCTGCTGTTGGCTAGCAGAGTCCAGCTTTGATGTACGACCTCGAATACGTGCAGAAAGTGTCAATCTTGGGACCCCATACTTGCTTGCAAGGGCATCTTGGCTTGGTGGTGAGGGCTGGTCCCAGGTTGCTAGAAACTCCTGCATAGCCTGTTGTATAGCTGTTTCATGATCTTCAAGCTTGTTTCGCCTCTTCACAGCTTCTATCATTTGGCCTGGCATTGTCGATGGCTCCTGGGACAGGGCTGGCTCATGGACCAGATTCCTTGCTTTCCGGCCTTGTAACTTAAGAGGGAGGCTGCTCAGTGAAAGTGTAGGTTACTAAATGCTAATTCATGCTTCTAACAAAGCGACATGGATTCCCATGCAAATTCCAGCCCAGGAAGGTGAGATAAGCTCTCAACTCCGGCAATTTCTGGGTTTAGTCACCATCGCGGATGAAAAAGGCAGAGCGCTGACCAGGTAAACATTCCAAATTATATTTTAGACTTAATTACATGATGTAGTGACATTTTTGACCCAGAAATCATCTCCAGTCCTCCATTGCTTGCTAGGTGGTACTGACTGGCAGGTGGTACCTGACTGTATTCAGGAATGGATCCATTCGAAATTTTCAGCCTCTCGATTTGTTCCAGGTATGGCAAAATAAGGGGTCCATGATTAGATTTGAAGATGAGCTCAAGATGCTGGAGCTGCCTAAAGAGGACAGCGGAATGGAGTGGGGATAATCGAGTATCAGGAAACTCAATGGGCAGACGTCGTGTGACTATTGCCTTGACAATTGTTGCGTCACATTCTTTACTTGATATTCCAAGGTGCTTATATAGATAGCTGGTGGAAGTGTAATCAACTGCAATGTCACCCGTGCCTCCCCTCCCCCCCCACACTTTCAAATGCTCCAAAGGGGGAGTCAGATATGCCCTAGTCCATCCAATGGCTCTCAGTAATGGGAAATTGTCAAGGCACTCAGACCGAGAAAAGCCTTTGGGGCACTGTATGGACAGGAATTTCAGGCGCGGGAGGACATTGGCATGCCAGGTTTGAGAGGAGCACCATTGCTCCCATCCTTTATGATAATCCATCCCTGAATGCCATCTGGGCCATCCGGGCCATTCATTTGTAGATGGTTTCGCGGCCAGTGACTCAAGAAAGCTTTGGAAGAACGGTGAGGGATGGGTAATGGATAAGACCAACTCTTGTAGAGGGATCAAATACTTCAGCATCTTCATTAATACTTGTTCACTGCACTGAAATGTGAGGTGTAGAGTAGTAAGGTTGGAAATCCTTCCATTTACTCTGCATAGATGCCGTAGGTGTTGATAGACCCTCTGGTCATTGAAATCATGAGATCTGAGGTCCATTGTTCTCATTTTGGGAACATAGAAATATTGAGCTGTGGTCATTGGATAACCATGATAGGCCAACTCCTTGCAGGATGGCAGTTGCACCTGATGCTGCTGAATATGCTCCCAATGATGAGGAAGGAGGATTGCACACTCCTCAAGGCATGGGAATTGTCTCCCAGCCATCCATTGGACTGAACAGGCTTTGAGCTGCAGCTTCCGAAGAGTACAGAGAAGAGGCAGATTGGTATTGGGCTCATAAAATGGGAGATGAAGACGATCAGCCTCAAATGTCTGAAGCTGGGTAAAAGCAGGAAGAAGCTCAAATGGCTCATCAATATCTCTGCCATTGACAATAAGCACTATGAGATTCCGCAAAACAGGAAACCAATGGGGTTGGAGAAAGTGGGCGCTGGCGAATGGGGAGTGGAGTCTCATTTCACAGAGAGGAGCTTCGGTTGGAACAAGATTGAGCAAATGAGCAAACGAAGGAAAATTCATGCATCCATCTTCTACGTGTAGCACCTTCAACATATTCATTAGGCTTGCGACTTGAATGCCAAGCGGACTAGCCGCATTCTCAGGTGGAAATGAGGAAATCGTAAGCTCATGCCACTGGCGAGTGTGTGCAAGGGCATCCTGGAGTGCAGCAAGTGGCAGAGCATTGGATGACAGCTGACGATCTCGCTGGGTGTCAATGACAATCTTCTTCGGATATGCTCTCTGCACCCAAATAGCAACTCGTTCCCTTTCGGTCCAGGTTCCAACGCTCAGGGTGGACCATAAACGGGGCAATGTGGTGATAACAGACCTCCAGTAGCGACAAACAGAAGCCAATTGACCAGATTTCATTTGATTCGAATCAATGCAATATAGAAGGACCTCTCGCATAAGTTCCATAGGAAGGTTGTTAATGGCATTGATTGTAGTCATAACAGACCTCCAGTAGCGACAAACAGGAGCCAATTGACCAGATTTCACTTGATTCGATTCAAAGCAATATAGAAAGATCTCTCGCATAAGTTCCATAGGAAGATAGGTATTAATGGTTTTACCGGAAGGCTGGATCAGAAGCATCCAGCCTGGATCGATGACCGGATTGAAGTCCCAGAATGGTCGGTTACGGTCAATGACGGACATATCCTGAGCGTAGATGGGTTATTTTTCGAGTGAGATAGCGGCGAGGACACGGTTTGAAGAGGAGTTGGGCGGGGCAATTGGGACTAGAGCGATGACTCGAGCGCGGAGTGTAGTGTTTCAAGAGCGATGTAGCCAGTGGCTTAGGGACTGACCAGCGTGGTGGTGAGACAAGCAGCGCAGGCGGAATTGATGAGTACCTCGCGGTTCTGCTTTCACCGCGGGTTACAGGCGGTGCAGAGTCTGGCCAGCCGACTGCGCCATCCAACACGGACGAGCGCTACAAGACATTCGCACAGGTCTGATGGGCGTCTCGGCGGCCTATTCAGGCCAATCTGAGTACGTGAATACGCGATAGCATTCTAGGTGTATATTCTGCAAAATGAAATGTGAGTAGCTAGGGTGCAGGGAGGACAATCTCCGCAGCCTCATCCTTCTTGAGGGCGGCCATCGATTGCTACAAGATGGGGCCCCAGAACATTCCAGAGACAAAGATCAAAGCAATAACAATCGCGTGGCGTGTGGCTAGTACACGAACTGGGAATGATGAAGGTGGGATGGGTTGATCCTATGCACAGGCCACGATATCTTGTCAAATAAATTGTTGTCTGTATTCGCCTTCCCTTATACAAACGCAGGCATACATTCATAAGCACATTCCAGCGGAGACAAAGCATCCGAGGTTCAACGACCGACTTGCCTACGATGGCGCGCTATGAGAAATGGTGGAAATCGTTTACAGTCGCCAATACATACGCCAAAACAGTCGCAATCACTGCATCCATGTGAAAGGTCTTGTACAAATGATAGATCAGGAGTACTCTTTGCTGTTCAGCTGTAATACTACATTTTGCTTTCAATCGGATTGTTCGGCCGGTACTTTCATTTGGATTTTAAGAGGATCTCCAGCACATTTTATGGTAAGTAACAAAGCTTCCAACTATTTGAAGCCAATTGATGAACAAATTTACCCTTGCAAACATCTACTTCAACCATAACCTCGGCCACGGGACATAGCACAACTTAGAGCGTTGTATCTATCAAGGATAACAAAAGGGAAGCCAAGTAGATGACATAGACAAGGTGGACGCTGGACGGGTGGCGTATTACAGCACTCAGGCCTGATCATCAAGGGGGGAAAGGGGTCCATGAGCGACAAGAAGAGGAGCAAAAAATGAAACATTGACATCAGGACCTGTACCGAGTATAAGACGAGCCCGGCGGAATAGTCACAGGTAAGCATACTGAGTGTTCCAAGAGGACATTCTGAGCCTCCGTCAACGATGAGCAAATCTAGGAAGCACGAGAGGATGGATAGCTCGTTCCTACGCAATAAAGCATATATACGGGCGAACGGGCGGACGAGGGACTGACGGTACGCAGGACATGAAGTGGTCGGTAATGGATTCGCAGTGGGTGGTACAGACATCCCCCGCATTTACACCGTGTGGCATAGTTTCTACGTTCACTTCATCCCCATACTTCTGGCAACCGACAAATATTGAGCGAGCGTAGGTTGTCGATTGGAGGTGACCGTAGAGTTGTCGTGGCTCACGATGGCGTACGCGAACAAGGCTATGACAACGACCAAGTGACGTCTGGAAGGGGCATAGTCGTAGCAGCGTTCGCAATGGTGCTGGTGAGTGTGACTTGGGTTGCTGTCGTGGACAAATAATTATGGACTCGGGTGGTGTTTGAAAGAAGAGGAAGAATGATGGCCAGTGGTTGACACAGCGATACCGGCGACTAATACATGTCGACGTGGGTGCGGCGGAGGCGGTGATGAAGGTGGATTCAGAGCGTCATCGGGGAAAAAAGCAATGAGAAAGCGCGAGTTGACAAATGGGAAACGAAAGAAGGCGATATGCATATGTCGGCGCATGATCAGCTCCGCGATAGATAGCACGGGTGCTGCCGAGGAAGCTTGTGTGCGTGATGGACTCGTAGGCGAGGGTGGTACGGCGATGAGGTCGAGTATCAGCGAGATGGACGGTCGAGGGGCACATAGATAAGATGAGGAATAGGGACCAAGCGCGATAGATGCGCACCAAATAACCTTTGTGGAAAGACCGTGCACTGGTGATGACTGGGCCGGGCAGTAACAGTGACCGAAGCTGGGGAACCCATGACGTCCCTCTGGACGGCAACTATTCATAGTATCTCGATTGCGAGGGATCATTCGCATTCTTTCTCACTCACACCGAACCGCCTTGGTAGCTAGATAGCTACGACTGCTGCTCACCGAACACCTTGCTATTGTTTGAATTGCCTCCGACGAGTAGGACGAGGAGCGAAGCGAAGAGGGGGGCGAGACCACAGGCGCAGAGGAAGGGTAAGAGATCCCAGAAAGTCGCTAAGAAAGTTGGGGCGGGGAGAGGTTTGACTTGATCATCGTGGGCGAGAGTAAGAGTGAGCAAGTAGATAGTTGTCAAGGGTACTACTGTCGGCTGATGAGTGAGAGAATGGTCTTTGTTGTCGAGTGCGCCGTGACATAGTGGGCTGGTTGTCTGGCTGAATGGAGTGCTGGCAACGAGTAGCGAGTGTGCAGTGGACGAGATTTGTGGTAGCGAGGGACGAGTGCGTCGAGGCAAAGTGTGCAATTGGTCGGAACTATGGAAGACGGTCGCGGCTGGGGGGGTAGGAGGTTCACCGCAAGGAGGGAACCAGGGATACTGAATAAACCACGAAATGCCACCTTGGGGCATGCCAGTCAGCACTCTAGTGTTGTTGAGAGATGACCTTGTATTATCAGGTCGTAACAGGAGAGCGAACTGCGAATACTCGTTGCGCGACGGGAGTGCTGAGATGAAGAAGGATCACAGGACGTACACAATGAGAATCGCCGTCTCTGGCTCATCCGACCACCTCCCAACCAATCATTGATAGAATAAGCCGCTCGAGATGCCTCATCGGTCCCGACGTTCGCCTATTCGATATCGTGTTTCGGATCCGTTCTATGCTGAACAGAACGGCGGGAGCGGGATTAGCGGAATGCAAACGCGATCTCCATTTCCGAGCCAGTTTATGCCATCCAGAGCTTGGATGGGTGTCGGTGATCGCCGGTTTGCACCCAACGCGGGGCCCATGGACTCATGGGTGGAAACTAGAGCACAGAAGGGGCGTACGACATAATGGTGGGTGTATTGAGTGGTGTATCTAGTGCGTTGATCGATTGCCAAGTGTGTTCGAGTGGGTCCCAAAGCGATGGGTCTGGTACGTGGTGGGGTAAAGCATTTTGAGCCGATAGGACGGTAGTTCACTGTTCACGACACCGCGCAGTGTGGCCATATATGGATCGAGAGTGGGACGAGGGCTGTACTTGTTCTTAGAAAGGCGGCAGCAATTGGCGAAGAGCGGTAGAGTGTAAACATAGGGAATAGTATGCACACAGAGATGACATATAGTCACTTACGAGGCTTCGAGGGAATAAGGAATAGCGACAGCCTGTGCTCACGACATGGCGCGTGCTCGGGTGCACCATGACATCAGACTTGAGTATGAACTGCCATGGTCTTGTATGAGAGGACAGCAGTTAGGTGTTGTAGAGGCGAAGAGGCGAAGAGAGTGGATGTTCGGGTCGCCCGCGAGTCGTTCCCTTCCTTCATGCGAGAGAACATGGTTCACAGAAAAGCCTCATGCAGATGTAGCAATGACTGAGGTGCGGTTCTAATACGTGCCAGGGAGGTCGGTTGACTCCAGTCCGGGCGGTCTCGATGATGTTGGAGACTAGATTGCCTGTGTGGATTTCCGATAAGACACGATGGACTAGAGGTGAGGAGGGAGTATTTTAGCATGAGTGCTGTCATTGTCCAGAAAGCGCGACCCACAACACGGTCCAATCTCTCCAAGTCGCAAGGGTGGGCACGCCGTTGGGCAATGGAAAGGCTAGCGTCTTAGCCGAACCAGCACAGCTTGCGAAGTATATCACGTCGATTTATATCCTACTAACGAGATGAAGCCCTTAGGCGAATGACTGCGAACATAATCTTGTCGTCGTCACTGCCAGCGTGGATGTGGTGGGGCCCTTGCTGGTTGAGTTGCAGCAGCGAAGTGCGGTTCAGGTAGTCATAGTACACTGGTGATCAAGGCGCCACCGACGGGTAAGAAATAATTGGATTGATGTCGAACCTTTGAGTGCTTTGTCTCCACCTGCAGCGTCCACGAAGGTGAACACAATTGATTCGCTTGTCCGATGCGCCCAGGTTATTGTGCGGCTAAAATCGCTCCGGATTCAGCGTTTCAAGGTGCTCGCGGTGACGAGTTCGCTCGGTCAGAGGGCGATGTTAAGACGAACACCAGAGTGCACAGGACAGTGAAGGGACTGAAATTCCCTCTCCACCACCGTCCGGACCGTTCCTCGTCCCCACGCTCTCTCTGTCTTCGCGCCGATCGTGCCCTCGCCATGTCTGACACGGACTCTGGCCAATACCGAAACCTGGTCTATGCCCTGTGGACAATAATCTGCGGCCTGCACCGCTCAGCATATGCTTCGCTTCGCCATGAGGCCTGGCTTGAGTTCCCCGCGCTCCGCAAGTCCTCCGCCGAATCCTACAACCGAGTTTTTGCAACCGCATAGAATCCCGTTACGCTAAGATCGAACGTATCACCCCGGACGGCCGTGCAGCGCAGTGAAGAACTCTGCCTATTCGCTCTTCTCTCTGGCCTAATACCGTCCACACTCGTCAGGCCCTTACCACCCAGTCCGACCTTACACTCGCGAATACTGAGGCCTGTGTTCGGTTCGACATGTGTCAGAAGATTCACTTGGCAGAAACCCGATTCTGCTAATGCAGCAAGGCCTCTTCTGCTCGAAATGCGACTCCCCCGAGCACCTCTCTCGTGACTGCCCCCATGCTGGGACGTCAAGGATCTTATTGCCAAGCGTAACACCTCTTCCCACTCAGGAGCTCGTCGTAAATACAAGCAGCACCCTTCTACCTCGGCCTCCAACTCCAACGCTGCGTCCACCCATTTCCACCGCTTCTCATGCCTCGGAAAGTCAGCTGGGGTAGTTCTAGCCTCTCTCACTGGTACATCGCCCATCACTGACTCGTAGGTGTGCGACTTAGACGCCTCCAGTTCGACGACTAGCTGCCGGTCGGCGTTCATTTCGCCTTCATTTGGATTATTCGGTATTTGAATTTGACCTTTAAGAGCACTTTCGGCACACTCTATGATCGGCAATAAGCCTCCAACTGTCCACGGCTAATTCTTGAATAGACCGACCCTTCAAAACCTCTGTTCCAAAAAATGAAAGACACGCGTGACTTCAGACATGGAGCATAACATAACTTGGAGCGTTACATCTCTTAAGATTAAAAAAGGGAAGGCAACTAGATCACATGGTAAGTGAACATGAACGCTGGGCAAACGGCAGATTACAGCACTCGGGACTATCACCAAGGGGGCCAAGGATTCCATAAACGGCAAGAAGGGGAGATATAAAATGACACATGAGCATTTGGCCGTGAAACGAATATAAGTCGAGCCTAGCCACATATCAGGTTCCAAGAAGACAGTCTGAACGTCCGTCAACGACGAGTACAGCTAGGAAGCACGAGGGGATGCGTAGCTCATTCGTAGGCAATAGAGTATATATACAAGCGGACGGGCGGACGAGGGACCGTCGGTAAGGACGTGAGTCGGGCTGGTAGTGATTCGCGGTGGGCGTACGTACATCCCCGCATTACACAGCGGAGCATAGTGTCGGTTTTCATACTTCTGGAGACCGGCAAACATCGAGCGAGCGTAGGGCGACTATGAGAGGTGAATGTAGAGTTGTCGTGGCTCACGATGAGGACGGCCGAACGACACCTGGCGGAGTCATAGTTGTCGGAAGTGCTGATGTTGTGCATGTGCTTGACATACTCGGCAATTAGCTTGGTCCTATCGCCCGTCGTGGACAAATAATAGTGGACAGTGGGCGGTGTTTAGAGAGAGAGGAAAATCGATGGCGGGAGGTAGACACAGGGACACCAGCGACGAATGCGTGTCCACGCGAGCGCGTAGCGGAGGTGATAATGCAAGGTGGTTTCAGAGCGTCATCGGAACAAGCCGAAAAGCAATGAGAAAGCGCGATGTTATGCGAGCCAAGTGGACCAATGAGAAGCGAAAGAAGCCGATACGTGCATGTCGGTGCATGATCGGCTTCGCAATAGATAGCGTGGGTGCGGCCGATGAGGTTTGTGTGGGTGAGGGACTCGTAGGCGGGCTCTGACATCGAGTATCAGCCAGATGGACAGCCGAGGAGCACATAGATAAGTTGAGGAAGAGGGGACTAGAGCGATAGATACGCACCAAATAACCTTTTGGAGACACCTGGCGCTGGTGGTGGCTTGATGTGGGTAGTAACGGTGACCGAAGCTGGGTAACCCGCGACGTTCGTTGGGACGGGAGAATAGCCATCGTCACTCGAGTGCGAACGCATGGACGATTCGCGCTTCTTCTCACTCAAGCCGACGAACCGCCGTTGGTGGCTCGCGAACTGCAACTGCTGTTCGCCGAGCGCCTTGCTGTCGCCTGAATCGCCTTCACTGAGGACGAAGAGCACGGTGAAGATGAGGGCAAGACGGCCGGCGCAGAGAAAGGGTACGGGGTCATGGCAGGAACAGGCTCGACCTGATCGTCATGGGCGAGAGTGAGAATGAGTAAGTAGGGCCACTGTCGAGGATATTCCTGTCGGCTGATGAGCGGGAGAATGATCTTGTTGTCGAGTGTGCAGTGGCGTAGGGGGCTGGTTGTCTCTCGCCGAGTGGAGTGCTAGCAACGAGCGGTGAGTGCGCAATGGACGAGATTTGTGATAACGAGAGATGGGTGCGTCGGGGCAGAGTGTGCAACTGGTCGAAGGTTTCTACGGAAGACGGCCTGCAAATTGTTAAGGCAATAATCGCAGAGGCCAGAGAACAGAGCGGTAAAGAGGATATCAGCAGGTGTTGTAAAGGCGGAGATAGTGGACGGAGATAGTATCGGTTTGGCGGGTTCTCCGCGAGTCGTTCGCTTCCTGCGAGAGAATGTGGTCCATCAAGGGACCTCGTGCAAAGGTAGCAAGTGTTGAGAAGTGGTATGTGGATGAGAGGCTGCTGGAGGTGCTCTCAACGGTCAGGGGACTCAATTGCGTGTGTAGGTTCCTATAGTGCACGATGGATTAGAGATAAAGGAACGACTGTTTTAGCATGAACGCTGTAATTGTCCAGAACGAGCGACCCACTACACGATCCTATCTCTGGAGCACTTGGGCAATGGAAAAGCTAGCGTTTTAGACGAACAAGCGCGGCTTGCAAAGTATATAACGACCCAAGAAGATGAAACACCGTCGCTGTTAGTTGAGGATGTGATGGGGCCATTACTGGCTCAGCGTCAGAACAGCCAGCGGGATGTCGTTGAAACCTTGGATGCTTTGTCTGTACCACATCGGGTGCCTCGAAATTGAAGTGAAGCTGTAGTATGCCCGCCTTTGCAGAAGTAAAGGTGAATGCAGACAACCTTATTTGACAAGATATCGTGGGATAACGCCCTCCTGCACATCGCCCGTGTTCATCTCGAAAATATGGAGAGCTAGCCACCTGTTATTGCTTCGATCTTTTTCTCTGGGCCCCCCATCCTGTAGCAGGCCAAGTGTATCACCTTCTGTTATCGATGATCGATGGCCACCCTAAAGAAGAATGAGGCTGGGAGACTGACCTCCACACACGTCATCGATGGTGGTAGCTGTACACACTTCATTTTGTAGAATATACACATAGA
>Ga0307515_10024073_pt1 | contig 10629 bp, 2 predicted proteins | sample 17_EM_MG_FD_194513 | JGI IMG/M metagenome (GOLD analysis project Ga0307515, IMG submission 194513) | Populus trichocarpa ectomycorrhiza microbial communities from riparian zone in the Pacific Northwest, United States - 17_EM | ecosystem: Host-associated > Plants > Roots > Unclassified | place...
TTGCTCTACTATCTATTAGCGCTTTAAACTGCTAATCTTACTATTTAATCTATAAATTTAGGTGTTGTCCTTAAACTCCTTTAAGGGTTTAAGGCTCTACTACTAGCTCCCTTTAGTCCTATAGGCCTCCACTTTTTCTAACTATTAGCTACTTAATCCTATCGCACTTAGCTTACTCTTTAGCCAATGCCTAGTTCGCTTTTTGTCTTCTATATACTATAAACACATATTCTCTAGGTATTTCTACTACTATCGTCTATTTAAGTATTCTTCTATAAGGAATCTTCCTGGTTAAAGTATTAAGTCCCCTAACTCTTAAACCTCTATTAGATGCCAGCTGTATATATACTTAGCATTCCTATACTATCGCCTATCTAGCGCCTAATATATCCTTATAGGGTATTTCTAATTCTTTTCCTTTAGATTTTTGTATATTTTATATATATCGTCTACGCATGCAATCTATAATAATATATAGTATACTAGGTGCTTTAGGTTAACTCTTAACTTATCTTTATCTTTAAGTTTAAACCTTTACCATATTAATCTAAACGTTACAACTTTATTTGTAAGTACTAAAATGCGCCTCTTACTTCTCTAGTCCTCTAATCGTTCCTCTAGATCCTTTAATATTATAATTAAGGCTCCTTTAATATAAGTTATGGCCTTCTCTATAATTAGGTAGTCTTAGATAACTTTCTTATCTAACTATATATAGAAATCTTCCCACTCGTTATTATGTCGCTATCTATACCACTTTTAATATAGCTGTTAGAGTATATACGGCTTATCCGTAAGGAAGTATCTTCTTATTACTATATTATAACAGCCCTTTATATGTCATTTTTCGAATCTAATAGGGATCCCTAAATCCTCTTCGTTTTCCAGTTTAGTAAGCCACTTAGCTCTTAGTATACCTACCCTAGGCCTATTAATAATTCTTTATACTAGTGCTCTGTCCTTTATACGTCCTAATATACTAGATCTCTTATCTAGTTTCTGTTCTTGCTATACAATAATTCTTTATCTAAATTCTTCTATAGTTTCTTTTAGTTTATATCTTATAAATAGATCTTTAAAGCCTTCTTACTTCTTAATCTTGGTATTAACATTTTAATCCGGTTGCTAAGTCTTACTTATAATTTCTTTAATGGTCCTTATTCGGTTACTAAAATCTTAGTCCTATAAGATTCTTAATCCTAAGCTTGCTTCTATCTTAAGCTTAGCTCCAGCCTTAGTTTAACTAGGCTTTACTAGTGTTCTTATCTCTCCTTAAGAGTCTTAAATTTCACTTATCTCGTCTTAAGAATCTTATATCCTTAGGAAACTTCGTCTTAAGCTTATTCGTATATTACTAAACTAAGCCGTTACTCTACTCTATCGGTTATCGTCTATTATGGGTCCTTAAGCTTACCTTATCTTATCTTAAGAATCTTAGTTGTCTCTTATCTCATCTTAAGAATCTTAAGCCTTTGGCCTTTTACCTTTATTAAGTGCCAAAGTAGTTTACTACCCTACTTCTCTTACGTCTTGCGAAGCGATAGATATTATATCTAGCGGGGTCTTAATCCCTACTAATATTCCCTATTCTATAGTAGAATTATCCTCTGCCTCTTATATAACATCTCCAAGGTCTACGCGCTCCTAGTAAGCCGCTTTTGTTGCCTTATTATTATAAAATGTTTCGCCTACGTTAAATTTATTATCCTTAATGTCCAATCTGCGAACTAGTTCGTTAGTTCCTTTATATTTTGCTAATTATAGCTCTTATAGCCAATAGCTTGCGCCATACTTAGCGTCTTTATAAATTTGGTATGCGTTATTATAACAAAACGCAAAACTTTTAATTAAATACTCTTTTATTCCTTATAGTATATTATTATCCCTTTATACGTATATATTGTCTACTAATAGTCTTATTCCTTTTACTGTATAGTAACTCTAACTACTTCTATAGTCTTTAATATAATAACCCTATTTTCCGTAATTTATATAAGTTCCATTTTTAAACCATTTTTCTTGCTATAAAGTCCGCTTAAACGTCTTCTACTACTAAAATCCTTAGTTCGGCCTCTGCTCCTTAGGTCTTTAATTACTTAATCCTTACCCTCTAGGTTTCCATAATTTCTTACTCCATTTTCTAGATTTTTTAGTACCACTTAGGTCTATTAGCTCTGCGCCATACTATAGTTTTTAACTTAGCTTTAATTATTGCGTACTTTACGCCTTATATAACTATAGAACTCTATCTTAGCCTCTCTTAGCCTACTCCCTTTAGTAGATCCGATTATTAATCTTAATCGCTTAATTTATTAGTTCCCTTAGGGTATCCGCATCTTCTATTAGGATAATTACGTCCTAAACTTTAGCCTTAAGTCCCTGTTTGTACTATACTATAAGCGCCTTATTATTCTACTCTACTTACGTTACTAACGTCTAGAACTACGTTATATACTTAATTGCTAAGGTTCATTACGTAATGTCTTAGAGTTTTCTTTCCGCTATAGTTACTGCCTCTAGGTCTCTAAATATTTGTATAAGTCGCTCTGTAAACCCTTCCTAGCTTAAGAATATAAACCATACCTCCTAATTAGTGGTTGTTATTCCATTTGCTTATATTTCCGTAAGGTAAGGCTTGAACCACTTAAGTGCCCTTCCTAATAGGAATAGTCCCGCATATGCTATTCGATCTATAAGTATTAGTAGCTTTGCTCCTTCTTACGTAACCTTAAAGTGCATTTGCATAAGAAATCCTTTAAGCTTTAATTTTTCTCCTAAGTACCTTTCGATTAATAGTAGCTTAATCTTTACTACTCCTATCCCGTTAATCCTATTTTCTAATATCGTATTATTTTCCGTTAGTTAGTTAACTATCTTTTATAGCTGTCTAACTATTACAGGTTACTGTAAGTCAGTGTCTGCTATACTAGTATTGTTACCTAACCTTAAAGTAGTTGCCGCCGTTAATAGCGTTATAGTGTCTGCTTTTAGTGGCATATTATTTGACCTTCTATATTTAATACCGTAACTAGGTAGTAATTATATAACGGAACCTTGTAGTAAGTACTATAATAGGCTCGTTAATAGGCTAGGTGTATAGGTAATATAAACTAAAGTTAACAACGTAATAATAACTAGTAGAGTGGTTGCCCAATAGATTAACTCTAATTATATTCTGAGAATTACTATAAAGAAGGAACTATCTAGGTAGGGACTAAGGGTCCTTAAATATATAACCGTACTCCTATAAAATCCTTCTTATACGTAATAAACGTGTGCTCTATTTACTTTATCGCGGATTATACGGATTATATAGATTATATAGATTACATTACATGACCTTAGTTACTATTCCTCGTCATATAGCTCTATCGGCTCTATCTTAGACCGTACTTGTATTAACTAACTAGCTTCTTCTAACTCTTCTCTAAGTAGTCGTAATATTATACTTAAAGCGTTCATAACAAATAGCCTTTTAGTTTAGGAAGCTTTTGCTAGTAAAGCGTAATTATAAAACCTATAATTAGGAGCTACTAGCTATTATAGAGGCTTTTAAGCATTAGAGACACTATATTAAGGGGCTATTAAGCCGCCTAGAAGTGCTTATAGATTATAATAATTTAAAGGGTTTTATAAAAGTAAAAGCCCTTAATAGACAGTAAGCCAGATGGGCTATAGTATTAGCTGCCTATAACTTTATAATTAAACATAGGGTAGGAAAAATAAACCCCGTAGACGCGCCGTTAAGGCGACCCCTAGGCGTAGGGGGTCCGCTAAAAAAAGACACCATGCTACTACTACTCTAAAGGACTTTAGGAATGTAGGGCCACTAACCTAAAGTAAAAGTCCTATTAGGTATATAAGAAAACGAGCCTTTTATAGAGGTATTGTTTCTATAGCTATAAGTCGGCGGCCTAATGGCGGTACGCCTAGGCTATATAGCATTACAGTTTAACTAGGCAACCTATACGTATACTATTAAGTAGTGTATAACAAGGACCTAAGTTAAAGAAGCTAGTACTTAAAAGAGTGCTTATAAGTCTAGTACGGAAATAGTTGTTAAGCTTATTAAAGGACTTTAAACTAAAGATAACTTTATATTGTAAAAGCGTAGCAATAGCGTAGATACTGCGAGACGCCGTTAACGCGCCTACTTAAAGCTAGTATGGCAGTTTAATTCCGCTAAACTACTTTGTTACCGTAGGAGGTTATATATACCCTTAGACCTAGTAGTTTATATAGAGCTCCTACAGATCTATTACAATAATGCCCTAGCCGGCTACTTTAGTAAGAAAAAGACTTTAGATCTCCTTTCGCGTAAATACTACTAGCCTAGTATAAATGCGGATGTTATAAACTATATCTCTACCTATAATATATGCTAATATATATATACGCGTTAATATCGCCCTTATGGTAAGCTCTAAGCGCTACCTTACCTAGAATAGCTGTAGTAGGAGATTATAATAAACTTTATTATAGGCCTACCGCCTAGTAAATAAGGCGATAAGGTATATAACGTAATATATATAATCGTTAACCGCTATACTAAGATGGCCTTATATCTGCCTATAGTAAAAACTATTACTATAACTAAACTTACGAATCTCTTCCTTAATAAAATAGTACGCTGTTTTAGAGTCCCTAGGGGGATTATATCTAATTATAGCAGTATCTTTACTAGTAAGTTTTAGTTAGAGCTATGCTTTGCTGTAAAGATAAAATATAGGCTAAGTACGGCCTTTTACCTGCAAATAGACGGGTAAATAGAACACTAGAACTAAACCCTAGAGTATTACCTCTATGTATTTTATAATAAAAAGTAAAGCAACTAGGCAGGCCTTTTATTACTAGCCGAATTCGCCTATAATAATGCTAAACATAGTATAATAGGTATAAGCCCGTTTTATACCTACTATAGGTTTTACCTATATCTAGAATATAAGGTCTAGGCAGACAATAGTGGTTCTATTCTAGCCGCCTCTAAGAGGATTAAAAGAATATCCCTTAAACGCAAAGCGCTGGTAAAACGCTAGGAGAGCGCTGCTAAGGCGTAGGCAAAATACTATAATTATTATTACTAACTATAGGTATATAAAGTAGGGGATCTAGTCTTGCTATTAACTAAGAACCTTAAACTAAAAAGGCTAAGTAAGAAACTTATAGCACGCTTTATTGGACCTTTTAGTATAGCTAAACTAGTTAGAAAGTAAGTATACCGGCTATATCTACCTATGTCTTACTATATCCACCTAATATTTTATATTAGCTTACTAGAGCTATATAAACAACATAAGGGCATTACTAAAGACCCTTTACTAGGGCTTATTAAGCTAGATAATTAAAAGAACTAAGAGGACTAATATAAGGTAAAAGAAGTATATAGAAGGAAGGGACGTAACTAGACCCTACAGTACCTGGTTAAGTAAAAAGGCTAGCTAAAAGAGTATAATAAATAGGTCTTAGCAGAGGATATTAATAAGGACATAAAGGAGATATATAATAGTTACTTTACCCTAAAGGGTAAATAGAAAAGAAAGTAGGTAGAAGAATAAAAAAACTTTTAATTATAACTAGGATTACGCCCTACTAGTAGGGCAACAACGGAACGATAATGGAGTAATAGTAGTACGCTAATAGAAATATAGATACTCTACAGCTCTATTAAATCCTCCCTCTCCTCCCCTTCTTCTTCTTCCTTCTCTTCCTCTTCCTCCTTATCCTCCCCTCCCTCCTCCTTATCTTCCTTACCCTTATCCTCCTCCTTATCTCTTATAATAGGAGGCATATTAGCCTATAGGTACTATTAGTATACGCTATAACGGCAAAATACCTGCGCTATAATATATACTAAAGCGCGCATTATATTAAGAATTCCTTTAAAAGTATAACGGATGGCCTATAATTCCTATACTTAGAGTAGGGGAAAGTCTTCGCCCTTTAGGCGCTAGTGGAAACTATACTTAGCGCCAGTGCGTATTAAGGCCTTAATATCTTTCGTAAAGGACTTCTAGGCGGTAGTAACGCGAGCGTTAAGGTTAGCTATATCCCCGCTAGCAACCTACTAGCGCTTAGCCCTATTAATAAAGGTAAGTAGCTTATTTAGGCGGCTATAGAAGGCCTTAAGGACCTAGTCTATTAGTTATTGGAACCTAAACTAACATACTTAAACTTACTGCTTAGTATAACTTATTTAGTTATTAACAATACCCGTAATTGCGGTTAGCCTACTTACTATAGGTGGCCCGCCTAGTAGTAGCTATATACTTAGCGCAGCGGAGGTAAATTAGTTTTAGTAAGGCTAGGGAAGTGGCTTATAAGCGGCGTAGGAGCTTTAATAGCGCCTAGTAGGGTTAGTAATAGCTATAAGCTAGTATAAAGAATATTTACAGAAGGCTTATAAGCAGGCGAACTAGCAGCTTAGCGCTTACAATTTATAATTAATTGGAAATTATAAAGAAGGTAAGTTATAGGCTAAAAGAATTAAAATAGACTTAGAAGGGAAATCTAATATTCTACCTAGGTAGGAACTCCTACCTTTATAGATCTTTATAAGGCCCTAGCGTTCTATTATCCTATTATCCTATTATCCTATTATCCTATTATCCTATTATCCTATTTACCTATTATCCTATTATCCTATTTACACATAATTTAATTTACTTAAATTTTGTTATATACTTTTTATTTAGTAAAGGACAATAATAGCGCTCCTATTGTATAATAGCGTCGGCTAAGAAAAGCTGCTTAAGAAGGGGGGGGTAATTATTAGGCTATAGAGACGCACTAGCCGTAACCGGCTTAGCGTAGGCGAGGTATAGGCGAGGCACCTATAAAATATAGTCGCCCCGTATTAGAGAACAGCAGAATTCAGTTCTATAGTTCTACTTTATTAAGAACCAGATACTTCTTATATCCCGCTACCATTATTACGTTACTATATACCCTTAGGGCCTTGGCGTCCTAATATTAATATACTATAGATATATATTCTCTAGGTATTCCCACCACTATTATTTATCTAAGTATTTTCTAGTAAGAAATCTTTTTAATTAAAGTATTAAGTCTTCTAACCCCTAAACTTCTACTAGATACTATCTATATATATACTTAGCATTTTTATATTATCGCTTATTTAGCGCCTAATATATCCTTATAGGGTACTTCTAATTCTTTTTCTTTGGATTTTTGTATATATCGCATATATTATTTATATATACAATCTATACTAACGTATAATATACCAGGTGCTTTAGATTAACCATTAACTTATCTTTATTCTTAAGTTTAAACCTTTATTTAGCTAATCTAAACGCTAGTCTATTATTTTCTAGTACTATAATTTACCTTTTATTTCTCTAGTTCTCTAATCTTTCTTCTAGATTTTTTAACGTTATAATTAATGCTCCCTTAATATAACTTATATATTTTTCTGTAATTACTTAGTCTTAAATAACTTTTTTGTCTAGCTATATATAAAAGTCTTTCCACTGATTATTATATCGCTACCTATACTACTTTTAGTATAGTTCTATAAGCGTATATAATCTATCTATAAGGAAATATCTTATTATTACTACATTATTGCAACCTTTAATATACCTTTCTTTAAATCTAGTTAAAACCCCTAAGTCCTTTTCTTATTCCAGTTCTTTAAGCCACTTTACTCTTAGCGTGCCTACTTTAGGCCTATTAGTAATCTTTTATATAGGTACTCTAACCCTAAGTCTACCTAGTGTCCTTAACCCTTAGTAGCCTCTTTACTCTTACTATGCTTTAATTTAATTCTTAAATCCTTCTTAGTCTTTTCCTAGTTTGTATCTAGCTATAAAATCCTCTAAATCTATAAACTTTATAATTCTAATATTAATTGTCCAACTCTAAGGCTAAATACTTTATTTACCTATTATAGGACTCTTTCCCTTTATTATAGAAGTCTTATTTTCCTAATCTTCTACTTTAATCTATCCTTATAGATGACTAGCTTATACTCTTTTCCTTTCTTTAAAATCTTAAGTCTTTAGCCTTTTACCTTTATTAAGTACTAAAGTGGTTTACTATCCTACTCCTCTTATATCTTATAAAGCGACAGATATTATATCTAATAGAGTTTTAATCCCTATTACTAATTCCTCCTTTATAGTGGGTTTAACTTCTACCTCTATTATAACATCTTTAAGGTCTATATGCTCCTAATAAGCTACCCTTATTACCTTATCGTCGCTAAATATTTCGCCTATATTAAATTTATCGTCCTTAATATCCAATCTGTAATAGTTTATTAGTTCCTCTAAACTCTAATAATTTTAGCTCCTATGGCCAATAGCTTGCGCTATACTTAGTATCTTTATAAATTTGGTATACGTTATTATAACAAAACGCAAAATTCTTAATTAAACACTCTTTGGTTCCTCGTAGTATACTATTGTCCCTCTATATGTATATATTATCTACTAGTCTAGTTCCTTTTACCATATAGTTTCTCTAGCCCTCTTTATAGTCTTTAGCAAATAATCTTATTTTCCGTAATTTATATAAGCTCCTTTCTTAAACCATTTTTCCTATTATAGAGTCTGCCTAAATGTCTTCTACTACTAAGATTTCTAGTTTAGCCTTTACTTCTTAGACCTTTAATTACTTAATCCTTATCCTCTAGGTTTCTATAGTCGTTTACTCCTATACTCTCTAGTATTACTTAGGTCTATTAGCTTTAGTCTACCATTCTATAATTTCTGGCTTAGTTAATACGTGCTTTACGCCTTATATAACTATAGAACTCTATCTTAACCCTTTTTAGCCTATTTTCGTTAATAGATCCTATTATTAATTTTAATCGCTTAATCTATTAGTTCCCTAAGTATATCCACATCTTCTATTAGGATAATTACGTCCTAGACTTTTACCTTAAGTCCCTACTTATACTGTGCTATAAGCGCCCTATTATTCCATTTAACCTATATAGCTAGCGTTTAAAACTATATTATATACTTAATTACTAGGGTTTGTTATATTAGGTTTTAAAGATTTCTTTTTACCGTAGTTATTACTTTTAGGTCTTTAAATATCTATATAAGTCGTTCCGCGAATCCACCCTAACTTAAGAATATAAACTTAACTTCTAGGTTTATAGTCGTACTTCCATTCTCCTGTATTTTAGTAAGGTAAGGTTTAACCACTTAAGTGCTCTTCCTATTAGAAACAATCCTGCGTAGATTACTTAGTCTATTAGTATGGCAAGCTTTACACCCTTTTGTATTACCTTAAAACGCATTATACTAAAAAACCCTTAAGCTTTAATTTTTCCCCTAAGAATCGCTTAACTAATAGTAACTTAACCTTAGCTACTCCGATGCTATTAATTTGTTCCTTAAGTATTTAGTTATTATCTGTTAATTAATTAACCATCTCTTATAGTTAACCTACCGTAACAAGCTGAGAATCGGTATCTCATATACTAGTATCTCCACTTATTCCTAAAGTAGTTGCTACCGTTAATGGCGTTATAACTAGTGCTTTTAGTAGCATATTATTTAACTTTATTAATATTATAACTAGGTAGTAAATATATAACAAAGCCTTATAGGAAATACTACGGTAAACTTGCTAATAGGCTAGGTGTGTAGGTAAATAAGAAGTTAACAATGTAATAATAATTGGTAGAGTGGTTGCCTAATAGATTAACTCTACTTGTATTCTAAGATTTATTATAAAGAAGAGAACTATTTAGGTAGGGACTGTAGTCCTTTAAATTATAAGGGCGCGAAGAGGCTTTAGGGAAGATTTAAAGGAACAATATAAATTCTATCTAAATCTAAGGGTATATAGCTCTTGCTGGGAACAAGACGTTACGTAAAGAAGAGAGAGGAATAATAAGAGAATCGTATAATTAAATAGTCAGGGGCTTAGTGGTCGATGCGTGCGTATATACGCACGCGGTCTTTAATAGACTTTAGTAAAATTTGATTAAAGCGTTAGAATTTATCTATTAAGTGTTTCATTAAGACATTTCTACTATAACTCGGCTAGTCCCGTTATAGTACTCCCCCTTTTAGCCGAAGGTCCAAATAATTTAATTTTAGTTAAGACTTATAACTTATCGCGTGTTATGTTTTCGCGTTAGGTAGTAGTATAGAATTTTACCAGTTCTAATTATTAAGTAGGCTAATTAGGATTTTCTATACCCGGTATAGAAAATCGCTATTAGTTTAGTTAAGGCGGTAAGCTAAACTAATATCTTTGTAGTAGGTCTTGGCAAGGCAGATCTAATTAATTAAATAACTTTAACTGGTGGTTAAAGTTCTTTAATATCTTATATATTATATAATCGTATTATAAACGTTATAACATATTTTAAGTTCTTTTTAATTTTAAGCTTCCTGCTATTATGTTTCGTGTATTTATATTAGGTAGTAGTCATTTACCTTTATATTGTGTCCATCTAGCTAAAATAGGCCGTAAAGGATAGTCCTTATAGAATTCTTTTACTAAGGATGGCGCGTTAGCCTTAATCCGGTTATAGGTTTCTTAGGTTTATATTTTATATCCTTCCTACTTAATAAGAAGTTTAAATTATTTAGATTATATTTTCTATTGTATATTATTAATTAAGTTAATAAAGTAAGAACTGTT
>Ga0307515_10024074_pt1 | contig 10628 bp, 10 predicted proteins | sample 17_EM_MG_FD_194513 | JGI IMG/M metagenome (GOLD analysis project Ga0307515, IMG submission 194513) | Populus trichocarpa ectomycorrhiza microbial communities from riparian zone in the Pacific Northwest, United States - 17_EM | ecosystem: Host-associated > Plants > Roots > Unclassified | place...
TATATATATATATATATATATATATATATATATATATTCTCAAGTTAATAACAATATTTTTAAAAAATATAAAAAAATTATAAAAAATTATAGAAAACAGTTTAAGTATTTTAGGTCTGGCGACAACCCAACTCTATTGAGTCATGCCGGCAATAAAGCCCAATGTTATTGAGTTTTGTTGGATAACAAGACCCAACTCTATTGGATCCTAGTGGCAACAGGACGTAGGCTAAGAGAAAAGAAATAAAATCAACCTAACCTCAAATGAAAAAAAATTATTATCACCCAATTTTTGTACAATATAAAAAAAATCTCATCAATTTATTTATTTTTTATCATATGAAAAAAATTAAATAAGAGAAAAGAAAAAAAAATCTAAAAACATAAAAACATAAATTTAGACATATCCAGGTTTGGTCGAAAGCCGGACCCAATAGCTATGTAACTTGTGCTCCGCCGCGAGTCAAATATTTTTATTTTTTATTAAAAATTATCTATGCAAGTTTTTTCAACATATTTTGGTAGTTCAAAAAATATAACAAATCAAAAAGTTTATGCACACATATAATCAAATAAATTAAGAATTATATGCGTTAATAAATCAATAAAAAATAATTAATGGCACCTAAAAACAAAACTTGAAAAACCAAGAGACAAATGTAGATCAAGATATTGAATCTTGAAAAATAGAACATTAAATTGATTGAATAAAAAAAAGAATAACATGTAAGGCTACACATATTAAGGTCTCTGGGTAGGATAAAAAACATATTTAAAAAACAAACGGGTCTCTTTTGGGTTTTTGACGGGTTGCCCGAGTTTCGGGTTGACTCGGCGGGTTAACCAGTTTACTCTAGGCCAATTGCAAGCCTGAATTTTGAATGAAATAAACTCGACAAATGTTATTGGACCCAGGTGGGCATCAGAGCCCAGTGCTAGTGGGTCCTGCTAGGCAGCAGGGCTCAACATTATTGGATCATGCTAGCTGGCAGAAGGACCCAACAACATTGGGTCCAGCCGCCAAGCCAGACTTAATAATTTTTGACACAGAAAACAAAAAAGGCAATGCCCTCCAGCTACACTTTTTGACTAAAGAACGGCAAAGACAACGTCTTTATAGTGTTACAGTGTTGTCCACAGTGCAAACACCCTATGTATATATTGTAGTCCACAGTGCAATGAATCTATATCTATAGTAAATGTACAATATTTTTCTCACACCTTTTAAAGTATAGTATAAAAAAAGTTTCAACAATTTATTTTCTTTTTATGAAAAAAAAATTTACATAAGAGAAAAGAAAATAAATATAAAGAGGAAAAAAAATTGAACTTATCTGGGTCTGGTTGAAAGCCGGACCCAATAGCCATGGGTCTGGCTACGAGCAAGACCCAATAAAGTTGGGTTTGGTTACCAAACCAGACCCAACACCTGTTAGAAGCGATTTGGGTCTCGCTTGATAGGCAGACCTAATAGCGTTGGGTCTAGGTGCCAAGCCAGACTCAATTGTTTTTGGCACAGAAAACAGCAAAGACAACGCCCCTAACAATAATTTTTTACTAAAAAACAACAAACATAATGCTTTCATGATGCTACAGTGTCGTCTAGTGTATAAACACTTTATATCTACAATGTAATCCATGGAATAATACATGTACATAGTAAATACACAATGTTTTTTCCACTTAAGTGAATTTTTTTAATTTTTTTTTGTTTTTTATGAATAATGGGATTAGGATGTAGCAATCATGATAAATGCTACTGCTATGATTAATGATAAATGCTACTGCTATGATTATGAAATGGGATATGCTATAACAGATTTTGCTTTTTGGTTATCATTTTTTTTTATTTTAAATTTTTGTCCAAGACTGCAATAGCTTCGATATGGATAACTCATTCATGAACATTTTTCTAGCTTTATGGAGAATTTCTCAGAACAATGAGTGATATTTTGAAAATTCTTCCATTGAGAAAATTCCCACTGAAATTCTTTTAGCTTAGAGAGAAATTGAGTGCACCAAATTGCAGAATGGTACAGCCATAAAGAGACCCTTTAATTCATGGTGTCAACAAGAGCCCATCAGACCAAGTAAGAGAATAGTCAATCATGAAATAAGTACATGCATGCATTTGGATCTTAGTAGGTTCTTGGATCCATCAGTTATCAGTGAGCAAGGTGAACTTGCCCTAGTCCCTAGGTAAGGTTATTTTTCTAGCACTTCCATGATGACCAGTTGCTGTCCATTCCTTAAAGAGATACGTTTCTGATCTGTTCACAAATCACAACATGGGGTTGTCAAAGAAAATGTTATTCTTTTAGGTTATGTACAAGTCATTCTAGAAAGGAAGTCCCTCTTATCTTCTGCTTTGAATTTCTCTGTTGTTCCTTAAAGGCTGTATGCTTTCAGGAATCTGCATAATTGGCTTCAGGGAAGGTAGGAACTAGCCCTAATGCTCCATGTCATATCTTTCTGCTGCCACAAGAAACAAACTTGTTAGTTCACATCAGAGGCAGACACAAAATATGTTGAATTTATGGCAGTTTCTTGTGTGTTTGCATGTTCGCGCACGCGTGCGTGCTTGTCAGTTTCACGGGTTTAGCCTAGTGGAACGGGGAGAGCGCGCAATGTGTGGTTGATCTAGAACACTAAATTCATCGATCTGCCCTGATCAATCTGTTGGTAAAATGCTGTCATAATTCGACAAGTATTAGACTTATGTGGAGTTTCATAACTGTTGATTGCAATTATTCTGGTGAGCTGATACCAAAGATAAAGCAACATGGATAGAAATAATTTGATGTAAAGATAAGGGCAAGGCAGCACTACTGCATAGCAGCATAGGCCATCTGGATCAATCTCTTGTAGTTCTATGAGAAACTTGTCAATTTCCTCTCCACAACTTATGTCTCCTTACAAAACATGATGTGAAATCCACTAAAAAGACATGGAAGCTATTGCAGAATGGAGCATGACGCTCAAATTCTGTGTTCTGTGTCAATTTAGTTCCACTTGTTGCAGGCTGAGTGAGTCCTGATCCTAAGGCTTAGAGTGGATTGTTTCTTGATGCTGATCTGCTTCCTAGAATTCAACATATTGCATCTGGGGTAGGTGCAGACTGGCCAAAAAACACCACCTCATCTTATGTCAAGATGTTGGTGATCTAAGGGTGGGTCATATATATTATAGTGCACTTGTTCTTTAAACTTGTTTGGATTAAGCCTACAAAGGCTCCGTTAGGCTATACGCAGTGCACCTGGTGGCGAAACGCAGGCTGCACTAAAGGTGCACCTTGTAACCAAACCGGTTCTAAATATGGAATATGAGCAATTTTAAAGAAAAGGGCAGGACAGCCAAAAGCAGTGTGAAAGTGAAGAGAATCTGATGAGCAAGCATGCCCCACAAGGAACATAGAAATATTACATTCCAATCAAACTTGGATAAACATAACCAAACATGACAAGATCTGATCAAGATCTGCAAAACTTATTTATAATAAATATAACCAAATCCTACAACCAGGAGAAAAAAGCAATCATTCCTTCAACAAGCAAAGGTCAAGCTTTGTTCTTGTCGAAACGAGCCTTCCGAAAGTACTCATTCAAATGTTAGAAAGGATAATGAGAACTAGGAATAACCAACAAGCATATGATGGTTTGAGAACACGGGGAAAGAGATCTTGGCCTCCAAATTTGGTTCAAATTAAGGTGGAGCTAATTAAACTTTTGCAAGCACATCATCTTCTTGCTTTTCCATCTCAATTCCCTGACTGTCATCAATGTTGATAGGCTTGTACCACTTGGCACAGAACAAGTAAATCACGAAATCAAAGGCTGTTAACACTGCAATCAGGAAGTAAAACCTGTCCATGTGTCCTGTGTTCAAGTCATCTGGGATCCATCCAGGCTTGTCACCTTTAGTTGTAATCTTCATCACCATATTAACTAGCATGCTACTGGCATAGTTGCCAAGAGAGATTGAAGCCATGCAAAGTGAGCTTCCAAAACTCTTGATCCCATCTGGTGCTTGGCCATTAAAGAACTCCAATTGACCTATATACATGAAAACCTCGGATGCACCAACAAGAACATATTGTGGAATTTGCCAAAATATGCTTAAAGAGCTGACTTTGTGCCCTTCAATAACATTCTTGAGCCTTTCAATCTCAGTAGCACCCGCTGCAAGCATTGCTAGCATTCCAATGACGAGTCCAATTCCCATCCTCTGAAGCTCAGTTAACCCCTTAGGATTACCACTTAACCTTCCAGCTAATGGCACGAGGATTTGACGATAAATTCCAGTGCAAACAAGGACACTGCAGATATCGAAGGCAGACATGCTAGCAGCTGGGAGGTGAAACTTTCCAATATAGGAATTCATGACATCTCCTTGCTCAACAAAGAGGGATGCCATCTGAGTGAAGACAACAGAGTAAATAATAGTGCATAACCAAATAGGTAACATTTTAAGAACACATTTGGCTTCCTCTACTTGAGTTATTGTGCAAAGCCTCCATGGATTCTTTTGGTGACTCAAATCATCCTCTGTCATTGTTGCTGCCTTGTCCAAAAACCTAACAACATTAAAAAAGAAACAAAATCAGTAATCGTAAATCACTTACCAGTCCCTTTCATGGCATGCTCAAAACTAAAATTTATGGCTATCGACCTTGGAACAAACCTTATTTCCATGTGGTTTTGCCTTTGACAAAACGACCACTTCAGTAGTTGATCTATATGGGTTAGTCTCATAGGAGGAAAATATGGATGATTGAGGCTTTAATGAGCTACTAACACACTTTAAAGAATCATTAATTTATAAGAAGGATTTTAGTACTTACTCAAATTCTTCACTGTGAAAAATCTTCCTGCTCCCTTTGATAGCAGATTCTGGTCCTTCTAGTTCATACAGTTCATCAGCTTTCACCGGGATAACATCCCATTTCCTAGCTGCAGCCACAAACACCTGAGCAACTCGCGGCAAAGGGTTGCCGCAAGGTTTTACGTACTTGTAACCAGGTGCCCCAAACAAGAATGATACCAAGGCTACGACTGCAGAACCTAATGATAGCAGGAAGCCTAGTGTCCATCTGCCATGATCCTCAAAGTACACCAAAAGGGTGTTTGAGAATAAAGATCCAAAGTTGAGTGCAAAATAGAAATAGCAAAAGAAAGCTGCCTTGGAATTTCTTTCTTTCGGTTTCGACTCGTCAAATTGATCTGCTCCAAATGTCGCTATGGAAGGTTGATGTCCACCATATCCAAAGGCTACTAAGTATATAGCCAAGTAGAAAACAACTTGTCCCATCGATGTTGCCGGCACACAGGTTAATTTTCCATCACCACATCCATCTGGTTTGATCAAGAAAAACCAAGATGATACCGATACGAGCACCAATCCCTAATAAACACACACACAATGGTTAGCATATCACATCAAAGTTACAAAACAAATTCAGATTTCAACTTCTAAAACGGATAACATATATTACGCACCGAGACGAATATTAGCTGAAAGATTGCACAGGTCAAGTATCTACCCCAGTATGAATCACTGAGGAAAGCTCCTACGAGTGAGCACAGATAAACTGTGCCAGTCCACTTGCTGACATTATTGGCAGCATCAGCATTACTTTGACCAAGAACTCTTGTTAAGAATAGAACCAAATTCACACCAACTCCAAAGAAAGCTAGTGTAGCCAGGCATTGATTTGCTGCAGCGGAATGGAGTGGAAACAAAACAACAAGATTAGTCGATCGCTTACATTCTCTTACAAGCCATAATTAGTTACGTAATAAGAAGTTGAAAGTTTTTTTTTTTTCTCTTTTGGTTATGAATACCTAGCAAGATGCTTGCAGCTGTCCACCCTCCAGTTCTCTTCCAAATAAGGGAAGGCTTTCTGTTAGCAATCTCCTGTTCTTCCTCAGTTCTGATTCTCTTCACAGCTACATTTTCCCTAGAGATGATACTACTTTCTCCTGTCACCTGCTTCTATTTATTTATTAAAAAAAAACAAATAATATTGTTATTAATTATAACTCAGTTGCACATAACTGGCCAATACCGAAAAGCGAAAATTAAAATTCAAAAACATGAAATTAAATTCTGTACTAAATGAAACACGGTAGGATCAGGGTATTTAATTACAAATTCTTGAAAATATTTTTATTAACATAATTTTAGTATTTTACGAACCTTTAGCACAGCGTTGGTGGAAGAGAACGAATCCATAGCAGCAACTGAATGTTTGTTCTGCAAAATAAGATCAGAAATCGATCAGAGATGGAACGAAGATATGAGAATTGATGATCATCAAAATTTGAAGGAGATAGAAAAGAGACATAGATAATAATAATGTAATGGCAAGCAACGTAGGACGTCAAGACTACATGCATGGCCACGTTTAACAAAAAGAGAAAATAAGAAATAAACTAAAAGGAAAGGGGGAAAGAAAAAAACTCAATCCTTAAAATAGAAAAGGTAAGGCTCGAGACTGTGCAAGAATACATTACCAGTGCACGATAACTTGTTAGGACTGTTGATCTTGGCCCAGAGGCTGAACACAGGGTTTTAAACTCCTCAAAAGAAACTCACAAACATTCAAAAACAAAAGGAGAAGTACTAGAAGAAGTTTAATGCAGATGAGGAAGATGGATAAGAGTGTGGTGCAAGAGAGTTCGATTTATAGGAAAAAATTGAGAGGAGAGGAATAGAGTGGAGGTTGCAAGTCATTTTCAGAATCCTTTATTATTGCTATTGAAGAAGAAAATATGGGTGGAAAATGGAACAGGGAAGAGAGGTCAACTTAGAAGAGTGTGTGCCACAAATTTGGTCATTTCTTCCATGATCAGATCATAGCCAGTGGGATATTACTTTCATGGGAAAATTAAAGATGCCATCTCCTTCCTTAGAAAATCTTTACTTTTCTCTGAAATTTGATAGTCTTTCCTTAATTTCACTTTCTTCTCAATCTTATCCATTTATAAATTCCAAATAATTCATCACCATGCATGAGTAACAGTCATGAACACTATACTTTCTGCCTTGGATTGAAAAACCACCTCCAGTGAGGCCATATGGTGCAAAAATTTCTCAATTTCGTTATTTATATGAAGAAAAAATCATATCTAAGAAATTTTCAAAATTTTCTCGTGTCAATTGTAAACATCAAGTGAAACACAAAAAATATTTTTCACATGTTATTTTTATTAAATTACAAGAACATGTAAATAAAATATTCATATTAAACTCGGCATAACCAGTTAGATCATTAATTTAGAACAATGTTATCTAACTTGGGCTAAATATAAAAAAATAAATTGACCTGATCGGATAATACTCTCACCGAGTTGAGTTTTCTAAAAAACAATTTAAACAGTATCACACTCATCTATATATGACCCGGCCATGTGTTTGGTTTATTTTCAAATTAGATTTAATAATTATGAATAAATACACCCACATTTAAAAATAGATCAAAGTTATCATCTGCCAAACAATTATTAATTAAAATAGATTCATACAATATAGTTATAACATTCAATTCATTTACATTTGTTTGAAGTGGGATACATGAGTTTCCTTAAAATATTCTCTTCTTGTCAAAAAAAAAATCCAAAAGTCAACCTGTACATGTATAGTTGTGTATAGTCTTTTGAGAAGACAAAATTTCTTTTCTGCCACATTTTGAGAAAATAGGACTGTGCAGTAAGAGTAGAACAGTTATCCAGCAAGGGTATAGCGTATAATCAAGGACTCGAAGAAATAAGCTTTATAAGCAATTCTATTTTTTAGCCTTGTTGTTAAGTGTTCTTATCAATATAAATTATAAACACAAAACATATGCCATTGAAGTAATATTGACGCGTAAATCATCTGCAAGTCTACTATTTTGATGCCATATAATTCGTTTTGAAGATCTCATCAGATTTTTAGTGTCCATGAAAGGTTCTAGTTTCTTACCTTTCTTGCGATTTTAGATTTTCACGTCAATTTTACTTATCCACGTCCATGATTCTTGATGCAATTAGATTATCTATTTTTCTTTGATTAGATATGTAATTAACACCTACATAATTTGACTGATTAATTACCATAATATTCTATGATTTATCTAGGAAAGAAAACGCCTAATTAATAACAAAAGTAACATATTGCAAGTGGATATATATAGTCACATCTATCCATCTATATAAAGACTACTCTATTGCATTCTATAACCTAGCTAGGGCATGATCTTTGACAACTCTCTGAGTAAATAGATCAGCTTGAAGTATTTGATAGGCAACATGGGACCAAGCTAATATTTGAGTCGAAGGAGAATAATTAATGTATTATCACGTAATAATGCAAGAACAAACCTTTTACGAAACCTGATCACAGACAACTTAAATTTTTCCGGGACTGTGACTGGTTCTTGGGATGGTGAAGAGCGTGCGGTACCAATGATTATGCCGGACTCCGGCGACGGTGAAGAACGTGTGTCGATAAGACTTGCTGCCGGTAAGCTAGAAAATCCGAGAAACCCTATTGTCATTTATGTTTAAAAGATGAGCAAAGCTGGCCAATGGCCTCAAACACTCTCAATATTCAATGTGTCAATGCAATGTTAGCTTTGATAAACTATTTTCTTTCATATCACACACACACACGCACAAACCAAACCCTAGCTAGCAAGTGTTGATAGCCAATAAAACTATTGCTGTACTCATTAACGGTAGAGAGAATGGGAGAGACAAGGAGTGTTTATATAGTAATGGGATTATCTTAACAAGTAATTAATCCTTAAATAATGCTAAGTTTGTTTCATCAAGTCAAGGATAATTAGTCTTCTATATTGATAACTAATTCCTAATAAAACTCCTCCTCCTACGTACTCTTTTTCAACTTCTTTGATCACACAAAAATAACGGATCTTTTCGTTTAGATGTGACCATAACATTAATTCTAGTTGTCTTATTTATATATCCATTTTAAAAAAGAGATAGATAAATAATAAAAGAGAAAATCAAATCTGAAATCCACAAAAAATAATAAAAACATAAATAATTGCTCTCCTTTACATTTTATTTTATTTTGGATTTAGGGTTTGTCTTGGGTGATCGATACATGCCTTAAGATACAAGTTTTTTTCCGTCCATTAAATACATCAAATACAGATCTTATAATGGTTGATAATTTTTTAATAAGTGGAGAGATGTGTTTTGATAAGAAAAGGAAAATTAGTTTTTTTTTTTATAACCATGGATATTCAAGCTAATTTACATACACTTTAATTAATTTTTAAGAACCCTAAAATTAATGATCAGATAAATCTCAATGATCTAGCATGATTTAGCGATAACCCAAAATTAAGATTAAATTAGTTAGTATTTTGATAAGCCAAGAGATATACATTGATAAGGAAGAAGGCAAATTAATTATTCTTTGTTTGTTAGAGAATTGTTTAAAAAACTCCAACGGTCATTTTCTTTATCATCATGAACGGTCAAGAGATTATTATTAATTAAAATCAAACCTATTGGAATTAGGAAAGTGGTGGACCCATATCAAAAAAAAAATTAATAGAAAAGGTTGGAATTGGAAGTTTCTTAAGAAAAAAGATGTAAATGTGGATTAAGTTATAAACTCATTAGCGGAGTCGGTTTGGTTTTAATCCCTCATTTGATATTGCGATATTTTTTTATTTTTAAAATGTTTTTTAATCTAAAAAAACATTAAATTAAATTTTTTTAAAATATTTTTTTATAATTTTGATATGTTGATATTAAAAATTAATAAATAAATAAAATAATATTTTGATGTGTTTTTAGTTAAAAAAAACACTTTTAAAAAATAGCACACAAGAAGGAGAAAACCAAAGTTGATAAACTCATTCAATGTCATAAATTAAATAGGTTGGTCCAAAAAAGTGTCTCTTCAATATTTTTTTAAAAAAATTCAAATGATGTCATTTTGTAAAAATGAAAAAGTTAACCAAAATTTAAAAGGATTTTGATTAAGCTTGACTAAATTAACTTTCGATTTAATTCAATAGTGGGAAAAACTCACTATTAAACCATGTATTCTAATAGGATAGGAGTGTGCTATATATAATTTTAAGAAGAACAAAATTCATCACGTTGCTGCTGTGTCCTGTTCCTTGCAGCAAGTGATTTGTTATTCGACTAGGAGGGTGCTCGATGAACAATTTTCAACAGGGACTCGCCAAGCCATGTAGATAAGCTGGTAATGAAAGAGATATTAGGCAGGACTATTAAGCCCATATTTAACAAAATGGGCTCGGATTTACTTGATAATGCTACTCAAGATGAATTTTCAAAGAAAAATATGAAAAAGAATTTATGGAAGGAGGAGGAACTTGATTTCAGGGCCAGAATCAAAGATGAAAAGGTGATAAGGACCGGGCCATATACATTACACTGTGCAGCCATGACTTATCAAATCAAACAATTTCTAGGGTAGTGTCCATCTCAATTCATCTTATCATTAGATAAGCTGTCTCCCACTCAGACCCGATCTTGATTCTCATGACTCATGAGTCTCGTCTTAATTTTCTCACTGTTTGTTGCAGTATAAAAAACTGTCTTTCACTTGTTAATTATGACTCATTTCCTCTTCAAAATCTT
>Ga0307515_10024075_pt1 | contig 10628 bp, 13 predicted proteins | sample 17_EM_MG_FD_194513 | JGI IMG/M metagenome (GOLD analysis project Ga0307515, IMG submission 194513) | Populus trichocarpa ectomycorrhiza microbial communities from riparian zone in the Pacific Northwest, United States - 17_EM | ecosystem: Host-associated > Plants > Roots > Unclassified | place...
AGTGATTAAACAGTAATTTTGGTTGAATTAGAAATTTATTAGGCTGTTCAATGTTTTGGTATTTGAATCTAGTTTAATTAATCCCTTTGACCTGTTAAATTTGAATCCATTTCTATCAACTTGAAAATGCATTGGTGGGATCTTTCCTGCCCTCCCAAAAGGGCGCGTCGTTTTGTTTATTTATTTTTTGAATAGAAACGAAATTAGCAGATTTGCTGGTTAGGGATGGTGAGGTTTCATGCCAAATCAAATTTAATGAACCATAAGTCATCTAGAACTAGCATTACTTGTATTTTGTATTGTTTCCTGGTGAGATTACTGATATGGAAGGTTCCCTGCCTCTGTGCATAACTTGTTAGTTATTTAGGACAGTGTTTGGGTGTTCTCCATTTAAATTTGATGGGGGTTTTTTTCTGAATTACAGTAAGACACGTGGTATGGGAGCTGGTCGCAAGCTTAAGTCCCACCGCAGAAGGCAGAGGTGGGCTGACAAATCTTACAAGAAGTCTAACCTTGGCAATGAGTGGAAGAAACCGTTTGCTGGATCATCTCATGCCAAAGGCATTGTTCTTGAGAAGATGTAGGGCTGCCTTATGGTATTTTATATGTTTTCATTTTTTGTTTCCTTCAACTCCGAAGTTTAAATGCTAATCTGTGTCAATCTGTACCATTGGATGTCTATATATGCAGAGGTATTGAGGCCAAGCAGCCTAACTCTGCTATTAGAAAGTGTGCTAGGGTTCAACTAATCAAAAATGGGAAGAAGATTGCTGCTTTTGTTCCAAATGATGGTTGCTTAAACTATATTGAAGAAAATGTGAGTACTCTGTGCGCTTTGACTGATTTGGATCATTCATGGTCCTTTTGTGCTTGCTGATAACCTAGAACATAATTTGCTCTTGTAGGATGAGGTGTTGATTGCTGGATTTGGACGTAAAGGTCACGCTGTTGGTGATATTCCTGGTGTTAGATTCAAGGTTGTGAAGGTTTCTGGAGTCTCACTTCTTGCACTTTTCAAAGAGAAGAAGGAGAAGCCAAGGTCTTAAGTTGTCAATGGAGAGATTGCCGTTTTGTAATGCTTATTGTTAGTCTTTTTTAAAAATGGGAATGGCTCTAGTTTGTTATTGAGTGGATTTCGCGAACACTGTTTAATCTGCCTTTCAGATATTGTATTCAATTTCTGGTTTCAGTTTTCAGTCCAAGATTATCTCTGCAGATGCACGCAATATTTATTGGACTTGTGTAGTAATGAAATATGATGGTTTTTTAAATGGAAAGCTAGTTTTTCTCTTTAAAATAAAAGATATATATAATCTTTTTATTTTTGACGTTTTTATTTAGGATTAATTATAAAAAATCTTTTTAAGTTTACTCGCTTTTCTCACTCTCTCCATTAAAAAGTATTTTTAATATTTTTATTTTGTTTCTGCTCTTGTGAAAATTTATATTAAATTATTTCTAAAATTGCTATTAAATTTTATTTAATTACTAAAAAGCTCTTGTATTGAATATTACATGTGGATACACCTTTGAAGAATCCGGTTCTCCAGAGTGAGACTTGAATCAATTTTGATAAAGATTGAATGTGCAGTGCATCGCTTTGGTTTTTGACAGAAAATCTAGGGACTTAGGGCTACTAGGGTCAGGACTAGAATTTAGAAATTGGAGATATCTGGACTTAGGGCTACTATCTGGGACTTAGGGTTAGGACTAGAATTTAGAAATTGGAGATATCTGGGACTTAGGGTTAGGACTAGAATTTAGAAAGTGGAGATAGCAGTGCAGTGCACAGCAGATTAGGAGAGCACTTGAAAAAATGAATTCTTGTAACCAAAGATACATGTATTTGGTTGGTTCAAAACGAGAAAAGGGAGAGATCAATTAGCAACTTGATTTGGTTCAGAACGCCACGAGAAGAGAGAGAACAAGAAGAGAGAGAAATTGAGATGGAAGAGAAAGAAATAGTGTCTAAAGAGAGAGAATTGTTGTTTTTGAGAATTTCTAATATATTTTTACGAGGGTAGTTTGATCTTTTTATTTTTATCTTTCACTAGGGTGAATAATATAATTTAAAATTTTAATATCTTTATATCTCATAAGATAATATTTATAGAATTTGAAGGAATTTAAGTGTAGTGAGAATGAGATTAAATACCCATGTGCTAGAATATGAAAGTTTAATTACACTAATTAGAGTATAATCAATGATTGATGAATTTGTAGTGTTTTTTCACTTAGAATAGATTATATATTATATAGGTTTGGATTCTCTTATAGATTTCACAATTAGAGAAGCTATTTTTATGTTTTTAACAAAACCTAGTCATTTATAGCCATTACAGTCTCACTGACGGCTGAAACAGTCGACCGGTTGAAATTGGCTAAGCCAACCGGTCGACTAGTTCCTGCAGATTCCTCAAGTGTTTATTACAAATAAACAAGTGGTCGACCTTTGTTTAAGCCAAACAATCAACTGGTTCATGCAGAATTCTAAATTTATTAGTTTTAACCTAGGTAAATTCTTAAAACCATCTATTAGGTTTTTAATCAATCCTTTTAAGTGTGCATAGTGAATGTGTGTGCATTTATTTTAATTTGTTCTATCAAGATGAGATACATAGATTTACATAAAAGCACTAAAATAAAAATTTAAATGTAAGTCTTCAATATATTTCCTTTTTAGACTTCTTGATTTCTTTATGAAATCCTTCATGTTTATTGATATGATGTTTGTTTAAATATGTTTAAAACTTGTTCTCAACTAAGCATATTATTAGTCCAATTTCCATATTATTGTTATTATCAATATATATAAGAACATAAATGTATGACCTAAAGGTCAACAATTTTTCTTTTTTATGATGACAATTAATATGTAACTTAGATATGAAAAAAATATATCCCCCTATCTTTTGCAATGTTGTAAATAGGAAACATTAACGATTTAGCATAATCTAAGTAAATATGAAAAGATTGTATTTTCAATAATAGCTTATGCATAAAAAAAAAATTGAATGTCTCCTTAAATATATGCATATTATTGAAATACATTTCTCCTCCTTTTGCAATTTACATACAATCTATACCCCCTTTGTTATTAACAAAAACATATTATAGAGAGATAAATATAAGCAAATATATAATGGAAATCATAATAAATAAGAAGTTCATTACATAACCTTCAAAACACAAATATCCATTACAAATAAAAATGAATAAAAATATAAAAAAAGCATGAAAAACAATAGAATACAAGTACGCTTGGTACATATTCTAGGGTGGTGGATAATGAGAGAAGAGATTAGCCATCATCATTTTCATCTCCATCACATTACCGGCTACATTCTCTTATGTCTCTCGAATATAACATATATTTGTCTTAAGCTATGTTAGATGGTTTTCCATCCTAGACCTTCAAGGATTAGTTGAAGCCTTTTCAGGTGATGAAGCATGCAGTTGTGTTTCAAACATTGCCTCAAACTCACCATAACTACCAACATGTTGTTCCTCGTCCTTATCATGCTCTTCCTTAGCATGAGTCTTAATTTGGTCTCTAGATACCCGAGCACAATCTTTATTTAACATAAATTTTATCTTAATGAGGGTTTTATTGTTTATCTCTATTTATGTTGAATATAGTGTCTTATCTGTACCTGTTAACAATATCTCAAAATGTTAAAAAATGGTAGTTAGACACTAACCATAGGGAAGATATTCTTGCTTTTGATCATGTGCCATGATCAAATTTCTCATCATGATGTAAGGTAGATTAATTGGACGACCTCCAATCATGCAATCGATTAAGCACAAATCCATAAAAATCACTTCATCAAAATGCCTTTTTTTAAGGCAAAATACTTTGTGCTATTATCCTAGGTAAAATATTTTATGCTATTATCCTAACCAAAATTCTAGGTCTTAAGAGCAAGTCTTGGCTTTTAATTTTTTCTCTAAGAGAGAAATCATATCTACCTGTATGCAATACAATAGCATTATCATAGACAAATCCCTCGATTGTACGTATTACTTTAACTTTAAACACTTTAGGACCTTCATTACTTATACCTAATATTTCACCTAGAGTGTCACAATCAAATACAATTGGTTTGTCTTGCAAACTACTAATTATTCAATATTAATTCTCATGTTTGTAAAGAACATCTTAATCAATTTTGGATATGCGGGTTTTTTTATATATAAACCCGTAGTTTTAAATATATCATCAATACCAAAAGCACATAGATCATTTCTTAATCCTCTTTCAATAGCAATAAACCTATAGATAAAAAGAACTTAGAAATATTTGGACAAACCAATTGTATTTGATTGTGATACTCCTTTGGTTCAATTGGTCGATCGGTTAACACAAAAATCAAAGTTTTTTGAATTTTATTTTTCAATGGTGTTTTATGAGTCAAAATATACTTATATGTCTAACTTATAGACTAAAAACCTAACTCCAAAATATACATGCTGAAAGGGTATACATTTCATCACTTAAATGTGTCAAATTTATTTCCAATAATGTATATTTATAAAAACAAAACCTTAAACATCTTTAGCATGAATAAAGCCTAAATTCCTTCTTATTTCACAAAAGCAATCTTTACTTAAAGACTTTGTGAGAATATTTGATAATTGATGTTATGTGCTCACAAACTGAAGTACAATATCTCCTTTAATCATGTGATCCCTTAGAAAGTGATGTCTCACTTATATGTGTTTTGTATATTAGTGGTGTATAGGATTCTTAGAAAGGCTTATTACACTAGTGTTATCACACATAATAGGTACATGATCAAACTTAAATCCATAGTTTTTTTAAGGTTTATTTCATCCATAATATTTGAGCACAACAACTACCCATCGCAATATATTATGCTTCAATTATTGATAAAGCTATAGAGTTTTGTTTCTTATTAGCCTAAGATACTAGTGATGTTTCTAGAAAGTGACATGTTCCACTATTATTTTTTTTACTAACTTTACACCCGATAAAATCAGCACCCAAATAGATAATCAAACTCAAATTGCTTTCTTTTGGATACCACAACCCTAAATCAATTGAATCATACAAGTAAAAGAAAATGTGTTTAATAGCACTAACATGAGAATTTTTAGAACATGCTTGAAAACATGAATATAGACAAACACAAAATATAATATTGGGTCTACTTGTAGTTAAATATAAGAGTGAACAAATCATACCTTGATATTTGGTGATGTTTACATTCTTACCATTTTCATCCATATCAAGCTTTGTTGATGTTCATATAGGTGTGTCAACCCAAATCTTTTCAAAAGATACTTGTGCTTGCTTTGGTTGATGAATATGTCATCGTTTGTTAGTTTGATTTGCAATCCAATAAAGAGGTTAAATTCTCCCATCATGCTCATTTTGAATTCGTTTTGTATGCACTTTGCAAAATCCTTACAAAGAGATTTATTAATAACACTAAATATAATATCATCAACATAGATTTGCATAATTAAGATGTGTTTACCTTTTCTTTTAGTAAAGAGAGTGATGTCAATTTTGCTAATGTTGAAACCATTTTTAATAAGAAAGGTCTTTAGTCTATCATATCATGCCTTATATGTTTGTTTTAAACCATATAAGGGGCCTTTTTAAGTTTAAAAACATGATTGTAAAAATAAAAATTCTCAAAACCTTGAGATTGCTCAACACATATTTCTTCCTTGATAAAACCATTTAAAAATACACTTTTAACATCCATTTAAAAAAGTATAAAGTTGTCATAACATGCATAAGCAAAAAACATTGTAATTGATTCTAGTCTAGCTATTGGTGCAAGAGTTTTTTCATAATTAATATCTTCTTCTTGATTATAATTTTTTACAACTAGTCTAACTTTGTTTCTAACAATTGTCCCATGTTCATTAACTTTGTTCTTGAAAACCCACTTTGTTCCTATGATGGATTGATTGTTAGGTCTAAAGACTAGTTTCCACACGTCATTTCTTTCGAATTGGTTTAGCTCATCTTGCATAGCTAAGATCCAATTATCATCATTTTTTGCTTCAAGAAATGATTTAGGCTCTATATGCGAAACAAATGCAAGATAACCACTTATATTCCTAAGAGATGTTTTAGTCTTAGTATCTTCAAAAGGATTGTCAATAATTAACTCGAGATGGTGAAAACGCTTTTTTGGTGGCACAAAAGAGTTACTTATCATCTCTTATTGATTGCTTGTGCTTGGTTTGTTTTTGTTCATTCCTTCATTGTTGCCCTTCATGGAAGTCGTATCATTAAGACTCAAATATTAAACATTTTCATTAATGTAATTTAGAATCTCAATAATTTTATCATTTTGAGTTTCCTCAAAGGTGACATGCATAGATTCCTTAAGACAAATTGTTATATTATTATAAACTCTATATGTTTTGCTTGAGGAGGAATAATAAAAAAAATATTTCTACATCAAATTTTGAATTAAATTTGTTCAAATTGTCTTTGGTGTTGAGAATAAAACATTTTGAACCAAAATATTTGAAATATAAGATGATGGGTTTCCTCCCTCTTCAAAGCTCATAAGTCCTTTTCAACTCTAGTATCAAGGTAACACGATTTAAAACATAGCAAGAGGTGTTTATAGCTTCCGCCTAAAAACATTTTGGTGTATCTAATTCATTTAACATTGTTCTTGCCATTTCTTGAAGAGGCCGGTTTTTCCTTTCGACAACCTTATTTTGTTGGGGAATTCTATATGTTGAAAAGTTAAGGTGATATCATTTTTCTTCACAAAAAATTCAAACAAATAACTTATAAATTCTCCATTATGATCATTTCTTATGTTTATAATGGGAAAATCTTTTTTCAATTTCATCTTTAGATGTTAAAAACAAAACTCATATATATCTAGTAAAGTCATCAACAATCACAAATACATATCTATTGTCATTTAAGCTTCTAGTTCTAATTAGTCCAAAAAGATCAATGTACAACAATTCTAGAAGTCTTCGGTTAATGTGATTTTTTGCTTTTAAAAGAGGTTTTCACTTGTTTGCCCTTTTGGCAAGCATCACATAACTTTTCTTTCTTGAATGCAACATGTGGAAGACCTTTAACTAATTAATTCTTAACTAATTTAGAAAGAATTTTCATGCTTATATGACCTAGTTTTCTATGCCAAAGAAAATTATAATTAATGCTAACAACAAGATAACTTGTTATCCTTATACATGCATCAATTTTAATCATGTAGACATTACCTTTTCTATTTCCTACATAGATTACTGTCATTCTCAATCATCAAACAACATGCATGGTCAAACATAATCTTATAGTCTTTATCACATAATTAACTAATACTAAGAAAATTATGTTTTAAGCTATTAATAAGAAATACCTTTTCAATTGAAGGTGAATATTTACCTCCAATATTGCTAACTCCAATGATTTTACCTTTTGAGTTATCTCTAAAAGTGATTTTTCCTTCATTGATTTTGATAATGCTTGAAAACAATTAATCATCTCTGGTCATAAACCTTAAGCAAACACTATCCAAAAATCATTCCCCATACTCCTTTAATTCCTACACATAAAAACCAAGATGAGGTTTTTAGTACCCAAACCTTATTGGTTTCTTGTGGAACCCAAGTCATATTACAAGCTTTGTCCTTTTTAGTAGGACATGCATAAATCAAATGACCTATTGCTCTATAGTAATTACACTTATGGTTAGGGTCATATGATTGTTCGACTTTAACAAAATAGTTTTTCAAATAGTTTTGATTCTTTTTAGGCTGGTAACCTAAACATCTTTTGTTGAAAACACATATTTGGCGAGAAAGCATGATTTCTAGAATCTTAGAGCCTTGTGTGAATTTAGCTAAGGTAATGTTAACTTGTCTAAATTTTCTTTCAAGGATTTATTCACTTTCTAGTTGATTCACCTTATCAATATCAACAATGACAATACAAGCTTTCTTTTCCAAAGTTTCTTTGTTAACAAGTAAGTATGCATAGTTCTTTTTTATTTTACTATATTTGGAACCTAACTTTTCATATTTATCATATAAAGATTCAAAAGCATCATGTAACTCATTATAAGTAAGGTCAGATTCATCACCCAAAGTTGTACCTCATTATTGCTTTTAATTGCCATGAAACTTATGTTTACAATATGCTTTTCTTCATCGCTTGAACTAGAGTCTGAGTCATCACTTCATGTTGCTTTCATTACCTGTTTGTGATGACAATTCTTTTTCTTGTTTTGAAAAAGTGGACAATCAACCTTGATGTGTCCTGTTTTGTTGCATTTGTAGCATCCAAGTGTTTCCTTGCTAGATTCTTTCTTATTTTCATCTTTCTTAAAGTTTAAGAATCTTCTATTCACTTGCTTATTCCTTAGAAAATTTTATAATTGCTTTCCAATTAATGCAATATCCTTAATTTTTTCATCATCTTCTTCAAAATGATGAACAATTTTAAATGAAAAATCTTTCTTTGGCTTCTATTTTTGTTCTTACTTTTCCATGATAATCTCATATGTTATCAAAGAACCAATGAGCTCCTTCAATAGAAGTTTGGTGAGGTCATTGGTTTCTCAGATTGCCGTCACCTTTGCTTCCTAAATCTTTGGTAAGGATCTAAAAATTTTACTCACGATATCGACATTAATATAAGTCCTACCAAGAGCATCCAAACTATTAGTTTTAGTGGTTATTCTAGTAAACATACTAGTTATAGATTCATTTGGAAGCATTTTGAATAATTCATACTAATGAACTAACATATCTATTTTAAATTCTTTAACTTGGTTAGTTCCTTCATGTGTTATTTCTAATGGATGCCATTAGGGGTGAGCAAAAAAACTGAGAAACCGATTAAACCGAGAAAACCGAGAAAAAAATAACCAAAAAAATCGAACCGAAAAAACAAACCGATTAAACCGATTATTTTTTTTAAAAAAAAGTTCGGTTCGGTTCGGTTTCGGTTTAAGAAACCTGAAACTGACCAAACCCCAACCGAACCGAACCGGTTCAGTTAAGGGGTACTATAAATACAAAATTTCTTAACCCTAGCAAGCAATACGCGTCCTCTGCGTCCAGCCGCCCCCTCTCAACCCTCACAAATTCACAGAATCACAATTCATTGATTCAGTGCTCACAGATCTTTCATCTTTCTCCAGTCTCAAACTCTCAATCTCAGAATCTCTCACACTCTCAGTCATCCAGCCGCCCCCTCTCAACCCTCACAAACCAGATAAAAAATAATTAATCTTCATCTCCATTCTCCTGAGTTCTTGACTCTACAAATCTGGACAAACCAGCCATATCCCTCTCCTAGTCTCCCACACGGGTATGACACCCAACCCGACCCGACCTAACCTCCAGATCTAGCAAACCAGTCACCTCCCTCTCTCACACCCGACCCGACCTTGAATCTTGTAACACCAGGTATGATTTTTTTTTCTGTCAATCTCTATTTTTTTTAAAAAAAACATATGCTCTGTAGTGTGATCTGTGTATTTGAGATTTGTGAACACTAGAGCTCAACAGTTACAAGATCTTATCCAGTAAGTAACTCTCTTTTACGTTTTTATATGGTGTTTTGAGTGCTGGGTTTTGTTTGTTTTAGATGGTTATGTACTGGGCGTTGATAAAGTTTAGATTTTTTGATCTTGGGTGGTGTTTTTTTGGCTGATTGTGCTTTCTGTGTTGAAAAAGGTGGGATTTTTAAGGGTCATGTGCGTGTTGGTGTATTTGGGCTGTTATGAAACAATAATTTAATATGAGTTGGACATGTTCGAAGATGAAAGGTGTTGTTGCATTTTTATCTGTTTAATCCTGCAAACTCGGAACCACGAGGGCTTGTTTGTGTGGATCCTGCAAACAGATTAATGCTTGCAAAAATGAAGATTCTTCTAGCTTTCGCATAGATTTGCTGAGAAGCAGTTGCAGGCGGTGAGGTACGTTGAGGTACATTTCTTGACTTCAGCTAAATCTTAGAAATAATTGAATCACTGTGGCAAACTTAAGCTAAGAGTGCTAGACATTGCAGCATGTTATTCATCAAGCTATTGCTTCACGTCAACAAATAGCCATCCATAGCTTAAAAACGTTTACAGTGTATAGACTAGGCTTCTTCCAGAGTTGATTTTGTCAATCCGCAACCAAATTAATCTTGGACATGGCAAGGGTCATCTGCTTATTTTATTCTTTTGTCAATAATGTTTTGGTTTCTAGGCAGCAGTACCTAGCATTCTTGAGATAACTGACGAGCTCTTCTTCAAGAGAACTATCAACATCCTAGCTTGCATTATTGTGAAGTTAGGAATCAATTAGCCACGAATTTTGTCTAACCAAAAATCAAAACTGCATTCATGTAGTTTCTATTTTCTGATTAACAAAAGGCCATAAACATAAGTTGTTTTCCATCTGCTGTAAGTGTAACAGCCGCTTTTCTTTTATTTTCCTTCAATGGAGCACCGAAACAGATTAATCCTGCAAACTTGAAACCATGAGGTTGTGTAGTCCATTGGTTTGCTTGCAAATGTTTTGTTAATTGTTTCTTTGCACTTAACCTATTTTTGGTAGAATGGATTGGAAAGTAATTGATGTAGTGGAAGGAGGAAATGATGTTCCTGTGATGGAAAGAA
>Ga0307515_10024076_pt1 | contig 10628 bp, 6 predicted proteins | sample 17_EM_MG_FD_194513 | JGI IMG/M metagenome (GOLD analysis project Ga0307515, IMG submission 194513) | Populus trichocarpa ectomycorrhiza microbial communities from riparian zone in the Pacific Northwest, United States - 17_EM | ecosystem: Host-associated > Plants > Roots > Unclassified | place...
TACAAAAGTATGTAACTAAGTAGTTATAATAATAAATAAAAGTAATTTTTCCGTATTAACTCCATCACTTAATAATACAGGTTTGTTATAGATTTTTGAGCCAAGTCCGACAAGTATTTGCATATGTAAAACGACAGCATTAGAATAAAAAGATAAACAGATAAGTTGCCCATGAGAGGGTCCCTTTTAGAGCCCAGCTCAGACGCCCGTCTTCAGACAAACGAGGCGTTTTTTAAAAAAACATTTAAGAAAAACAGAAAAAGAAAAAAAAGAAAATACGAGTGAGACGTCGTTTACCAGTGAAGCGCACGGACGTACAGCAGTCTGCATCGTTAATCGTAGTTTTAAAATCCCATTTACTTCGGCAAGTTGCTTAATCGAGACTAAAATTAGATCGAGTTGATAAAAAAATAAGAATAGTTAAAAATTTAGTGACATGATGGTTTCATTCGGTAAACCGGTTAATCAGCAATGCCTGTTCAAAAATTTAGTTACAATTCATTGGTTATTTTTTATTAAAATAATATTGTTTTGATTTATAAAAAAAATTAAAATTAACCTGATTAAAAGCCATAATCCGACCCTTATGCTGGGTTTAAAAACACTTTTGTTAATGTTAAAAAATAAAATAAAAATTAGGTACTTCCCTCCTATTGCCGGGTTTTTTTTATTAACAAGGGACGTAAATGGATTCATACATGATCTCGTAGGGTCAATCTATTTTTTACAAGTAATGTTTTATTATTAAATTGGTCTATGTGAAATGATAGAGGAATTTACCTTTGGTGAGCGAAAAAACTCATATGAACAACATGTCATTTGTGAAATTTCATCCACTTTAACAAATTTCAAACATCTTTGATAAGCAATAAATCATGTTTTAAAAGATTTTTACAACAAAAAAAAACCTCGAACTTCAACTCATTTTCATCTAAAATTTAAAAACATTCTTTTATTAGTTAAAAACTAAAAATCAAATTGAATAAAATAAAATCCTTTCGAGCTATGATTAGAGATCCAAATCATTTCTATTGAGTATCTTTTTTCTAGATAAACTTATTTTTATTAAAATTTATATTTTTTATAACCGGAATGTAACTCATAAAAACTTTATCTCCACTGTTTTTTTCACTGAGAATCAACTTAGAAAATATTTTATTACATCACTTAGAAGCAGTCGTTTATAAAATGAGAAAAAAGAAGTTAAGGGTTACTTCTATGTTTCCAATTTGAATAATTTACAATTGCTTTGTTTGCTATGGAAAAGCCTTTTCTTTTAGTTATAGGTTTGCTTGGCGCGTTCATAAGAAATACAAATTTATTACAAGAGAAGTAGGAAACCAGCAAGTATTCACCTTCTTTTCTTAGATACCGCCTATTTTTTCCATTACATGCTGGAGTACAAGCTGTCCAACTAAAAAGCTCAATAAGTAATCTCGAAGAGTATATAACTTAATTGATTTAATTTTAGGTTTGTTTTTTTTTTAAATTACTAGTTCGAGTACTATAAATCTCAGGATCACTAGAGGCTTACATGATCGTTAACTTCAGGATCTATAAGATTAGTCAAGATACGCACAAACTGACTTGGATATCCACGTTCATAAAAAAAAAAAAGCACAATAAGTTCGAGTCCTATAAATTTTAAGGTCATTGAAGGTTTATATAATTGTTAACTTCAGGGCCCGTAGAATTAATCGAGTTGCGTGCAAACTGACTGAACATCCATATGAATAATAATAATAATAATAATAAAAAAGAGCACAATAGGATGAAATCAAATAGAGCTTGTATATTCAATTATTCTTGATTTTTTTTCTCCTTCAAATTTCAACACGTATAGAAGTAAAGGGAAAAGGATAAGAATATACGAGCAGATTCCAAAGCTAGATTGACAATAGCTAAGAATTATTCTATTATTTTTAAATTTTATGATTGACCAAATTAATATTTTAATTATAACATCTTCAAATTATAAATTATGAAGTATATTTTGTCGCGTTCTAAGAACCTATCTTATTGGTTCGTGCTGCATTAATTATGAACAACGTAGAATAATCATATGAATCGAAAAGTCCATTTAACCTTATAATTAGACTGGTTAAATTAAAATCTAATTTGATATTTTTTTAAAAGTGTTAAGATAATATTTTTTATTTTTTAAAATTTTATTTAAAAAAAGATTATTCACTGATGATGGATTTATATATAAAAAAAACTCCTAAATATATGTGTGTCTATATATATATAGAGAGAGAGGGGGGGGGGGGAGAGGGAGAGAGAGAGAGAGAGAGAGAGAGAGAGAGAGAGAGAGAGAGAGAGATGTGTAGGAGACGTGGGTGTGAGACCAAAGAGGGGTCTTTGTATTGGTTTATAGGGGCAGGGGAAAAAAGATGGAAAAACGCTTGGGACGTCCTCTTGGATATGAGCGCACGAACGTATTGCACTGTTTGTAGTCAAAGACGAATACTCCCCAACTTTTCACATCACCACGTTTCAAAGTCGATGCTCCGTAGACATTAAATTATCCACGCGTGAGAGACAGGTGGGAATCCGTTTAAGGCATCAACGGCTTGGTGACTGCCACGTGGACCCGGTAGGATTTTCAAAGCCCAGGGCTCTCTGCTGTCTAATAGCGATCTTGCAAGATAGTTTTAATAATTTTTTTATCTAAAATGATATTATTTGAGTTAATTAAAACATTATTATTTTGTAATTGATCCGATAAATCCATGAACTGAGATTTCAATCATACGATAACTATTATCTAAATATATATAGGTGATTAATAAAATTAAAAGGAAAAAAAGGTTGGGTGCGGAGCTCAAAATACGGTTTCATTATGTTCAAGATGTATTTTAACCTATCATTTCCTTTCATAGTAGATTGAGTTAGAGTTAAAAAAAAACTTGCAATCATTCTAATCTGCCTCATGACTTGTAAGGACCTAGACATTCGGCTGGTTTGGTTTCTCTTTGGGGCTCCTCACAGTTGCAATTAGCTTTTTCAACATGCGAAGTACCTCATCAGTTGTTTGGCTTAGCAACTGGCAGAGATCCTGACATGATTCATATGCTAACTTCACAAATAAACATGTCCACAGGACAGAAATGATGCAGGACACAATCAGGGAAAGAGTCATCAGGAGCAGAATTATAGCAAGGGCGCTAGCAAAGAGACGAATATTGCCGACAAGTCTTTGATGGACTGATTTCTGCGTCCGGAGTATAACCTCGGCAACTGATGTTGTGGCGTATATAAACAGAGCAGCAAAAAATGTTGACATGACCCTCTGGTGGGTGTCAAATGGAGAAACTCGCATTGATAGGTATTTCACTTGGATTTGGTTGCTTAACGTGTCCACGAGCAGGGCAAAAATGACGTGTTGCGCTACGATGCTGTCATCATAACAAAATTAAAATTACTTAAACACAAGAATTGAAGACGGTGAAATAAAGGGAAAAGGGAATTTAATTTGAATCCCTGTGAACTTGATGAAAAAAAAATTAAAGACTAGAGGATTTAGAGTAACCTGTCTCCTTTGAAACCAAGATTAGGCGGGTGGTTTTCTGCCATTTTCTGCAGCCTTCTTTTGCTAGATAAATGCGTGAAGTGTCGTTACTTCATTGATGGGGCCTTTTATAGGAGAGGAAAAGTGTTAAAGTCTCGATTCTCGAATCATAGTTGACCCCACAAATGGGTGGGGTCTTCAAAAGACGTCTTTCGTTTTGTCAATTTGGTCAAAGACGTATTTTTGAAAAGCCGGCGTCCTGGGAAATTAATTAATCCTAGCTTCTCGCTAAAATATCAACTTCGTAGCTAAATGAATGGAGGTGCAATGGTGATTGAATCGACGGTTTAGGGATTGACACGTTGAGTTCTGTGAGGTTTTAATCATCAATTCAAACAGGCGGGGATAGTGGGCCAATGACACCCTCCATCCACTCGATTGGTGGGTTAATAGTTTATTGCAGTTATCTTAATTACCTCAAATGAAACTAAACTATCAAACTAATTAAACTAGAAAAGCTGGGGATGGATTTACTATTCATGCAAACATTAATCAAGTTAATATATCTGTTTAATACACATAATAATAACTCTCTATCATAATGTAGTTAGTTAGCACATGGAATTGAGGCAAAAGATATATAATATTTTTATTTAGGGTGAGTTAGTTAACTCTATTTTTGTATTTAATAACAATACTGAATAATTCTCTAAAACCTAAATATTATTTTATATTTAAAAAAATTATGATCTTTATAGTATATAATGTGAATATACAGACCAATCTAATCTATATGCATTACACTTTATTATAATTCAAATTAATTTTTAATGTGATAGAAAATAGTCTTTATATTGTCAATATGTTTTATAATATTGTAAAATTTGTTATCTAAATAATGGAAAAACAATATATGAGTCCGATGCAATTGATTAAAAAATATATTAAATGGTAAATTAATTTTTCTTTGCAAATGTTAATTAACAAAACGTCATAACAGTAAGTAAAAAGAAACATATAACAATACACAAACCCATATCTCTCTGTTTTCTTTTTTAATAGAATGGATGGCATATTATTTATCTAAATAGGAGATTTGTTGTCTCCCATTATTATTTTCAATCACCTTCGATGATGAACAGTGCAAGGTTCAAGTTTTGATCCCTTAATTTATAACACTAAAACACCTCGAAATTACTAAGAAAATAAAAATACAACTAAATAAAAAATATTTATGTGCTCTAATCTACCTTTTGATGCATAAATACCATCTACATTAAACTCTCATTCTAAAAAACAATTAATTATAACAAAGGATATCATTTTTATAGTCAAAATATGACCTGTCAAATATTCTCTCTCTCATTTCTATTTTATAATGGCTTTCTCGCATTTATAAAAGTCTAAAGATTGAAATGCAATAAAAATAAAATTTAGAATTAAAATATAAATAACTAAACGAACAAGGACTAAAAAGTAAAAACGCAAAAATAAAAACTTGGAGGTCCAAGTTGAAGTTTATCATGCTTTAAATGTTAGAATACTATTTTTATCTAAATTCTAGCCCTTCATCTTTCAATCTTTTAGCAATATTCTAAAACTTTATCCTCTAAAACCAATTTTTCAACATCAAAATAATAACAACTTTGTATCGTAATTTAGTTAATTAACGCAAGGAATTGAAGCAAGAGGTCATGAGTTCGAGCTCCAAGACATGCAATATTCTCATTTAGGATGACACGTCACCCGCCCACTAATAAAAAATTAAAGCAAGGTGAGGCGTGCGGGTTAATATATTTGTTATTGTTGGGCTAGATGCTAGGTCTGATTCTTTTTTTTTTTTCCTTTTTTTTTGTGTTTTGTTTTGCACTTCATGAAAAAATCACCATAATCACTTGCACTTCAAAGTTGACACAGCTCTTAAATATTATTTTAAATTTTTATTCTTATTTTGATATTTTTTAAAATTAGTATGTATATGATATGAAAATAATAATACAAATAATAAATTATTCATGAAAATTTGATGCATATTTTTTTTTTTTAAAAAAAAACCTTTTATATAGATTTTGAACATGATTTTATCACATTTAATATTTTTTTCATCTTTAAATCACACATAAAATATGAAGATATCATTTTTATATTTTTGTTAACTTGCTTTAATGATTATAAATATTTTTTTAACTAAAACAACGATTCCAATTAAAAATTTTGTATTTGTTAAGATAAACAAGAAATATGTTAATAAAAAAATATTTTGATAGAAAATAAATACAGGATAATTATATTTACATATTTAATAGCAATGCTAAATAATTTCTTGAGATTTATATTGTTTTATGTTTTAAAAAATTTTAGTCCCCCTAACATAATACGAGCATACAAACTAGTCCAATCTATTCGAATTACACCCTAATAGAATTCAAGTTAATTTTTAAAATAATAAAAAACAGTCTTTATATTATCAATATGTTTTATAGTATTATAAAACTTGTTAGCTAAAAAATGAAAAAATAATGTGTCCGATACAATTAATTAAAAAAAGTATTAAATGGTAAATTAAAAAAATGCAAATGTTAATTAAAAACTAAATCAAAAGTTGATATTCATACCAATAAGTAAAAAACATATAAAAATACAAATATTTTACATCAACTATCTTTTTTATTTTATATATTTTATTGTATTTATCATCAAGACTTAGTTTGATTGTATATGATTCTCAAAATTATAAACGCATAGTAAAAACACAAGTAATTTATTTAAAATTTCATAAGAAAACAAATTAAAAGATGAATTATAGTAATTTGTTTTCGGTATTATGAAATTGTAAAAACCCTTTATAAAAGACCAATTACTGAAAAAATAATAATTAAACAAAACAATTTCAAGGAAACAATGGAGAAGATATTAGTTTAAAAAATAAAATAAAAGATCAAATCAAGTAAAACAAAGCTAGACATTGTTGTTCTGAAACGCACCTAGCCTAGGAGAGAGGAAAAAAAGAAGAAGAAGTTGTTGCCATTTGCTTGAAATTCAATAAAAATAAAGTTTAGAATCTAGATATAAATAATTAAACGACAAAAGCAAAACTTGGAGGGCGAAATTGAAGCTTGCCATGCTTTAAATAAAAGAAGACTGTTTTTATTTCAATTTCAGTCCTTTATCTTTTGATTTTTTAGCAATAATCTAAAATTCTATCTTGTAAAATTAATTTTTATTTCAACATTAAAATAATACATGACATACTGGATTAACTATCGCATGTAAATAAAAAATCATACCACCACATAAAAACATGGTCACATAACTTAGTACTTAGTTTATAATGATGAAATTATAAATAAATAAAGTTCAATGACCAAAAAAAAAAACTTAAATGACCTGAAATAAAAAAATAAAATAAGTCCATGAATATAAGAGTGAGCTGTGAAATAAGTGTGGGTGCACAGTAAACAACCAGCTTATTTAGTTATATTTTGTAATTTGGCAATATTTCATATTCAACCACCATATGAATATAATCCCAATACTTACCTAAATATTAATTTCTTCTCTAACTGCATCCGAATTTCTTTGTAGCGAGGGTATTTTGTTTTTCCTTGTAGGAGATCCATGGATCACGTGCCAAGTATTAGATTCGTCCACGTGGTGGCTCAAGTCTAGCTTCCAAAGAGATTATAATCGGTTACTGTATCAACAGTAAACAAAGTTAATATATTTTTTAAATCATTGGAGTAATGTTGAGAATACGAGTTTGAAACTTTGGGGGCACAATATTTTCCTAAATGACAAATGGCTTATCTCTTATCAACTCGTCTAAGTCTTTTTAATAGGCCCAACCTCGCTCATGCAAGAATGGGCTTTTTTGTTTTTTTATTATTATTATTTTCAATTGATTTTTTGATTTTTTTTTGATTGGTTGGTTGTGAATTAATTTTAATATTTTTTTATTAAATTAAAAAATAAAATAATTAGTCAACTCATCAAAATCTATAACCCAGTAGTAGGTTTCTTCGGCCTTGTTTTTTAATCTTTTGTATTTTTTCTCACAATCCCACAATTTAATGTTGTGTTTTTTTAATTAATTTTATTATTTAGTATTGAATTTATCGTGAATCAATTTTTATATTTTTATATAAAATTATAGGATAAAAAATTTAGTTCAATCCAATAAAGTTTATAATCTGGTTTGCTAGTTTTGCGGTCGACCAAAGTGAACATAGTTTTTTTTTTTTGTTCTTTGAGATCTAACTAATGAATAAAGTTATGTTGTAATAATTTTTATATGATTTAATTTAAAATTTAATATAAAAAAATTGCCTGACTGAGATTTTTTAAGTATTGACTATTATACCGATTTTAATTACAATCCCACAATTTTTTTAATGCTTCAATTATGATCTTTTTACATCAAAAAAAATTTGAGCACAACCTCTAACAAAAGCGCGTTAGATAAACTAAATGTTCTGACGTGTACCGTGCTGGGTGAAGCATATTTTAACCGAATTTGTATTTAGCCGCTAGCCAAGCTTGAAGACACAAACCTTTTTGTTAAGCATGTTGACCATAAGTCGAGATAAAATTAAAAATCTGCCAGTCCTATAATAAAATAAAATAATAAAAATAAAAATTATTATTTCATTACATTTTTTACATGCCAAGTAAATCCCTCGTAATCAATATCTTCTCAAATCTTCCTCTTCAAACAGGCAATGCTTTTTTTACAAAAAGAAAAAAAGGGGCGGGGAGGAGGTGAACAACAGGAAATAGTCCCAAACAAGTATTTTCCCGTGCCAATTACTCTATATAAATTCTAAGGACATGTAGTGACCTAGACACGTGGCTGATTTGGTTCCTCCTTGCGGCTCCTCACGCGTGCAATTAGCCTGGTCACCATGTCAAGTAACTTATTAGTTATCTGGCTTAAAATGGTGGACAACTCTTGGCTTGATTCATATGCGACTCCCATAAATATACAGGCCCAGACGGCGGAAATGATGCACCCCAGAACTGGAGCAAGAATTGCTAGAAGCAATATTGCAGCAAGGGCACCGGCAAAGAGTCGGAGCTTGCCAACCAACGTGTAGTAAGCTGATTCTCGAGCTCGGAGCATAACTTCGGCCACCGATGCCGTTGCATAAACGAGCAGAGTAACGAGGAAAACTGGCATAACAACGTCGTGACTGTCAAGTGGGTTTGATTGGCTATTCATTTGGATTTGAATGTTTAGCGTCCCAATCAAGAGGGCAAATACTCCATGCTGTATAAGAATGCTGCCATCACAACAAAAATCAAAATCGCTAAGTACGCAAAAATTAAGGACAATTTAAGAGGCTAATCCCTTGAGTGAAGCTTCAACACTGAAAAAAGAAAATATTGAAGTGAAGGAAGCATTAATCCAAGAAAGAGAAAGTGATGGGCTTAAGAAAAAAAAGGAAAGGAAACAAAGCCAGGAAATTTATTTTAGACTAACCTTTCTTTTTCGAAAGCAGGATTTTCCCTAAGGTGCTCGGCCATTCTGCTCTGTTTTATTTCTTTACACAGATACTGAAGCTCGAATGGGTTTCAAGTTTTTAGCGGGGAGGGCATTTTATATACGTTGAGGGCAGGGAGGTTCTGGCTGGCCTTTTCGGTATTTTCTGACTGGTGGGACTTTGTGTGGGGCCTTTCTTGGAAAGCTTCGATAACCAATAAAATGTCCCCAAGTCAAAAGACGTCTTCAAAAAACGTCTCCTTTCATCAAAATATTAGCAGGTCCATCAAAGCCTTGCAACACAGAATTACAAGAACAATAAGAAAGTTCGTCTTTACACAGAATTATATATAGATTAATTAAATAATACAAGTTTAAAGTGCCCATCAAGAAACTAGTGTGTGTGATTAAAGACAGTTAATAGATTTATGCTAATAGTACGATTAATGGATGTTTTCGAAAAACCTGTTAATAATAATTTAATATTCTTAATCAATCATAGTATTTTTTTTAATTTATTGTAAATATTTAAAAATATCAACATGCAAAACAGCGCTTATTTGATATTTTTAACAAATAATATTTTTTATATTTTTTAACATGGATAAAAAATAAATAAAATTTAATAAATAAACGCGTACAATCTTTAATGGATATGCTGAAGAAGGATTTTTGTTTTTAAGCAACACAAAAGGATGAAAATGATTGCATATGACTGGAGACTTCTAGAATGGCAGTATAAGCGGAAGAGGTTTTTTTCTCTTTGAAACAATTAAGAAAGCAAACGGGCGAGACGTCTCGAGCTAAACGTCCTCCATCCCAATTAGCATCATCCCACTCCAAGACCAAGACGAAAAAGTGAAAAAAAACCAAGACGATAGAAGATTTGGTAAGTACTAGTTAGCATCATTCCACTTCATCCCAAAAATACATTTAAAATTTTGTCATTTATCTTTTTTACAATGTTTTCAAACCCGGTTCGGCTCGACGGGTCGATCCAGGACCCGGCCAACCCGAAGCTGGAACCAGGTTAGGTTTGTGAAAAAATAGGGAAAGTTCAAAACCCAATTAACCCGGTTGACCAGACGGGTTGACCCAGTGACCCAATCAAAAACCAAGTTGTAATCCGTTGATTTTTTTTAACAAAAACAACATCGTTTTGATTTATAAAAAAAATCAAAATTAACCCCGGTGAGCCGGTCAAACCGGGGACTCGGGCCTTAGCCTTTTCTTTTGTCATAAATGTAGTGTTTGTTATTGTTGTAACAATTATTTTTTAAAATATTTTTTAAAATATTTTTTATTTAGAAATATAACAAAATAATATTTTTTTAAAATTTAGTTTTAACATTAATATATAAAAATAATCTAAAAATTTAAAAATAATTATTTAAATTTTTTTAAAAAAATTTCACCAAGCAATTGGCCGCATTTCCAAAATATTAGCTGAGAGTATTTCATGATTTTTGTTTATTTACATAATAAACTTACAGAATCAACTTACCATACCGAGTGACATAGCTCATGACTTGTCAAAGCCAATTCATCCGTTTAATTTTAGTGCTACATAAAAAAAAATCCACAAAATTATCATTGAAAACGGAAAAGTCACCAAAATATGTTCATGGTGAGTCACAG
>Ga0307515_10024077_pt1 | contig 10628 bp, 1 predicted proteins | sample 17_EM_MG_FD_194513 | JGI IMG/M metagenome (GOLD analysis project Ga0307515, IMG submission 194513) | Populus trichocarpa ectomycorrhiza microbial communities from riparian zone in the Pacific Northwest, United States - 17_EM | ecosystem: Host-associated > Plants > Roots > Unclassified | place...
AATTTTAGAAGATCTAATAGCCTATAGAGGAGGTATTATTAATCTTAAAATAGGACCTATTTAGTTAACTATTAAAGGGAGATAAATTAAGATATCTTTTAATATATTACCATTAAGGAATAATAAGGCAGTATTAGGAATGCCTTAGTTATAGGAATATAATCTAAAGATTAATTAGGTTATAGGTTAGGTTAATATAAAAGATATATAATACCATAAAATGCGATAATAAGCTAAGATAGTATAGTACTAAGTAAGAGTAACCTATAAAGAAATAGAAAAAGGACTAAGCTATATACTAAAAAGATACCATAAGTATAGTAAGAAACTATAGTTACTAAAAAGTAAAAAGCTATTAGAGTATATAGTATAGGACTATAAGATAGAATTAGAACCAAAAATAAGTCTAAGGTTTTTTCTAATCTATAAGCTTACTAAAGAAGAAGGTAGAGCACTTAAAGAGTTTATCTAGAAGAACTTACGAAAGGGATATATCAGACTATTATAGTTATTAGCGGGTTATCCAGTACTATTTATACTAAAGAAAAATAGCAAGCTAAGGCTGTATATTAACTATAAATAGTTAAACAGCATTACTAGAAAGGATAGGTATCCTTTACCCTTAATTAGCGAAATCTAAAATAGAATAGGTAATGCGTAAATCTTTACGAAGATAGATCTAAGATGGGTGTACTATTAGATTAGAATTATGGAAGGCAGCCTTTAGGTTAAAGGAAGGACTATATAAACTATTAGTTATATAATTCGGGCTTATAAACGTATTAGTAACGTTCTAGAAGCGAATTAATAATGTATTAGGAGAATACTTAGATGAATTTATTATAGTATATCTTAATAATAATATTATCTATTTAATAACTAAGGAAGAATATGGAAAATATGTTAAATAGGTTTTAAAGAGACTACAAGAAGAATAGATACTAGTAGTAATTAAAAAATGCGAGTTCTTCACTAGGAAGACTAATTTTGTTAAATTTATTATTAAACTAGGCTAATTTAGTATAGATCTAAGGAAGATCGAGGCTATAGTAAATTAGTAAGAACTAGAGAATGTTACGTAGTTAAGATTATTCCTAGGGTTTTGTAATTACTATAGAAGGTTTATAGCGCAATAGTTAAAGAATATTAAGCAATTTACGTAATTAATAAAAAAAGAAGAATTATAGGTATAGGGGAAGGAATAATAAAAACTATTTAAGAGAGTTAAAGAGTTATTTACCTAGGAGCTAGTTTTTAAGATTTATTAACTAGGTTTAGAGACGGTTATAAAAATAGATATATTAGACTTTATACTAGGGGTATACTTTATATAGAAATATCCAGATAGATAGCACCTAGTAGCATACTATAGTTAGAAGATAACACTACTAGAGTTAAACTATAATATCTATAATAAGGAGTTATTAGGTATAGTTACAGCATTAAAGGAATAGAGAGTATTCTTATAAGGTATAGAAAAACCATTTATAGTTAAGATAGATTATAAGAACCTAATAGGATTCTTAATAATAAAGGAACTTAACTAAAGATAGGTTAGATAGGCAGAGATGCTTATAGAATACTATTTTAAGATTTAGTATATTAAGGGTATAGACAACATATAGGCTAATACGTTAAGTTAAAAGGCTAAATTATAAAATAATAAGAAGCCATTAGGGGTTTTACTGTAAAAAGATATAGATAGGTTAATTAGATATAATTATCTAAAGATCGCAGTAATTTAGGAAAATAAGTTAGAAAGAATTTATAAGGGGCCGTTCGGTTGCAACTCCATATTCAATATGGAGGCTCCATATTTAACCGAAATGGAGCTCAAATCTGAATATGAGGTTGTCGTTCGGTAAATCTGACGACTTTTGAATATGGAGCTCCTCCATATCGGTAAGCGCGTCAAATTTGCAAGCTATACTATATACAGTAGTTGAAATGGGGTTCTTGGCACCATTTCAATATGGAGCTTCGAGCTCCAGTTCCATATTCCATATTAATATGGAGCTCCCACACACGCGCTAAAGTAATGACTTCTTGTGATATGGCAGCCCCATACGCCCCGATTGTAATACTGCAGTCGCATTTGCAAGCCTTATATAACGTTATTATCTTAATCTTTGTGATCGTAATAAGCTTGTTTTCGGGGCGTCGCAGGCGTCGCAGTAACCCCACCACGGCTCGTACGGGAAGTAGGCAAAGATGTAGGAAACGTCGATCGCAGAGAGGGCGTTGGCCCGAGGAGGAGGCTCCATTACTACACCAGAGTAGGGAGTCGCGATAGAGGCCTGGTGGCAGAATGGGGGTCATTCAAATCGCTCACTGACGGCAATCACGCATTATGCGAAGTCAAATATGGAGCCTCATATGGAGCCTCACCGAACAATCGACTCAATTACATATTCAAATGAGCCACGGTAGTAGCCGCCACTAATTACAAACGGGTGACACTAAAAGGCGCACGGATTGACAGATTATGAATATGGAGGCGATTTGCAACCGAACGGTCCCTAAGATTTTACTTATTACTATAATTATCAAAAAAAGGGCATAATTAAATACCTATAATTTTAGCTTAATAAGTACATTTATAATAACGCTAGATACCTCTTTACTGCATATAACGCCATATAAGTCTCTACGCCCCTAGTAACCTTACTTACTTAATACTTAATAAAGGATTAGCGCTAAGCAGCTTTACCTAATAGGAACCCCTACTAGAGCGGCGATAATAAAAGATATAATAATTAAACCTAAACCGCTACCGTAGGGTCTAATATATATTACCCTAACCCCCTAGTTTTTTAGGAAGACTATAAGGAATATAGCTATTAAAAGATATAAATCCGCGAGAAACTAACCTAGAGCGCCTGCCTTTTTCCTACGGAAGACACTAAGATTAGCTATATTATTAGGCGAATAAAGGGTATACTATTTAATAGACTCTTCGCCTAATAGGAAACTAATAGCCCTTAAAAGTAGTAGTCCTGTAACGAAGCCTTATAGGAAATACTATGGTAAACTTATTAATAGGCTAGATATATAGGTATAGAATAGTCAATAACGTAAACATAACTAGTGGAGTAGTTGCCTAATAGATTAACTCTAATTATATTCTAAGATTTACTATAAAGAAGAGAAACTATTTATAGAGACCGTATGTCCTTAAATATATAACTCCTCCCCATAATAAAGGGTTTAGTACGTTAGTACGTTAGTACATTAGTATATCGCGTTCCTATATTCTATACTTATAACGTAACTAGCCACGTAACTAGCTACGTAACTTAATTACCCCTTATTCTATAGCTTAATCGGTTATAGTACCTCCTATACTATCTTAACTAACCCATTTATATTTCTTCTTAGTAGTCGTACTACTGCCGATATAAGGTCCGTAATACTATCTCCCTCCTCTTTATCTTTATCCTTAAAGATATTTCCTATCTTTAAGTTGTCTATTAGAGGTGTAGCATTTTCGTTTTTAATTTAATAACCTTTATTATTCCTAATACCTCCTATTAAATCTTCTATGTCTAATCATTATAACCAGCTAGTAATGTTTATTCTTTTTCTTAGTAAAGTTATACTATCCTATTCTCGTTATACGGAGAAGAAGTTGGTATATATTATAATTATAGCTCCGTCTAGTTGCTAACCTTCTTCCTATACTAAGTGTACGTAAATAAACATGCAATTATTGTATAGTATTTAATCTATCTCTAATACTAAGTATATATATCTCGTTAATCTTTATAACCGTCTAGTTCCTTATCTAATCTACTTTAGGGTCGCGTGTATTAGTAGCAGCTAAAAAACTAGAGAGTAAGCTAGCTAAGGCCTTTGTTAAGGTTTAATATTATTTTAATAAGGCGTCTTAGGCTCTAAAAACTTAACTAAAAACTTATACTTACCTAAGCCGTCTAATAAAGGTATATAAAAAGGTATACTTAAAGGAGTTACGTTTAGTAGAATAAGGTTTATTTAAGCTTAAAGCTAAGGAGGCTAAAAAGGATTCTAGTTAAGTTAAGGCGGAAACAACTAATACGCTAGTAGTAGATATCTTAGATAATCCGGCTCGTCTATTACTTTTAATTAATTCTTTTATTTTAGGCTCCTTCTTAATATTACCTAACCAGTTTTCTTCTAATACTCCTATACCTTTCCTATAGCGTTTTTTAGGTTCTATAGTAGCTCCTAAGTAGTCTTATTATAGCCTATTTACTTAACCTTATACTATATTTTATTATTAACATCCTTATAACTAATGATCTTTAAAACTTACTATTTATCTTCTTCTTATCCTCTATATATATTTACTTTATAGACTAATAGCTCTATATTCCCGTATACTGGCTTTAGTATTACAATATACTATATAGGGTAGGTTTTTATTCTAGCTAGTAGGTTTAACTTAAATATAACCAGTAAAATCCTTTATACGATTTTAAAAGGTCCTAATCTAACATAGTCTAACTTCTTACTTAGTTATTAACTCTTAAAATTTTTGTATAGTAGCTATACTTTATCCCCCTCCTTAAGATCTAGTCCCTTAGATCTCTTAGCGTTATAGTACCTTTTTATTTTCTCTTATACCTTTTTCGCTAATTTTATATTACGGAACCCCACTATAGGGGCCTTTATAGGAGAGCCCCGTGCTCTTTTATATACCTTACGTATAGCTTATATTAGCTACGCGTAGGTATATTACCTCCTTACGCCCTTAACCCTTACAATCGATTGCATAACGTCTTATAGACTCCTTAAATACATACGCTCTATAGCTACTGCCCTCGTACTATAATATTACGTTACGTCTTTTTACTACTAACGCTTAGCCTATAACTAATTCTACGTCTCTATAATACTATAGGCGCTGCTAGAAGTAGCGTATTTATAAATTACTTTACTTTATACTTCTAAGGAACCTATAATAATAATAATATTTAATTACGCTTTTGCGGTTCCCTTTAGGGTCCATGTAGCGGTTTTATGTAGGTATTTATATATATAAGAGGGAAACCGTACAGAGCCGGATAAAACCTCTCCTTCTGCTATTATATGGCCTATATAGCCTTTCTTCTAGTTAATAACTACTAAGTATAAGTAGACGTCTCCTTAAGGCGCTATAGAATAGTTATCTTAATGCGTATTCCTGGGTCTATCCGGTAGGTAGGTGTGTGGCTAGGGCCTAGGTGCCGTTTCTAGCTGTTCCGGTTGTCCAGGTAGAGCGTAGGCCAGCGGCCCGCGGGGCTGATAGTGTAAACGTGTACACCGTTATCTACATTGTTGTTTGTAACCTTATGGCCTATAGGCTTACTAAGGCTACTGCTTTCCTTTTTATTCTTTTATTTCCTGCCGTATTCTGCTATTTTCTACTATACCTGCAGACTTCTGCCGTATTCTGCCACACGTATAAACTTCCGCCGTATTCTGCCACACCTGTAGACTTTTGCCATATTCTGCCATACCTGCAGACTTCTACTATATTCTGCTACGCCTGCAGACCTTTACTATACTCTGCCGCACCTATAGGGCTCTGCCATATTCTGCCACTCCCTTAAGTCTGCCGTATTCTGCCACGCCTTCGGAATTCTACCATATTCTGTTACGCTTTTAGACTTCTACCATATCCTGCCACATTTTCAGACTTCTGCCATATTCTGCCATACTCTGTCGCACCTGTAGGGCTCTGCCATATTTTGCCACTCCCTTAAAAATCTGCCGTATTCTGCCACCCCTTTAGAATTCTGCCATATTCTACCACACCTTTAGACTTCTGCTATATTCTGCTATACTCGCAGAGAGTATTTATATAGTGTTTGTACGGTATTTGTGCAGGCTTTATTATCCTCCTCTTACAGCACTTCTTGGCCTCCTCCCTTTACCCCAGCCCGCTCTCTAGCTAGTAAGAGGTATAGTAAGAGGTTTGTCTGTATAAGCCAGTCCGTAACCGCCTTAGCAGCCTTTAGCTTAGTGAGGAGCTCTCTATATAAGGACGTTCCGGCACGGTAATATATTTCCGCTTAGCTAGCAACGTGTCTAGGGCAGAATACCACTACGTGTATTGTTAATTGTTGGTTATAACCGCACAGGTAGGCCGGAGTTAGGTGCCCTAGTACTGTGCTTGCCGAAATATCGTGAACTCGTGCCGGAGTAAGCCCGCGCATTCCCCACCACTATCAAAACAATACACCCCATATAGTCCCACCAATATACCTCTATATTTTATAAATAGAGGCCTATTTAATAGCTCTATTCTAGGGCTATAAAATAAGCCTTTATTTATATAAATTGGACTAGTATTGGTAGAATTATAAACGGTACTCTAAAATGGCTACAAAACTTGAATTGAGGCTCTGCGCTGACTAATCCGACCCTCCTCCCCCAAAAACGAGCACCCCCTATAACTTTACTAAAACGGTTCTAAACTATATAAATAGGGGTTCATTTTGTAGCCCTAGAATAGAGCTATTAAATAAGCCTCTATTTATCAAATATAGAGCTATATTGGTAGGGCTATATAGGGTGTATTGTTTTGATAGTGGTGGGGAATGCGCGGGCTTACTCCGGCACGAGTTCACGATATTTCGGCAAGCACAGTACTTTTTGGTGGTAAAGGTATTTGTTAAGCCCTATGTGCTTAGTTTTAAGCAGCGTGTTAATTATACTCTCTACTTTAGTAAGCCTTGCGTAGCGTTTAAAGACCATCTTATTCTATGGCTTGGCCTAGGCCGTTGTATAATAGGTGAGCGTGCTTTATAACGGAACCTTATAGCAAGTACTATGGTGGGCTCGTTATTGGGCTAGGTGTGTAGGAAATGCAAGTATAAAAGTCAACAACGTAATAACAACTGGTGGAGTGGTTGCCCAATAGATTAACTCTAATTGTATTCTAAGAATCACTATAAGGAAGGAACTATCTAGGTAGGGACTAAGGGTCCTTAAATATATAACTATACTCCTATAAAATCCTTCTTATACGTAATGTACGTATGCTCTGTCTACTCTGTTATAGATTATATAGATTATATAGATTATACAGATTACCTTACGTAACTTATATTACCATTCCTCGTTATATAATTCTACCGGCTCTATCTTAGACCGTGCTTATATTAACCAACTAGCTTCTTCTAACTCCTCTCTAAGTAGTTATAATATTGTACTTAAAGCATCCGTAATACTATCTCCTTCCTCTCTATCTTTATCCTTAAAGATTTCTAGCATCTCTAAGTTGTTTATTAGAGGTGTAATATCCGTTTAATTAATTTAGTTAATATTATTACTTATTATACCTAAAGCAATTTCTTCTTCTTCTATAGCCCATTAGTCTCGTACCGTTACTATTATATTATTACTAGGTAAGATTATACCGTCTCCGTGTTCTCGTTATACGAAAGAGGGGTTAGTTTATGTTATGTTAGCGAGTCCTTCCTTCTAGTAACCCTCTTTGTGTTTAGAGTGCACTAAAGCGAATATTTATTCGTCCTATAATGTCCGCTTTATCTCTAACGCTAAGTATACGCGTCCTATAACTCTTAATAGTCGCTAAGTTCCCTAAGTAATTTGTTATAGGGTCTTATATTTAATCTGCTGCTATAAAGCTTAATAATAAGCTCTTAGTAGCTCTAGCGGAACTTTATCGTTCTCGCGACGCTAAGGAGGAGGCTGCTACTGCTTAACGGCGCGCCCTTGGCTCCTGTCTTGTTGCGTCTACCTAACTAATTTGTCTTAAGAAGTTTGTAAGAAGATTTATTTTAAGGAGTAGAAACTTATAGAATAAGGTTTATAGGAACTTAGTAATAAAAGAACTAACTCTCTTCCTATAAAGGAAATAACTTTAAGTAGTTTAGCAGTCGCTCTTCCTAGGTCCCCTTTAGGTAACTTATTTTTTAGTAATCCTTCCTTATTAATATTGCCTGACCTTTTCTCTTTTAATACTCCTGTACCTTTCCTATAGCGTTCTTTAGGTTCTTTAGTAGCTCCCAGGTAGTCTTATTATAGCCTATCTACTTTACTTTATACTATATTTTATTATTAACGTCCTTATAACTAACGATCTTTAAAACTTACTATTTATCTTCTTCTTGCCCTCTATATGTATCTGCTTCGTAGATTAGTGGCTTAATATCTCCGTATACTAGCTCTAGCATTATAATATACTATACTAGGTAGATTTTTATTCTAGCTAGTAGGTTTAACTTAAATATAACTAGTGAAATCCTTTATATAATTTTAAAAGGTCCTAGTCTAACGTAGTTTAACTTCTTACTTAGTCGTTAACTCTTAAAATTTTTGTATAGTAGCCACACTTTATCTCCCTCCTTAAGATCTGGTCCCTTAGATCTCTTAGCATTGTAGTATTTCTTTATTCTTTACTGTACTACCTTAGCTATTTCTATAAGGTTCTTATAAAGATTTATTAAAGTCTCCATTCTCTACTTAGCTGTGCTACTTATCTTCTTGGCTTAATGTGGCAATAACGATGTTCTTGGCTTATATCCATAATTCGCCTTAAATGGTAACGTACCTATTCCTTCTTGTGGTGTTATATTATATATAAACTGTGTAACTGGTAATAATAATACCTAATTGTTTTATACGTGATTAATATAGTGCCTTAGATACTGTTTTAGTGTCTAGTTTAATATTTCTGTTTAACTATCTGTCTGCGGATAATATGTGGTGGAAGTTGCTACTTAAATTCCTTGCTCCGCTAAGAATACCTCCTAGAATACTACTACGAATCTTAGATCTCTGTCTAATATAATCTTGCTTAGTACTCTATATCTTATAAACACTTCTCTAATATAGATTTTAGCGATATTTTCCGCTAAGATTTCTTCTATATAGGCTATAAAGTACCCCTACTTTGTAAGCTTGTCTACTATTACTAAGATTACGTTATAATCTTATCCTGTAATAGGATCTCTTAATTTTAGTAACTTAATAATAAAGTCCTATAATATAACCTCCTATAGTCTCTCTAGTATTTTAATAGGTTATAGCCCTCTATACGGCTTATGCCTTATTAGTTTATTTCTCTAGCAATCTAGACATTTTCTTATAACCTTTCGTGCTAGGTTTTAGATTCTATTAATAATATACTCCTTCTAGAGTTTTAACACTAAGCCTATAGCTCTATTATGTCCTTAAGTTAGTCCTTTATAGAAATCTTCTATAAATTACTCTGCTATGCTTCTTAGGATATACTTTACTTCTTAGTTTTTGTATATATCTATTTATAGATCTTCTAGCTATATTTCTAGAATCCTTTATACCTAAAAGCTCTCTAATAACTTATAAACTTTCTCTAGTTTTTCCTAAGTCGCTATGATTTTTGGATAATTATATCTAATTAGTCTATCTATATCCTTTTGCAGTAAAGCCCCTAATGGCTTTTCGTTATTTTATAGTTTAGCTTTTTAACTTAGAGCATCTGCTCTTGTGTTATCTATACCCTTAGTATACTAAATTTTAAAATGGTATTCTATAAGCATTTCTGCCTATCTAACCTGTCTTTAGTTAAATTCCTTTATTATTAGGAATCCTATTAGGTTTTTATAATCTGTCTTAACTATAAATAGTTTCTCTATGCCTTATAAAAATGCTCTCTATTTTTTTAATACTATAACTATACCTAATAACTCCTTATTATAGATGTTATAGTTTAACTCTAGTGGTGTTATTTTTTAACTATAGTATACTACTGGGTGCTATCTATCTAGATGCTTTTATATAAAGTATACTCCTAGTATAAAGTCTAATATATCTATTTCTATAACCGTCTCTAGACCTAGTTAATAGATATTAAAAACTAGCTCCTAGGTAAACAACTTCTTAACTTCTTTAAATAGTTCTTATTGCTCTCTTCCCTATACCTATAGTTCTTCTTTCTTTATTAACCGCGTAAATGGCTTAATATCTTTTAACTATTACGCTATAAACCTCCTACAGTAATTGCAAAACCCTAGGAACGATCTTAACTATATAACGTTCTCTAGTTCCTACCAATTTACTATAGCCTTAATCTTCCTTAGATCTATACTAAGTTGGCCTAGTTTAATAATAAATCCTATAAAATCGGTCTTCCTAGTAAAGAACTCGCATTTCTTAATTACTACTAGCATCTGTTCTTCTTATAGTCTCTTTAAGACCTATTTAACGTATTCTCTATATTCTTCCTTAGTTATTAAGTAGATAATAATATTATTAAGATATACCATAACAAATTCATTTAAGTATTCTCCTAATATATTATTAATACGCTTCTAGAACGTTGCTAGTGCGTTTATAAGCCTAAATTATATAACTAATAGTTTATATAGTCCTTCCTTTGACTTAAAGGCTGCCTTTTATTTATCGCCTTCCTTAATTCTAATCTAATAGTACGCCCATCTCAGATCTATCTTTATAAAGATTTGCGCATTACCTATCCTGTCTTAGATCTCGCTAATTAAGGGTAAAAGATACCTATCCTTTCTAGTAATGCTGTTTAACTATCTATAGTTAATACACAGCCTTAGTTTACTATTTTTCTTTAGTATAAATAGTACTAGATAACCCGCTAATAATTGCGATAGTCTAATATATCCCTTTTATAAGTTTTCCTAGAT
>Ga0307515_10024079_pt1 | contig 10628 bp, 9 predicted proteins | sample 17_EM_MG_FD_194513 | JGI IMG/M metagenome (GOLD analysis project Ga0307515, IMG submission 194513) | Populus trichocarpa ectomycorrhiza microbial communities from riparian zone in the Pacific Northwest, United States - 17_EM | ecosystem: Host-associated > Plants > Roots > Unclassified | place...
GCCATGGATGTGCTCTTTCCGGAAACCTCCCCCCAGTCGACCCGCGTACCCGAATCCCCCGGTCGAGACCCGGGTCTCGACGATCTCAACGAGGCCCAGCGCGCCGCCGTCCTCCACGAGGGCTCGCCGCTGCTCATCGTCGCCGGGGCCGGTTCGGGCAAGACCCGCGTCCTCACCCAGCGCATCGCGCACCTGCTGTCCCACCGCAGGGTCCATCCCGGTGAGATCCTCGCGATCACCTTCACCAACAAGGCCGCCGCGGAGATGCGCGAGCGGGTGACCGAGCTCGTCGGCCGCCGCGCCCGGATGATGTGGGTCAGCACCTTCCACTCGGCGTGCGTGCGGATCCTGCGCGCGGAGGCCGACACGCTCGGCCTGAAGTCGTCGTTCACGATCTACGACGCCGACGACGCCCGCCGCATCATGCAGATGGTCATCGCCGACCTCGACCTCGACCCCAAGCGCAACTCCCCGCGCTGGCTCGCCGCCGAGGTCTCGAACCTCAAGAACGAGCTCGTCGACGCCGAGACCGCCATGGCCCGCGCCGACACGCCGAAGCAGAAGACGGTCGCCGAGGCCTACAAGCTCTACGAGGAGCGCCTGCGCACCGCCCAGGCCCTCGACTTCGACGACCTCATCGGCCACACCGTGCACCTGCTGTCGTCGTTCCCGCTGGTCGCCGAGAAGTACCGGCGCCGCTTCCGGCACGTGCTCATCGACGAGTACCAGGACACCAACCACGCCCAGTACCGCCTGGTGCGCGAGTTCGTCGGCACCGACGACGACGCCTCGGGCGTCCCGCCCGCGGAGTTGTGCGTCGTCGGTGACGCCGACCAGTCCATCTACGCCTTCCGCGGCGCCACGATCCGCAACATCCTGGAGTTCGAGCGCGACTACCCCGACGCGCGCACGATCCTCCTTGAGCAGAACTACCGCTCCACGCAGACGATCCTGTCGGCCGCCAACGCCGTGATCGACCGCAACAACGGCCGCAAGCCCAAGCGCCTGTGGACCGACCAGGGCGACGGCGAGCAGATCGTCGGCTACGTCGCCGACACCGAGCACGAAGAAGCCGAGTGGATCGGCAAGCAGATCGACCGGCTCACCGACGACGAGGACGTCCGCTACGCCGACGTCGCCGTCTTCTACCGCACCAACGCCCAGTCGCGCGTCTTCGAGCAGCGGTTCATGAGCGCCGGGATGCCCTACAAGGTCGTCGGCGGTGTGCGCTTCTACGAGCGCAAAGAGGTCCGCGACGCCATCGCCTACCTGCGGCTGGTCTCCAACGGAGACGACACCGTCAGCGCGCGCCGGATCATCAACGTGCCCAAGCGCGGTGTCGGTGACCGCGCGGTCGAGGCGATCGACGCCTTCGGGCAGCGCGAGCGGATCTCCTTCGGCGCGGCATTGTGGCGCGTCGGCGAGGCCGTCGGCGTGACGTCGCGCGCGGCCAACAGCGTCAAGAAGTTCACGGTCCTGATCGACGAGGCCCGCGCCATCGCCGCGACCGACGGGCCCGAGGCCGTCCTGGAGCACATCCTCGCCGGCAGCGGCTACCTGGCCGAGCTGGAGGCGACCGGCGACCCGCAGGACGAGGGCCGCGTCGAGAACCTCCAGGAGCTGGTCAGCGCCGCCCGCGAGTACACCGAACGGGTCCTCGGCGAGGCACCGGCCGACGAGGACGAGGACGCCGTCGAGGAGCGCCCGACGCTCGGCGGCTTCCTTGAGCAGGTCGCGCTCGTCGCCGACGCCGACCAGATCCCCGACGCCGACGACACCGACGGCGTCGTCACGATGATGACGCTGCACACGGCCAAGGGGCTGGAGTTCCCCGTCGTGTTCCTCACCGGCATGGAGGACGGTGTGTTCCCGCACCAGCGCTCCACCAAGGAGGAGGAGCTGGAGGAGGAGCGTCGGCTCGCCTACGTCGGCATCACCCGCGCCCGCCGCAGGCTGTACCTGTCGCGCGCGGTCACCCGCAGCGCGTGGGGGCAGCCGCAGTACAACCCGCCGAGCCGCTTCCTCGAAGAGGTGCCCGACGAGCTCCTCGCCTGGGAGAAGACCGACGCGGCGCCGTCGCGCATGGTGCGTTCCAGCGGTGTCCGGCACCCGGAGTCGTCGCTCGCGGCGAAACTGGGGCTCGGCGGCGTCGGCCTGACCTCGGCGAGCAACCTGCGCGGTGGCGCGGACGTCCCGGTGCTGGTGCCGGGGGACCGCGTCACACACGACAAGTTCGGGCTGGGGCGGGTCACGCAGGTCGAGGGTTCGGGCGCGCGGGCGCGGGCCGAGATCGACTTCGGCGACCAGAAGCGCTGGCTGGTCGTCCGGCACGCGCCGGTGCAGAAGCTCTAGGCGGGCTGGAAGAACTCCAGCAACCTTCGGCTCGCGTCGGGCGCCATCAGCATCTCCTGCATGTTCGCCGACATCCGGGCGGCGGCGCCGGTGCGTTCGAACATCTCGCGTTCGTACTCCTCGACGGCGGCGGCCTGGTCGTCCGGGTGCGCGGCCAGCGCGAGACCGAGCAGGGCACCGTCGAGCATCGCCATGTTGGCGCCCTCGCCGACCGGCGGCATGAGGTGCCCCGCGTCGCCGATCAGCGTGACGCCCGGTGTCGACGGCCAGGTCAGGCCGATCGGGAGAGTGGTGAGCGACCGCGGGACGACCGTGTCGTCGCAGGCCGCGATCAGCGCGATGAAGCGCGCGTCCCAGCCGTCGAGCTCCTCGATCAGCCGCGCGCGGGTGGCGGCGGGGTCGTGGAACGAGATTCCGCTGTCGGCGAACCAGTCTTCGCCGGTGCGGTAGAAGCTGAGGCCGATGCGGACGCGGCCGTCGCCGTTGCGCTGCGCCGCCAGGGACTTCCCGTCGCCGAGCACCCAGTAGTTGCCGCGCCCCACCATCGCCGCGAGGTCGGGATGGGTGCGGTCGATGTCGGGGATGCCGAGCTCGACGACGTTCTGGCCGATGTGCGCGGGCCGGGCGTCGGTGAGGAGTGGGCGGACCCGGGAGTTGGCGCCGTCGGCGCCGACCAGCAGGTCGTGCTCCGCGCTGGTGCCGTCGGTGAAGTGCAGCAGGCCTTTCTCGGCGCGCTCGACGGCGTGTCCCCAGCGGATCGTGTGCTCGGGGATCGAGTCGAGCAGCAGGTCGCGCAGATCGGCGCGGTCCACCTCGGGCCGCAGCATGGGGGCGTCCTCGGGCGTGTCCTCCTGAAGTAGCAGGGTGCCGTCGGGTTCGAGCAGCCGCATGTCCTGGCCCTCACCGCGCGCGATCGCGAAGAACTCGTCGATCAGGCCGGCCTCCCGCAGCGCCCGCTGCCCGGAATGGATGTCGAGCATGCCGCCCTGGCCGCGCGCGTCGCGCGACGATTCCCGTTCGTAGACGACGGCGTCGACGCCGTTGACGTGCAGCACCCTGGCGAGGAGCAGGCCGCCCGGTCCGGCCCCGACGATGGCGATGGTCATGACTTCCTCCGATACACCGTATGTTTCGATACACTGTATCGATCCATCCGGTGTATCGTCAACGCATGTTGGTGTGGGAGCGGCCGGAGCCGCCGGAACGGCCGACGCCGGCCCCGCTGAACCGGGAGCGGATCGTGCGGGCGGCGATCGGGCTGGCCGACGCCGACGGACTGGAGGCGGTGTCGCTGCGCAAGGTCGCCGCCGCCCTGGAGGTCGGGCCGATGCGCCTCTACGGCTACATCGACACCAAGGACGAGCTGCTCGACCTCATGGTCGACGCGGTCTACGCCGAGATGAGGCCGGTCGGCGACGGCTGGCGAGACGTGCTGCGCTCCCTCGCCGAGATCACCCGTGAGGCCGTCCACCGCCACGAATGGCTCGCCGACCTGATCGGCCGGCGGCCCTCACTCGGGCCGCACGCGCTGGCCAGGGGCGAGGCCGTGGTCGCCGCGCTGGGCGGCGTCGACCTGGACCTGGTCATGCCGGTGGTCTCCGCGGTCGACTCCTTTGTGATCGGCGCGGTGCGCCGGGAGATCGCCGAGATGCGCGCCGAGCGCGCCACCGGCATGGACAAGCGGGAATGGCAGGCCGCCTACGGGCCCTATCTGGTGCGGACGTTCGCCGGCGGCCGATACCCCGCGCTGGCCGCGGTCGTGCACGACGCCGCGCACCTCGACGCCGACGAGACCTTCCGGATCGGCCTCGACTTCATCCTCGACGGCATCGCGGCCCGCGTCTCAGGCTGACGCGAACCGCCGCCCCCCATTTCCCCGTTCCATGCCTCACCATGGTCCCCATGCGTGCCCGATCCGAGCCCTCGCCCCGCGTCCGGACCGTCACGGCGGTCGTCACCCTGCTCTGGTTCCTCACCGCCTTAGGCCTCGCCTACATGGCCCTCGGCGTGTCGCTCTTCGACGGCCCCTACCAGCTGCTCGCCCTGCTGAGCATGGGCACGGCCACCGTCGGGCCGCTCGCGATAGGGGCCTTGGCGTACTGGGGCCGGCTGCGCAAGACCGGGATCGGCTTCTGGATCGCGGCGGTCGCGGCCGGCGGCCTGTTCGTGCGTCCGGCGCTGGCGTTCTACGGCTGACGCCCCTACAGCGGCCCACGCCCCGAGCGCAGCAGGAGCAGCGCCACCTGGGTCCCGTCGGCGCCCAGGGCCTCGCGGAAACGGGCGAGGATCTCGCGTTCGCGGGACAGCACCAGGCGTGTCCCGCCCGATGCCATACGTGCTTTGCCGACCTCCTGGGACAGGCGTGATCGCTCCTGCCAGAGGCGGATGAGTTCGGTGTCGATACCGTCGATGCGGTCGCGGAGCGAATCGATCGGGAGTGCGTCGATCTCGACGGGGGTCTCGGTGCTGGCGTTCATGTCGGCTCCTCGTGCGGAAGCCCGGTGAAGCCCAGAGACGACGAATCCCCGGGCATCTAGGCCCGGGGTCGTTGGTCAGAAGTTACGCGCGACCTACGACTACCGGAGCCCCGGTGCCGTAGTAAAAGTAAAATCGCGCGTTGGTCACGTCGCCGAGTATGCCACACGGTGTCGCGGAACCGCCATCGGCGACTCCGCGACGTACCGAGGAATGGGATGTCAGGCGTGCACCGGCTCGGCGACCGCGACCGGCGTCTCCTTCTTAGCCTTCTTCGGGACGGCGAGGAGGACGAGCCCGGCGACGATCCAGCAGGCCAGCACGATCGTGGGGCGGGTGAGCGCGGCGCCGTCGAAGTACACGGCGTTGCGGACGGCCTCGACCGTCGCGCCGGGCGGCAGGACCGAGCCGACGGCGGCGTACCACTCGGGGATGTAGCGCGGCCCGACCGGCCCGCCCGAGGACGGGATCCCGACGGGGAAGAACAGCAGCGCGGCGAGTCCGCCCGCGGCCACGCCCCCGAGCCGGGCGAGGCCGGCGACGGCGAACGCGATCGCGGCCGAAGCCAGCACCGAGACGGCGTAGAGCTGCGCGGGGGCGTCGGGCAGGACGCCTGTCCCCGCGTCGGCGATGGCGACCGCGACGGCCCCGACGACCAGCGCCACGCCGGTCAGCGCGGTGACCAGTCCGGAGCGGCGGAGCCTCGTGCTGACGGTGAGCATGAGCGCGCCGCCGAGGGAGGGGATGAGCACCGACATCAGGTAGAAGAACATCGCCGAGCCGGACGGGTCCTCGGCCGACAGCGGATGCACGTCGGTGACGGTGAGGGTCGTGCCCTGCGCCTGCGCGGCGGCGGTGAAGACCTTGGTGATGATCGTGGCGCCGGCGGCCCCGGACGCGCTCGCCGTGAGCAGCGTGCTCGCGCCCTGGCCCGGGATGAGGACGGCGTCGACGTCGCGGCCGTCGAGTGCTTCGCGCGCGTCGGCCTCGGTGTCGTAGGCGTTCAGGTCGAAGGCGCCCTCGGCATTGGCGTCGAGCGCGGACTGGATCTGGGTGACCGTCTGGGCGGGCGCGACGACGGCGACGGGCACGTCGTGCGGCTGAGGCTTGTGCATGGCGCCGATGAACGATCCGGCGAACAGGGCGGTGAGCAGGGCGACGGCGAGCAGCATTCCGGCTGCTTTCCGGATGTCCTTCATGGGACGGCCTTTCGAAAGGTCAACAGGCGTTGAGTTCAACGCTGTTGAAATTACCTCTGTTCAACGGCGTTGAATAGAGGTTGTGAAGGGCGCCACCATTCCGGTCCTGGCACGATGAGCCGGTGACCACGACCCGAAAGTCCGCGGCGGGCAGGCGCCCCGGCGACTCCGGCACGCGTGAGGCGATCCTCGACGCGGGGACCGCCGCCTTCATGGAGCACGGCTACGACGGCGCCACCATGCGCGGCATCGCGCGCGCCGCCGACGTCGACGCTGCCCTCGTCGTCCACTTCTTCGGGAGCAAGGACGGCCTGTTCAAGGCGGTGCTGGAGGCGGGCGTCGACCCGATGCGGCGGATCGCGCGCTTCGCCGCCGGACCCGACGAGGGCCTCGGCGACCGGCTGATCCGGCACTACCTCGACGTGTGGGAGTCGCCCGACACCGCCGCGCGGATGACCACCGTCCTGCGCGCGATCGCGTCCTCGGCCTCCGCCCTCGAACTGCTCAAGGGCTTCATCGGCGAGGCCCTGCTCGGACCGCTCACCGGCCGCGTCAACGCCGACGAGGCGCCGCTGCGCGCGAGTCTGTGCGGGGCGCACCTGGCCGGGCTGTCGCTGACGCGCTACATCCTCAAGGTCGAGCCGATCGCGTCACTGGATCCCGACCGGCTCGCCGCCGTCGTCGGCCCCTGCCTTCAGCACTACCTTTCGGGAGACCTGGGCGAGCCGCCCGCGATCTGACCGTGACGTGCGCCGGGTTCCATGATGGACATGAGATACCTCGTCCCCGGCGACGCCGTGTTCCCTGAAGGCATCACCGAAGACCCCGACGGCCGCGGCTTCTACGTGTCGAGCTCGGCCGACGGGACGGTCTACCGCGGCGAGCTCGGCGTCCCCGACCTGAAGGTCTGGCAGGCGGCCGGCAGCGACGGACGCGAGCGGGCGCTGGGGATGGCGGTCGCCGAGGGGCTGCTGCTGGTGTGCACCCCGGGCGGAGTGCTGTACGCGTACGACCTGGCGACCGGCGGGCTGGTGGCGAAGCGGGCCGTTCCGTCGTCGCCGACGCTGCTGAACGACGTGTGCGTGCACGACGGCCACGCGTGGGTCACGGACTCCCTGCGGCCGGTGGTGTGGCGGTTCGCGGTTTCCTCCGGGGGAGTCGGTGAGGCCGAGGAGTTCGTCGACCTGACACCGCAGGACCCGGGCAACGCCTACCTCAACGGGATCGTGCCCACATTGGACGGACGCGCGCTGCTCGTCGCCGCACAGGGCACCGGCGAGCTGTGGCGGTTCGACCTGGAGTCGCGGGCGGCGTCGCGCATGGACCTCGGCGGCGCCGTGGTCAACGGCGACGGGATGGTGTGGGCCGGCGACGTGCTCTACGTCTGCGACAACACCGACGAGGCCGACGGGTCGGTGCGGTACTGGCTGACCGCGCTGCGAGTCGTCGGCGACCGCGCCTCGCTGGCCGGGCGATGGGAGCAGTCGGTCGACGACACACCGACGACGGCCGCCTACCTGGGCGGCCGGCTGCTGCTGGTGCACTCGCAGTTCGGCGCACGGAGGCTGGGGCGGGCGGCGGCGCCGTTCACGGTGGGGGAGATCGAGGTGCCGCTTTAGCGGGTGGTGAACCCGCCCGCCGCCGCTAGGCGCGCGTGTCCCCGCTCAACGCCACTTGATCCCGCACCCCATCGCCGGATGATGCGGCTCCGGCACGGCCTCGCCCTTCAGCACGTGCTCGATGGCGCCGCGCAAGTGCTCGCCGGTGTTCGGCTTGCCGTTGCCGGGAGTGGAGTCGTCCATGGCGCCGCGGTAGGCGAGCTTCAGCGCGGAGTCGTAGAGGAAGAAGTCGGGAGTGCACGCGGCGTTGAAGGCGCGGCCGACCTCCTGGGTGGCGTCGATCAAGTACGGGAAGCCCCACTTCGCACGGGCCGCCTGTTCGCGCAACTTCGCGGGCGCGTCGTCGGGGTAGGCCTCGGCGTCGTTGGTGCAGATCGCGACAGCCGGAAGCCGATCGGCGTACTCGGCGAGGAGCTCGCCGAGCACGGTCTCGACGTGCTTGACGTAGGGGCAGTGGTTGCACGCGAAGACGACGAGGAGTCCTGCGCCGCCGACGTAGTCGGCTCTGGCGTGGAGGGTGCCGTCGAGGTCGGGCAGTTCGAACGCTGGTGCGGGGGTGCCGAGGGGGACCATGTGGGAGGTGAGGGCCATGGGGGAGCCTTTCGTCCGTGGGGTCTCGGGCGAGCCTATCGCCGGGGATGCGTGCTGACGCCCGAGAAGCAACAAGGTTCCGTCCTCACTAAGAAGCGTGCTAAGTTAGATATCTTCTAAGTCAGAACTCTTCTAGGTGGTATGCGATGGCCGATCGTGTCTTTGTCGGCAGGCGACGCGAACTGAAGTCGTTGGCACGGAGACTTGAGCTCGTCGCCGCCGACGGTGATGGCGTAGCGGTGGCCGTCCGAGGGCGCAGGCAGGTGGGCAAGTCCCGGCTCGTCGAGCGTTTCTGCCAGAATGCGCGGCACCCGTACCTCTACTTCCAGGCTAGTAGGGGGGTTTCGACCGCTGAATCACTGGCCGAGTTTGTGGCCACTGTCGTCGAGTCGTCGATCGGGGGAGCGTCCGGCATTCCGTTGACGGTCCCCGCTGACTGGCTGGAGGCGTTCAAGCTGCTGGCGTTGACGCTGCCCGTCGACGAACCGTCGATTGTGGTCATCGACGAACTGCCTTGGCTGATGCAGCAGGACCCTCGCATCGAAGGGCACCTGCAGACCGCTTGGGACCGGCATCTGTCGAGTAAACCGGTGCTGCTGATCCTCGTCGGCAGTGACTTGCACATGATGGAGATGTTCACCGGCTACGACAGGCCGTTCTACGGCCGCGCCGACGAACTCGTCATTCGGCCGCTCAACCCGGCTGAGACCGGAGCAATGACCGGCTTGACCGGCGCGGACGCTCTCGACGCCCACCTGGTCACCGGTGGCTTCCCCGGTCTGTGCCGCAGGTGGCCGTCTGGGGCGACCGCGCTCGAATACTTTGCGGTTCAGTGCGAAGACGCGGCGAGCCCTCTGTTCACGGCCGGCGAGTTGATGGTCAACTCCGAGTTTCCCAACCCGGACCAGACCCGGCGCGTACTCGCGGCGATCGGCCACGGTGAGCGCACCTTCGGCAACATCGCCGGAGCGGCAGGCGCGGGTCCGAACGATCCGGTGAAGTCCGGTTCGCTGGGACCGATTCTCCAGCGGCTTCAAGAGAAGCACGCCGTCGCCGTCGACGCACCGCTGTCCACCGCTCCCGGGAACGGCGGCAAGCTCTACCGGATCGAGGACACGTATCTCCGTCTGTTCCTCGCCGTACTGTCGCAGGCACATGAGGATGTCAAACGCGATCGCCCGGACCTTGCCCTTGCCAGGATCTCGCGACAATGGGACACCTGGCGGGGCCGAGCTGTCGAACCGACGATCCGGGAAGCGCTGTCGCGGGCGGCGGCGGCAGGCTCTCTGCCGTGGCCGCAGGCCGAGGCGGTGGGGGGATGGTGGCCCCGGTCGTTCAATCCCGAAATCGACCTGGTGGGCGCCGACCGTGCCCCCATCGCCAAGAAGATCTTCTACACCGGTTCCATCAAATGGCTCAACACCGTGTTCGACCGGCATGACTTCGCCGCGATGGTCCGGGCAAGTGCGCACATACCCGGTGGCGTCGACGGCGAGACGGGCCTCGTCATCGTGAGCCGTACCGGAGTCGCGCCGAGTGTGGGCGCCGATCTCGTGTGGAGCCCTGGGGACGTGTTGGCGGCCTGGGGCTGAGCGTGCGGTCAGGTTCTTTCTCGGCCGCTACGACTGTGGGCAGTGGTTGCACGCGAAGAGTCTCTTGTGGACGCTTAGGTCTTGTCGAGGAGTTTGGCGGCTGTGGCAGGGTCCGTGATGGTGGTGTGCTCTGTCCATCCAGGAGTGAGCTGCGAGCGAGGTCGGTGAGGGTCGTTTCGAGTTGTCGGACGAAACGTGCGGCCGCCTCTGCGCGGTAGCGGTCGAAGTCGTCGCCGTTGGGCCGCAGGTCGGTGGTGTGGGTGTCCGTTGGCAGTGGCGGACTGTGGGTTCGGTTGTATCGGGCAAGTCCGGATCTTCGGTGAGGCAACGCAGGGTCGGTCGGGTGCGGCGGGTCATTCTTCGGCGACCCCGCCGAGTTCGTCGAGGCGCTCGCGGGACAGTCCGGTCAGCGGGGGTGATGGCGGCTCGGGACTGAGCCCCCAGGCCATCCCCGCACTCACCAAGCCAGCCCCGCTCCCCGCTTCCCCCAGACCCTCAGCAACCGCTTCGCCGATCCGCCCACCGGGCCGACCGCCTCGTAGAGGACGTCGGCCGGCGCCGGTCGGGCCGCCCCGATCGCGGCCGCCGCGTTCCCGGCGTCGGTGATGGTGCTGGAGCAGACGCTCAGCAGGTAGCCGGGGATCTGTAGCGCCGGATCCACGCACCCCACCAGCGGCACTCCCACGGCCGCGACCAGCGGGAACACGGTGCCGGGGATGCCGATCGCGGCTTCCGCCCGCGCCGAGGCCTGCACCGACGGAACCGTGCTGATCTCGTACCGCTCCCACAGCGTCCGGTCC
>Ga0307515_10024080_pt1 | contig 10628 bp, 7 predicted proteins | sample 17_EM_MG_FD_194513 | JGI IMG/M metagenome (GOLD analysis project Ga0307515, IMG submission 194513) | Populus trichocarpa ectomycorrhiza microbial communities from riparian zone in the Pacific Northwest, United States - 17_EM | ecosystem: Host-associated > Plants > Roots > Unclassified | place...
CCGTCTTTGCAGACCTCGCCGAAAGTGGAGCGACTTTCGATGGAGGAAAAAAGCCCGCTTCAGCATAATCTTATACCCTACCACGCAGTTTCTATTTGCAATGAGACCATGAGGGGCGTTCTCTTGGCGGCAACAGGCTTGGGGGGAGCCGGCCTGTTGGAACGAAAATGGGGGAGGAGGAAATGCAGATGCCTTGGAAAAAACGAGCCGGAAAATTGGCTTTCGGCGCCATTGCAATGATCGCCTTTGCGGTTTCCGGCACGGCCGGCTTCGCCGCCAATTTTGTGCTCGAGAAACCGCTGGAAATGGTCATCGGCAACGCCCCTGGCGGCGCCATGGATCGTCTGGCGCGCCTGACGGATGCCTATCTGAAATCGGCAAAGCTCATTCCATCAGACAGCATCGTTCTGCCAAAGCCCGGCGGCGGCCATGCGGTGGCGCTGGCCTATGTGGAGAACCATGCGAAAGACCCTTCCCGGCTGATGGCAGTCAATACGCTGTTGATTTCGAACAACCTGCTCGGACGCTCTGCGCTCAAATACAGCGACTTCACGCCAATCTCGATCCTCTACGAGGAGCCGATGATGTTCGCGGTGAAGTACGACTCGCCGATCAAGGACGGCGCCGACCTTGCGACACGGCTGAAAGCCGACCCGTCTTCCGTCAGTTTCTCGGTTTCAAGCGGTCTCGGAACCGCAAATCACATGGCAGCGATCCTCCTCGCAAAGGCGGTCGGAGCCGACATCAAGGCCGTCAAGGCCGTAAGCTTCGAATCCGGAAGCGAGGGGATTACGTCCGTTCTCGGCGGGCATGTGGATGTCGTCGTGACGCCGCCGGGTTCGATGATGCAATTCATCGAAACCAGGCAGCTCCGCTTCATCGCCGTGGCCGGAGATCATCGCGCCGAAGCGCCGCTTGCGGATGTCCCGACCTGGAAGGAAATCGGATACGACGTTTCGGTATCCGCCTGGCGCGGCATCATCGGCCCTCCCGGACTGAAGCCGGAGGAAGTCGATTTCTGGCAGAAGGCATTCGAAGGCTTCATGGCGTCCGACGAATACAAGAAGAGCGCCAAGGAAGAAATCTTCGAGGCTCGTTATCTCAATGCTGCCGACAGTGCGAAATTCCTGGCAGAGATGGATACGCAGTTCCGCGACTACCTGACATTGGTTGGCGCTGGCCAGTCGAAGTAGCTTTGAATTCGCGACGCTCACGTCAACCAAACCAGAGGCTGGAGGCTCGGCAATGTTCAAGCTGGTCGATAATTCGCGCCTGTTTATCTCTGCATTCGGCTTCGTGCTGGCGGTGGTATACGGGACGGCGGCAAGCCGGCTTTCCATCCCGGCTTTCAGCGATCCGGTCGGGCCGCGCATATTCCCTTACATCGTTGCAGCCGGTCTCTGTCTTGCCTCGGTTGCCTTGATCATCGAACACGTCGCGTCGAAACGGCATATGGGCGATGCGCAGCGGGCCGCGGGAGACCGGGATGCGATTACCGGCATCGCCTTTGTGGCGCTCGGCATGCTTGCCGTCTACTACGCACTCTTTGACTACCTCGGTTTCCTGGTAGCGACCGCCTTGTTCCTGATTGCCTTCCTTACCTACAGCAATCACGGCCAGTGGAAGGTAAACGCCGTCGTCGCCCTGCTGTTTCCCCTGGCCGCATATCTCCTTCTCGACACGCTTTTCGGTGCCCGCCTGCCGAACGGCGTCCTGGATTTTGGATAGGTCGCATGGAACAGTTCTCGCACTTCATCGGCGGTTTTGCAGTTGCATTGGATCCCGTGAATCTCTGGTACGCCTTTCTCGGCTGCGTCATGGGAACGATCGTCGGCGTGCTGCCGGGGCTGGGGCCTGCTGCAGGCATGGCCCTGCTGATCCCTGCGACCTTCGGCATGGAACCGGCCTCGGCGATCATCATGCTCGCTGGCCTCTATTATGGCGCACAATACGGCGGCTCGACCACCTCGATCCTCATCAACACGCCGGGCGAAGCGTCCTCGGTGATGACCACCCTCGACGGTTTCCAGATGGCGCGATCCGGGCGGGCCGGAGCGGCGCTCGCTGTCGCCGCAATCGGCTCTTTCATTGCTGGTACGATCAGCGTCATCCTGCTCAGTGTGCTCGCCGTGCCGCTGTCGCGCCTGGCGCTGCAGATTGGCCCTGCGGAATATTTCGCGCTGCTTCTCTTCTCGATGGCTTCGGTCACCTCGCTCACCGGCTCGTCGCTGCCCAAGGCCGCCTTTGCCGTGATGATCGGCCTGATGATCGCCACAGTCGGGATCGACCTGCAAAGCGGCACCTCGCGGTTTACCGGTAGTGTCCCGGAATTGCAGGATGGGATCGGCTTCATCGTCGCTGCCGTCGGTCTGTTTGCCATCTCGGAAGTCTTCGTGACGCTCGAGCAGATGTTCAAGGGCAATACCGAGGTGATCGGCATCAAGGGGACGCTCTGGCTCAACCGCGAGGAATGGCGGCGGGCACGCATGCCGATCCTGCGCGGCAGTTTCATCGGCTTCTTCAAGGGCATCCTGCCGGGCGGTGGGGCGACCATCGCGACGATCCTGTCCTACAGCCTCGAGCGCAGCCTTTCCAAGGAGCCGGAAAAATTCGGCACCGGCATGATCGAGGGTGTCGCCGGCCCGGAATCGGCCAACAACGCCGCCGCGACGGGCGCCTTCGTGCCATTGCTGGCGCTCGGCCTGCCTGGCTCGGCCTCGACGGCCATCCTGCTCGGCGCCTTCATGATCTATGGCGTCCAGCCCGGCCCGCAGTTGCTCATCAAGGAACCGCAACTCGTCTGGGGCCTGATTGACAGCATGTATATCGGCAACGTGATCCTGTTCATCCTGAACCTGCCGCTGATCATGCTGTTCGTGCGGATCCTCTATGTTCCGGCTGGCATCATGATGCCGCTGATCCTCGTCGTGGCCAGTATCGGCGTCTACTCCATGAATGAAAGCGTCGTGGAACTGTTCCTGGCTTTGGGCTTCGGGGTCTTGGGATATCTGATGCGCAAGTTCTCCATCCCGATCCCGCCGCTCGTGCTGTCGATCGTCCTCGGCGGCCTGCTCGAGAAATCCTTCCGGCAGTCACTGACCATTTCAGGCGGCGATCTCGGCATCCTGGTCGGCAGCCCGATCGCAATCACCCTGTTGCTGGCCAGCGTCATCGTCTTCTGCATTCCCTTCCTTCCGAAGCGAAAGCAGAACAAAGTGGAAAGTATCGCGAAATGAACTCCGTCTCTGCCATCAATTCCAACCCGGTCGCTTACCGTGGGCTCGCCGCCGCATTCAAGGCGGAAGAAACCGAAGTTCTGTTCGCGCTGCTCGGCGACGGAAACATGCATTGGGCAGCCAGCCTCACAGACCTCGGCGTGCGCGGCATCTATGCGCGGCACGAGCACGCGGCCTGCGCCATGGCGACCATGTATGCCCGCGCCACCGGCAAGGTCGGCGTTGCCTCGGTGACATGCGGTCCCGGATTGACCCAGATCATGACGGCGCTGACGACGGCCGCCCAGGCGCGCATCCCCCTCGTCGTTTTCGCCGGCGAAAGCCCTTTGCATGCCGGCTTCTACAATCAGCATGTGGATCAGCGGCCGCTCGTCGTCGGCACTGGCGCGCACTACATCATGGCGCACAGCCTGCAGCGCATGACGGATTATGTACAGGAAGCCTTCTTCGTGGCGCGAACCGAACGCCGGCCCGTCGTGCTCGGCGTGCCGCTCGACGCCCAGAAGCAGATGCTTCCGAAATCCTATAGCTACCAGCCTTCATCGTCGGTTATTCCGCGTACGGGCCGGATGGTCGCAAACACCGCTGACGTCGATCAAGTGGTCGACGTGATCGGAAAATCACAAAGGGTCGTCGTTGTCGCCGGGCTGGGCGCCCTCCATTCCGGAGCGCAGGCGGATTGCGAGGCGCTGGCGGATGCCTGCGGCGGCATGCTGGCCACCACCTTGCCGACGCGCGGCATGTTCGACCACCATCCCTTCGGCATCGGGATTTCGGGCGGCTATGCTCGCGAGACGGGTCGCCGGTTGATGCAGGAAGCCGATCTTCTCATCGCGGTGGGTGCCAGCCTTGCCCATTTCACCACCGATGGCGGCAAGCTCTATCGCGAGGCCCGGAAGGTACAGATCGACACGCAGCCGGTCGGCCTCAAGCATGGCCGCCAGGCAGCCGATATCTATCTGCGGGCGGATGCGCGGGAGGGTGTCAGGGCGATCATCGAGCGGCTGGCGAAAAGCCGATCGCAGCAAAGCTGGCGCAGCGACGCGCTGGCGAGGGAGATCGCCGAGGGTCCCGCCGATGGCACCGCCTTTCCGCCGCAGCCTGATGTCATCGATCCGCGCGACGCCGTCGCGGCGATCGACCGGGTCGTGCCGAAGGATTGGGAAATCATCAACAGTTCGGGGCACTGCGCCTATTTCACCGCCCAGCTTCGCGGCCGCAAGCCGGAGAATTTCAATGTCATTCGCGAGTTCGGGGCGATCGGCAACGGGCTGTCCTATGCGATCGGTGCCGCCGCCGGCAAACCGGACCGGACCATCGTGCTGCTCGACGGCGACGGCAGCCTGCTGATGCATGTCCAGGAACTCGAAACCGTTCGCCGGCACGGCCTGAAGCTGTTGATCTGCGTGCTCAACGACGGAGCCTATGGTTCCGAAATCCACAAGATGCACTCGGACGGCATCAGCGCCGAAGGCGCGACTTTCGGACGTGGCGACCTGGCTGCCGTCGCGCGGGGCTTCGGCCTGCGCGGACGGACGATCAACAGCGGCGACCAGTTCGCCGCCGCATTCGAGGAATTCCTGAAGGCAGGGCCTGGTGGCGAGTTGTGGGACATCCATATCGCCGACAATGTCACGACGCCTGTCATGCGTGCACACATGAGCCACTGATCGGCCTCAGGCGCAGGATCGATTGCAATGAAAGGCGCAGGGCGCCGGAAGGAGGATCAGATTTCAATGAACGAACATGTAACCCCACCGAACGGCTCGTCGATCGCATCGCTTGCGGCATGGACCCTGCACACCGATGCGGCCTACACCACCGATCTCGCACTCCGGCAGGCCGAGTTGTTGACGCTCGATTCCATCGGCTGCGCCTTTGCAAGCCATGATGCCGGCTCACCGCGCCGCGTCGCCGCGCTGGTGCAGGAACTGGGTGGCAATCCGCAATGCGCCGCGATCGGCCAGGGTTTCCGCACCTCCGTGCTGAACGCGACGCTGCTGAACTGCGCCCTCGTGCGTTCGCTCGATTTCAACGACGTGCAGTTCATCATGAAGGAAGGCAAGCTGCATGTCGGCGGCCACTGCAGCGACACGCTGGCATCGGCGCTCGCTGTCGGCGAAATGATCGGCGCTCAGGGACGGGACGTTCTGACCGCCATTATCGTCGGCTACGAACTCTTCCGCCGCATGCGCAATCTTATGCCTTACTCCTCCATCTGGGACGGCACGAGCGCGCTCGGCATCGTTGCCGCGGCGATGGCCGGCCGGCTTCTGAAGCTGGATGTCGAGAAGCAGACGAATGCGCTGGCGCTGGCCGCGGCACGCTGCGCCACGCCTTCGATCGTCCGCTACGGAGAGTTGTCCGGCGCCAAGAACATGGTGAGCGCCTTTACCGCCCAGCAAGGCGTTCAGGCCGCGCTGCTGGCGTCGAAGGGCATGACCGGGCCGAAACAGATCCTCGACCATAAATGGGGCTTGACGACAGTCTTCGATCCGGCGCTCGGCATCCAGGACCTCTGGGCTCCGATCACCGACACGCTCTACATCATGGATTCCCATGTGAAGACCTATGCCTGCATCGGCACGGCGCAATCCGAAATCGTCGCCGCGCTGCAGGCCCGCGACATGGTCAGAGGCCGCATCGACCAGATCGAGGCGATCGACGTGACGATGGCCGATCTGCCGATCATCCGCAAGCAGCAGGCGGAAGTGCACCGCCTGACGCCTTCGACGCGCGAGACGGCAGACCATAGCTTCACGTTCCTGCCGGCCGTCGTACTGATTGACGGCACGCTGACGAAGAAGCAGTTCGAGAACCAGCGCTGGGACGAGCCGGTGACCAAGGCGCTGACCGCCAAGGTGAGATTGTCGGTTTCGTCCGAACTCGCCGCAAGCGCGCCGACGGCAATGCCCTGCAATCTGAAGATCCATCTGGCCGGCGGTGAGATCATCGAAACGGAATGCCTCTATCCGCCGGGGCATTCCTTCCCCGACCGTGGCCTCAACCGGGCGCCGGTCGTCGAAAAATTCACCGATATCACCGGCGGCTTCATGGATCGCGATGCGCAGCAAAAGCTCATCGACGGTCTGCTCGACCTGCGAAACGCGGCATCCATCACCCCGATCATGGGCATGCTGTCCGCCGCGTCAAAACATTAGGCGGCCAGCGGCCGTCTCATCAGTCGTTACAAAAATGGGAGGTAACAATGACGACTCGACGTAACGTGACCAAGGCCGCGATGGCACTGGTCCTGACAATGATGACTGCACAGATGACCTATGCGCAGACGCCCGAGGAATTCTACAAGGGCAAGACGGTCACGCTCATCGTCAGCGCCGCCCCGGGCGGCGGCGCTGACCTCTACGCACGCGCCTTCATCAAATATTTCTCGAAATATCTTCCCGGCAACCCGAACGTGGTGATCAACAATCTGCCGGGCGCCGGCGGCCTGACCGCAGCCGGCCAGCTCCAGAACTCCGAGGTCCGCGACGGCACCGTCATCGCCATGCTTCAACGCAACAACCTCTACCTGCCGCTCGTCTCAGAGGAGAAAATCGCCTTCGATCCGCGCCAGGTAGGCTGGCTCGGCAGCCTCAACAAGGAAACCTACGCGCTGGCGACCTGGCAGGACTCGCCGGTGAAGAAGATCGATGATCTCTTCGCGCAGCCGCTGACAATCGGTTCAACCTCGTTCAACAACGAGAACCGGACCTTTCCGGCAATCATCAACCAGTATCTCGGCAGCAAGATGGATATCGTCGCCGGTTACAAGGGCAATGATGAAATCGCCCTCGCCATGGAGCGCGGCGAAGTCCAGGGCCGGTTCCTCACCGTCACCAGCCTGATGAGCGGCAATGATGCGAGTTGGCTGAAGGACGGCAAGATCAACGTGATCGCGCAGATGGGTGTAGAGGCCAATCCGGCGATCCCGAATGTGCCGCTGATCCTGGAATACGTGAAGGATCCGCAAGCCAAGGCACTGTTTGATTTCATGTTCCTGCCGCTCCAGACCGGCCGTCCGTTTGCCGCTCCGCCGGAAGTCCCGGCCGATCGGCTGGCCGCGCTGCGCAAGGCTTTTGAAGACGCCGCCAACGATGCAGACTTCAAGAGCGACCTCCGCAAGCAGAACGCCACCGTTGAACTGCTGGACGGCAAGCAGACCGAGGAGATCGTCAAGACGCTCTATGCGACGTCGGACGAGACCATCAAGGCGGTCAAAACTCTCCTCAAACCAGAATGACCCAAACAGGGCGCGGTAATCGCCGCGCCCTGTTTCCACGCTGCCGACACCTTTCTCATGCGAAGGACGCCCTATGGACGCCTCAACAGCCATGGGTATGCTCAACGCCGCCGGCGATGCGCTGCTCATCATCCTCGACCCGATGCGATTGGCCATCCTGTGCTTTGCCGCGCTGCTGGGCGTGATCCTCGGCATCGTTCCCGGCATCGGCGGGCTCGCCGGCACGGCTCTGCTTCTGCCCTTCACCTTCTCGATGGACCCGTACACCGCTTTTGCTTTTCTTCTGGGCCTCAGCGCAACGACGTCGACGGGTGATCCCATTCCCGCGATCCTCTTTGGCGTTCCTGGTGGCGCAAGCTCCGCAGCGACCGTCCTTGACGGCCTGCCGATGGCGCGACGCGGCGAAGCCGGCCGCGCGCTCAGCGCCGCTTACATGTCCTCGCTGATGGGCGGCCTTTTCGGCGCCGCATTGCTCGGCCTTGCCGTGCCGATCCTGAGGCCGGTGATGCTTTTCATCGGCACGCCGGAGATGCTGGCCATCTCCATTCTTGGTCTTTCCATGGTTGCAGCGCTTTCGAGCAGCGCGCCGCTGCGTGGCCTGGCGGCCGCCTCCATCGGTATCATGATCTCGATGATCGGCTCCGAGCCACGCACCGGCACTTATCGCTGGACCTTCGAGAATCTCTATTTGTGGGAAGGTATCCCGCTCGTTCCGATCACGCTCGGCCTCTTCGCCCTGCCGGAACTTTGCGACATGGCGATTGCCCGGCAGAAATTGAGCTCGGACCAGAAATTCGATGTCAACAAAGGCATCTGGCAGGGCGCCAAGGATTGCTTCCAGCACTGGTGGCTGATCATGCGCTGCAGCTGGATCGGCACAGCGCTCGGAGCCATCCCCGGCATCGGCGGATCGGTGGTCGACTGGGTCGCCTATGCGCATGCCGCCCGCAGTGTCAAAGGCGGACAGAAGACCTTCGGCACCGGCGACGTCAGGGGCGTCATCGCTTCCGAAAGCGCCAACAATGCCAAGGAGGGCGGCTCGCTCATCACCACCGTCGCGTTCGGCATTCCCGGCACGGCAGGCATGGCGATCATCCTCGGCGCCTTCCTGTCGCAGGGCCTGGTTCCCGGCCCGGACATGCTGACCAAGAATCTCAGCATCACCTATTCGATGGTCTGGAGCATCGCGCTCGCCAACATCGTCGGCGCCGGCCTGTGTTACGCCTTCAGCGGTCAGTTCGCCAAGATCGCGACGCTGCGTTATACGCTCGTGCTGCCGATGGTGGCGTCCATAATTTTCATCGGCGCCTTTGAAGGATCGCGCCAATGGGGTGACCTGATCGCGCTGCTCTGCTTCGGCACGGTCGGCTGGACGATGAAGCGTCTGCGCTGGCCGCGCGCGCCGCTCATTCTCGGCGTGGTGCTCGGCGACACGATCGAGCGCCAGCTGTTCATATCGATCCGGCTCTACGGCGCCGACTGGCTGCTGCATCCGATCGTGCTGGTCATCCTCTGCGTCGCGCTCTACGGCATCCTTCGACCGATGATCCAGAGCATGCTGAGGAATCGTCGGCGAGGTGCAAACGGCCTGCGATTTGCCCGGCCGCAATTCGCCTCCACCGACCTCTTCGGCGTGGCCCTTCTTCTGGTGCTCGGTTATCTGCTGCTGCGGACCGTCGGCTGGCCTTACACCACCTTGCTGGTGCCGCGGATCGTCACCCTTACTGCCATGACGGCGATTGCCCTGTCGCTCTTCAACTCGATCTTCACCCGCGGATTGGTGGCGGTATGTCCTGACGCCGACGCGGAGGAAGAAGGGCAGCCGCTTTACATGGACACTGTCGGGGAAACCGGCCACCTGACGAACGGGCAGGTCGGGCTTCGCGCGGCCACCTTCCTCGGCTGGATGCTGGCCTTCCTCCTGTCCATGGCGACGATCGGCATCGTGCCCACGATCCTCTGGTTCGTGATCGCCTACATGCGCTTCGAAGGACGCGAGCGCTGGACGCTTGTCCTGCCTATGGCCATCGGTCTTGCCGCATTCGTCTACCTCGTCTTCGACCAGTTGCTGATGATCGCATGGCCGCGGACACTCGTCGGCGCCCTGCTCCCCGGCCTGCAGCCGTTTGTCCCGACGCTGCGATGAGAGGATCGCAGTATACGCCGGTAGCGGACGACGGAAAGGACCGATTGGCATGAGTTCAGCAACAAAGGATGTTGCGGCAAACGGCGAAAACCGCTTGTCCGCTGTCTTGCAACGCGACGTGCTGTTTTATCTCGTCGGCCGTTTCCTCTGGGTCTGCGCAAGCCAAATCCTCAACGTCGCTGTCGGCTGGCTGATCTATGACGTCACCCGCAGCGCGCTCGCGCTCGGCATGGTGGGGCTTGCGGCTTTTGCGCCGAAATTGGTCCTGTCGCTGGTCTCCGGCATCGTCGCCGACAGGTTCGAGCGGCGCCTCGTATGCGGTATTTCCTTTCTCGTCATGGGCCTGGTGACCCTGGGATTGCTTGTGGTCGCTTCGAGCAGCCCGGTCGTGCCAAGCACCATCTATGCGCTGTTCATCGTCTTCGGGACCGCGCGGGGCTTTGCCACTCCGGCCTCGCAGGCCATGGTTGCCAATCTCATCCCGCGAGAGGTTTTCAGCAGGGTCATCGGCATCTCCTCCTCGACCAGCCAGATGGCGACGATCATCGGCCCGGCGCTCGGCGGACTGCTCTACGTCATCGGCGTCTGGGCACCGTTTGCCGTGTCGGCGGGGGCATTTTTCCTGGCATCGATCCTGAATTTCCTGATTTCGAAAAAGCCCCGCGGCAATGCCAGGGCTCCGGTCAAGCTCAGCGATGCCTTTGCCGGGCTTCATTTCATCCGCGAAAAGCCGGTCATCCTCGGCGCCATCTCACTCGACCTCTTCACCGTCCTGCTCGGCGGCGCCACCGCATTGCTGCCGATGATCGCCAGCGAGATCCTGCATCTCGGCCCGTTCGGGCTCGGCATCCTGCGATCCATGCCGGCGGTCGGGGCCATGACACTCGGCCTGACGCTTGCCTATCGTCCGATCGAACGGCATGCGGGCTTCAAGCTCTTCGTCGCCACCACCACCTTCGGACTGGCGACGATCGCCCTCGGGCTCTCCGGCAATCTCTATCTG
>Ga0307515_10024082_pt1 | contig 10627 bp, 3 predicted proteins | sample 17_EM_MG_FD_194513 | JGI IMG/M metagenome (GOLD analysis project Ga0307515, IMG submission 194513) | Populus trichocarpa ectomycorrhiza microbial communities from riparian zone in the Pacific Northwest, United States - 17_EM | ecosystem: Host-associated > Plants > Roots > Unclassified | place...
GAAGGGAGGAGGTTTAACAAATCAAACAAACTACGAAGTATTATTTTAAAATTAAATCAAAATAAAACAATAGGAGGAGGTCAAACACATGGTGACACTGGTTCTCTTTTCGTTTTTTTTTTTTTTAATCAGTCCTCGAGCATTAAAGTAAGCCTTGTTCGATTGGATACTGAGGATGCCACGTATGATATTCAAACTGATATATTTATAAAAAATATTTATTTGACATGGCATGAAAAATACAGCCCGGGTTCTTGAGTTGTGACCTGCCAAACCAATGCAATCAGTTTAGAAACTGAGAGTAAAAATAAGATAGAAACAAATTTTTTTCTTGTTACGACTGCGATCACAAAGTTGCCTCGTCGTCGCCGGCTGATGACCATATGGAGCGGCCCCACAAAAACCGCATTCAACGGAGAAACTGGGTGTTCGTGTTGCACTGACGAAGATACCCTTCCATGCTATGTTTTTGATGGGGATGGGATCTGTCTACTTGAACTATTATAAAAGAAAGCTGTGGATTATAATTTAGTCCCTTTAGTCTCATCAGATAAATCGATTAGTCCCTTTTAGTTTTGAGAATAATTAATTAATATATCGACCACCTTTGACCGTTAGATTATTAACAATCTATCAACTCTTACTCTTTGAACGTCTTTGAAACTGTTTTTTGTTTAATTGATTTATTTTGTTTAAAATTAATTTTTATATATATTTTTAAATTTTTTTTGACGTATTATTATTTTTTATTATTATTTTAATATATTTTTAAATAAAAATTACTTTAAAAAATTATTATTATCAAACTCTCAAACAGCTCTACCGCCTTAACCCTTCTCCTACTCGTCTTCTCCGTGACTTTTTATCGTTGTTTTCAATTTTTTTCTCGAAAGCCAGAAAAGCCCTCAATTTCTCTCCCTGACCCTATGTAGCTGTCTTCCACGTGAAGAACAGTTCCCTTCCTGTAATTACATTTACATGTTAGAACTCAAAATCCCATTCTCGTTCCCATTAAACCTAGATGTGAGAGCTTAATGAGCTCGTCGATGATCGTGTTCCAGAAAAAATCCAAATAAACTCCTGTAGACCTAAGCATTGTTAGCAAGATAAAAGGGAAAAGCATAAAGGACCATTCGATGTCAATATGAAGCTTTAATTTGGTTCTCAGGAATACACAGAAACATCGATAAATTAAAGTTCCGGTGTCAAATTTGAGATCTCGTATTATGCCCAAAAGTACATGATATACAGAGACAAATCCTGTGTGGTCACGGATTTTGTGGTTATAATTTTATGCGACACCGAACAACTTATGGATTAAGGATGTTTTTCTACTTGTCTGGGTGGACTTTGACAGAAAGTGATATGGAGGATTCTAGACCAAGTGGCGTTTGACACAGAATTCACTCCTGAATTTCCTTTTACAATCCGAGCCTTTTGTTTTGAAGTTCGTGCCCCACAGATTCCATTAAGCTGATCTTTAAGCAGAAGGTTTTATTTGGCAACGAGGAGAGAGGGAAAGCACAAGCTACTTTCCATACGGGCGAGAGTACGAAAAAATGAGCTATTTTTCAATAAAAACATTAGAGTGTGCAGGTATAGAATGGTAGTTTTATGGCTTCGAGTCCTGTTGATATTAGATATTGCCTGTTTGATTGGATTTCGGTGGATTTTTTTGTCATTCATGTTTAGAGCCGGTTTGTTTTGTGAGAAAATATTTTCCTTCGTTTTCTAACATGAAGGATATATTGAAAATTAAATCTATATAACATATTTTTCAATCAATCCTTTATAGCTTTAATTTAAAGAAAAATATTTTAACTCAGTTAAAGATAATGAATATTCTCCGCTCATTCCAATGTCACATATTACAGGCTTATATTACCTAATATTACCTAGTCAACTTATTTTTTAAAATGAAATATAAAATAATATTATTTTAAATGTTTTTTTTTTATAAACAAAAATTAATTCAATTAAATTTAAATTGAACCAGGTCATGTGGATTGATTTGACCAAGCTGGTAGGATCAACTTCTTTGATTTAGTTGCAAACCCGATCTATATTAGATCTTGAGTCACTGAGTTTTCAGGTCAATATAATATCATTAATTTATAATTTTTAACAACACCACCAACCACAATTACAAGTTAACAATCCATCATCATGTCACTAATATAATTGTTATTTTACCATCATCTTATAGTAATTTATTGCCACCAACATCACACCCCATGGAAGCCCCCATCATCACAACTATTGTTTTATTATCACTACAACAATCAATTTATCTCTATTAGATCATCTGACACCTTCAACACAACAATAACAACCATCACTATCCCATAACTATCATTTTAATATTTAATCATCATTTCATCATTATTATTATCATCGTTGCTAACACAATAACCATTATCATGCAGACATCATTAATATTATTGTTATTGTTGAAGTTGTTGTCACAACACCATCATCACAAATATTATCAATTTCATTACCATCACCATCACTATATTTATAGTTCTTTTCCCGTCACCATTTATGATAAAAAAAAATATTTTATTTTATGGAGAAATATTTTTCTTGATTAACCCAAACAAATGAAAATAACTTGCTTCACAGGAGAACATGTTTTTAGCAAGGCAAGCGTGCCCTTGATTTGTTAGTATTTGATATTTTATCTTACAAGATGGAAAATCTGATTAGTGAACGAGGGCATTTTGGAAACAAAAACATAACAGAAAAACTCGCACGGTGATTAAGTTGTACAAAATTTCAGAAACAGGTGGACTAAATAAATAGTTTTGAAACTAAAGGGAGTGATTGATTTGATTTGTGAAATTACAAGGACTGAGCTATAACCAACTGAAAGGAAAGGGCTTCCATGTAATTTGGCTTTATCGCCCGCGATCGCCGTTGAATTAATCAACGTCCAAGGTTTCGTTGACAATGATCCGGTCCACGCCGAGATGCAAACGGTTTTGGAAGGCTGTGACGTGGTAAATCACTAAATTGTTAATGGTATGGTAATGGTATCCACTATCCACTTGTGATTTGGGATCCAAATGACTCCATCAAAGGTGGATTGTTTGATTTTTTTCACAGGAATATCACCTACCCAGTTTGATTATAATGATTTTATGCAAGAGGGTTTTTGTCCTCGAGTTTTTTAAGTTATTTTTTTAATATTTTTTGATATATTAATATTAAAAATAAATCTTAAAAAATAAAAAAATATCTTAATATATTTTTAAATTGATAATATTTTAAAAAATAAAATCTATCATTATCCCAAAAATCACTAAATCTCCTTGTCTACCAAAGGTTTGACGCAGTCCGGAGTGCATCCAGACTCGAGACTGGTTCTTGATGGAAAAACTAGAGGGAGGACTGACCGACTTGCACGACCACTTGCTAACAAAGAAAAACTACCATTTCTTTTTTTATTTTCTTGGAAAATCAGGCTTCTTTTTTTCAAGTTACAACTCACTCGGATTACTAATCCCAGGAAATCATGATATTTTTGGGATACGTTTTGAGTCTGGAAAACCTTCTATTTACGTCAGTGACTTGATTTTTTTAAAATTAAATAGTTTTTCTAATAATAAATATGTAAATATACACATATATAATATATAAGATTATAAATATAAATCAGTTTATATGAATAAATTGTAGCTATTAACAAGAGCGGAATTAGGGGGGCTGGCAGGACAGGCCCTGCAATGAAATTTTTTTTTCCCGCACCCTTCCTCAATAAATTAGGTTTTTAGCCGTAAAAATAGAAAATTTTAGATTTTGACATCTCTAAAAAATTTTCTCTAATTTGGCTATTAAATTTTTAGAATAAAAAAACATGTAAATATGCACACACATATAGCATATAAGGTTATAAGTTATATATCATTTGATATAAATGAAATGCAGCTGTTAGAATATTTTGAATGTATTACGGTCCTTAATAATAATCCAATGTGTTAAAAATACATCTAATAACCAAACATTTTTACTTATTTTATAAATATGATAAAAGGTTATTAAACACTGCTTTTATTTTATAATAAAATATTAAACATTAAAATACAACACACAACAACCACGATACGTCCACAACTCAATAAATTATAACAAAAGCTAGATAGTATGGTAAAATTATTGTAGATTAAGATAGCTTTTACTGTAGATTGTAATAGTATATCACTTTCAATTTCTCATTTTTTCGCTAGAGGATAAATTTTTCTTTGGCTTTTTTTTATAAGGGTATTTAGGTTTTTTTTTTAATTTTCAAGTACAGTCAAATAATGTTTTTAACCTCGGAAAAGACAAAAAAAAACTTTGCCTTTAGGGGTATTTTTGTACTTTTGAATGAGTATTTGTGTAATTAAGAGGACCATGAGGGCGTTTTAGTATTTTCATGATGTATTTATTATTTTTAAATCAAAAAGTTGTGGACTCATGTTTCTCATGCCCCAACGAGTGGGTGGCGCCCTCGCTATTAAGAAGGTGTGTATGACGCTTCTCGGTGGCCAAATATGGTCATCCGCCGTCTAACTGGAAACCCATATATGTCCTCTTTCACATGGTGTGATGCGTGTAAACAGATAATGGTTGGATTATCGTTGGTGATCAATTGTTTGTGTTTTTTCCTTCTTCTCTCTTCTAACAGCTAAAGTGCACAATTGTTCTCTTTATTTGTTATTTGTCAAATCAAGCATGCTTGCCTTTCCTATGTATCTTAGGTTTGGCATGACTGTCAAGCTCACGTTGCCCCTTGGGTCCGACATAGTTTGCTATATCCATACACATGGGCCTAATACCATGTCAAACCTGCGTATCTAGGTCAAAAAATTTAAAAATTTTCAAATGTATGCTTGGACTGCAAAAACAAATACTGCCTCATTCAAGCAAGATTTTTCATTCATATACAGTAGAAATTAATTGCAAACTTTTTTTTTATTTGTGCAGTATAAATTTGTTATATTCAAGAGGAAATAATAGAAAAAAAATATTGAATTCTAAGTGATTTATCTCAAACCTTTGAAAATAAATTTTTATTTTTTGTATGCATTATAGAGGAAAATATGAATTTTATGTTTTCATCAAAGTGTTATACAGTTTTTAAAATGGTTCATTTTTTTAAAATTTGAGATATTGTTTCATGACCTAATTGTCAAAGTTTGTTACAATAAGAGTTTGTTTTACATTATAACTATTAATATATATGAAAATTTGAAATATATGATCATAAGAGAAAACTTTTGAACTTTTAAATTGATACATTATATTGTAGGAAAATAAAATATTATATATGTAAAAGACTTATTGTTCTTTTGACTATCTTAATCTGTGCAATTTTATAGATGATTTATTAACTAAAATTATAGATTAATAAAAAAAATTAAGTGAATTTTAAGCACGCGTGTGGTTAATGTCCCAAAATAGAAGAAAGAAATATAGAAAAAATAAAAATATATTTGATTAAAAAGACAAGGATGAAAATACAAAATAAATATATTTTCATAACAATTATAAGTGTATTTCTATATTTTCAAATAAAAGAAGGGTAGATCTGACATAATTGTCAGACCTCTGACTCCTAGATCGGGTATGGCTAGCAGACTCACGTTCCTCGGATCTAAAAAAGAATTAAGTGGAGATTTAAAAATTAATTTATGTGATTAGATTTAATAATATTATTAAAATATTTTTTATATTCTTAATATTTTTTTTATATTTTTTTAAAAATTAATACTAACCTGCTGTGAATCACTAACTAATATGCTAGTGTAATTGTATGTCTGGACACGGAAGGTTGGTGCCGAAAATGGAGGAAATCGAGCAAACTTCGAATTTAGAACCAGATGGACGACGTGTCATTTAAATTCTATGGCTTATGAAGACTGGGCTTTTAATCAGAGGACTGGGCTTTTTCTTTGGGCTCTATGATTTATTTTTAGGTTACTTTTTAGGACCCAGATATCGGCATCAAGGGCATTGGTTTTGGACTTGTACTTGGACTTGGGTTTTTTACAAAGAGAATGTGATAATTTTAATTTTAACGCCATCTATTCCATGTTCGAACAAATTTCCAATATATTTTTAATCACTTCTACCATGTTCTTATAAAGTACTATCAAGTTATTTGATACATTTTTCTGTAATTTTTTTAATCTAGATTGATATAATTATATCTTATATTTAAGAAATTTTCTTGGGTTATATTTATATTTAAAAATATTTTTATATTTTTAATCACATTTGGCATGTTCTTATAAAATATTATCAGATTCTTTAATGTATTATTTTATTAATTTTTTTCATCCAAGTAAGTTAAATTATATTTTACATCTCAGAAATTTCTTCGAGTTATGTAAAAATGTAATAGAAACTGTAAAATAAAAATAAACAAAGAAAATAAAAAAGACCGAGGGAATTTGAACTTGTTGGCTTACTTACCATTTACTTTTTATTCAACGTATTTATAGAGTATTACATGTAACCAATTATAGAAAATCAAGGAGTACAAATAAATGATTTACAGCTAACATTAGTCTGTTGTTTTAATCACAACAGAGTGAGAAAAATCTGGAGGTAATTTGTTTGCTGTACAGTTGGCATCCTGATCTGATTTCTTCAACTTCTCCCTTGATTCTCTTAACAGATATTTGACTGGGTCATTGCATACTCTTAACACCCTCCTGCAAACTGATGGGAAGTTGACGAACTATGAGTTTGGACCTCAAAAATTAAAATCGAGTTGCTGTTAGTCCCTTGGTAAATATGTCAGCTAACTGGTCTTTCGTGGAGAAATGCTTAACTAAAATATCTTTATTAACTATCTTTTCTCACATGAAATGATAATCAATTTTCACGTGTTTGGTTCTAGTATGAAAAACAGGATTTGAGGCTAATGCCAGTGCTCCGATGTTGTCACGCCAAATAATTGGAGGTGAGTAAAGATATAGTTGGAAGTCCTTTATTAGCATTCTTATCCAGTAAGCTTCGGCAATGGCTAAAGCATTGCTTCGATATTCTGCTTCTGTGCTTGAACATGAAACAACTCCTTGTTTCTTGGCACACCATGATATTAAATTTTTCTCGAGAAAAATACTGAATCCACTTGTGCTTCTTCTATCATCCGGGTTACCAGCCCAATCCGAGTCATAAAAAACATGAATGTCAAGTGTAGAGGGGGCATAATAAAGTCCATAATCCACCGTACCTTTTAAATATCGAAGAACCCTTTTGACTGCCATCCAATTTATATCTTCTAGATTATGCATGAATTGACATAACTGATTTATTGCATGGGAAATATCAGGACGTGAAATGGTGCAATATTGCAATGCATCCATCACACGCCTGTATTCAGTGGGGTCTGGTAAAAGTGTGCCATCATACAAAGATAACTTCATTCCTGAAGTCGTTGGACATGTGAGTGGCTTTGCTCTTTGCATTTTGGTGCTGTCAAGAAGATCTGAGATGTATTTTGCTTGCCTAAGATGAAGGCCTTCATTGTTACGCTGGGCTTTAACTCCAAGAAAATAACTTAACTGTCCAAGATCTTGAATATGGAATTGGTCTTTCAAGTTGTCAATAAAAGATATGATGGCAGAATGGATTGATCCAGTGACGATGATGTCATCTACATATACTAACATGAAAATTTTCAATATGTTAATACAAAGCGAAAATAATGAATAATTAACCTTGGATTCCTCAGAGCTTCTCTTAAAAGATATTTGACTAAGTCATTGCATATTTCAAGAGAAACAGTACTCAAGATTGCTCAAATTATCTTAAAAATATATAGAAAGTTTCGAAATTATTCAACTATTAAAATTTTAATAAATAAAGAACTTATTTAAAAATAAAATAAAATTATATTTCTATATAGCTCAAGAAAATTCTCATAATGAAATATATAATTATATCAACTTGTATAAAAAAAAATAGAACGGCATGTTAAATAATTGAATATTATACAAAAACATAAATACATAAAATATATGTCAATCCGTAAAATTAACGGCCACTTGGAGTTCTTCTCCGTGCATTTACAAAAGACACGGGTTTTTTTTTTTTTACTTAGAATGGCTACAGTTAAAAATTGTAGCATAGACCTAAAATCATGATTCGACTAAACATAAATTTGATAGGTTTATGCTACGTTACATGCCCGGATTTTAATATTTAATTTTATTCAAATAAGTTTCTTAACTTTATAAATGTGTTGAATTAAGAATTTGAATGCGAGTGTGGGAAAAATTATATTTTTAAATTTTTTTATTTGAATTTTTATTTATATTTATTTATAATTTATTTTTAATATTAACATATCAAAATAATTTAAAATTATAAAAAAATAATTTAAAATAAAAAAAATCAAAATTAAAACACCAAAGTTTAATCATTCATGTTTGTTATGCGACAACATAAAATTAAATTTTGCTCTGACAAACAAAACTGAAAGGAAGGAAAACGAAAAAACTGGAAACCGAAACTTTGAATCTTATCCAAGTCAACCATGAACCCGCCCAAAAAACACAACTTCTTTCCAATTTCACAAATCCTTACATCACCAAATTGATTCTTCAATGTCTTTTGCATCACACCATCTTCTTGTTGCAGCTGACGCCACCATCTTTCAAACACCAATTTCTACCACACCCACACATGGAACCTCACCAACCAACCTTTCCTAATCCCAGATAACAAGGCAAAAACAGATTTCACAATCGTGAAGTGAAAACAAATTTCAAAAGAGAAATCAATTTCTGGATCCCACGACACAAACCTTCTTTCTTGTCTTGAAAGTATTCCTGGTAGTGATGATGGATCTTGGGGTGGGATGTCAGTTGGAAATTTTTCCTTGATTTGGTTTGACCAAGAGTCTTTTGTGTTTGTGCACTTGATTTTGCCTGGAGAACTCATAAAGGAGCCAATGCCATGATTTTCAACGCTACTGGTTCACGTCAAAGATTTTTGTTGATGTGGCTTGAGAGAGGCAACAACTGCTATTCTTGGTGTTTGTTTCCTTTGTCACTCTTTGTTTTCTAGGTTTTCGAATAGCTAATAGTTTGATTGGAACAGTTGTTAGTTAGTTTGCAGGTGGTGATGGCGAGGAGGAGAGGAGAGGAGGAAGAAGATGCTATGCTTTGGTGATTTTATTTTTCCTTGTTTTTGTACTTATTTTTAGTTTTTTTTTTTAATTTTACGTTATCCATCAATCAAATCAGACATGATTTCTTTTACATGGATCATGATATATCACGACAGGTTACGAGACAACGGACATCTAAAGATTTTGAAGAAGCGGTTGAAAGCACCTGACGTTGACGGTCTTGGATAGAACTAATCACATGGATCCAGAGACAGTGTCGAAACTCAAACATGAAATCTTCATGAGTTTTTATCCGTTGATTGAACACGGGCTCCACACGTCATCCATCACAATCATATTCCTTCTACCATCTCCTCAGCATTACTTATCGTAGTCTATTCTTGAGTATTATTTGTTATATTTTTTTAAAGTGTTTCTCCGGAGGAAGCAACCTAAGTCTGGGCGGATGATATCAAAATTATATATTTTTTTATTAATTTTTAAAAAAAGATTTAAAGCAAAAACAATTATTATTTTTTAAATAACGAGATGACACCGCAAAATAAACACTACCTTCATCAAATGTTTGAGCACGCAAATCCAGCTCCAAATTTATTTTTATTTTTATTTTTATTTTTGAAGACCGTTTGAACAGCTGTGGTCTTACCCAATCCAACTCCAACTATATTAAAGTTATGTTTGTTTCTCGAAATTCATTTTTTATGAAATCATTTTCCAAACTTTCCTGTATTTGTTTGCCATTAGAAAAGTTGGTCAACGGAAAACACTTTCCAGTCAAAGAAAAATTTGGTTTGGTTTCCAGGAAAATATTTTTCCTTTTGGCCGTGTTTGTTTTCCGGAAAGTGGTTTCCGGGAAACCACTTTCCAAACTTTTCTGTGTTTGTTTGCCATTAGAAAAGTTGGTTAACGGAAAACACTTTTCAGTCAAAGGAAAATTTGGCTTGGTTTTCAGGAAAGTGTTTTCCTGAAAAATTTGGACGGAAAACACTTTCCGGAAGTTATGAAAAATTTAAAAATGTCATTATTTGCTGATTATATCAAATTTGATCCTCAACCTTTTGATTGCTATATATAATTTGTTTTGAATATTTATTTTTCAATTTCATCTCTTAAAAATTAACTTTTATATTAATTTTGGTCCTTATTTTTATAATTGTTATTTGTTTTTTTCTTATCATTTTTTTATTGAAATTTTTTATCTATCAAATTTGGTCCTCATTTTTTTTATTGTTACTTATTTTATTTGAAATAATTTATGAAATGTTAATTATTATTATTTTAATTTATTCACCTTTTATTTTTTTTAATTTTTTTAGATTTGATCTCTATTATTTTGATTATTATTTATTTTATTTGAGATAATTTATGAAATTATATTTTTTTTCAATTTCATTATCATTCAACTTTTTAATTTGTAAGATTTGTTCCTCATTATTTTAATAAACTTGAGAAAAATAAAACATTAATAAGTTATTTTCCAGCTCATTTTCCATGACATAA
>Ga0307515_10024083_pt1 | contig 10626 bp, 6 predicted proteins | sample 17_EM_MG_FD_194513 | JGI IMG/M metagenome (GOLD analysis project Ga0307515, IMG submission 194513) | Populus trichocarpa ectomycorrhiza microbial communities from riparian zone in the Pacific Northwest, United States - 17_EM | ecosystem: Host-associated > Plants > Roots > Unclassified | place...
TTGACTTGTTATTAGGTAATAAAATTTGCAATATATTTAGCAAGAATAAGTTTTATAAGGTTGATGCTTTAAATATTTTCAGAGGCTTAACCCTATTAAAAAACTAAGTGGATTTTTTTTTCCATATCATCATCCAAAATTTCAATCTTAAAAAAAGCTCTATGAAAATTAATATTTCTGAATGTATTGATCTAAGCATTAATGATTTATTTAAAACTGATCAAATATATGTTTATATTCTATCTAATAATAACTTTATGATTAATTCAAAAAAATAATAATTTAGGTAGTACAAACTTACATCATTGCAAACAATATTCTTTTGTAGTTAATGTGATATCCTTAAACTAAATTAAAAGATTATGAGTATGTTTGGTATTGTGGTACAAGTTGTTTTTTAAAGTATTTTTTATTCAGAAATGAATTTAAATAATATTTTTTATTTATTTTTGACATCAACACATTAAAATAATAATAATAAAAAAAAAATTTAAGCAAAAAGACAATTAAAAGTTTTTGGAAACATGCGGCCAGTCACATTCCCAAACAAACTCTACATCCATTTAAAAATATTTAGCAAGGGCACTCATTCTCAAAATAAATAATATTATAATACTAGAAATCATTCTTGTCAAAATCGAGAGTTGACTCATAAAATCATGCAATTTTATGAGTCAATTATATCTAACATGCAAAATCGAACTAAAAACTCGAAAAACAATAAAATCAGACTTCATTCGTGCAAAATCAGTAAAATCAAACCGAGTTTACGAGTTTATAAAAAGTATAAGATAAGTGATTTTTTTAGTTTTATATGAATAACTGATCGACTGGTTCTGGCTTTTCCATAAACTGGTTGACTGGTTACCCTATAATTTTTAACTTTTTATGTGTTTTAAGTTGCTTGAATTATTTATTTTATTTTTATTTTAATTGTGTTATATCATTATTCACTACTTGACTGAAATTATTGATATATATTTAACTTTAAAAAATTATATATTGTAAAAGAAAAAAATTATATAACAATGATTTTGGTTCCTCTTTCATGGGGGAAATAAACAATAAAAAAAAAAGGAAATTTTCTATGTCAAGTTGAAAGTTTTGAAGCAAAAATAAATAAAAAAAAAAAAATTGCCAGACAAGAATTCCCTTAAGCATTTGAAAAATGACTGGGTCAGATTACGGAATCCAGCAAACCTTATCATCAAGAATAAAAACTTCCAAACTATCAACACCTCTAATTTTTCCCACCAAAAAATACAAGAAACAAAAAAAATAATAATAAATCAAGAAAAATGGCGACAACATTTCTCTCGACTGCAAAACCCTTCCTCTCCTCTTCAACACCATCTTCTTTATCATCCCTAACAAATAGACCTCTCCTGTTTTCTTGTCCACAACAAAAATGTAATCCCAGGAGACCATTGCCTTCATGCAAAGCTCTCAGTGATGAGTCACTTCCAGTACCAGCTGCCTCTCCAATTATTATAACAAAAAGAAGCCTGTCCATTTGCTTCTTAACCAGCTTTGTATTCTCATTGGCAAGTAGAGGTAGTTCTAGTTCCAATGCAGCTATACTAGAAGCTGATGATGACGAAGAATTATTGGAGAAAGTTAAGAGGGACAGAAAGAAAAGGTTAGAAAGACAAGGAGTTATTAGCTCAGCTAACAAGGAAAAAGGTTATATCCTTTTGGATTCTTTCATAGCCATGCATCAAGAATGTGTATAATTTTGATTGGACCCGTGTTTTGTTTTTTCTTGATTCTGTTTATTATTGATGAATTTTTGGTGCCTTCATTCTAATTTGATTGTCATCTTCTCCTCTCTATATATAAATATATATGGAGCAATGATTGAAAATGAAGCTCGACTATAATGTACTGTTTCAGCTACTGTTCTTTGTGGCTGTGTGAGAGACTTGCCTTCTTGCAAGTCTCGACTGCATGGATCTTTCAAATTGGGGTGTTATGCATCTCATTTCTCATGAAGAACGTGGTTAAGATTATCTTATTGCAGTCACCACAATTGAACCCTTTTTTTTATTGTTTGTTTTGAGCATAAACTTGTTGATATCATAATCTGGAGGAAGCATTTATGCACTTGAGTTATTTTTTCTCTCTCTCTCTGCAGTAAGCACATTAACTCAGTCTAGTGATTCACCGCGGACCATGCATTTATGCACTTGAGTTATTTTTTCTATCTCTCTGCAGTAAGCACATTAACTCAGTTTAGTGATTCACCGAGGACCATTTTTTAAGATCTTACTCAGCGCATTGTCAATTTCTGATTGAATGATGTTTTCTGTGACATATATGGTATTAATCTATGGAATAAAATGATCTGTTGCAGGATATTTACAAGATCTTGTGTACAAGCTAAGTAAAGTAGGGCAAGCCATAGACAACAATGATCTATCTACTGCTAGTTCGGTTCTTGGGGGTAGCACTGATACTGATTGGGTTAAGAAGGCTAACATTGCCTTCACCAAGGTAAAGGCAATTATTTATGTTCTTGATGTTGTTTGTATATTAGTTGCCTGCATTGTTCTTCTTCTTGAAGAAATCCCTTGCTGCCATTGATGCCTTTGCCTTCACCAAGGTAATCATTGGAGGGGTAGAGTCCAACCATTGGATTCTATAAAAAATGCTGTTCTGTAGATCTAAAGATTAATGTTTCAGCATTCCTGAGATTCCCCTTTTGTATTAAAGTCTTGATTTCGTAATGATGAAATTTGTGTGAATCCATATGTGTATAGCATGATTCTTTTCTGATAGATTCTGATTACTTCGGTACCGTTTCTCTGCAGCTGAGCTCTAGCCCTGAAGAAAAGATAGAGGTGGACACCTTTAATTCCTCTCTATCTTCTTTAATTTCATCAGGTTTGTTATTTTCCCACTGTCTTCACTCGGGATCTATGACTTTGATTTCTGCCACACATTTCAACATGGTCATTACAATCTGGGTCTCTGGCAGTAGTCCAGCAGACATCAATGGTTGTATAACTTGATTTTGTTTTCACTTTGCAGTTACTAGCAATGACATTGAATCCTCCAAAACTGCTTTTGTATCATCAGCCAGTGCTTTTGAGAAATGGACAACCTTGACAGGGCTGTTTGGACAGCTCAAAGGGCTTTGAAAGGAATCTGGGTTACGATCCTCTTTGTTCATTTCCTTTTTGTTGCGAGGAACATTTGAAGCTCACTGGTTTCTCACCCTGGCTCATATCATTCAATTCTTCTCTTCTCTTTTCTTCTTAGTCCGAGTAGTTCCTACAATTCAAGATCAACATGCTATTTTGCTTGCACGCGAGTTGTAATTCCATGCCCAATGTTTCTGAGCTTCGGTTACGAGTAAAAATATTTTTCACCAAGCATTGCAAATATTCACCTATTGGTGACACGAGGCTACTTTCATGCGAAGCAATTTCAAGTCAAAGTGAACTAAATTAAGGAACATGTATTAGAACGCGAACTCAAAACAAAGTATGTGAATCCTAATGTTGTACAGCTTCGACATGTACTAGAGAGGCCGAAGCAGGTTCATCAGTCATGATTCACCTGTCTTCATCCCAATCCTTGCTCCATTCTTCTGCTACTATCCAAGAAACAGGGAATCAGTAACTTGAACCTTACCAGCACCACCCCTCATATATAGTCATATTATTACTCTAAATTGATCTACTATAATTTTTTCCACGGCCTGAGTCTTGAGCAGGCAAAGGTCGATTTAGAAGGGAAAAAACAGTAAACTCCAAACCACATCATGAAACAAACTATGAAGAATACTACCACGAAGAATCTCGAACGGCAACTTATTACATAACTGCATGATAATATTACACAACCAGTATTTGATGCCATGACGATACAATGACTACTACTGCAGGCTACTAGTTTAGCAAAGAGCTGCTACATTATACGCCTAACCTGTGCCTGTATTAAAGCATGTCTGAATCAACAATCAGATAGCTATTCATTACAACATTAAAGCTACAGTGATTTAAAGAACTTCACAGACTAAAAGGTCAGAAAGATGTGATAGAGACAAAACAGGGAATTAAATTACTCTAAATGTAGTAACTCAAGGTTTAACCTCGCCAGCGTTGCTGCCATTCTCAATTGCCTTTGCATCTACCTTTTCTTTGATCCCATCGACACCTGTATGATCAGGTTTCTCACTAGTGCAATTCTCTGCTTCTTTACCCTTTATCTCTCCTTCAGACTCAGGAGCAGTTCTGTTGAGTTTCTCTTTGTCATCTACAGCTTCATCCTTTTTCTCATCATCAATGGCTGCACCTGTTTTCTCTTGTTCGCCTGATCCCTGCTTTGTAGTTGCCTCACCCTGTTGTTGCCCATCCTTTTCTTGCACCTTTTCCTCATCTATTTTAGCAGAAGTTTTAACTTCTTCTCCAGCTCCAGCTCCAGCTTCTTCAACAGGAGCTGCCTCTGTTTGAGTCTCTGCACATGGTCCTTTATTTTCATTTTGATTTTCTTTCATGATGTCCTTTCCCTCTTCTACCTCCATGTCATTCATCTCAGTTTTTTCAGCTTCCTCTTTAGCCTCCTCAGTTCCTTCAAAAGTAGTTTCTGTTTCTTTGCTCTCCTTCGAAGCTGCTGATTTCCTGCTTCTTTTCTTTGGAGGCTCACTTTCTTTCACAGGAGTCACCTTTGCCTTCTCGCTAATCCTTGCTGATCTCCTTGGAGTCTCACCAGTGCCCCAGTCAAACTCAGATACTGCTGGACCACCAGCGTGTGCTCTGAGGTACTGTTCCAACTGTCTTTTGCTTGCAATTTCTTCCCCTGTTGGAGCAGTGAAAATGATCTCACCTTTCTTAGGGGTCCCGCCTTTCTTGGGTATAAACTAAACAACAACATGGACTGCCAGGTTAGTTGACTACTCACCAGCACAGACAACCAACAATGCACTAGAAATACATGCTACGTTAAGATAATGACAAGTTCAATGTTAAGCATGTGCCAAAACATTCAAGTAACAGCAGCTATAATAAAAGTGCAACATTATGAAAGTCAAGATGATAGATGCATTTCCCACTATGAATATGGTCTAGATTAGTCAAATGGCATTGCATGATTTCTGCAACTTGAATAAATTCAGATTCAATGCAATTGCTGTGCTGTTTCTGTTGTCATACGGAGAACCACACACATAGTCCCAATGTTTTACTGTAATGCTATACATTGATTCTAGGAAATAATCCTCATTAATAACCTTATGCTAAAGGAAACTTAACATTCAGGTGAGTTCTTTAAATAATATTGTCCACAGTATATTTCAAGTCAATGTAATCTTAACCTCTAGTGAAAGGATTTCTTGGTCATTACCGTGAACAAGAGGAGGGGATTGCTCGGTGGTGGTATTATGTGGACTTCAAAGGGCAGTTATGAGGTCAAAGTACAATTAAGTTACCCATTGCACAACCCCAGGAATGCATCTCCACTTTATTTCTATGCTGCCAATCAAAGTTAGGAGAAAAAAGCAGTAATATTTTACAAGCAAACCACCTAAAAAAATTCAGCTACCATGGTTTCCCCGTGAATTCAGCAATGTATATTGGTTGCTGACATTACTTGCATACCATATGTTACAAGGGAGGAAAAGAATGGAGGATGGGCATCCAGATGCCAAAGCATTTGTCCCTTTGTTTCTCAGCCAAGAAATGAAAGGCTAATAATTAGATAAAGAAAACCTATCATGATGGACCTTTCCCTCCTCATTTGCACCCATCTCCAAAGATCAATCATATGGTGGATCAGCATAAGCATTTAAGTTCTCCACTTTTCTTGCCATTTATTTAAACCAAATAATCAAATATGTTCTCTTCTTTAGTTTCCATCCCAGTTCTTCTGCCTGCAAAATTGCTCTCCCACTAAACAGTCTTATTAATTTCAAATAGTGACAGTGAATAAAATTCAATAGACTTACGCACCAAAGGGAGTACCACCCTTTCAAAAGTACAGAATATATCATGAACTAAAAATCTAGGTTCATGGACTTTATATTATATCTGCACACAAAATATATAATCTATTATTTAAGATCCTCCTGCTATTAAAAGGTTTTCCAGGATGCCAAAAAATGCATAATCCTGACCAAAAAATCCTTTACAGTATTGAGAATAGACTCTCCCCTCAAATGCTCTTTTATTACTCCACAAAAACACACCCTCAAGCATTTAACTGCTTGTAAATTGATCCTGCCACGACTCAATAAACCTCAAAGCCACACACCAACCATCATTAACTTCTAGTCCCTGCACAATGTAAAAGCAAATCATTAATAGCTTCAGCTGCTTTTCTGCAAAAAAACATTGGTTCACCAGAATTTTTCCTCTCTTCCGGGTATCATTCATGGTTAAAATTCTTCTTCAAATTGCTTCCCACAGAAAATAACATTTTGGATGGAGCTCTAGTCTTCCATATAGCCTTCAAAGGCTGTCAAGTCTTCCATGAAATTCAAAACACTTAATTTTTCCACAAATCTCACTAGGAGGATTCTGACTCTGAATTTGCAACCTTTACAGAAATTCCAAGGTGTATCCTTCCAACAATATAAGCAAACCTTATTACATCTCTAAAAGGTTAAACCAACACAGGGCCCAAAATAACAAGGTCGTCAACTTCCTTATAATTATTTGATTTACTACAAGATCAAGCCTTATTATATCCTTCCAACCATATTAACAAACCATAAAAGTACACCTACACAGCTTCCAGAATAATAATGTGGTCAACTTCCCTGTAATTATTTGATTTGATACTAGCTCTTTTTCCTTAGCTTTTATTATAGCCATGACTTTCTAGTTCCTGCAACATGAAAGAGCAGAAACTCATTTGAACATTCCATCCAAAAGCATTATCCTTGCTTAGGTTGACATGTGATCCGAGAGAGTATTGCAGGAAATACCAGCTAAACTCAATGACTGTGTGTCCAGCATAATACAAACAAGCTCTCTTTAAAGTTCAAGTGACTCCACCATAACAGCAAAAAACAATCCAATATGCCACTAACTGTAAGATTTAACCCAATGTCCTTCAAAGAGCCTGGAAGTACATTAATTCCTCGCTTAAAGCTCTTTTGTTTTGCTCCTTCCAATGAAGAAAAAATCTAAGGCATGCAACCTCATGTATCATTTTCATCTTTTTTCTCTGGGAAATGTAGAATATCGCACAGCAAAGCTCATGTTTTAACATGTTATTTCAGCAGTACAAAAGAATACAGCATTCCCCGATAAAAAAGGCAATTCACAGACTAGAGTTCCATCACTTGAACTTTTAGAATAGCAGATTGATAGTGCAACAAGCTCACTACATCTCAATGCAAAACCCATTTATCTATCCATAAATATTCCTCAAAATATTCCATAAAACAAGGTCACGGACAAGAGACACCAAAATCTTCAATTCCACCTACAGTATTGCATTTTATGGCCACACCAAAGAGTTCTAAGAGGGAGAATTTGGTAGCAATCCAACCCTAAAACATTTTATATTACATTTTAAGCTCCACTGAAGAAGTGGGTTTGGAAGACAAATTTATAGACAATCCTACAGAGCAATCTTTTTACAAGAAGAGGTTGCTCTCAAAACTCAAACCAGCCAATTTAAGAACTTTATCCGATCAAGTAATGGTCCTTAGTATCATAGAATTGCAATCCTATAAATTATTATAGTAAGTAAATAACGTGAATCCATCCATATCTTTGAACCATAAATGCAGCATTCAAAACTGACACAAAAAGGGCTTTATTCATTTAGCACTAAAAACTTTATTAGCTGGTTTGTCTCTAACAGTCTTATCAATAAAATAGAGAAAACAATGGGAATCTTCCTAAATGCATCCAATATTATTATAGCAAAAGAACAAAGATAACATGTCCATAAAATAATTAAAAAATACAAGTAAAATTAAACAAACATGCCAACAAAAAAAATTAATAAAACGACAAACCCACATAATTCCAACACAAAAAAACCCAAAAAATCCCACAATTTGTAATAAATTATAACCCATCACAAAAATCCCTAGTTACCAAATTCTACACCAAAACCCCAAAATTTAACAAAATCTAAAGAAACCCAGTTCGCAATTAAATCAAGATTAGCCAAATTAAAGACCAAAACACACAAATAACCCAAAAAGAATCAAACTTTAAACAAACAAAAAAAAACCAAAAAGAGAAAACAGAGAGAGAGAATTCAAAAAGGAACCTTCTTTTTCCAGCCAGAAGGAGCAGGAAGCTCTAAAGAGAAACCCTCTTCCTCAACTGTTACAGTCTCCTTATCTTTCTCCATGGAGCTCGAGATTTCACCTTCACAACTGCAAACACAAAAAAATAATAATAAATGAAACGACAAGTATTTCTATAGATAACTAAACATAGAGAGTAAGCTAGAGAGAAAAACAGAACAAGAGAGATATGTTATACGTTATCCTGTTCTGTAGTTGGTGAACAAAAATACAGACAAAAAGCAAACAATATATAAAATTTTTAGCTGCTAAGAACACTTCCACGTTTTGATACTAGTTTATGAGAGATTTTGTTTTCTTTTTTATTTTTCTTTGTAAAGGGGTTGACGATGAGGTTTAGTTTTGGGCAAACTACAATCTAGTTTTTCAATTATTGAGTATGTTTCAATTCGGTCCTTTTTCTATCAATTGCTCTGGCATTACCCTCATACTATCAAAATTGTTTCCACTTTGTTCATAAGCTGTTATTTCGCCAATAATTTTGATGGGAGTAGAGTGTGTTACTTGTAAAGATATTTATTGTTCATCTATTTTCTATATGAAATATAAATATCATGTGGTTTTTTTTAATTCAAAATCAATAACTAATCAATATATAACCTTTATAGGTTAAGTACTTTAAATGACGAGTTTAACAATGTATCAATATCTAAGTAACTTTTTAATTTAAAGACATATCATATATTTATTTTAATCTAAAAACTATAGTTTTGTGGGATAGATTTAATTTTTTAAAAAAATTCAAGACTATAATAATATTAGTTATGTATAGATATGTATTAAATAGCACAATAAAAAAAATATTTAGCGATTTTACATCAATATTTTTAAAAAGATTTTATTTTAGTATATGTGAGCTTGCTCTTATAGTATCATCCTCTGAAAATATTTGTTAGAGTGTGAATAATTAATTTTATCTGTATATTAAAAAAAAAACCTTAAACATGACACATAATAGTAGTAGTAACGTGAAATAAATGGGTAAAAATCATATGTAATTCGAGGTACGATGTTAATGGTTTACAGGTTAAGGGTGACAATGGAGCAATTATTATAATGAGGACGAGATTGAGACATACTCTATATTTCGAGGACATATCTGTAGCTTTCTTTCTCTTTACCTTTTTCCATTTTTGGTTTGACTTCTTGTGTTGGGTATTTTAAGGTGACGGTGCGAGGTGAGCTTGACACCTGTCCTGATCTGTTATAGAGAACAGTGTGAATCATGCGGGTTAGCGGGCTTATCCTGTCGGTGATGTTAGTGTTTTCGTTTTATTTATTTTTCCTTTTTCCTTTTTGTTTTTAAATAATGGAAATTAACCCGATGGGCTTTTCAAAAATTTGTCCTCTTATGATTGATTTCGAAGTTCAAGAAACCTAAAAAAAAAGAAGATATTGAAACCCAATAAAATGGGAAAAGATTAATTAATTAAAAACCAATTTTTATGGATTTAATTTCCTTTCCTTTCCTTTTCTTTCCTTTCCTTTTCCTTTGTCAGGAAAGAGATACGGAGTATTTTTTTTTTTTCAAGTTATATGACTTCAATTTATCACCATTTGTAAAAATGAATTTAATTTTTTTAATTGGTTAAATGAATAAAATTACCTTGTTTTGTTAAGTTATCCAATCACCCAGGACCTAATATTTGTTTTTTTTATTTGATAAATAAGATATTCTGAAACCAATTTATTCATAAATTGAAAACGAAAACGAAGTCTTATCTTAAAAATACATTTTCATAAACAAATAATTTAAAACTATGGTAAGAATCACTAAAGCATATGAATTATAATTGTTCAACAACGATTAATATGGAAAAGATTTAGATCATTGGAGTCATTGAATCAATTATTTTTTATTATTGAAACAAGAAGTTTTTTTTTTAATGTTAATATGATAGCATTTGGGTTGGGTTTAGTTGGATTAATTAAATTACTAAAAATCCAATTGAGTCAACTGGTATTCATCAAATCAATATCTTATTTAGTATAATTAATAACTCAATCTAAATCAGATTTAAATCTTAATTTTTATAGATTAACTTCACATGTGCAATCGAGTTAATAACTATAATATAATAACTATAATATTAACTAACTTCATCTATGTATTGTTTTTTTTTTAACATAGGTGTTCGGGTCAGCTTGCTTGTACCTCAACTAATTTTACGGGCCATGAAGTTAACGACCATGTAAGCTTCCAGTAACCCTAAGATTTGTAAGACTCAAACTGGTGATCTCTAACAAATAAACCTGAAACCTAACCAGTTAAGTTACACTCTTACTTTATACATTTATTATTATTTTCCAAGAAGTGGGGGAAAGGGCCATAAGATCATAGAAGAATCTTATGA
>Ga0307515_10024084_pt1 | contig 10626 bp, 6 predicted proteins | sample 17_EM_MG_FD_194513 | JGI IMG/M metagenome (GOLD analysis project Ga0307515, IMG submission 194513) | Populus trichocarpa ectomycorrhiza microbial communities from riparian zone in the Pacific Northwest, United States - 17_EM | ecosystem: Host-associated > Plants > Roots > Unclassified | place...
GTCGCGGCCCTGGACGGCGCGTTCTGGGCCTCGCCGCATACGGTGCGTCTGGGCGTCACCGAGAACCTCTACGGCTTCGACGAGATCGCCGCCTTCCGCGTAGGCCGGGCCGGCGGCTCGCCGCCGCGCGCCCGCCTGCGCACCGAGATCACCACCTTCGGCGCGGACTTCGCCATCGCCAATGTCGAGTTCCAGCGCGACGGTTCGGATAAGATCGGCCGCCAGAGTCAGACCTGGATCCGCACGCCCGACGGCTGGAAGGTCGCTTCCGCCCACGTCTCGATCATGCAAGCCGGCGCGGACCAGCGCCTCGCGCCAACGACAGAAAAAAGCTAGAGCCTGCCCATGACGCACAAGATCATTTTCGACACCGACCCCGGCATCGACGACGCCATGGCGCTGTTGTTCATCGAGGCCAGCCCGGCGCTCGACCTGCTGGCCATCACCACGATCTTCGGCAATTCCGACATCGAGACCACCACCCGCAACGCGCTCTATCTGAAGCAGCGCTTCGGGCTGTCGGCGCCGGTGTTCAAGGGAACCGACAAGCCGCTGACCCGCCCGCGCAACCCCTCGCCGACCTTCGTGCACGGCGAGAACGGCCTGGGCGATGTCGCGCTGACCGGCCTGGTCCCAGCCCAGCCCGAGGCCAAGCCGGCCCACCAGGCGATCATCGACATCGCGCGCCAGCATCCCGGCGAGGTGACCCTGGTCGCCGTCGGCCCGCTGACCAATCTCGCCCTGGCCCTGAAGGCCGATCCCGAGGTCGCGACCCTGCTGAAGGCCGTGGTGATCATGGGCGGCGCGTTCGGGATCGCCGGCAAGCCAGGCAACGTCACGCCGGTGGCCGAGGCCAATATCTGGAACGACCCGGAAGCCGCCGACATCGTCTTCACCGCGCCGTGGAAGTTGACCGCCGTCAGCCTGGACGTCACGACACAGGTCGTCATGTCGCCGGCCTATATGGACGCGCTCGAAGGCTCGGCCGGTCCCGCCGGCCAGTTCCTCAACGAAATCTCCAAGCCCTATGCCGCCTTCTACGGCGGCCGCGACGGCATCGAGGGCTGCTGCGTCCACGACGCCGCGGCGGTGGCCTTCGTGATCGATCCGTCGCTGTTCGAGCTGCGCCGGGGTTCGGTGCGGGTGGTGACCGACGGCATCGCGCTGGGCCAGACCTGCCTGAAGGCCGAGGGCGAGCTATTCGGGCCGAGCGCCTGGGACGACCAGCCGATCCAGGCGGCGACCGTGGCGGTCAATGAGGCGGGGTTGTTGAAGCTGTACGCCGAGACGATGAAGGCGGCGGTCTAGGTCACAGGCCCCCTACGGATCGCTTCGCGATCGTCTTCCCCCATAGGGGGAAGATGAGGTCGGCGCGCTTCATCTTCCCCCTATGGGGGAGGAGCGCCGCAGGCGCGGAGGGGGCAAGTGGCTAACGCCTGTGGCGTTCTACCCCCGCCAGATACGTCCGCTCCACCACCCGATCGTCCCCAAGCACCGTCAACGCGAACAGCCGGTTCTCCAGGCTCCGATCCCCCGCCAGACGCCGCGCCAAGAGTGGCGTCGCGGCAAGATCCAGCACCAGGAAGTCGGCCTCCTTGCCGGGCGCGAGATTGCCGATCCTGTCGCCCAGATCCAGCGCTCGGGCTCCGCCTAGCGTGGCCAGGTACAGCGCGTGGAACGGATCCAGCGCCGCGCCCCGCAGCTGACCCACCTTGTAGGCCTCGCCCAAGGTGTGGAGGATCGAGAAGGTGGTCCCCGCTCCAACATCCGTGCCGATGCCGACCTTCACGCCGTGCGAACAGGCCTCCTCCAGCGGGAACAGGCCCGAGCCCAGGAACAGGTTCGAGGTCGGACAGAACGCCACCGCCGACCCTGCATTCGCGAGACGCTGAAAGGCGTCTCCCTGCAAATGGACGCAGTGGGCGAACACCGAGCGCGGGCCGACCAGGCCAAAGCCGTCATAGACGTCGAGATAGTCTTTCGCGGCCGGGAACAGCGCCGCCGTCTCGTCGATCTCGCGTTGGTTCTCCGACAGGTGGGTCTGCATCCAGACGCCGGGGTTTTCCGCGAGCACCTCGCCCGCCATTGCTAGCTGTTCGTCGCTGCAGCTGATCGCAAAGCGCGGGGTGATGGCGTAGCCCAGCCGCCCCTTGCCGTGCCAGTCGGCGATCAGGCTCTGCATGTCGGCGCGACTGGACTCGACGGTGTCGGTCAGGCCGTCGGGCGCGTTGCGGTCCATCAGCGACTTGCCGGCGATCAGCCGCATGTCGCGTTCCAGCGCCACCCGGAACAGCGCCTCGACTGAGCCTTTGTGGACCGAGCCGAACACCAGCGCCGTGGTTGTGCCGTTGCGCAGCAGCTCGTCGACGAAGAAGGTCGCCGCCTCGGCGGCGTGATCCGGATCGGCGAAGGCCGCCTCGGCCGGGAAGGTGTGCTGCTCCAGCCAGTCCAGCAGTTGCGCGCCGTGGGCGGCGATGATGTCGACCTGGGGGAAGTGGATGTGGGTGTCGATGAAGCCCGGAGTGATCAGCTTGCCGGTCAGGTCTTCCACCGGCGTGTCGCCCAGCAGGTCGTGCAGGTCGGCGTAGTCGCCGCAGGCCACGACATGGCCGTCCTCGACCAGCAGCAGGCCGTCTTCGTAGAAGCCAACAGCTCCCGCGTCCTTTGTCGGATCGTCCAGCAGGTGGAGGATCGACGCCCTATAGGCTTGCAACGGCGACGTCCTCGTCATTGGAAATCCGCGCTGCTTCCAGGCGCATCAGCAGGTCGGCGGCCGCCGAGACGGCGATCACCTCGGGGGCCTTGCTCTTCAGGACCGGCAGGCCGATCGGGCAGGTCAATCGGGTCAAGGCGGCCTCGGAGAAGCCGTCATCGCGCAGCCGGCTCATGAACCGGGCGCGTTTGGTCCTGGAGCCGATCAGGCCCAGATAGGCGAAGCCTCCGCCCGCCAGTCCGGCCGAGGCCAGGGCGTAGTCCAGGCCGTGGTCGTGGGTGAAGATCAGGCCATAGGCGTCGCCGCCCGCGCCCATGGCGGCGGCGGCCATCTCGGCCGGCTCGGCCACGGTGACGCCGGGAATGTCGGCGGTCTCGGGTCGGCTGTCGTACCAGGAGAGCTTGAAGGGTAGCGGCGCGAAGGCCCGCGCCACGGCCTGGCCGACATGGCCGGCGCCGAACAGCAGCAGCGGCGGACGCGGCGCGTCATTGCGCTCGACCAGCTCGTCGCCCAACTCGGGCCGCGCGCCCCGCGCGGCGGCCTGGGCGCCGGACAAGGTGACCGGCGGCGCGTCCGAACTGGCCGCAATCGGCGCGATGGTCTTGGTCAGCAGACCAGGGTCGAAGCGGGTGCGGAGTTCGAAGGGCTGGTCGGCGTCCATCCGCCGGGCGGCGTCGGTCAGCCAGTCGCGGCTGGCGGCCTCGACCCGCTCGATCAGCAGCCGCACACGGCCGCCGCAGCACTGGGCCAGCAGCGGGCCCAGCGGATAGTCCTGGATGGCGAAGCTGGCCTGCGAGCCGCTCAGCATCTTGCGCGCCTGGCTGGTCGCCTGGTGCTCCAGATTGCCGCCGCCGATGGTGCCCGACTGGCCACTCTCCCAGACCACCATCTTGGTCCCGGCCTCGCGCGGGGCCGAGCCTTCGGTGGCGAGGACGGTGACCAGAGCGGCGGGTTGGTTCTGATTGACCCGAGCCAAGGCGGAGCGAGCCCAGTTCCTCATGCCCAATCAGGCATGGAGCCCCTCCCAAAAATCCGATCTTCCCGGCGAAGGCCGGGACCCAGATTCATCCAGAGCCTCTGGGGATGACGCGCCAACTTCCGTTGCTCAAACCCGTGACGTTGGCGGGTTCGATCTGGCCCCCGGCTTTCGCCGGGGAGATCGGAGAAAATATACTCAGCCATGGGCCGTTGCCCGCCGCTTCACATCCTCGACCGCCATCAGGATCGCCTCGGGCGTCGCCGGCGCGTTGAGCCTCGGCATCACCTTGTGATCCGCCACACTGGCCACCGCCCGTGTGACGGCCGAAAATACCGAGATGGCCAGCATCAACGGCGGCTCGCCCACGGCCTTGGAGCGGTGGACGGTGGCCTCGACATTGCGGCCGGCCTCCCACAGCCGCACATCCAGATGGGCCGGCCGGTCGCCGCAGGTCGGGATCTTGTAGGTCGAGGGCGCGTGGGTGAGCAGGCGGCCCTGGCCGTTGAACACCAGTTCCTCGGTGGTCAGCCAGCCCATGCCCTGGATGAAGCCGCCCTCGATCTGGCCCAGGTCGATGGCCGGGTTCAGCGACTTGCCGACGTCGTGCAGGATGTCGGCCCGAGTGACCTTCATCTCGCCGGTCAGGGTGTCGATCACCACCTCGGACGCCGCCGCGCCGTAAGCGAAGTAGTAGAACGGCCGGCCGCTGTGACTGGCGCGATCGTAGTGGATCTTGGGCGTGGCGTAGAAGCCGGTCGAGGACAGCGACACCCGGTCCAGATGCGCCTGGCGGCACAGGATCTCGAACGGGATCAGCTCGCCGCCGGCCTTCAGGCCCTGCGGCGTGAAGGCGACATCGGCTTCGGCGCAGCCCCACTTCTTGGCGGCGAACTCCACCAGCCGGGCCTTGATGGTGTTGGCCGCATTGAGCGCCGCCATGCCGTTGAGGTCGGTGCCCGACGAGGCGGCGGTGGCCGAGGTGTTGGGCACCTTGTCGGTGACCGTCGACGTCGCCTTCACCCGCGAGACGTCAACCTGGAAGGCCTCGGCGACGATCTGGGCGACCTTGGTGAACAGCCCCTGCCCCATCTCGGTGCCGCCGTGGTTCAGCAGGATCGAGCCGTCGGCATAGAGGTGGATCAGGGCGCCGGCCTGGTTCAGGTGCGTGGTGGTGAACGAGATGCCGAACTTCACCGGCGTCAGGGCCAGGCCCTTCTTCAGGATCGGGCTGACCGCGTTGAACGCGTCGATCTCGCGCTGGCGGGCTTCGTAGTCGCAGGACGCGGCGAGTTCGGCCAGCAGCTGCGGCGCGACATTGTCCTCGACGGTCTGGTGATAGGGCGTCAGGTCGCGGCCCGGCCCGCCATAGAGGTTGCGGCGGCGCACCTCCAGCGGGTCGATCCCCACGGCTTGCGCGACGGCGTCCATCACGTGCTCGATAGCCAGCATACCCTGCGGTCCGCCAAAGCCCCGGAACGCGGTGTTCGACACCGTGTGGGTGCGGAAGCGGTGCGAGACGATCTCGACCGCCGGCAGGAAATAGGTGTTGTCGACGTGGAACATCGCCCGGTCGTTGATGGCCGGCGACAGGTCCGTCGTCGCGCCGCAGCGCGAGGCCAGGGTCAAGGCGATCCCGGTCAGCACGCCGGCGTCGTCAAAGCCGACATCGTAGTCGAGCTCGAAGTCATGCCGCTTACCGGTCATGACCATGTCCTCGTCGCGATCCGGTCGGCACTTGGCGGCGCGACCGGTCTTCACGGCGACCAGGGCGGCGCCGGCGGCGAACAGCGAGGCTTGGGTCTCCTTGCCGCCGAACCCGCCGCCCATACGGCGCACCTCGATGGTGACCGCCGTGTGCGGGCGGTCCAGCACGCGGGCGACCAGATGCTGCACCTCGCTGGGATGCTGGGTGGACGACCAGACATGGACGTCGCCGCCTTCGCCCGGAATGGCCAGCGCGACCTGCCCCTCGAGATAGAAGTGGTCCTGCCCGCCGATGGCCAGATGGCCTTGCAGGCGGTTGGGCGAACTCGTCAACGCCGCGGCCGCGTCGCCCCGCGCCATGCGCTGGCTCTTCTCGATGGTCAGGTCGGCGTCGCGGGCGGCGGCGATGTCGATGGCGGCCGGCAGCTCGGCATAGGCGATCACCGCCTTGGCCGCGGCGGCGCGGGCGGCGGCGATCGAGGTGGCGGCCACCGCGAACAGGCTCTGGCCGACATAGGTCACGGTGTCGGTGGCGAACAGCTTGTCGTCGTGGATCACCGGGCTAACGTCGTTCTCGCCGGGGATGTCCTCGGCGGTCAGGACCAGCACGACACCGGGCGCGGCGCGAACGGCCGACAGGTCCATGGCCGTGATGCGCGCATGGGCCTTGGTGCTGAGTCCGAAATGGACGTGCAGCATGCCGGCCGGCTCGGGCATGTCGTCGATATAGACAGCTGAGCCCGCGACATGGCGCGAGGCGCTGTCATGCGGCAGCGAGGCGTGGACCCCAGCGAAGGCGTCGGTCGCGACGGGCACGGTGGCGGAGGAGTCAGCCATTGATCGTCTCCGAGGCGGCGCTCTCCGGTTCGACGCGGGTGGCCAGATCGGGCCGGGCGGTCTCGATGAACGCCTTCCGCAACATATTCCCGGCCGCCAGGGCGCGATAGGCCGCCGAGGCGCGGACATCGGTCAGGGGCGTGAAGTCGCCGGCCAGAGCCGCGACCGCCTTGTTGATCGTCGTCGAATTCCAGAGCTGGCCGACCAGCGCCGCCTCGCAAGCCGCCGCTCGCTTGGGCGTGCCGGCCATGCCGCCGAACGCGATCCGCGCCGAGGTCACGACGCCGCCGTCGATCGTCAGGGCGAAGGCGCCGCAGACGGCCGAGATGTCTTGGTCGAAGCGCTTGCTGAGCTTGAAGACCTTGAACATCAGGTCTGGCTTCGGCGTCGGCACGATCACCGCCTCGACGAACTCGCCCGCTCGGCGGTCCTGCTTGCCGTACTCGATGAAGAAGGCCTCCAACGGCAACTCGCGCCGCACGCCGCCTCGGTTCAGCACCAGCGTCGCGCCGGCCGCGATCAGGGCCGGCGGCATGTCGCCGATCGGAGAGCCGTTAGCGATGTTGCCGCCGATGGTGCCGCTGTTGCGCACCTGGGTCGAGCCCAGCCGCCGCATCATCGCGCCGAGCTCCGGATAGAGTCCGCTCAGCGTCTCCATGGCGTCGACATAGCGAACGCCCGCGCCAATGCGGACGCCGCCCTCGACCGGCTCGATGACCTTCAGTTCCGCGACCTGGCCGATGTCGATCAGGGTCTTCAGCGGTTTGCGAAGCTTAGTTATCCACAGGCCTACATCGGTCGCGCCGGCGACGATCACTGCCTCCGGATACTCGGCGAAAGCCTGGGCCAGTTGATCCAGAGAGCGCGGAGCCAGCCAGCGACGGGTGACGCCCTGCACCGGGTCGTCATGCGAAAGATCCAGCATCGCGCCATCGTTCAACGCCGCTAGGTCCGCCGCCACATCGGGCGCGGTCTCGGCCTCGACGGCCTTGGCCACCTCGATGATCGGGCCATAGCCGGTGCAGCGGCACAGATTGCCGGCCAGCACCTCGGCCGGCGGGGCGTCGGTTCCCTTGGCCGCCACGGCCGTGGCGTACAGCGACATCACGATACCCGGCGTGCAGAAGCCGCATTGCGAGCCGTGCTTGTCGACCATGGCCTGCTGCACGGGATGCAGCGCGCCGTCCTTCGCGAGGCTCTCGACCGTCATCAGCGCCTTGCCGTGCAGCATGGGCAGAAACTGAATGCAGCTGTTGACCGCCCGCCACGACACGCCCTCGCCTTCCGGCTCGCCGACCAGCACGGTGCACGAGCCGCAGTCGCCCTCGGCGCAGCCCTCCTTCGTGCCCGTCCGCCGCAGGTCGCCGCGCAGGTGCTCGAGCAAGGTTCGAGTCGGATCGACGCCGCGCACCTCATGCGCCTGGCCGTCCAGCAGAAAGCGGATCGTCTCTTGTTTGGCTTGGGGCATCAGCTGCCCCGATAGGTGGAATAGCCGTACGGCGAGACCAGAAGCGGCACATGCCAATGCTGCTCGGTGTTGGAGACCGCGAAATCGATCACCACCACATTGAGAAACGGCGGGTCCGTCACCGCCGCGCCGGTCGCCTTGAAATGCGCGCCGATCGAGAATTCCAGGCGATAACCGCCGACCACGATGTCTTCTCCGGCGATCAACCGCGCACGGCCGTCGTCATCCGTGCGGAATTCCGCCACCGGCGAGAGCAGGTCGCCATCCCGTCGCGACACGCGCACCAGGACCCCAGCCGCCGGCCGCCCGACCGCCTGGTCGAGGATATGGGTCGTCAGTCCGCTCATGCCCTGCCCTTCCAAACTCAAGTCCGCCGATGCTCGGCCCGCTCGCCGGCCCTGTCCAGCGCCATGCGCGGCAACAGGTCCAGCCCGAACCGACCGCCGCCGAACACGGCGAACGGCGCCCGTAAGTCAGGCATTATATAATAGATTTATTACTTGTGAGAGCCCGTATCGCCCTATGCGAATGTGACCGCTACCACAAAAAATATCCCTATCTGGCGCATAGGGTTGGCAATGACCGGCCATCCCCGGTAGCAAGACCCTGACGGCCCGCCAGTGAGATGGGCCGCAGCAATACGCTTGCGCAGACGCCACAGAGGAACGGTTCATGGACGAGGATTTCCGCAAAGCCGCGCTGGACTATCACCGTCTGCCGCGACCCGGAAAGCTGGCCATCGAGGCCACCAAGCGCATGGCGACCCAGCGCGACCTTGGGCTGGCCTACTCGCCCGGCGTCGCCGCCCCTTGTGAAGCCATCGCCGCCGATCCCGACAAGGCCCGCGACTACACCGCGCGCGGCAATCTTGTCGCCGTGATCTCCAACGGCACCGCCGTGTTGGGCCTGGGCAATATCGGCCCGCTGGCCAGCAAGCCAGTGATGGAGGGCAAGGCCGTCCTCTTCAAGAAGTTCGCCGGCATCGATGTGTTCGACATCGAAGTGGACGCCGAGGATCCCGACCGCTTCATCGAAGTGGTCGCGGCGCTTGAGCCCACCTTCGGCGGCATCAATCTCGAGGACATCAAGGCCCCCGAGTGCTTCATCATCGAGCGCAAGCTGCGCGAGCGGATGAAGATCCCGGTCTTCCATGACGACCAACACGGCACCGCCATCGTCTGCGCCGCCGCCGTCCGCAACGCCCTGCTGGTCCAGGGCAAGACCCTCAAGGACGTCAAGCTGGTCACCTCGGGCGCCGGCGCGGCGGCCCTGGCCTGCGTGGACCTGCTGGTCTCGATGGGCCTGCCGGTCGACAACGTCACCCTGACCGACATCAAGGGCGTCGTTTACGCCGGCCGCGATGACGACATGCTCGACAACATGGCCCGCTACGCCCGCCAGACCGACGCCCGCACGCTGTCGGAAGTGCTGGCCGGCGCGGACATCTTCCTGGGCCTGTCAGCGCCGCGCGTGTTCAAGGCCGAATGGCTGCCGCTGCTGGCGCCCAATCCGCTGATCCTGGCTATGGCCAACCCCGAGCCGGAAATCCTGCCGGAACTGGTGACCGCCGCGCGTCCCGACGCGATCATGGCCACCGGCCGCAGCGACTATCCCAACCAGGTCAACAACGTCCTGTGCTTCCCCTTCATCTTCCGGGGCGCGCTGGACGTGGGCGCGTCGGAAATCAACGAAGCCATGAAGGTGGCGGCCGTTGAGGCCATCGCCGAGCTGGCCCGCGCCGAGGCGTCGGAAGTCGTCGCGTCGGCCTATGGCGGCGTCGCGCCGATGTTCGGCGCCCAGTACATCATCCCCAAGCCCTTCGATCCGCGCCTGATCCTGCAGATCGCCCCGGCCGTGGCCCGGGCGGCGATGGACAGCGGCGTCGCCACCCGGCCCATCGCCGACTTCGACGCCTATCGCCAGGAACTGGAGCTGTTCGTCTATCGCTCAGGCCAGCTGATGCGGCCACTGTTCGAGCGCGCCCGCAAGGCGACCCAGGCGTCAACCGTCCGCGTGGCCTATGCCGAAGGCGAGGACGAGCGCGTGCTGCGCGCCGTCCAGACCGTGCTCGACGAGGGTCTGGCAAAGCCGGTGCTGATCGGCCGCCGCGAGACGATCATCGCCAAGGCCACGGAAATGGGCCTGAGATTGGATTTCGGCGGCGCCGTCGAGATCCTCGATCCCGCCGCCGACGCCGAGCTCTTCGCCCCGCTGGTGGCGCGCTACCAGGATCTGGTCAGCCGCCGCGGCGTGCCGCCCCTGGCAGCCCAGCGCCGGGTGACCAACCGCCGGACGGTGTCGGCCTCGATGCTGCTGCAGGCCGGTCATGTCGACGCCGCCCTGGTGGGCGGGGCCGGCGACTGGTGGCAGCACATGACCTACGTGCTGCCGATCATTCCCAAGCGCGAGAATGTCGGCCGAATCTATGCCCTGTCGGCCCTGATCCTGGACAACGGCACGCTGTTCTTCTGCGACACCCACGTCAATGTCGACCCGACCGCCGAGCAGGTGGCCGAGATGACGCTGTTGGCGGCGGAATCCGTGCGCCGGTTCGGCCTGACGCCCAAGGCGGCCCTGCTGTCGCACTCCAGCTTCGGGGCGAGCAACTCGCCGACCGCCCGCAAGATGCGCGACGCCCTGGCCATCGTGCGCGAAAAGGCGCCTGAGCTGGAGGTGGACGGCGAAATGCACGCCGACGCCGCCCTCTCCCAGGCCCTGCGCGACCGCCTAGTGCACGACAGCGCGCTGAAGGGTTCCGCCAATCTGCTGGTCATGCCGACCCTGGATGCGGCCAATATCAGCCTGACCCTGCTCAGCGCCGCGACGGAGGGGCTGCTGGTCGGCCCGATCCTGCTGGGCATGAGCCAGCCCCTGCACGTGCTGACGCCCAGCGTCACGGCCCGCGGCATCGTCAACCTGACGGCC
>Ga0307515_10024085_pt1 | contig 10625 bp, 10 predicted proteins | sample 17_EM_MG_FD_194513 | JGI IMG/M metagenome (GOLD analysis project Ga0307515, IMG submission 194513) | Populus trichocarpa ectomycorrhiza microbial communities from riparian zone in the Pacific Northwest, United States - 17_EM | ecosystem: Host-associated > Plants > Roots > Unclassified | place...
TGATGGGCTTCCACGCCATATTGTTCGACAAACTTGATCACCAGCTTTCGGTCCGACGACTTGACCTTGGCGATAAACGTGACATTAGTGGGGACCGCCCAGGGAGCGTCGATGTACTCGAATTCCGTCCACTTGAGTTCCGCGTCGGCCTTGGCTCGATACTCTTTGAATCTGGTGGGGTGGGGGAAAAAACGGGGGTGAGGTTCGTTGAGAACCAGAGTGGGGATGTTCCGATCCTCCGAGATCTGGCCGTAGTACTTATCCAGAGCCGCGACGGCGAGACGTAAGGATCCAAAGACTCGTGCGAGATGATCGACCCGGGCTTGTTGGTGAGTGGTGGCCACTCCGACCCACAGTTCAGTCAGTTGTTGAACGACGAACTTGTCGGTGTAGACGACGCCGAGTATGGACAGACGAGGACCATCACCGGCGAGGAGGAAAGATGGGCAGCAACACCCTTCGAGAATGTAGTTGAACTGAAGGCTGTGTTAACAAAAGTGCAAAACACGCGAAAACCACGAACATTATCCTTAACAAAAAGCTCTAGAAGGGAATACGCTGCCCGAGTCGAAGGGTCGCACCCCCCTTCACCAAGCACGCGCTTGTACTCGAAGCAGAGGAGAGGAGCGAGGCACGTATCGAGGCATTTGTACACAATGCCATCCGGACCGCGTGTCCCAGTCGATGTCGTCTGTCCTAAGTACGCGCCCAATAACTGGCTCAGGAGCGGCCGCAGTTGTTCAAGAGCGTCGTCTTCTGAAGAGCGTATCTCCGCGGTGGAAAGCATGAGTTCGGAAACAGCGGAAAAGACCTCCTTATCGGGTTTGAACGTAGGATCGTCAATCCTATCTAAGAACTCCTGAAAAACTGGGTGGAAGATCTGGACGGGGGGCGCAACGGCGACAACTGTTGGATGCTGGCCCTGCCTGCGTAATTGTACTTTCCCCCCGCGGAAACCTGAGGGAGTTTAGAGCCTGTAAGGGGGGTGTCGAGACCTGAGACTCACGACGGTGCATCGTTTGTAGTGGCAACTCTGGCACATCATCCCTTTCCTCGGCATCCTTCACGGTTTCCTTAGCCGTGATAAAGAAGTGGACGTGTTTGGGGTCCCAGGACTGATCTAAGAGCTCGCTAAGTGGGAAGGCAGGATGGCAGCGGCGAGCCACGTTATTGATGTCTGGGTGATCCTTGATCCAATCCACACCAACGTCGTCCATATGCAGGGGGGTAGACGGCTGAAGAAAAGAGTCGGATTTCGGGAGAGGAGGAGGACTAATCAACAACTCACCCTCAAGAAGTTTATGTTGGCCTCATTTGTCCGGAAATCAAACTTACGTTTGAGGCTGGCAACCCATTCCAAGTTCCCCACAGAGGTGTCCAACGCGTGACCGGGGATGGTCATGCCCCGTATCGTGCTTTCAGCATTTGCCGGATTGAAAAACAACCAGTTGATATGTAGGGCTTTCGAAGGGTTCCCGTGGGTGCTCAGGCTCATCGGGTTCACGGATGTTAGTGGTATCGAATTATGGTCGATTCCAGCCCCGCGACTCCGGTCACTCTTCTGCAAGTGATGTCGATAAAGTTCGAAGCACCCTCACAGTTATTTCGCCACCAACGCTCCCTGTGTTCTCACCTAGGCTAGAATCCAATCTCAAGTTCAGAGGAGGGGAGACGAGCCGGAGAGGAGTTCTTGTGGGGGAGCGGGAACAGTAGTCGAGCGCGTCCGGTCCCCATCCAGGGCTCTTGTTTCGACGACGTTCAGCCCTAGCCTGGAACACGTTTTTATGTATAATGTTATCTTGGTTGAGGATCTGTTGGGGGGAGAGGCTAATTGGTCCTGATGGTGGTGACAAAACTTTTGAGTTCTCGAGGATAGGACATCACGATAATGACCCCTCCCCGTGTCATGGCCAAGCGCTGAGGTCGGAGGTCGGGGATACTCCGGCCACACTTGTTACTCAAGAAGCACGGTATGATCAACTGAGCCGCACTATTATACAGGTATATTAACAGCCTACTGTACGACCGGTATACGGGGTGGGACAACGCTACATCAAGTGGTGTGGAGCGGGAACAAGGACAAAAATGGAATGGAAAAATGAGAATAGTTCACATGGGTCTATAGTAAAGTTATGTGTGCATCCACCGAGAGAGAGAGAAAGAGACAAGAATCGTGAAGGGAAGGGAGGAAAAGTAGATCATTCAAACTGGTATACTTGAACCTCGGTAGATCGTCTGCGGCCTAGGGGAAGGGCAGAATCGCCCAGTCGTCAGTCGTCATGGGCACTCTGGCTCATCCCAGCACTCCAGATAGTGCTCCCGCTGCTTCTCTCCTCGCTCTTCCTTTCCCTCCTTGACGTCCTCTTGATTTCCGTGAACCCGCTGCCACTCCCGCCCGCCAACTCTACGCCCAGCGACCTCTCGCGTGCATCAAGCTGGGCAATCTTGTTCTCCACCTCGGCTTGTTCCAAAGCCTCCTGCGTTAGACCCTGCTTCGAACCTCCGAGATACGGGCTCGAAGTGTTCGATGATGCAGATTTCGTCGAGGATTGCTCGGAGTTGTCGTTGGGGGTGGCCACTATCGACGAGCGCCGGAAGAAGGAGAACCTCGATGGAACGGGAGCGGTAGGGGTGGCAGCACTGGAGGGTGCAGCGCGTTCGATGATAGGTGCGGGAGCATCGACTGGTTTTTCGATGCCCATGAGTTTCATCGTAGCATTCAACCTTTCCCTCTCTCGCCTATCGTCATCGTCTTCCTCTGTGTCGAGCTTCCGGGCAACGCCGAGGACAGAGTTTCCGCCCGCCTTCAGGGTCAACGGTCGGAGGTTGGAGTTCTCTGGCCTTTTATCCCCAGCCCCACCACCGAACACCGAGAAGCCCCTCCAGTCGAAGGACATGGACCGCCTCGAAGCCTTCATCGTAGCAGTAGTCTGAGGAGTCTTTGCTGCGGCAGCATCAGCCCTGACAGTGTCAAAGGTCGTCAACCGCTCAGTAGGGGACATCAGGGGGGAGGGGTAATTATCCGTGGAGCTGGAAACCGTTCGTCCGACCATCACAGATTGTGGGCGAGGCTTCTTCGAAGCTTCAGGGGGAGAATTCGGCGCGGGCACAGTGGGCGCAGGTTCTGTTTTCTCGTTGTAGTCGACGGCGAGAACGTGTTCGAAACCTTCCGTGGCAATGATGCGGTCCAGGATCTTGGAGGCGTACAGTGACAGCGCCTTGTTCGCATCCTTGAGAACCTTGACTTCGCTGCGGAGGGCATCCACCTCGGGCTGTGGCGCGTTGCCAGTTGATGGCTTCCTGTCCGCGACTGAAGCCTTTCTTGATCGTCTGCCCGATGGTTCGTAAGAGTCCTTATTCTCAGCACGGCCGAGCTCTGCGGCGAGATCGAGTCCGGGTCCGGTAATGGGTAGGTCGGCCAGAGTTTCGCCCCTGGCGGGGGAGTGAGGAGCGGACCCAGTACTGCCCAGTCTATGTGCGTGACGTCCACCGAGACGACGACTGGAAGAAACGGAGTCGCTGTCTGGGGCATCGAATCCGTTGACGAGACTGGGATCCATGGCACCGCCCTCGGGGGTTTCGTCCACCGGATCGAGGAGACTACGAGAAGTGCTGCGCGTACTGCCGGCGTCATCGTCCTTCGCACGAGCGAGGGAATCTCCATCCACACCATCACTAGGCGCGCCGTTGAGTTGTTTGGATAAATCGAATTGACCGGTGAGAGTCCGTTCACGAAGGAGGATGTTGTAGCTTTCGTTCTCTTCCTGCAGTTCCTTATTGACACGTTTCAGATCGATGAGTTGAGATTGGAGGAGAATGAGGGTGTTCTGCATGGAGGTATATGAAGTTGACAAAGTAGAAAGCTCGAGTTTCAGTGCAGTAACTTCGGGAGGTTCGCTGTCGGGGTCATTGGCAGTCGATGAGGGAGCCGGGGCGGGTGGTTCTTCTTCCTCTGGCTCAGCCTCCGATTCGTATTCGTGAATTGAAGGGGCAGGAGGGATTGGCTGTTTTCGTGCCTGTGAAAGTGATTGTATGCGCGACTTCAGGTGTTGCTCGTTATCGTAGAATGACTGGCGTTCCGCCTCGAATGTGGCAGTCTTATAAACTGATTAGCGACGACTCTGTAGGAAAGCGCGCGGCCCAGCGTACCTGTTCATTATACCTGCGCTGAATGTCGCGCTTCTCCTTCTCTAAATCCCGGACTTGTGATCGGAGTTTCTCTATGACCTCTATACGAGCAGCAAGTTCGTCTTCTGCCCGTCCTTGGTCGGCATATAGCTCGGCCAAACGACCCTCAGCGGTATTCAAGGATGAGGATAACTGGTCGTTCTCCTTGGTGATCTGAAGAATGCTCTGTTCCTTGTTTTCTAATTGGACGAGCAGCTATAGATTACGAAAATGAAATAGATTGACGTTAGGTGAAGTGACGGTCGGAAAGATAAGGAGACGAATGCACCTGCTCCTTGAGTTCAGTCTCTTGTTTGAGTTGCGTTGTCAACCATTCCTTTGTCTCTGCGCCGTACACTCCGGTCGTGGGGTTCGGAGGGGTTGCACTCCTCACAGAACTACGGCGGACTAGGCCCTTGGCGGTAGAAACGACTCTGGGTGGTACTGCCGACCTTGCACTAAGCGCAGGCTTGGAGAGCGTAGGGGGACTGAGAGAAGGTGACGAGGACGAGATGCGCTTCGGGTTCTGGGACGGTGTCCTCGTCGCGGTGGTGGCCATGATTTACAGGAAGCGAAGGGGTATGTTGGTGTCGTTCAGACCGACCAGACCTGTGGTTTAGAGGTAAAGAAATGAGGGAGAGGGAGGGGACTGATGTGTTCGGCCACGTGCGGAAGAGTGCGACCGGTCGGGGGAAGGATCAACTGGTTGGTGGTAACGTCTGTGCCATGACCACCGTCGTTAATCCACTCGACGACTTTGATTCCGGTTCTCTCCTCGCCGTGCGTATCTTTTGTTCATCCGTGCTGATTTCCCGCTGATTTCTCCCTAGTTACTGGCTTGCGTGCGGGCAGAAAGTAGCCACCGTTTTCACTCACGCTCATCTTTCGCTGACTATGGACACAGCCGATCCGCCTGGTTCCACGGTCATTCCCGGCCTGGATGCGCATATACGGAAGACCACGCTGAACGGTCTCGAAGCTTGCCATACTATCAATAGCAAGGACGTAATTGAAGTTCAGGGTCCCTCCGTGGGCAAATCTCATCTGCTCATGCATTTCATCATGACTTGTATTCTACCCGTCTCCCACCTGGGTGTTCAGCTACACGGATGGGATAAATCAGCGATCCTCATTGACCTCGACCATACCTTCGACGTCCGTAGGTTCAGGCATCTCCTAATAAACCGTATCAAAGCCCACATTCAGACTGGTGGCGAAAATTTGGATCTATTCGTGGACCTTTTGCTCAGGAAACTTCATATCTTCCGGCCAGAATCGTCAGTCCAGTTCGCAGTGGCCGCTGCGAACATCCCCAACTACCACTCTGCAAATATGCCCAGGGATGAAATTGGTTTGGTGGCCATCGACTCTCTCAGTTCTTTCTACTGGCAGGATCGGTTCCTAGGCGAACAACCCCGGAACGGCAGGCTGTCCGGAATCGAAAAGGCGCTCAACGCTTTGGAACAGATCCGCCAGTCCCATGGGTCGGTTATCGCATATACGAACTGGGGGCTACCTTCTGCGCGACACGTTTCACCGTTTTACCCACAACATGTACCTCAGCTTCATTCACCATTCGGAGAAGAATCACAGGCTTCACATCCGATCCTGCCGGTTACCTACCATCTGACCCTACGAACCGTTGCGATGCCCAAGATTCCTCTCGATACTCCTGTTGCGCGATTTATGGGGGATCATCGGGTATATGACCAGGTGGTAGAGGTGCTAGTCCGGACTGTCGGGTTCAATGACCAAGTCGGTAGTTTTATGTTTAAAGTCACCCCAGACGAAGTATATTTTTCCGGCCGTAGGTAGAGTGCAATCCATCCACTGGTCTTTGAGATATGTCGAAAATGCTTCATCGAAGTTTTTGGTGATCGGTCTGGCGAGAGTCGCGTACGATCAAGCACCGCGTCTGCTCCCGACGTCTTTGCTGTATGCTCTGCTCTACGCGCCCTCGGCGAAAACTTCACCGCTAGACACCATTCACCAGTGGAGGACACGTTTGTACGTTTAGCCGGCCCTGGGATTGAAAAACCAGCATCGACTGAGGAGTTGTTTTGCAGCCCGCTGTGATTGGACTCCAGCGTATTTGCCAACCTGGCTGTCCATGCTTTGGAGTTTCGCCCAGGTTCAAAGGCAGCAGTTTCAAGCCTCGTTACAACGCTCCGTTCCATGCAAACTCCCCTTCTTTTTCCCAACACCGAACAGGCATCGTCTCGCCGCTCTCACCGTAGCAGCAGCAGCCTCAAACCCACCCCTCTCTTCCAACACCACTTCCGAACCCCAGAAAAGTACTACGTACGTGCCGGACCAAGCACCCCTACAAAACCCGTCGCAAAAACGCACTTGGAACAAGACAGATGTCGGGGGAAAGCAACGGAATACGAGGGACAAGAAAGGGGATGCTCTTCCGGCGGAACTCGTCGCCGCCATAGACAACCTCGCCAAATTCAAAAGAGACAAGGACAAGCTACTTTCCTACATACAATCCGTTCCGAGGCTAAACCCTCTTCTCGAACGCCTCCGAGACCGGGACCAAGTTCGGGACCTAGCCGTGAAGCTCGCCGAGACGTCGGCCCCCTTCCGCGCCATGCGCCTAATCGACATTGCAAGCACCCTTGGAACGAATTTGAAGCAGAACACCTACGAGGGTGTTGCCCACCAATACGCTCAGAAGCAGGAATGGTTTCTGGTGCTTTCCCTTGTGGCCATGGGACTCAGATGGACCGGACGAAGTACTACGCGGCTGTTAAACTGGAAGACACGAGCGTTGGTGGAGACTTCGAGGTTTGGGCTTTTAGATGGCGTGTTGGAGCAATTCGGGAATACAGGGCTGAAGCCAAACGCAAGGACGTTCCAGCTCCTCATCACCGGCCACATTCGCAACAAAGACCTCGCGAGGGCCCGCTCCTGCATCTCCCTAATGGAAAAGTACGGCTTCGAGGTGGATGGATCGACACACGCCCTGATCGCCTCCGCGTACCGACAACTGGGTCCCGACCAAGAGGTTCAACGGGCTGCGTTGAACAGTCTACGAGACCTCAGCGACAAACAAGCTACTGCCGCCCTCAACAGTCTCATACAACTCTCCTTAGACGCACAGGACACCTCTACCGTGCTCCATTACCTTTCGCTCTTCGATCACCCACAAGGCGTTATCGCCGGAAACGTCCCCCACCATCAACCTCCCCGGAATGGACCCTCTTCCCCCCACTCCTTCTGCCCAGACTCTACCACCTTCACGATGCTAATCAAACACGTCGCCGACGAGAACGGACTGGATCTGCTCGAAAAGATTTCATCTCTGATCGACAAGATGAAAGTGCTCAATGTGACCCCTGACAGCGTCACCGTGGCGGCGGTCGTACGTGCGTTATGCACCGCGGGAGATGTTCGTTCGGCTCTCGAGATTGTTGCGCAAGTGTGTCAGCCAAAGGCGAAGTCCGAGACCCTCGTCGAGCGCATCCTGGTCTTGGGGAGGGTTCCAAATGTAGAACATCTCCACGAGGCGAGCGTGGCGTTCATCGCTCAGCGAGCCAAACTCGACATTCACCTCTTCAATGCGTTGCTTAATGGGATGTCTGGATGGCTTGGTATCAACGCCGTCCGAATAATCCTTCGTCTCATGCACAAGAACAAGGTCATGCCGGATAGTGCAAGTGTCGAAGCAATCACCTCGTGGCTGAACAAGAGCGAATACGCGCATCCGAGAACACTCGTTAGGACCATGAAGAGCCTACTATCTCCCACCCATCGCCCCAACCCTTCTCTCTGCAACGCAGTAATTGCGTCGCTGGTTCGTAGAGAACAGACCTGGATTACCAACGACACTGCCACCCCTCTCCCACCTCCACCAAACTGCCGTACAGATACCTCCCCAACTTCGTGCTCCCTCCCCATCCTTACGAGCGAGGAGGTTCCTCGGAAGTTAGGTTACCGAGGCATGACGCGATTTCTCGTCCAATCGCTTTTCACCCGCCGAGTCCAAAGCAACCGTTTCACGTTCGCGCAACGGATGAAACGGACGGCTATGCGCGGGGACGTGCCCGCTACGAAAGCTTATCTCCGAACGATGCTCAAGCGAGGCATGCACCCTACCGCGTACCACTACGCCGCCTTGATGGAAGCCCACGTTAACGCTGAGATGATGGACCAAGCCGAGACCATCCTCCACTCGGCGATACAGGCCGGGGTTAAGCCGAACGTCAAGCTGTTCACCATTCTCATCGCTGGGTATGGGAGGAGGCAGCGCAAGCCGGGTTCGGCGAGGAGGGTGTTCGAGGAGATGGTGAGGAAGGGTGTCGAACCTGATTTGCCTGCTATCCATGCCGTTGCCAGTGCGTACTACAAGGCCGGTAGCGCAGGGCTCGCCAAAACGTTCCTGATCGAGAGATGGACGAGCGTGGCACCGGTCCCGTTACCTCCTTCCTTTGGAACTCTCAATTTCACCGACCTCGCGAAGGCCCATCGGGAGTTACACGAAAAGAGGCCCATTTGGTTCAAGGGCGAGGTGCGAAACAAAAACCGCAACAAGGCTCGTAGGATGGTGTTCAGGTGGAAGATGAAGAGAGTTGTGGACGCTTGGAAGAAGGCAGACTCCCCGAGACAAAGACCGCCATGACAACGGTCCGCATGATGGTTAAAGGTGGATGAGAGGGCGTGCTGCGTGCATCTCTCTCTTTTTACGATTTTAGTGGCTACTAGTAGTATACAAGTGCTCTCCGTGGTAACCCCCCAAACAAGGACGTATAATATGACAAGTCGTGTGATAATATGCGCGTGTACTGTAAATCTGTTAGCGCCGATCCGAGAACCATGACGCGATTGGATAATAAGTACGAGATGAAGGGCGGTATGTGCAACCTAGAGCTTATCTTTTCCACTCACGTCTATCTCTATTCTGGGACCCGAGTCTTGGGTAAATCCCCCATAGCAAGTCAATCAAGACAACGACATGCTGCTTTTTGCGTCTAGCAGATCCAATGCGGCCTGGACGGCTTCCATCGGAACGGCTCGTATACCGACTCTCTGACGTCTTGTCACCACTGTGCCGCCTTGAGTGTCGGGAATATCCTTCGGAAGCGTCGGTAGGTCCGATGACCCGTCCTGGGTGATGGTTGGGGTAGCCACACGTTCGGGCGTCACGGACCCCAACGCGGGTGAAATGACTACCCTGGGACCAGTGCACTTGGATCTCCTCGCCACGACGTCCGCGAGTAACTTGAGATCGGAAAACTCGACGTTGGGGTGGGACTTTAGCTGCCTCCACGCGTCATCGCAGGGAACCATAGCTTGGGATACCGGTTGGGTTCCTCCGGATGGATTGGTAGCAGGGTCTTCGGAGGTGTCCATCGCATCTACGGCTTCAGACGCCGCCATCGAATCGTTGACGGCGTCGCAGAACGCTTTACCAAAGTCGTCGGATGCGCATGCGCGGCAGTTACGGGGGTCACCTGAACAGGTGGGCGGCTCGGACGGTGGCTGGATTACCGGGAAGATCGAGTTCCTCTTGGCCGCCTGCTTATTGAGGGCCTTGTGACGAAGGGGTACGGCTGGCTGGTAAGCAGGCAGGTGATCGAGGATCGAAGACCGCGTCTGAGAGGTCGAGGAGAAGGCCACCCCTGGGGCTTCGACATGATCGATTTTGACCGTGGGCTGGTTGGGTCGTCCGATCCTATCTGCGACGTGCTGGTGGAGGATCTCTCGACATACACAGGGGGTGTTGTCGTCACAAAAGCCGCAGTCGAACTTTTCAAAGGGGGAATCCATGTCGTCAGCAATGGAGGTCCTGACGAGGTTGTTACTGTTGCTGAGGTAGTCAGGAAACAGAGAGGTTTCTGGCGATGCGGTGTGATACGACATGGAACTGGCTTCGATCCTTGGGCTTGGGTATGATTCTATGGAAGAGGTCGAGGAAGGCGAGGAAGGGTAAGGACTGGGCACGGGGGAGGGAAGGGAGAGAGGCTCTGTAACAGTCCTTGCTCTCTTCCTCGTCTGGACGGGGACGGTATCATTGACATCAGCAGCACGCTTCCGTGGTTGGTAAAAGGCCCCCATGACAGCCTGCTTCTCTGCTTCAAGCTGAGCAATTTTTTGTTGAAGCGTTGCATTCTCCGCACGCAAGTACTCGTTTTCTTCTTTGTATCTTCTTGCGAGGTTCTGCAATGCCACGCTGCGTTCCGCCTCTCCCTGCTCGTAGACCTGGATGCGGGCCTGGAGTTCGGCGAGCTGGGACTGTTTTCGCTCTCTGAAAGCTCGTTGGGCGGCCCTGTATGCATGGTTTCAGGTTTTTTCATGTGAAGGGAGTGATTTACAAGCGGTGAAACTTGTGAACGGGCATTTACCTGTTGTTGGTTCTGCGGGGACCCGGGTCGCCCTGCACATTTTTATTAGGATTGAGGTTGGAGAGGGAAAAGAAAACGACTAGCCTCTACCTCTTCACTAACGGTCACGTT
>Ga0307515_10024086_pt1 | contig 10625 bp, 7 predicted proteins | sample 17_EM_MG_FD_194513 | JGI IMG/M metagenome (GOLD analysis project Ga0307515, IMG submission 194513) | Populus trichocarpa ectomycorrhiza microbial communities from riparian zone in the Pacific Northwest, United States - 17_EM | ecosystem: Host-associated > Plants > Roots > Unclassified | place...
CCCAAAATTAAGACGATACAGCTCCCGGAAAGCCAGGAAATTAGGTTTGATAGGAGTATGATACAATGAAAACTTATCCTAAGGCACCAACACTATTGGAATAAGAAACCCCGACCTAACGAATATGAATTTATGAATGAGAAGTATAAGGAAGATGCCACAGGATCACTTATATCTTGATACGTCAAATTTGTTCTTTGTCCCAGCAAAGAAAATATCTTGCATCACGCAAAACACAAGTTCATTTCATAAATCCATGGCTGCTGAAAATTTCAGCTTTAAAAACCTTATATAATAGTTCAACTAGTAACCCTAATGGACCTCAAACTTGTGGGCTAATATTTACCAACTTACAACAAGCCCAAAGTATTTTAACTAAGCCCAAACATGAAGATAATAATAAAAATAACAAATCTGACACATAAACTAAAGTTGTTGCATCTAATCAAACAAACTAACTTAAAATAGATACTTTTCCTAGTTAAAATAATGTGATGAATGAAATTCCCATCCTAGAAACACTAGAGTCTTTGTTGCCACTGTTAGATATCAAAAATAAGCTAGGAAATTGATTGCTGAAGTTGCCTCCCCTTTAGTTTCCTTGTTTGTCTATGATTGTTAATTGTAGCTTTGAAGAATCCTCTCAAAACATGGAAACCTTTATTGCCTCCCTTTAACCCTCCTTGTAGGATTAGAAAACTCCCCAAAATAAGCTAACCAATCTGTCATTAAATATCACTATCCCTTCTTTCCTCATGTAGCTATAATGAACAGCTTGTTCTGATCTATATCACAATGCCTTTATGAACTCCGATTGAGCTAAAAGTTTACCCCAACATAGAATAATATTCCAAGAAACTCTGGGTACACTCTCATTTGCATCCAATGGTTTGATTGAGAATTATGATTGTTGTCATAAAACTGGACAGTAGGCACAATTATGTTAGAATCTGAATTTTTTTGTTCAACCCTTTCTTTGATCGTATCATTAATGTTACGTACCTCTTGATTACATGGCCAGGCAACCCAAAATTAAGACGATACAGCTCTCGGAAAGCTAGGAAATTAGGTTTGATAGGAGTATGATACAATGAAAACTTATCCTAAGGCACCAACACTATTGGAATAAGAAACCCCGACCTAACGAATATGAATTTATGAATGAGAAGTATAAGGAAGATGCCACAGGATCACTTATATCTTGATACGTCAAATTTGTTCTTTGTCCCAGCAAAGAAAATGTGTTGCATCACGCAAAACACAAGTTCATTTCATAAATCCATGGCTGCTGAAAATTTCAGCTTCAAAAACCTTATATAATAGTTCAACTAGTAACCCTAATGGACCTCAAATTTGTGGGCTAATATTTACCAACTTACAACAAGCCCAAAGTATTTTAACTAAGCCCAAACATGAAGATAATAATAAAAATAACAAATCTGACACATAAACTAAAGTTGTTGAATCTAATCAAACAAACTAACTTAAAATAGATACTTTTCCTAGTTAAAATAATATGATGAATGAAATTCCCATCCTAGAAACACTAGAGTCTTTGTTGCCACTGTTAGATATCAAAAATAAGCTAGGAAATTGATTGTTGAAGTTGCCTCCCCTTTAGTTTCCTTGTTTGTCTATGATTGTTAATTGTAGCTTTGAAGAATCCTCTCAAAACATGAAAACCTTTATTGCCTCCCTTTAACCCTCCTTGTAGGATTAGAAAACTCCCCAAAATAAGCTAACCAATCTGTCATTAAATATCACTATCCCTTCTTTCCTCATGTAGCTGTAATGAACAGCTTGTTCTGATCTATATCACAATGTCTTCATGAACTCCGATTGAGCTAAAAGTTTACCCCAACATAGAATAATATTCCAAGAAACTCTGGGTACACTCTCATTTGCATCCAATGGTTTGATTGAGAATTATGATTGTTGTCATAAAACTGGACAGTAGGCACAATTACGTTAGAATCTGAATTTTTTTGTTCAACCCTTTCTTTGATCGTATCATTAATGTTACGGACCTCTTGATTACATGGTCAGGCAACCCAAAATTAAGACGATAAAGCTCCCGGAAAGCCATGAAATTAGGTTTGATAGGAGTATGACACTATGAAAACTTATCCCAATACACTAGCACTATTGAAATAAGAAACCCCGACCCAACGAATATGAATTTATGAATGAGAAGTATAAGGAAGATGCCACAGGATCAGTTATACCTTGATAAGTCAAATTTGTTCTTTGTCCGAGCAAAGAAAACGTGTTGCATCACGTAAAACACATGTTTATTTCATAAGTCCATGGCTGCTGAAAAATTCAGCTTCATAAACCTTATATAATAATTTAACTAGTAACCCTAATAGACCCAAAACTTGTGGGCTAATATTTAGCCACTTACAATAAACCCAAAGTATGTTAACTAAGCTCAAACATGAAGATAATAATAAAAATAACAAATATAACACATTGGATGCACCTAATTAAACAAAATAACTCAAAATAGATAATTTTCCTAGTTTAAATAATGTGATGAATGAAATTCTCATCCAAGAAACACTAGAGTCTTTGTTGCCACCTTAAGATATCCAAATAAACTAGAAAATTAATTGTGGAAGTTGCATCCCTTTTAGTTTCCTTGTTTGTCTATGATAGTTAATTGTGGCTTTAAAGAATCATCTCAAACTATGGAAACCCTTATTGCCTTCCTTTAACCTTCCTTGTATTAGAAAACTCTATAAAATAAGTTAACAAATCTGTCATTAAATACCACCAACCCTTCTTTTCTTGTGTAGCTAGGATGAATAAGGAATCCTTGTAAGAAAATGATTTTAAAACATTACTAAATCCTTGGCAAACTTGGAAACTATGTTGCAACCCATTAAAGTTCCTTGTAGAACTAGGAATTTCCCATAAAAAGCTATCACATCCTTGAAGAAAAAAGATCCTTGCCAAATACGAAGTCTATGAGTCAAAAAGAAGTAAATAACAAAATTTGTGCAACCTATTATGACCTATATCGTAAGGCCTTTCTGAACTTCGATTGACCTAAAAATTTATACCAGCATAGAATAATATTCTAGGAAACTCTGGGTAAATTTTTGTCCTAATCAAACAATCGAATTGAGAATTATGATTGTTGTCATAAAACTAGACAACATGCATAATTACGCTATAATCCAAATTTCCATGTTCAACCTTTTCTTTGATTGTATCATTAATGATACAGACCTTTTGATCAAGTGGTCAAACAATCCATAATGAAGATGATACAACTCCTGGAAAGCCAAGAAATCAGGTTTGATAGAAGTGTGACACAATGGAAACCTGTCGCAAAGCACCAACACTATTGGAATAAGAAACCCCTACTCAACGTAAACTAATTTTCAAATGAGAAGTATTATCAGGACAATATGCGTACTCCCGAGTTGTAAAAAAATTCCATGTTTCTTTTCTGTTTTATTTATGGTTATCTTATATTCTCAAATAGAAATTATATGGGAGTGTTACATCACTCGTATATGGAATAGAGGCAGTTATACTTTGGGAAGTAGAAATTTCATCTCTAAGGGTCCTTTTGGAATCAGAATTGAAAGAGACTGAATGAGAAAAGATACGATATGAGTAGTTAAACATGATCAACAAAAAAAGGCTAGCGACAATCTATCACTATCAATTGTACCAAAAAAGAATATAAAAAGTGCATAACAAAAAAGTTTGGCCAAGAGAGTTAAAAGAAGGCAATCTAGTATTGAGAAAGATTTTTCCATTATTGAATGAAGATCGTAGCAAAAAAGCACCGAACTATGAAGACTCTTATATGGTAAAAAAGACGTTCTCATGTAGAGCATTACTATTGGCCAATATGGATAGAAAGGATGTAATTAGGCCTATAAACTCAGATTCTGAAAAGAAATACTTTCTATATGATGTATCCATTCTCATTAATAAAGCTAAGTTTTGGCCAAGAATTCTCTTTGTGTATTCTTGCCTTTTTTATAATTAAACATGACAACCAATAAAACATGCATTGCAGCCTTGTATGATCTCCCAAGCTCAAACATTTGTCAAAAGTTTATTATGAAAAAAATGTCTTCCTTAATGACTACTTGGAAAATTGGACTGAACTGGTTTTGATTTTAGAAGAATTTGATGTTTGTTCAAAACAGTATTCAATATCTTGCTTGTAGGATGATGAAAGAATTAATCAAGCAATTCTCATTCAAAGGTGACCTACAAACCTCAAATACAATAAGTATTCAACCAAAAATCACAATTGACTTCACACCATGCCTCTTGAGCCATGTTTTAACTAAAAGCATAATTGCATGTAGTAGATTTACTAGTCAGGGATTCACAAAAACACAATCCTATGTAAAATTCCAAATCATTACATTAGACAAAGTCAAAGTTTATCGATTTTGTGCTTAAAATGAGGAAAAAACATCTTTGTTATTATTTCACATTCTAAAATTAATATATTCTTAGTGGTCTTCATTTGAGCCTGAATAAGTTTTCTTTCATAAGGATTGACTAGGATCACACCCCACATTAGAGGCATGTGAAAATTCAAAGATCAAAGACTGAGAAAATGCCATAAAAAATCCAAAAGCAAGAGAGCTTAAAAAACTTAAATGTTAGGGGACATGCCTAAACTAAGAAGAAAAAAATCTAAGCAAATAAGGATACCCCTCTAGAACAATAAAAAAGGGCAAGTCAAAGAAACATGGTAGAAGAAAAGAAATATGAAAGACATAATAAGTCAAGCAGCTAATAGTGTTTCTAAGTCTTTGAAACCCTAAAACACTCTTTGAGCTTTATGAATCCTTTTTTTCATAGAAAATAGTCATATCTTGCATTATATACCTTTAAAAGTTCATTTTAATAAGGTAAAGAAGAAATTTGGACCAATAAAAAATATTTTAAAAATGCAAAAGACTTCATGATAATAGTCGTAACATTATGAACTAGATACTCGATATTATTCATGGTAATAAAATTATTTGTCAAAAGAAGACAATTTTTTCTCAAAACCTTGAGTTTTTACTATAGTTTCTTGTTTTAAAATTGATAAAAAAAAAAACAAAAGGTCACCTCACCATATACTTTCACTCATTTTAATTTTCTCAACACAAGAAAACAAACCATTCATCTCCTAAAAACCCCAAAGAATCGCAAAATTCAAAAAGTAAGATATTTTAAACTCACATCAAAATAATATATGTTTTCAAAACTAGAAAGGATCAAGAGTCTAAAAGTCACTATGAATAGAGATTATCTCACTCAAACCAAACAAGAAAATAAAAAAGGCTTTTAAAAAACCATGTTTAGTTAAGTCACTGCCAAAAACATATTTTGAAAGGAATGGAAAAAATACAAGGAGGCAGTTTCAGCTATAAAAGCAGTTTAATCTACTCATGACAGTTAAAAAAAGACAAGGGAGCTACTTTGATTTAAACCCTTTTAGACGATTAGTGTTATGCACTTGGATGCACAAGATTGTCTCCTTAAATCAACCTACAAGCCATAAATTTTCATCCGATAAATGGGTCACTAAAGGCGTTGTAAAAGTTATGAAAAGACTTATATAGGCCGACTCAGGTAGATTTGAAGCAAAATGATCAAGATGGCTCAAGGGGTTGAAAAGAAGAGGGGGTTTATATTTCAATACAGGTGAAAAAAGCACACATAAACATTATATAATATTTTAGGAGTTTTACAAAGAAGATTCGTTGAAAACAGCCTGAAAGGTATAATAAATGTTAACCATCAAAAATCCAATCTGAGTTGATCCTAACATGACTAAAAGTCCAACATGGATAACCCAAAAAAATTAAAAGAAGGATCACCTCAGAATAAATCCAAAGCATCTCCTTAGAAAAATCCAAGACACCATTAAAAAAGCAACATCAATCAAAATCAATCATTTCACTCGTGAATAAAAATCCTAGATATTTTTCACATAACTGGCAAGTAGCCGAAATAACAATATCATTTTTAAAAACAAAGAGAAAACTCTTGATTTGTAAAATAATTGACTTTGAAAACATTTACAAGGATAACAACATCTTGATTTGTTAATATAAAAAATCCTTAGTGGATTTTTCTCCCAACCTGCGAAGGCTTTCACACCTTTTCTTTTCTTTACAAAATTACTTCTAAAGTTCTTTATAAGACTTTTTATAATAAGTATTGTAAAGAGGGGGCAACTATCATAACCCAATTTTAGATCCTTCAAATTTCTTTTATGTAAAAATATTTTCTCTGTTTGAAATATTCAAAAATGAAAAAAAGTCAAAAAAATAAAAAAAATACTTAATTGTATAAATTAGAAGTTGAAGGGCCAAATAGCAAAGGTTGGGAACTCAATTACAATAATGAAGGGCCTAATTAAAGAAAAAAAAATGATAATTTAGGAACAAATCGAAGAAAGATATTGAAGACTGAGGTGGACTTGCAAAATAATTAAGTTCAGGGACTTAATTGAACTTTTGATGGGCCTAATTGATTTAACCAAAATCTTAATCGAAAGCAAAATTAAGTTTAAAAGTCAATATTATCAAAATTTGAAAAATTAATTAAATTCAAAGACTTAACTAAATTTTTAATGGGTTTAATTGGCTTAGTTAATGATTTAATTGAAGGAAAATTAAGTCTGGAAGCCTAGTTCATGTCAAATAACAAGAACTAGAAGTTATAGGGACCAATTTTGAATCTTAATAAGTTAATTGGTCAATTCAGGGGCTTAATTGTGAATAAAAAAAAGTTTAAAGGCATTGGCTTGAGTGAAAAAATTCAAAACCAAGAACTAAGATGCTAAAGGCGCATACATTTAGGGACTTAAATTGTCTGAATTAAGGGTCAAATTGAAACAAATTAAAAGTTTAATGGCCGGGGACTAAATTGTACAATTTGAAAACCAATGATCAATTTATAAAAGGCGTTGAAATCTGAGGGTCCAAATAAAAAACGTCAAGGTTAAAATTGCAAATATTCTAAAAGTTTAAGGCTAATAGAAGATGCAATTGCAAGATTACGAAGATTAGGTACTTAAATTGAATTGGAAAAGGTTAGCCCTAATTGATTAACTAAACGGTGTTGTTTTATGAATAATGAGAACAAATGAAAAAAACAAAAGAAACGACATTGTTTTGGTTTTGCACCACCATTTATCATCTTTTTTTTAGTTGCCTTCTAATGAAAAATGAAGGAAGTGTGGTCCAGGTCACCATTCTAGACTCTTCTCCATTCTTTCCCTTCATGAAATTATGACCACAAGCTTCTCCAATCAACGAAACAAGTTTACTCTTCATGATCTAAACACTCTCATCCTCTTCCTTTACCTCCAAGACTTCCCAAATATCCCATCCAAACACATACTCAGTTGTCCCAACCTACAAGGATGTTTGAGTCCTTGCACTGCCAGCTAACAAATAGGATGGACAATTATCCTCTTGTGGATCAAATGACCAAAATCTCTTGCCCAACATCAAAGTAAATGATTCAACCAACTAGCCAGCTTTAGACCCTTCTCTTTTGGCTATAAAAATCCCTTAAAAAGGAAGAAAAGAAAAGAAAAGAAAAGGAGGGAGACAAGAGAAAGCGACTATTATCAACAAAACCCTTTCATCCTCTTAAACCTCCCATACAAACAAGACACCCCTTATATCTTTGAACCCCAAGCTATCATTCTGTTTTCATTTACCAAATTCCAAACCTTAACAACTCTTTAATCACTAGGAGGTCTAAACAATGAAGGGGTCATCAGACTAACATTTTATGTCATCTTGAATCCATGATTACCAGCAAAGATCCAATATGTTACCTATAAGAGAAACAACACCACGACATGATTAAGGTTTCTAGATGTTCTTTATTTTTCAAATCATTTTTGCTTACTGGTTTTCTGTTACATTGTGAGAGTATATATACAGAGATGCAAAATATCTATTTACAGGAATTCCATGATTCTAGCCTTTTGACATATTTGTTATTATGGCTTGATTTCTATAATTCTAACTCTTTGACAGATTGGCTATTATAGCTTGATTATCTCTTGTTGATGAGATGGTTGTAACCGAAAGACTGATGGCATGATCAGTGGCTAGATTCTTTACAGCTTGATTTTCTCTTACTGATGGAACAGTTGTCACCGAAGGAGCATGATCAGTGGCTGAATTCTTTACACGCCCCCTCAAGATGGGCTCACCATCGGTGATGTTGATCTTGGTTCGCAAATGGGTGAATCTTATGCGAGGTAGTGCTTTAGTCAGAAGATCTGCTAGTTGGTCGTGAGAGGATACATGATGAACCTGAAGAAGACCTTTTGTAACATAGTCACGTACAAAATACAAGTCAATAACAATGTATTTCATTCTGGAATGATGAACATGATTATGGCTGAGTTGTGTGGCGCCCACATTATCATAGAGAATTTTAGGAATGTGTGGAACAACCAGGTTGAGTTCTCGAAATAATGAAGAGAGTTAACCAAGTTCTGATGTAGTGGTAGCTAAGGCTCTATATTATGTTTTTGTTAAGGAGCAAGTAACTGCACGCTGCTTCCTTGTGCTCCACGAGATTGGATTTGATCCTAGGAAAACAATGTAAGCACTGGTGGATATACAATCATCTACATTTCCTGCCCGGTCATCTACATCAGCATCTAAGTATGCTATGAGGGAAATTGATGAAGAATATCTAAGGTGAAGACCATGATACAAGGTGCCTTTTAGTTAACGAAGGAGTCGCTTGACAACAGACCAGTGAGAGTGGGTTAGTTTATGCATAAATTGTGCTAGGTGATTAATAGGTAAAGATATATCAGGTCGTGTAAGAGAGAGGTATTGAAGGGCACCAATGACACTCTTGAAAATGGTGGAATTAGTGGCAACAAACCCATCATGAAGTTGCAAAGTTTCTGATGTGAAAAGAGGTATGTGGGTTGGTTTAGCTCCATTAAGTTGGTAACGAGATAGTAGATCATAGATGTAGCTGTGTTAACTTAAAAATAAGCCTGTGTTGGTGGGGATCACCTCAACACCAAGGAAATAATGCAAGTTGCCGAGATCTTTGAGATTGAATTGATGCCCTAGGGATTGAATGATAGTATCTAGTTTAGTGGAGTTGTTTCCTGTGATTATAAGACCATCAACATAAACCAAACAATAAGCAATACTGCATTCACGATGATATATAAAGAGTGATGGATTTGCCTTAGATTGTGTGAAGCCAAGAGAGTGAAGTCCTCTGCTGAGAGTTTGATACCAGGCACGAGGTGCCTGTTTTAGGCCATATAAAGATTGGTGAAGTTTGTAGATGTAATGAGGTTTGTCAGCATCAATGAAGCCTTGTGGTTGTTGCATATAAACATCATCATCTAGGGTGCCATAAAGAAAAGCATTGTTTATATCAAGTTGTCGAAGTGGCCAGTTGTGGGATGTGTCTAGTGATAAGATGGTTCTGATGGTGGTAGGTTTGATGACAAGAGAGACGGTTTCATGATAATTAATCCCATATTGTTTGATGGAATCCTTTGGCCACTAACCTGACTTTGTACGTGGCTATTGAACCATTTGGATGCCTCTTAATTTTGAAAACCCACTTGCAGCCAATAGGATGAATGTGAGGAGAGGGTGAAATCAGTTCCCAAATACCATGTTTCACTAAGGCATTGAATTCTTCACTCATGGCATGCCTCCAGTGATGACTCTTTAGTGCTTCACGCATATTAGTCAGAATAAGGGAGTCTGGTAAAGGATGTTTAGTAGCAATATAAAGCTTTTTTGATTTGTGAATGTGATTCATACCTCTAGTGATTATGGAATGAGTGTGTTGATCCAAGGAGGAACTCGGTTGGGGGGCTGTAATGGACAAGGATGTTGTTGGAGCAGTTGTATCCACGGATGGAGAGGAGATATCTGAAGATGAAGTTTATAGAGTAGGAGTGGCATTGGAAGTAGTAGTGATAACATTGGGATTAATGGTGGTGTGTAATGGCAGAGTAAGGGGGCCAGGGCTGAAAGTATTGTAATGGTTAATTGTGTTGTCTGATTGAGGCTTTGGTAAGGGAGATGTGGATGGAAATTATGCTTCATTGAAGGAGACATGTCAAGATATGTAGGTGCGATATGTTTGAGGATCTAAGCACAATTATGCACTTTGAGAGGTAGAACATCCCACAAAGATACATGGTTTTGATTATGGTTATGCTTTGTGAGAATTAAATGGTTTTATCCATGGGTAGCATAGGCAACCGAAGATCCTTATTATAATTTGGTGATTTGTTAAATAAGCGTTCAAAGGGGGATTTGTTATAGAGGATGGGTGTAGGAAGTCTGTTGATAAGGTAAACTATTGTTTGAAAGGAAAGACTAGAATTTTTGGGGTAGATTTGCTTGGGTAAGTAGTGTCATTCATGTTTCAACAATTTGATGATGTCAATGTTCAGAAATACCATTGTGCTGAGGAGTGTGTGAGGGAGTAGTGAGATGGCTGATGCCATGTTTATTTAGGTGAGGTTTTAAGATTATGTATTCACCACCATTGTTTGATTAAAGGTGTGTGATTTTAAACTTCAATTTCTTTTCAAGTAAAACATACAGCCGTGGAAAGATTATGGT
>Ga0307515_10024087_pt1 | contig 10624 bp, 8 predicted proteins | sample 17_EM_MG_FD_194513 | JGI IMG/M metagenome (GOLD analysis project Ga0307515, IMG submission 194513) | Populus trichocarpa ectomycorrhiza microbial communities from riparian zone in the Pacific Northwest, United States - 17_EM | ecosystem: Host-associated > Plants > Roots > Unclassified | place...
GCGCGTCTGCGGCGCCTCTGACTTGATCCGCTGCAACACCTCCAAGCCGGCCAGCCCGGATCCGAGGTTCCAGTCCAGAAGGATGAGCTCGAACGGCGTCTGCTGAGCGAGATGGATTGCCTCGGCTCCGTCGTCGCAGCAGGTGACGACAGCGTTCGGCATCGCCGCCATCAGCAGGAGCCGGAGCCCCTCGCTGAACAGCGTGTGGTCGTCGACGATGAGCGTCTTCAAGCAAGCCTCGCAGTCCTGGGTTGACGGGCGCACTCACCATAGCACCGCTCCGGACAGCGCCGAATAGAACCGCGGTTATAGAACGAATGCCGTCGAGGCTGACCCGGGCGTCGGATAGCGCGATGTTAGTAGGCGCACTAGATTTTCTGCATCCGATGCGATGTCGGAAATCCACGCAGAACGGAGCAACACCATGCTGGCCTCAAGCCCAATCACCCCCTGGTCGCACAGTTTCGACGTGGCTGCGGCCCCTTCATCGTCCGAGCCGGAGCGCGAGATCGCGCCGCTTCCCTGGTCGGCGCTTCGCATCGCCCTCGACTTGCTCGGGACCGGCTTTGCATTGCTGGACGCGCAAACCCGCGTGGCGTACGCGAACGCTGCTGCGCGGGCTGCGCTCGCCTCGCTCGACACCGACGGCGCCAGCGAGCTGCGCTGGCGCCGCGCGCTGCGCGAGGCGGCTACCGCGACACCGCGGCGCGCGCTGCTGCAACTCGGCGCGGAGGACTCTGCTCGGCATGCTGCGCTGATCCCGTTCGATGCGGACGGGACGCGCTGGCTAGTCGCGCTGTTCGGCGACGCCTGCTTGTGCGGTCCGCTTGAACTGCAGATGTACGCCGCGCTTCAACAGCTGTCCTACGCCGAAAGCCAGGTGCTGTCGCTGCTCAGTTTGGGCCACCGCGCCGAGGCCATCGCACGACACAACGGTGTGGCGGTGTCCACGGTGCGCACCCAGCTCGCCTCGCTTCGTGCGAAGGCGTCGCGCGCTGGCGTGCACGAGATGCTGGACGTCCTGGCCCGGCTGCCACGGATATGGTGCACGCATGGGCGGGCGCTGCGTGGCTAGTGCCGCATCCCTGAGCGCGCGACCATTGAGTGGGCGCTTAGCCTGCCGTCTTTCGCACGCGATCCCTGCCGTGCCGGGCATCGATGGCACGGAATGGCGACCGTGCATTCCGTCGCACTGTCACCTTCGAGCCGTCTACGAATTCAGGTCCGGACAATGCATGCAAACGCCGTTCTCGTTGCTGCTGGAAGCGAAGCCCGAGCAGGTGGTCTTTGGCCACTACCACGATCCGCGCAAGGCGGAGCATGGTATCGACATCGGCGGTATGTTTGCAGTGGCAAACCCATCTGGCTGCGCGCTCAGATGGGAAATTTTACAGACCAAACATTTGCACGGCTTGATCGGGCGCGTCCATCAAAGTGCTGATGCGCTTCCGATGGCGTCGCGCATAAAAAGGCAGACTAGGATCACCCTCCCAAAGACATTGCACTCTGACGGCGTTCAAATATGAGCACACGTGTGGATTTGCTGGTGCGAGCAGTGGTGTCTGCGACCCTGCTCCTCGTAGTCTCTGCAGCACCAAGCGCCGCGCAGCGTCGGGTTGCGCCTAGGCCTGAGAATGTCGCTCAACCTGTGGCGGCGCCGCGTTCCGCTCAACCCGCATCCGCCGTCGAATCTTCGTCGCCCGACGTGTCGATGGAGATCAAGATCGAGCCGTCACGGCCTCAACCCTACGTAGGCTCCGGACTCGGTATCACGGCGCTATTCAAGAATACGTCCAAGAGCGCGGTCCTGTACTTGGCCGATGAGACAACGACACTGACGATGCCGCCTGAGGTCGAAGGCCCGTTTCAGCCCGTCTTCGGTCGAACCGCATTCTTCCCCTCCGAGAACGATCAGTGGCGCGAAAACGATGCTCGCATTAAGGCAGACCCGCAAGCAGAGCGTAAGCCAGCCGTAATCGTCATTCGACCGGGTTATACCTATCGTGCCGCGTGGGTCGTCAACGCCAAGGCCGATGAAGTAGCGCGAGCGAAGGCGTCAGCGAGTGCAGCGTCCGCGCCGCCACCTGAGGTCCGCGGCGGGCTTCTGGGTCAGCTTTGGAGCGAACTGGCCGGGAGCGACACCTCTCAGCAAGTAGCGGCAGAGATGCCTTTCCTCTTCTTCGTCCCGGGAGACTACAAAGCCATGGTGCAGGCCAAGGTTGGAGTAGGTGAATCACCGCTGAGTCCGTCGAAGACGTACTACACGTTCTCGGAAACTGCCGTCATCAAGGTTGGCGCACCACAGTCCGTGATACTTCTGGGTGCCATGCTGGGCGGTCTCGTGAGTTGGCTGCTTTTCCCGCAGGGCGAACCCAAGTCTGTGACAGACGCGTTTTCGAAGGACGGCTTCGCGGCCGCCAGCGGCAAGGTGTTTTGGTGGATCTACAGTATCGCGGGGGCGTGCCTGCTCAGCGCGATCGTGACTGTTCTGTTGGCGCGTCTTTCGGATAGCCAGTTTCTTGTCAAGATCAGCGTGAACGACTTCTGGGGTGCATTGGTAGTTGGGTTCATCGCTCAGTATGCTGGAAAGTCCATTCTCGACAAGATCATTCCGGGCCGGCTGAAGTCGCAAGACACAAAGGTATCCAGACCCAAGGAACCAACGAAGCCAGCAGGTGGGCAGCCCATCTCGAACGAGTTGGCCTAGTGCTTCAGAGGAGTTCTTCGCCTAGGGCAGGAGCACTTCAACCAGCACCACGCGAGGCTTGGACCTGTCGCGAAACTCAAGGCGCTGTTCCTCATTTGCGAAGAAGCGAGCTCCAGGAACAGGATCTCTGGCGTACCCACTGACGATGCGTGCAGGCGGAGCCGCTGGCGGACCCATCGCACTCAGCTAACGAAACGACGCTCGGAAGCGGCTTCCAGCTGAGGCAATCGAGGGCACTTCTAGTCTGCTGCGGGAGGCAGGAACCTCTGCTTCACATCGTCCTTGTTGCGCAGCGACAGCACATACTTGGGCGGCTTCGCGTTTGGAAGGTCGAGCCCGTAGTGGGCCGCGAAGTATCCGACCAGGCAGTTCCTGATCTTGACGCGCCAGACGGATTCGCCGCCGTCTGCGGACATACCGAACTCCCTAGCCACGACCTTCTTCTGATGGGCGTTCAGTGCGGGATGCGGCACCACCTCCAGCACTGACTCTGTATGCCATTCCGTATCGCTCTCGCTGGACTGGGGGGACGACTCGCTAACGGACTTGGCCTGCTCGATGCGCTGGAGGGCGAAATTCCGGAATTCGCCACTGCGGCCGTCGAAGGCTCGGACATGCCACCACTCACCGGTGTGGATCAGCGAATGTGGCCAGAACTTCCGCTTGGTCGGCTCCGTGGCAGTCATGGAGTAGTAGGTCGCCTCCACGGCGGTCGCAGATCGGATCGCCTGCACAACGAGCGATAGCCCCTGGCGTTTGACGCGCCGGACAGGTGTCGGCAGCCCCTGAATCGGCAGCAGCCCGCCCACGAGGGGGATCACAGCGCTAGAGCGCGTCTGGGATGACGCCAGTTGGAGCGCCAGGTACTCGTGTGGATCTTCAGAGGCAAAACGGGGCTTAAATGCAGGTCCTGGAACGTAGAACCGTCGCCGCGGCTCGAACGTCAGACTTTGAGGGAACGCGGCCTCGTATTCCTTGAAGTCCTTGGTAACGTGGTTGGGCACCACGCCGAAGACCGTGCTGACGCGCGAGCGCTGGATTTCTCCTTCCCATAGCAAGGTCGACTCGACAAAGCGCAAGCGCTCGCGTTGCGAGTGGGAAGGCTCGAATCGGGCAGAGGTATTCGCCACTACCTAATCAAAATGAGTAGAGTACGTTTATTGCATAGTCTACATCTAACACGTATCATAAAATCATCGCGGATGGGCGACTGTCACGTCTGCGCCTCTCCTCTGCCTGCGGCCTCATGATTTCTTCTCGTCTCGATCCGTGGTTGCGCGCCCTGGGCTATGCCTCGGCATCGCCGTCGTTGCATCGAGCGCAGGAACCCGTGCGGCAGGATCACCCCTACGCGGCAGAACTTCGGGACCTCCTGAACCCGGAAGGCGAGATCCGCGCGCAGGCCGTGTTCGACGTCGACGGCGTCCCGGCGATCACGTTCTTGGCTGGGGGCAAAGGCTCCCCGCTTCGCGATCCGGCACAACTGCTACAGCTGCGTCAACGCATCTGGAACCAGGGGCTGATCACCGTCGTACTCGTCGTCGAGGCTGACGCGGCAACGGCTTACCCCGCATCAGCGGTCGCGGGCGCCGAGGCGACGTTCATGTTGGCAGAGGCCAGGGCTGATGGTCCGTGGTCCTGTTCCGATCTTCTGTCAGGCGAAGTACGCGAGCGCTACCCGACGTGGTTCCGCCTTGAGGATCGGGTCGATCGCAAGCTGCTGAGCAACCTGAATCAGACCGTGAAGAGTCTGACCGGCGGCAAGCTGCGTAGTGGGAAGGTGTGCGAGAAGAGCGACGCGCAGTACCTGGTCGGCCAGGCGCTGTTCATCTCGTACCTCGAGCACCGCGGCATTGTCGACCAGCCCTACCGCTCGAAGAATGATGTCGGGACCTTCGTGGATTTGGTAACCCAGCGGAATCGCCAAGGCCTCGCTCAACTGCTGGTCAAGTTGAAAGACGATTTCAACGGGGACTTCCTGGAGCCTGATGCGGCCAAGAAGACCTTGTGGCTGGACCTGGGCAACGAGGGATTCGATGTCGTCGCTGACTTCCTGCGCGCTACCGACATCGAGAATGCCCAGCCCAGCCTGTTCCCGTACAACTTCCGCTACATCCCCGTCGAGCTGCTCTCGGGGATCTACGAGTCGTTCCTCGGCGATCGCAAGAAGGAACTCGCGGCCTACTACACGCCCCGTCATCTGGCCAACGTCGTGATCTCGCAGGCACTCGCCGATTCACCGGACCTACTGGCCGAGCGCATCTACGATGGCGCCTGCGGCTCGGGCATCCTGCTCACGACTGCATTTAGGCGGCTGATCGGTGCCGCAGAAGCGAAGGCGCAGAAGCAACTGTCTTTGAGCGAGCGGATCGACCTGCTGCGTGGACGGATCTACGGCAGCGATTTGAGCGAGGCCGCCTGCCGGGTTACCGCGTTCAGCCTGTACCTGTCGCTGCTCGAGCAACTACAGCCGACGGACATCGTGGCGCTGTGCGACGACGAGGACGTGAAGCTTCCCAAGCTGCGGGGCTTCAACCTCTTCTGCGGGCCTGTCGAGGGCGATTTTTTCTCGGCGAAGAATCCCCTGGTGACTGGGCGCAAATTCACGCTCTTCCTCAGCAATCCGCCATGGAGCGAACCGGAAGCCGATGAGACGGCGCTGGCCGACCAATGGGCAGGCGAGCAAGGTTATCCGCGCCCGCTTAGGCAGATCGCCGCGGACTTCGCTTGGCGCGCTCGGCAGTGCCTGGAGGACACCGGGCGCATGTGCCTCATCTTGCCGATGACCCTACTGCTCAAGCCCACCAGTCAGGACTTCTTGTCCGCCTGGCTGACCCAAGTGCGTTGGACGCGGCTGATCAACTTCGGCGACCTGAAGGAACTGCTCTTCGACGAAGGCAGGGCATCATGCGTAGTGCTGCTGGCCTCGCCCCGTACATCGAGCGAGAACAACGAGTGGATCGTCCCACCAACAGAAACGTTTGAATATTGGGTGCCGAAGGCCGACGTGGGCCTAGCCTTCGGCCGCATCTCGCTGCACGGTGTCGACCGCCACGAGGTGCAGACCCAGGCGATCGCAAGTTCCAACCGCGAACTCGTCACCCGCATGTGGGGCGACGAATTCGATATGGCGCTCTGGGCCAGGTTGCGCTTGCGCGGCACGTTCGGTGACCTTCTGCGCGGCAAGCAAAAGCGCTGGAGCCGCCGAAAGGGCTTCCATCGGATCGATTCGTCTGTCGACGCCGAGAAGCACGTGAGCAGTGCCCCGCTGTCGCAGATGAAGTTTCTGCGGCCGCAGCATCTGTATGAGTGCCCCGTCGTCGCCGAAGCGGACTTGGAGAAGTTCCCGCGCGACGAGATGCCGATGTTGCCGAATCTGGACGACGACCTGATAGCGTTCTTCAAAGGGCCGCGGATCTTGTTTCCCGACGGGCCGGCGCCCGATCGCACGTTGCGCGCGGCCTTTCTGTCTGCTCCTGCATCGTTCATGAGCAGTGTGGGTGTTATCAGCGGGCCTCCAGACGACGAAGACCTGCTTCGGTTCGCGACCTTCTACTTGCGATCTGATCTGGTCCGCTACTTCATGGTTACGCAGCTTTACCAGTTGCTGAGCGACCGCGACCGGGTGTCGCTGAAGGACATCGAGGAGTTTCCGTTTCATCCGCCGGAGCATCATGCCGATCCTGAGAAGGCACAGCGGATCGTCGCGGAGGTCGCCGACGTCTCGCGCAGGCTGGAACAGTGCAACGCGTTTGAGCGCCCTCGCGCATGGATCAACGCCCGCCCGAAGGTCGAGAAGGCCATCAAGGACTACTTCGACCTGCCTCGTGATGCCCAGGCGATAGTCAAAGAAACGGTTGAAGTCATCCTGCCAGCGACGCGACCCTACGGCATGTCAAAGGTTTTTGAGCTCGCCTTGGCACGCGTGTCGGATACACAGGCCAAGCACTACGCTAAGACCTTGCAGAGCGAGTTGAACGCCTGGCGCGATGCCGGCGACGGCGAAGGCAGCTTCGACGTCGACGTGTACTACTCCGAGGTGCAGCATGCTGGAGCCTTGGCAGTCGCCCGGGTGAATCTGCACCAGGGCGCGCAAGCCAAGACCACCGGACAGCGAGAGAACGCCGCCGTGGATGCAATTCTTCGCGAACTCAAGGATGCGCAGTTGCTAACGGTGGACCTGCAGGAGCGCATGCACTTCGTGCCTGACACTTTGATCGTCTCGGGCAACACGGCGTACCTCATCAAGCCGGTTGCGCAACGCCTTTGGCTGCGCCGGCAGGCCCGTCGCGACGCGGCGCGGATCGTATCGGCGACGACAAGCAGTTGCTAAGCCGCCCTTTCGATGCATAAGAGCCCCTCGCACGACTGGCAACGCGCTTTCGGGAAGAGCGATGCAAAGAAGGTGGTTCAAGTCGTCTGCGATGCATGGCAGGACCTGACGACGATCAGCGGTCAGACCTTCCATGGCAAAGAGAAGGAACATCGGCTGACGGAGCTGCTAGGAGAGTACATTCGTGCAGCCAAGTCGACGGTCGGGCTCACCGGCTATTGGAGCTACGAGGATCGCACTGGGGCCATCGCGCCAGCTCCTACGGGCGGGTTTCAGGTAATTAAGCGCCGTCGCACAGACATCCAATACTTCTCGAACAAGTCGATGCCCGCACTGCGGCTAGTGTTCGAGTTCAAGAAGATCGACCACACCAAGGCGCGACGCGACGCGTACACAGGAGCCCAGGGTATGGAGCGGTTTGTCGCGGGTGACTACAGCGTTGGCCAGCCAGTGGCTGTGATGGCCGGCATGCTGTTGCAGCCGCTCCCGCAATGCGTACCACCTCTGAGGACCTACCTGTCTTCAGCCAAAGCACAGGCGGCCCTCAGCATGGTGGTGAATCCTGCGGGGCAACTCGTTCGGAGTCCGGCTTCGTTCAATGCCGCAGAGTTCGAGACCGTACATAAACGGCCGGCAGGCAAAGGCCCCGCGCACGGCAGCATTCTGATCTGCCATTTGTTTTTCTCGTTTTGAAGCCGAGGCAGTGTTTTGGCTGCGGTAATACGGTAGGTCGCCGTGCCAGGTGATGGTGTTGGGATGAGGAGAAAGGTTGTAGCCGCCTGCGCCGCCAATGACGAGGTCATCGCTAGGTACCCCGACGAGTAACTTCCGCTGAGCTACCGGGCCGCTCAGACTGGCTTCGTGGCTTGAGCATATGGAGCCTGTGGTACAGAGCTGCAGGGGCTGAGTGGAGCTGACCGTAAGCGCTAGCCGGAGACCCGCAACATCGGCATCAATGCCTCTGCAGCTTTCTCGCCCATTGCATGACCGCCGCTTCCGTGGCCCTCCGAACCTGCCGCGCGCTCCCCAGGCGGTGCCATGGCAAGTCAAGTTCCGTCAACGCCGGCAGCACGTCCCGCTCCAGGGTCCAGCTCTTCGCAGTATCCATAAGCACATTCTCTGCAATGACGCGGAAGTGCTCGGCAGAGGGCTGCCGCAGCATGAGAACCCGCATCCTCGAGAGCAACGATGCCTGGATACCGCTCAGCGTATTCGCCGTCCCGATCCACATGACCCCGGAGAAATCGCACTCGGTCTTGAGGAACACGTCCATGAGCCGGCGCGCCGTCTCAGGCTCCATGAACCCGAGCAGGTAGGACTGCAGCCCGACACCAGTTCGATAGCCTTCGGCCGCCTTGTCCAGTTCGTCCAACAGGACCAAGGCCGACGCCGACTTGCGAATCGCCAGGAAGGTCGCCAGATCACTCGGCTTGCCCGATCCCCAACCCCGCGCGGTCCCGCCGAGTACCTTGCTGTCCGACGTGCCGCCCAGGGACAAGTCCATGCGTGGCACGCCGAACACATCGGCCAGTCGCCCCGCCAGCCGGGACTTCCCGCTCCCGGGCGGACCGACCAATAGCGTTGGTGGAAACGCGAGCGTTTGGATGCCTAATTTAGCGCGGCCGAGCAGATCATCAAACATGACCGCCAGCACGTCACGCGCCCAAGGAAACTCTGCGGTCAACTGCTGCTGATTCCATTCCACGTCGTCGGAGTGCGGCATCACGGTCAAAGGCAGGGGATGTTCAAGAATTCTGTGCCGCGCCACCTCTTCCTTGTCATACCTGTCAGCAGCATCGACGATGGGCGTGCGGCAAACAACGAGCGATGGCCTGCCGTTCAGGATCGGCAGACTCACGACAGGCGCGCGAGCTGACGGGATTGAGTGCAAGTTGACCTCGGGCCTGGGCGTGACGGACTGCGGCGCTGGTTCAGCCGCCGAGCCGATCGCCCGGCGCACGCCGTGGCGTGCCGTGACGTGCCAGGATGGGTCTCTCAGTGATCGAGAGGAAACGACGACCTGCGGCAACTCTTCAAGGGCCTCCTGCAGCGCATCCCAGACCGGCATGCCGTTCAGGTCGAAATCCATGACCAGTTCGCTCGTCTCCAGGCGTGCACCGTCCATGGCGGCTCGGAACACGCAATAGTTCATCCGCAGCGCAAGCAAGGCGCACTCGACGTCGCTCGGGGACCAGCCCTTGAAGGCTTCGGGATGTCCGATTCGACTGCGCAGCGAACCGCAGACCTGCGCGACGTGCATGTCGACCCAGTCATGCACCGGACCAGGGCTCATCAGGCAGGCGGCCGGGGTCTGGGGCTTCCAAGAAGGAATGACGTCGTCGACGCTGACCACCGACATGCCCGCGGCCATCATGCCGAGATCCACGCTGAGCATTCGCGGTGCTGGTCGATCGTCGAAACGGAGGGACAGGGTATGCATCGCCATCTCGAGGACCTGACCGCTGGTTGAGTGATTGCAGACGCTCAGGGCGCCGTCTCCGATTCGACGCATCTCCATTGCCACGACCCTCGGCACGTCTGCGGCAATGTTGATGAGATTCCAAAGCGACCTGTGCAGCAACGTCAATCCGCCCGGAGGGGTGGGGTGCTCCAGCACCAGTCGCGTGAAGGCAAGCGTCTCCCGGACGGGCGCGGTGTCTGGCATGCACTCCCGGATGGAAGCGACGAACCCGGCAGCAAGGGATGATTTCTGTCTTTCGGTCTGCATATGAACTCCAAAGAATTTACCAACGGCGCAGTTCGGCCCGCAGCGGGTGAGGAGTCGCAACGCCATAGGGTCGGCAACCCGGAGTGAATCCTGCTGAGAGGATCGTCGCTGCCTCACGGGCCTGTCCTATCGGGCCAAACCTCTTCTGCCTATGGCATTGAGTCATTATGAAAGACGGGTGGCTCACAGAATGAGCTACCTACGAGATCACCCAAGAATTGGAGAGGAGGACGACCGCATCTGTGCCAGATCTGCGCACATTTGCGGCCGGCGATTCGCCGGTTGAATTCGTGAGCAGGTTGGGAATGTCGGTGCACAATCGCGCCCATGCCCGACATCACATCCGTTCTCAAGGCCGAAATCGTTCGCATCGCTCGCAAGGAAGTGCGCACGCAGACCGAAGGTCTGAAGAAGTCAGCGACTTCGTATCGTGCGGAGATTGCAGCGCTCAAGCGACGTACCCAAGACCTCGAACAGGAACTCCGGCGCTTAGTGAAGGTTGCGGCAAAGGAGGCGGCCGCCACACTGACGAACGAGGCGGAGCAGCGGACCTTTCGGTTCGTCGCGAAGGGCTTCGCGTCGACCAGGGCTCGGCTCGGTCTCTCCGCGGAAGACTGCGGGCTCTTGGTCGGGGCCTCTAGCCAGTCGGTCTACAACTGGGAGAAAGGCGAAGCCAGACCGAGAGCCGCGCATCTGCCCGCTATTGCCGCGCTCCGAACCATGGGCAAGAAGGAAGCTGCGGCGCGCCTTTCAGCGCTGCGCGAATCGGCATAGTCCAGGTCGGATATCAAGTTCGGGTGGTGTTGGCGGAGCAATCGCTGCGGCTAAGGTTAAATCGTCGTTGGGCGTGGCCGAC
>Ga0307515_10024088_pt1 | contig 10624 bp, 7 predicted proteins | sample 17_EM_MG_FD_194513 | JGI IMG/M metagenome (GOLD analysis project Ga0307515, IMG submission 194513) | Populus trichocarpa ectomycorrhiza microbial communities from riparian zone in the Pacific Northwest, United States - 17_EM | ecosystem: Host-associated > Plants > Roots > Unclassified | place...
TACATATATTTTTCTCTGTATATATATATATATATATATATATATATATATATATATGTGTGTGTGTGTGTGTGTGTGTGTGTGTGTGTGTGTGTGTGATAACTGTAAATAATTTAATTAAATCATTGAATTTAAAATTAAATACTAAGATTTAAATGTTAATTATATTTTTTAAATTAGAAATGATGTTTCAAATGGATATGAATCCAACATCATAATGTCTTAAATCATACGAGGATTTAAATATTAATTATGTTTCTTAAATTGGGAATGGTGATTCAAATATAATATTAGTATTTATACTAAAACAAATTACGAATAAAGAAAGAAAGGTTAAAATTGATCATGAACAATAAAATCGACTGGGTTTAAAAAGTCTTAATTAATTAGAAAAGTTAAGGGAAAACTAACGAATCAACCATGAATCATGATTGATCAAAGAAAAGCAATTGATCAGAACTAAAGTTTACATGGTACAATAAAAGGTTTATTTCTATTTATAGTGGAATCCTTGACAAATTAAACTAACAATGCGGTATAATTTAGTTAAGATTCATTATATTATTAACAAAAAAAAATAATTTGTATTAAGATTCAATATATTTTTTATCTGATATAATTTACTTATGCAAGACTAGATAAAATTTAAATACTATATTAATATAATAAATGAAATCATCCTATTACTAGGAAAGATGACCCACCTCACATGATCAATAAATAGTTAGTTAGGTTGGGATTATCATGCATTAAATAATATTTATTCAGTTTAAAATTTAAAATTTAAAATTTAAAATTTAAAAATTATTTAATAAATATAATAAAACATGCGTAGATTCAAATCCAAATTTTCCTTTTGGGTTCCAAGACGCCAAGGAGGTTGAGCGATCCGATCTGGGCTAGGCCTGTATTTTGATTTTCAGGCCTAGGCTGGCCAGCTTCACTGTGGGCCCCAAAGCTTACATCAGACATCTATCGCATCTCCACCGTGTGATCAACAGATTTACCACGTAAAGGCATCGAATCCATGTGGACAAAACAGACACAATAAAAAGTTCCCCTCCACCACACGCTGGTCCAAGTTTTCTCCTCTAGGGTTTTGCCTTTGGAACCCATCCATCCATCCATCAGGAAGGATCAGGTCAAATCAGATCAAATCCTCCTCTCTTCCACTTCTAAATCAAACAGAGTACATCTTCCTTCTGATTTGAACTAAAAGCCTATCAATCCTTCTCTTTTCCCTTAACTTTTGATTTTGATTTTTTTTTAGTACTTATTGTTTTGATTTATTAAGATGGGAAGAGGAAAGTTTAAGGGAAAGCCTACCGGTCAGCGTCACTTTTCTACCCCCGAGCAGATGCGTAAGAATGTCTTCTTCATCTTCTTCTTCTTCTTCATCTTCTTCTTCTTTTTTAAAGAAATTGCACTTGGATCTGGATTATTATTTAACCATCTATAAAGTTGTTGCTTTCTGTTTATTTTTTATTCTTGTAAAAATTAAGGGTTTTTTTTTTATTTGTTTGTAATATTCGATTTATTGCAGTTGCTGGCACCTCAACCCGTCCTCGCACGTTTAAGCGGGTATGTCTCTCGTCTTATCCCAGCTCTGATTAGTAATTGTGTTTTTTATGTAATTGTTTTGGTGAAGTTGATACTGTGTGTGAGAGAGAATCTGTATTTAAAATGCTCAGGAGGAAGCTGAGTATGAAGAGGAAAAGAGGGAAGAGGAATCTGAGGAGGAATCCGAAGAAGATGATCCTGATGTTAGTGATTATTAAAGTATTTACACTATTTATTTTTTATTTATTATTTATTTGGAATGGCTTGTTAATTGGAAATTGGTTGAATAATGTTTAGCAAAAGCGGAAAGGAACTCAAGGTATTATTGAGATTGAAAATCCTAATTTGGTGAAAGCGAAGAACTTGAAAGCTAGAGATGTTGATGTAAGTTTCGGTTTCAATGTTTTTTTAGTGATTATATTAGATCGAGAAGTAATGCTGTTATTATTTGGTGTTTTCAGACTGGGAAAACAACGGAGCTTTCAAGGCGTGAAAGGTTTGCATATTGTTTATTGAAGAAGGAATTCGTTTTTTGTTGAGATGTAGAGAAGATATCAAACTGTTATGGCCGTGCTGAAACAGGATATAATATGTTGCTCTTAGGGCTCAATCTTTAGGTGTACTAGATTATACCTGAAGAAATCTTGTTTGACAATGCTTGCTTCGATTCTTTTGCAGGGAGGAGTTAGAGAAACAAAGGGCTCATGAGCGATACATGAGGCTGCAAGAACAAGGGAAAACAGAACAAGCTAGGAAAGACTTGGGTAAGACATTATATACTCTTTGGGCCTAATGTGAATATTTTGTATTCGAGCATGGGTTGAAGGTATTTTATATCCACCATATTAGTGTGGTAGGAAGTGAAACGGTTACCTCTAATGATTTAGATGTCATATAATGGTGTGCTATTGTATGGTGTGACATGGTTAGCATGTCTCAGGTTTGTGGGCTTATCCCACCAATATTACTGTTAACAATCTCATTAGATTTCTGTGAGATAGCTTTGGTCGAAGAATGTTTCTTTCCTTCTGTGCTCTATTTGCAGCCCACATATGTTTCCATCTTTGTAAGTTTCATATTCTATTTTTCATGCAGAACGATTGAGTCTCATCCGCCAGCAAAGGGAAGAAGCTGCGAAAAAGCGAGAAGAAGAAAAGGCTGGTATGGTTCTAGGAGAAACTGCTTTGCCCTCCATTTTCATGTTTTCTTGTAAATGATAGAAACTGTGTTTTTGCAGCCAAGGAGCAGAAGAAAGCAGAATCTCGGAAATGACCATAGGAGGAAAGTATCAACAATTAGTGCCCTCCATAATATGCTAGAAAGAACTTGCTAGTCGGCCTATAATATTCCTATCTTGGTGGACAATGTTATTGGTTTTGAAAAGCAAATAGATTATTTCATGCTTTTTAGAAAGTTGAACTTTAATTTGTATACAGAATATTTTGATTGTATTGTATTTGAACATCCAGCAGTAGCATTTGATGCTATTCTGAATTCCAATTCTCAAACCTATTTGTTCGCAGCTTACTACGTGTCTTCTTGGGAATGCCTGAACTGTTGCCCCTGCACTATGATAACCATTACTTGTTTTATATTATTGAACATGATTTGTCACTGTTGCGAGTCCTCGAGAATGGAGAATCCAGTTATGGTGTGATTTTTTTTCTTCTGCAAGTCCTCAACTCTGGCATTGTTGGCGGACTAACGGAAGGATTGGGTTAGTTGCTTGAAAAAATTGCTGTTAAAATGCTTTATGGTGTCGCGTAACTTGGGAAGCAATGTATGGCACATTGGAAAGGTAATTGGTGTGCTCAGAGTGTTTTCTATTTTTCTATTTCAATATTTTACTTCATTTATAGTTTTTATTTTTTAATAAAAATCAGAAAGCCTTTTCATTTTTTATTGTTTTAAAATATTATTTCAATTAAGAAGCTAGAAAATATCTTCATACTGTATTATTTTCTATTTGAAGATATATAGTAATGGAGAATATCGTGTTCAAAATGAACTTGTCTTTTAGGATATTTTGTACTTTTCGACTCTTTTTTTTCTCATCTTAAAAGTTCACGAATTCTCTCTCATTTTAGCGTTCTTCATTAGAATTAAGGGATAACTTAGTGGATGCATGAAGGAGTCCACCTGCCATAAACTTATTAAAAAATTGAGCAAGCTTGTAATTATAACATCTCATTGATTTAAATACGATATAGTTCTTGCATTTCTATAATTTAAATTAGATGCGTTACATGAATAAGTTGAAAAATAATATTACCAATAAAATGAATTTTTAGCCTTGAGCTTTCAGTATTACATGCTCCGTCAGAGCCAGGTCTTTACACGTTTATGACCTAGACAACCAAACTTTACATAAAACTACAGCACTAGGCTGCTGCTATCACATGGAGGGAGGGTGGAGGCAAGCAAATACTTTATCTGGAGAAGAACAACAAATAAAGAAACATGACAAATTTAAGATTCAAAATGGGCTACAAATTCATCTCTAGTTCTTAAAAAATAGTAACATTTAGACTGTTGAATGTCTTTTGTCAACATAGCATATTGTCGTGTGGTCAGATAAACCTGTATGATGTCCCAAAGACGACAATCTTTAGGCTAATAAAATCTCGGAAGAGAAACATTTCGAAACTTTGCAACGCTCATGACGAGCAACATCCAGCCTTTTTCACAGCCGAGACATCATCTCTGCTTCCGACATTAATCGTCTGTCCTTTGGGCAAGTATGTTGAGTCATCTCCAACGTCAAGAGCCTTCCTGCTTACAACACGGTAGATCTGGGTTAGCACTTCTGTGAAAGCATTTTCAACATTCATTGACTCGAGAGCAGAAGTCTCCATGAAAAATGTGCTCTCTCTTTCAGCAAAACCCTTGGCATCCTCAGTGGCAACTGCTCGGAGGTGACGCAGGTCTGCTTTATTTCCTACAAGCATGATCACATTGTTAGCATCTGTGTGATCGCGAAGCTCCTTTAGCCATCTCTCCACATTCTCGAATGTAACATGGCGGGTTACATCATAGACTAGTAAGGCTCCAACAGCTCCTCGATAGTATGCACTTGTTATAGCACGGTATCTTTTGGACAAAAAAAAAGAGTTAGAAATAAGACAGCCGAATTTGCTACATCATCATCTAAACAAGAAATCTTCATCACATACTGTGGGAGTCATTATTCAGGAGAGTTGCCCTCTCCTCTCTTACAAGAAGGTAGGGTCCATGAATAATTTTCACGATGAATCCCATGTTTATACGAGAAAGAGGGTGGGTGCAATTCTTGATATACCTAATGATTTCTCCATTTTGCATGAATTGTAGAATTATAAAACCAAATAGAAACATTGGACAACATAGGCGTTGCTTGGTTATATTAATCTAGCCCTTCTACTTTGTAAAATGATCATAACAAGGAAGGATTGCAAACATTAATTAAATCCTCCCAAATCATCAAGGTAATGCCAAGAGAGTCTTAATTCTGATTAATAAACTGTAATTTCGTAGATCCCAAAAATCACCTTCACATCACCCTGTAGTTCCTTACGATACAATCTACCGGTCATTCTTAATTATGGATGTTTAACGTCAAACCCTCCACCGTTCCATCCTGATCATGGGCATGGAACAAGTGCAAGTAGTTACAATTGCACAGCCGTGCATTGTCAACTACGCAAAGCATTTCTATGGCATCAAAATTGGCCAAGTCTATGACCATTAATGTACGTTAGAATTCATTTTATTGAATTCCACATTTGAACAATTCATCATGTATTGCCTATAATTTTCCAAGTTATTTAATATTTTTAGTTATTGAGAATTCAAGAAAAGCCAATATTCCAATCCAAATAATCAAAATCACAACCCACATTGTTATATATTTTTTTATTTTTTTTTAAAAAAACAACAATCATGACATGAAAAAATAAAAAGAATTGGATGAGAGATCTATAAGAAAAAAAGAGGAAGGGAATGTGGGGGAACCTTTCTTGGCCAGCAGTGTCCCAAATCTGGGCCTTAACGATTTTATCATCAACGCGAATGCTGCGAGTAGCAAACTCGACGCCAATGGTGGATTTGGATTCGAGACTGAATTCATTTCTTGTAAAACGAGACAAGAGATTGGATTTGCCAACGCCTGAATCACCGATCAATACCACCTTAAACAAGTAATCGTAATCATCGTCAGCTCTATAGGCTCCCATTTGATGGGTTTTTTTCTCCTTTTTTTTTGTGTCGTTTTAGTTTATATTGAGTTAAGGTGGTTTGGAGAATGACAGCAGGGAAAGGATTATCTAAAGCAAATTCAGCAATGCTGTTTTTTAAACACAAGAGGTGGTTTGTGTGGGCTTTTTTTTCTTCTCTCTCTTTTTTTTTTTTAAAAAAAATGAAGGAATTATGGGCTTTTTATTTGGATTAAAGTTATATTTTCTATTGACTTTGCACCATTTACACAACATATCTTCGGTGAATACTTGCATGAAAAATAATCTTTTGCCAAATCATCATCTGTTCAGATGTGATGTACACGAGATTCGATTAGAAATGTACTTAATTTCGCCGGAGGCATGGCCTTAAAAAATATAAAAAAATTGAAACTCAAAATAATTATTTTAAATTCTGATGGTGCATGTTAAAAATAAAATAAAATCATTCCAATTATAGTTTTAAAACTTGACATGGTTTGATAAATCAATCCAGGATTCAGTTAAATCAGGATTGAAATCGGATCAAATTTAAAAAAAATATAAAAAAAACAAAACTGGAAGTGACCTGACAGATTAATTCGACAAGACTAGGTTAAAAACTTAGTTTCAATTCGTTGATTTTTTTTTTTTACTAAAATGACATCGTTTTGATTTTTTTAAAAAAATATATCTTGGACGACCCGGTAACCCCGTCAAAACTCAAAACCCGAATCTTAAATCGGATTAAATTTAAAAACTATGAATCCACTAGAGGCATGAAATAAAAGCCAATTTGTTTGTGACATGGCATGATGAGATGAAGTCCTTGTTTGTTTATTTGTATTGTGGTGATAGATTAAATTTTAAATTTTTTTATTTTAAATTATTATTTTTTTATTTTTTTAAAATTGTTTTAATGTATTTATATTACAAATAATTTTTTTAAAATAAAAAATATTATTTTAATATATTTTTAAATAAAAAATATTTTTAAAAATAACCAATATTATATATATTTTCAAACACCCAAACTAAAAAAACCAGTCCCTTTCATTCATAACGTAAACGGAGTGAAATGGAAACTGGAATAAAAGACAGTCGGAGCAACTTCTCCCATTCTCAGCACAAAAATGCACATTCATGCATTTATTAATGGCTGATGGCTAGGAGAGAAGAGAGAGGAAAGAGAAGACGAGAAGAAAAAGAGGTGAAGGAAAGAATGGGTCATCACCAGCTACTGGGAAGAGCTCAATGAAAAGATTCCAAAAAGACTTTGGAAACAATTTTTTCTGCCTGAGTGGGCCGCAAATTGCATTACTGTGTTCTTTTGATGCGTTTTCCTTCAGACTTATTTTTTTTAATGCTTTATGGCTGCAAATCATCTTTGTTTTCTTTGGCAAGTTCCTCCTTGGCTTTCATGGTGTCAACTTCCACCGATTCTTATCATAGCTTGCCTAGATTATAAATTTGGTAGATTAATTTGAGTTGATTCAAATTATTTTTTAGTTTTATTTTTTAAATAAATTTTAGTTTTTAATTTTATCTTTTAACATTAAATTTAATAGGAATTGCACCTTATAATTTATTTTGATTTATTTTCTATTGATTTCAAGGTTTCATGAACCAGGTCATTAATTTTATAAGCAAACTTGAGTTAATCTAAATCGATCTTATATATTGTTGTCTTAATATTTTTTGTAAAAAATATATTGTCTTGAATTCTTTTAATCAAACTACGTTTTTAATGGTTGTTTAAGTTTTCATTTAACCCATCAAATCGATTGAGTCATATTAGATTAAAAAATCAATCTTTAGAGAAAAAAAGTCCATCCCTGATTTTATTTTTACTTGAATTTGCTAAAATTAAAAGAGAACTTTATGGTATGGTAGGGAAACGTAGATAAGTGTCATTGATCTTAAAAGAAGAAATAGTACATCAAGCGTAACAGTTCGAAGGGAATACTATTTTTAATTACAAAAAAAAGTTTCGAATCCAAACTTTATGGAAGAGGCCGGGGACATGAGCTGAGGGAAATAGAAATTCAAGTATTCAAAACTAAGATGGTATTTGGCTAAGATCGATACAATAACTGATCTTGCGATAAGTCCTATTTTGTAATGTATTAATCTTTGGATTTTGTAAAACTTTATTATCCTAACACTATTTTTTTGCGGGAGAACCACTTGGCTTATCACGCGGGTCTGAAACTGCATGCACAAGATTGTCAACTGTCCCCAATGCTTTCCCATACATGTAAATGGATTGACCACAGAGATGTGGGTTTCTAGCTTATCATGACGATGCACACTAACTAGCTAGATAAGGTCATGGAACTGGGGCTAGAACAATCCCATCGAGCTATCTGTTCTTACACAGAATCCCTATGGTGGGAGCATGTAGTGTTGACCATAAATCAATCACCACTTGCTGCTGCCCCTGCATCTAGTTTTCCTGGCACCCAAAATCACAGCCTAGGGACAAAAAAACAGCCACCATACTTTCCATTTCTTGGTTTTTTTTCCACTCACTTTCGATACCCCAGCACTTGGAATCCACCCAAAAAATTGCAGCCTGAGGACATGGAGATTGGTTTTGTAAGGAGCTTTTGTAGTCATGGTCATCATACCTGATGGTTCATGAAAACCACAGTGCTCTGTGTGTTGTAAATGACGTAGATGAAGAATTTTGTGACAGAAGAGTGGTAATTGATACATCCAAATCGCTTAGTCAAATCGAAGTAGAAGTGAGTATTAGCACTGTTATCGCCAGTGTGCACGTAAATAATCCACCCAAAAAAGTTGACCCCCTCCCGTCAACAACTACTCCTATCTCTAGTCTGTATGTTCATTTCTGCCACAAAAGTTCAAATTCATTGGATATTATTCGTCGATAACAGCAATCCTTTCCGTTTTCGTATCAGTTTCTATGATTCGTGCAAGAAAGTTGTTCTAATTAGGGCTATTTGTTTAAACCCTTGGGATACATGTGAATTGGATACTTGAACCCTAAAATCCTGGATGGGAGAGGCAACAGTACACTTGGAACCTTGCAGGAATGTAATAATTAAACCAACAAAGAGTTAGAATAAAAATATTTTTGAGGGATTATCTAATAAGCCATGACCCCACCACTAAAAAAATAAAAATACAATAACCCCACAAAATATAAAAAATAAAAATAAAAACAAACACTCTTAATTTTTTTGGTGTTTTGAAGATTTATTGAAATGATATTAAAATACTTTTTTATTAAATAATTATAAGTTTGAATAATCTATAATTATTCTTCTAATTAAATTAAAAAGTTATATATTCTTCTAATTAAATTAAAAAGTTATATATTCTTCTAATTAAATTAAAAGTTTAATGACAATACAAGGATGAGTCAATGCAATGCAAGCAACTTAGGTTCGGGGATGTATTAGTGAATAAAAATAAAATCATGGAAAAACCTCAATTTAATCCCCAATGTATTATGCATTATCAATTGATTTTCGAATTTTTTGATTTTATCAATTATACTCCAAATACAAAATATAAATATTAAACAACTTATTTTTAAATATATTAGTAATGGTTAAATATAATCCTGATATTAATAACTTGGGTAATTATTGCATAAGTTAGAGAAGCTAAAATCATCTAATATTTTTAAACATGAAAATGATGTTAATGTTTGGTTAAAAAGTTTTTTAATCTAAATTTGAAATTGGTTAGGGCAGCAATAAATATATTAAGATTTTATAGGGTAGATTCAGCCCACGGCACACTGTATTTCCCAATAAAATAAATTGGATTTTTTTCGGGTATAGTTTACACTACTCATGAGATCTCCCCTAGAATTTCTTCCAAGCAAGTAACCACTACGAGGCGGTCGAAGTCATGGTAACAAGCCAAATGACAAATTCATGAGGCTACAGTATGGATTCCTTCGGCAACAAGTCAAACCTAAAAGCTGGCAGAAAGTATGGGAATGATATCAGCTCAGCTGGAAGGGAGTTCACATTATCCGCAAACATTCACTTCCCACATGAGTACATGTACATGAATCCATTTTCTCCTAGCTAGCTACACACTAGGGGGTGTATACCGTAGAGACTATAGGATATATATAAATATTTGATAAGCATATTCCATATATATATATTGCTTGAACAAGGAACAAAATACATTTGGTCCACAAGTTCTAATGTTATCTTAGATCCATTAAAAGAAAGTCCATAATTACTAGCAGTTCGAACAATATAATAAAATAAAAAAACTAATTCAAACCCTAAGAAAGAGAGAATTAGAAACTAAGATCACAAACACGGAACCACAGCTAGCTCCCATCTGATCCTCAGAGCTAGCTTCCACGCTTCTATATCTGCAATCCGAGAAAAATTCACCAACAATCCATTTAGTAAACAAAACCTTCACTGTTCACACACAGGAAATAAATGTAACTTGACGTATATTGATCAATTTGTGTGTGCAGACTAAGTGGCTCACATTCTAAAATTTCATGCTGTATGGCACACTTTTCTGTGTTCAAATTCCCCAATGCCAATATGTTAAGAAATTCTTGGTCAACCAATAAATACATAACCTTCATTTCTTCTCAAGAATCTAAATCATAAAATGCATGAAAAATGGTTTCATGAACAGAAGAAAATGATCTCAAGAATCAATAGAATCAAACTCACATGTTCACTAATGGAAAGGGGTACCAAATAGTAGAGAGCGCCATGCTGGAGTGAGTCCAGGGTGATACCCCACTCGTTTGTGAGAACAGGCTGACCAGAGGAGTGAATCAACAGAATATCATCACCAAAAGCCTCTCTCACATTAAAGGGTCCCATAGCTACTTCAAATGCAACATCATTGATAAA
>Ga0307515_10024089_pt1 | contig 10624 bp, 8 predicted proteins | sample 17_EM_MG_FD_194513 | JGI IMG/M metagenome (GOLD analysis project Ga0307515, IMG submission 194513) | Populus trichocarpa ectomycorrhiza microbial communities from riparian zone in the Pacific Northwest, United States - 17_EM | ecosystem: Host-associated > Plants > Roots > Unclassified | place...
CAAAATACTGAACCAAGAGACTGGCCATTCGACTCTTTACATACATCATCACCGGGCCAAGGTGGAAGTGAATGCTGGTTCGTATGGTAGCTCGAGTTTTCTAAGAAGGCTCGGCGATAAAAAGATGCTCATTGCACCGCAGTCGATTTGTGCTTTGACTCGCTGCATGTTGCCGTGTATATTTAGTTCAACAGTAGGTTTTGTGGTCTCCGCTGCCACAGCGAGTGCATTGCCGGTTTACCTTTCGGCTTTTGTAGACTTTCTTTGAAAGGCACGGCGCTGTTTATAGTTGGCACGGCTGCCTCCACTGGGCTTCGCTATTGGACTTGAACGATTTTGAATTCCCGGGTTCGGGATTCTTGGGCGTAATCCAATTGCCTTTGTTGATTTCGCTGTCCTCCGGGCTTCTTCGAGGTTGCTAGAGCTGTAGGCATACACAATGCGCTGACTCGCAATCGTCTGTTGACTTCGCCTTTGGCTCTCGGTATTGCCGATTCAGGGGTAAGATCGCGCCGTTGACTGTAGGTTCTCCGACTGATGATCACGCTTAATTGACTTGTAGGAATGGTATTCGATTTCTCTCGTTGATAGGGTCGAATTCTGTACTCATGATAAAATCGTCATCATTGCCGGCAACGCGTTTCGTCCATTGTAGCTTCTCTGGCTGATGATCGGACGCAATTGACTCGTAGGAATGGTGTTCGACTCAATATCTCGATCGTATTCGGTTTCTCTCATTGGCCGGATCGAATAGCGGCGGACTGTAGTCGTGATAATTGTCGCCATCGCCGGTGACGCGTCTCGTGCGACGGTTGGTCTCTGAACTCTTCTCCGCTGCCATCAGGGTGCTCAATTGAATGATGAAACGATCGATATCCGTGCTTGCCGTAAACATGCTTCGATATGTCGTTTTTAAGGATGTAATCTCAATTGTAGACTGTATGATGTGGCGCGTCGGTAAAGGGGTAAACTCGTGAATCCCGTGAGCAAAACGTATCCGTTTACTGAAAAGCGATAATAGTGTAAGGGCACGTACGCCAGCGTTTGGCCTTATAGGCAGACGTATGGTAATTATGGTATACGGTTGCAAACGTGGACTCGACTGATAGTAAATAGGTGTATAGGTAAGATTAGCGCTAGAGATCTAAGTCTCGTGGCGAGCTGACTATATAGAATGGCCGTTACCCGGACCTGGGTCACGTGCCGCCGTTACAATATTGTGCTCTTCGCATTCCTTCTCGCATCCAGGATTTGGCTGTGTGCCGGGGCCTGCTGCTCGAACAGTGCACTGTTGACTGGTGATGCCACTTCCTCATCCATATTTCGGGGTGGGGGGATGCTCTCGTCCCTTCTGAAAATCTGCCGTCTATCTGCCATGCTCTAGCCGGGGGTCGGAGCCGGTCCCTGGAGCGAGACATTCTCGCCTCTCTTTAATATCACGCGCCTCTCTGCCGTGCTCAGCCCACCTGGGCCGATGGGTGCCCTCTGACTCTGTGTTCGGGGTGGTACTGTCTCCCACCGTCTCGTAGATGTGGCTGCGGACATGGGCTTGGGTTGGTGATGCAATTTCGGCTGCACTGTGAGTGGGAGTCTGGACTTCGGTTGCTGGTGGAGCTGTTGGCGCTTCTCTGGTCCTCCTTCCTGCGCTGTATCTGCAGGTTGCGAGGCGTCTAGCCCCCCACTGTCCATCCCCGCAGTCTCGTCTCTTTCTTTGTCTCTCGCTTCCTGGCCTGGTGCTACTTCTTTCATGACCTTCACGATCATATTTGTGATACCCGCCCCCCACGGTTTGTCATCCTCCTGGCGGGCATCTCGCTTCTGCTCTCTTTCACACATCCAGGTCCGCATTCCCAACCACTGCTCCTCTTCGCGTGTTGCCTGCGCTTGCAGCAGGTTTGTCAGGTGTCCAACAGTTCGGAGCAGCTGCGTTAGCGCCTGCACCTGCAGTTGCATTGTTCTCTCCATGTGGCTTCTCCACTCGCTGGGGCCCAAGGCGGTCACCAGGGCCTCGCTCTTCCTTCTGCGCGTTCTGTTCTCGTTTCTCTCCATCGGCTCAAATGTCTTTGCGCCCGTGGCGGTGGGTGTCGCCACTGTTGTCATCTCCATCGCTACATCCATAGTGGCGTCGTTCCTCCTAGCTCCCGCTTCTCCCGTGTCCAGGTCGCTCCTCCCACTCGCACCGGCTTGACTCATTGTCTCTATGAAGGAAACCTCTCTTCGAGGGTAGCCCTTGTCATCGCTTGCTTGTTGGTCGACGGGGTTGGGTCAGTCATGTTTTTGCCAAGACTTCGCATGATAACCAGTCAATTTTGTTGAACCTCGTGCGCGCCCTCCTGCTGCGGTCTCGCCGGTGCTGGGACGTTCGCTCCGGGGTCAATTCGATGTCCAGAATCGATTGCTGCCGTTTGTTTTTCAAATGCTATCATTGTTGTCGACTTATCGTGCTGTTTCTGTTTCGCCAAGCCTTTGGTCGCTTGATTTATTTTCGTTTTGTTTTTGTTTCAATCATACTGTCTTCACTCTACTTAGAGTATGACAGCCCCTTAGTCCGCTCCGCCTCTGGGCTGGCCGGCTAGATGGCGGAGCTCCACTCCTACTACCCGTCGTCCCATTCTTGACAAAAAAAAGCATCCAAAAGTGGCAGATATATAATACAAAGGAAAAGGGATGAACTGAGAGAGAGCCCACCAGTCCTTTCTCCTCCGCCCGTTGCCCGCCAGCCCTTACCCCTCCGCCCGTTGCCCTCCAGCACTTGCTCCTCCGCTCGTTTTGGGCTGGAACTGCCCGACATCGGTGGCCGCCAGGAAGTCCATCACCGCTTGGTCGCATTTCTCTATGGAGAGCAGCTCAGAGACTTTCACGTGTCGGCATCTGCCCCCTCTCCATCCCGTCGCTTTTCCAACTTCTTTCCAGAGTGTCTTCTGCTGGTCTTTCCATCGGCTGCAGTGGCAGAAGAGATGTTCCTGCGTGTGGGCCGTGCTGCTTCCACCGCCGCACCACCAGCATTTGTCATGGTCTCGGTGTCCGAACTGTTTTAGGTACGTCCTCACTGGCGCATGTCCGGACTTCATTCTGTAGAACCTGGCTGCCAGAGGCTTCACACTGTTCATTGGGATGGGTCTCTTGCTTCCAGCTTTGCCTTTCAGTCTATAGCCGTGGTGCTTACTGCATTTGTTGGCCTCCCATTCAGCCTTCGCCGCCGTCTTTGCTTCTGAGATTCGTCTGGTCCTGTTCGCCGCCGAGGTGTACACTCGTTCTCTCACTGTGCCTGTCCTACGGCGTCGCTCGATTTATTCTGTGTAGCAAAAGTGTTAACAGGTGTCCGGCTGCTCGCCCCACGAAAGTATCTTCAACTCAAATTGTTCGATTTCTCACCCACAACACAATAGAGAGACCTCAGAATTTGGAATTGGGTATTTAAGATGGTGAAGAATAAGTGTGGTTTATCACATTTGAATAATGGAACAATGCGCCATAACTATACTTTCAACCTCGCTCCCAACAAGTGACAATTACAAAATCTACAGTACAAAATAAACGCTTGTCTTTTGGAAAATGAAACTTAACATATAGAATGGTTAGGAGACAATGAGAAAAAATCGGAATCATGGTGATGAGAATATTGTTCAGTGGCAATTAACTGTACTCTAAGCGGGGCCGGAGGGTTATGGCGATGCAACTTTTGTTAGAGTAATATAATGTTTCAAATTTTTTTTGCCAATGCACAAAACATCTTTTTCTCCATCATCCAAAGGACTTATATTTTCAATTATAGCTCTCTTAATTATGTGGTTGTTGCAAAATTGCAATTTTTTATTTTCATGGGGTGCTCGATTGCGACTCTCCGCGGCCATCAGGAACAGGAACACTCCTGCTATGGGACTGTATCCAGAATCCGTCGTGTATTTGTCTACTGGATTCTGTCCTGGGTTGGTTTTCCTATTTTCTACAAGGCGTGGTGGCGGCGTTGCCGTCGATAGGAAGTGAGCTTCGCTGAGCTTAGGAGAAGGAGATAATATGAAGCTTTGGTTAATACCCTTGAGCAGTCGACAAAGTTGTTCACAAATCTCAAGTAAAGTAGAAAGGATTGGAGCACGTGCTCATCGTTCCGATTGCTCGGCCGCTGTGCGGGTTATTCTGACTCTCTTTTTCACCTTTCACCCACCCTCTAGCTGTTATTCAGCAGCTATCTCCTCCCCTCCTCCTCATGGCAACAAAATGTCACGTGTCAATGACGCGAGGAAAATGGCGATGATGGAAGATCACGATTGGTTATTGCGGATGGCGCCACAGAATCCGTCGCCCTGCCACATGCGGAATAATTGCGACCAATGGGCATGAGGAACAGCCACACGCAAAAAAATTCCGGCCAGTGAGAATGCTTCAAGGCGACACAAGATGTGTATATGTTTACAACAACAAGATGTGTATATGTTTACAAAATCTTCTGGATGTTAATGTGCATAAATTACCTGATTTCGCTAGTGTCATGCACGACATCGTGAAATATAATTTTGACCACTTTACACCGCCATAGTTGTAAGGCATTGCCGGGTTCTGCGGGGTTGTTGTAGGTACTGCGTGCTGGAAGGATACGGGGTTTAGAATCGTACGAAGGGAACCAGAGGGAAGCAGATCAGCACTTTCTATCCTGTTGGACTTGACGGTCAAGGTAGATTGTGCATGAGTCAAGAGGCAAAGGAATTTTAGCCACACCTACAACGCAAAGTGCGTTCACAATATGGCGGGGTACAATGTAGTGCATAGGTGCGGGGCACCCGCCGAAGGGTCTTATTACAACGTCTACCATCGATCCTGAACTCCAAGCATTATGTCGTGGTTGGCCAATCCAAAGTTTGTAAACTAGCAAGCTGAGCTACATGCATATCTGTATAGTTGTGGGTCGAAACCTAAGGACCTAGTTATCGCCAAATTAATACGCATACTATGAAAGGTTCTGAAGCGGTCGTCCTGAAAGTTGCACAGTACTTTGAATTGGCTATTGCCTGAAGAGTTTAATACAAGAATCTCACATATTAGCTATGTTACCAATCGGCCGATTCAATACACTCAAATGTGGATAAACTCGAAATGAGGGAGTGCGTTTCAAGATATGGCTGGGTCGTGGTATCGAGTCATTGGACATTATGAATTCTACAAATTTGTGTAGCTGCGGAAAAGAAGACGTGGGGATGCCATGCTCGCTATAGCTGGAGGAGATCGTGTATGGGCAGTGGTGGTTGGCCGGCAGGCTATGCGCTGTGTGAAAGGTCGAGGGTTTTACACCCATTGGCAAATAGGAATTTCGCCCAGAGAGTCAAATGACCGAGTGGTGGGAGTTGAATGGGCGCTCTGAGTCGATAGGGATTGGATGTAGGCAACACACGCAGCAAACAGCAATTGCATGCAGTTGCGCGGTGCAAATGGAGGTACTATAAAAGCGGGGTCATACACAAGGTACCTTTCCCCCAGAAAGACGTAAGCAATGAGATCATATCGTCAGCGACAGTGCATGTGGCCTGGTAAACATGCACGTGCTGTGATCCGATTCGTAGTTTCGGTACTCAAGACAGCAGCGAAAAAGTTTAATCCCTGCTATCAATGAAATTTGTGTGGATCGCAAGCTAAAACATGCCCGGTTTCGTCTCCCATACCCGAGTGCCATGGTTGTGACACCATCCGATTCGCTTGCTGCTTTTAGACCGGAATGCTGTTAACGCAGCACTCTGAACTGGGCTGTGTAGCAAGAATACCCTCACTTAATCATAACTTGAGCTTTGCGAAACTTATTTATGATCGAAGTCTTGTGGTGAATAAGGTTGGTTTGTTGCATCATGCAGACCTCCCATTTCGGAGGTTACATCCGGCATAATGGAACAAGCCAATATGTAAAGTGGGGGCACTGTTGAGCCTCAAAACTTCAAGGCAATAGGGTAGTCTCTAAGAATTTAGAAGTGATTAATCCTAAGAATCACCTATCTCTGAACCGACTGTATCAGCAACACAATTTCCACTTCACGGCAAGTAGCCTGGAGCCTCCTCTCTTCAACCCGACTGACATACGCGGCGACCAAATTATCCAGCAACCACAATACTACTAATAGGAACGAGATGACTAATGCCGAAATACAACGACTAACTGTAGCAGCGCTATATACTATGAGTAACTACAGCGGTGCTAACCATAATCAATTCGAGGGCTCGACTCTTCACGGCGGACAGCACTGGTCCACCGTTATTCATTATCACCAGTGATTCTCTTCCGACCCTGCGCGATTGAGGACGGTTTGCTAACCAGATGGCTAGAGATGGCAGTCAGGATAGTTACGATCGAGAGCAGTCGCGCGAGATGCTGAAACCACGTAAGTGACAAAATCGAACAAGTTACTCCTAACGCTTATTGAATGATATTCCAATAATTACTGACTTCCTGTTCACGCCAGTTGTGGAAAAGCTGGAAACGAATTCGTTCTTAGATCTGCTACTGCCTATGACCGACCATCTCGAGCATATATCCAAGACATCGTCTATCGATCCAGACGACCCTAAATTGTACTGGATCCTACGTAACGTCGACCTCAAAAATTGGGAATCAGCCGACAACTCGCAGGTTCTATGGCTTTATGGGGGACCACCCGGCTGCTCCATGACTGGAGTATCGTCGTTCATCACCAAGCAAGAAGCCTCACGGCAGAATGATGAGGTGTTTTTCTTTTCCTGCTCGAAGGAGGGCTCGGATGTTATCTCCACCTTCACCCATTCCATTCTCCGCCATATCCTCAACGGTTCCGAACTTCGCCAGGCGAAATCTATTATCATGACTTTTCTTAGCACCCTTCTATTCAAGATGATCCAACGGAATCGGTCGCGTTTCAAGCCCGGTGGTTTTTCTGTCATAACTGTGGAGGATATTCTTAGTACTCGAGGCCGCGGACTTTTGGAAGCTTTAACGGAGGCAGTTATCGAAATGAACACAATCCCAGATACGCCGATTATCATCGACGGAATCCATAAAATTGGGCCCGATGGTGCTCGGTTCCTTACTAGGCTTTGCTCGCATCAAATAGAAAGCTCTAAGCCCAAAGTGCTACTCACCTGTCGACTGGACCCCGACATCATGAAAATAATTGTTGGGGTGCCATGTATTATTATTGAGTACGACAAGGAGCGACGGGGTTTGGGAATATCATATCCTCTTGTTGCGAGTCTAGCTAACTAGCTAATGCAGAATGCCTTAATTCTCTTCGTCACTACGGTACCCGTTATGATAAGATCGAAACAGAGCATCAGGGAACCTTGAAGTGGCTCTGGGAACATGAGCAATATCGCGCTTGGTCATCCACACCTCACTCCGATCTTCTACTTATCGAGGGAAAGCCTGGTAGTGGAAAAAGCACCCTTACAAAGTACTTCAAGGACAACCTCTTGGACCGGGAACCATTGGCGAAGCAAGCTATCGTGAGCAGTTTCTTCTACAGCTACAGGGAAGGGAAACTACAGAGAGATCATTCGAATATGCTCCGCTCGATTCTTTACGATGTGCTACACCAGAATGAGACATTCTTTTTCCACTTTCAATCTCTTTACCGGAAAATGCTACAGCATGGCGCATGGTCTTACGATTCACTAAAGAAAATCTTGCTGTCTTTTAAGGAGCACCCTGTAAAGGAGCGACTTCACCTCATCATTGATGCTATGGATGAGTCTGATGCCACTGATAGACGTGATATTATTCAATTACTACTCCAGATCTGTACCACAAAGAAATGTTGCATTGTGAAGGTCTTCGTTGCAAGCCGCCCCATCGCCTGGCTGAGCCATCGCATCCTAGACATCAAAAACATCATAAAGTTGCAGGATGAGAACAAGCCGGATATCTTAAAGTTTACAGAATCCTTCTTGGATGAAGAGCTGAAGCTTTCCACAATATCTCATAAGGATATCAAGGACTACATAATACACCACGCCCAAGGGGTGTTTGTATGGGTTCGCCTAGTTCAAATGGAGCTACTCAAATATCACGCGACTGGCTTCCGTAACCAAGATATACATACCTTCTTACGTAGTCTTCCAACGGAACTGGACGAGTTTTACAAACGCATGCTTCGTGAATTGGAAGATAATGATCAGCAACGAGACGTCAACGACGGAGTGAGGATGTTTCAACTTGTTCTATTTGCATACCGCCCTCTCAGGATCGCAGAAATCCAGCAAGCCCTCGCCATCTCAGACGATGTTGATGCCGAATATTCACCTTCTGACAAATCATTCGAAGACGAATTAATTGGTGATACTGTCAAACGAATTATATGCTGTGGAGGCAATTTTTTGGATATCAAGGGTTGTGAATCCTCAGTATTTTATTTTCATTATTGGCTAACATACACTCAGGAAATGAAATCGTTCAATTTACGCATCAAACTGCTCTCACGTTCTTCTCCCGGCGCCTCGCCCCAACAGCAACCTCTAAGTTCATGATGAACGAAAACGATGCTCACCGCCGCATATCTATCACCTGTATCAGATATCTGATGCTTTGCGTAGCACGTTCCATTCCAGAAAATGAACCCCCAAGTACAAAATCTTGGGAACCGGAGCACTTTGAAAAATATGCCGAATACCTAAACAGTAGGCCATTTATCGACTACGCGCTATGCCATTTCCAACAGCACAAAAATCATTGTGTCTTACGCCGCGAACAACGCAAAAACCATTGTCATCAATGTGTCTATGATAAACAACTTGTTTCTCAGTTTAGCAAAAAACTAACTAGTAATTCGGCTTCTTTGCTTTTTGAAAGTTGGGTTGAATCTTACCTGGGCGCCAAACGTTTCAGAAAGATGATCGACACCGCAAGAATTGCGCGCCAGCGTATTGAAAGCTGGATTGATTCTAGTCGGGGTCAGGACGTCGCTGGTAATGAGAAACGGTCGCCCGCCGCTGATTTCAGAAATAAGATGCTACCTATTGCTACAAGAATGCAATATACATGGGGGGTTGAAGCATTATTAACAGCTGGTACTGTGAAAGAAGCTTGCTTAGTTGATGAATCGCTATTGCCCATATCCGTAGAGGCTAGAGACGTCGCCACTGCCAAGGTGCTATTACGGAAAGGGGCCCGTATCGATGCCAAAGATAACATGGGGCAGACAGTATTGCTACTTGCAGCTACGAAGGGGTGCGACAGCATGGTGAGACTGCTCGTCAGCAGTGGTGCAAACAAGGAGGAAAGGGACAGAAATGAACGGACAGCTCTGCATAATGCGGCAGGGAATGGCCACGACTCTACGGTGCGACTGCTGGTTGAGACTCTGGGTATGAACAAGGAGGTCAAGGACAAAAACGAAAGGACGGCGCTGCACCATGCAGCTTCAAACGACCACAACTCAACGGTGCTGCTACTTATTCAGACTCTGGGTACCAACAAGGAGGCCAAGGACAAAAACGAATGGACGGCGCTGCACCATGCGGCTTCGAACGGCTACGACTCAACGGTGCGGCTGCTTGTTCAGACTCTGGGTACCGACAAGGAGGCGAAGGACAAACACGAATGGACGGCGCTGCACCATGCGGCTTCGAACGGCCACGACTCAACGGTGAGGCTGCTTGTTCAGCCTCTGGGTACCGACAAGGAGGCGAAGGACAAAAACGAATGGACGGCGCTGCACCATGCGGTTTCGAACGGCCACGACTCAACGGTGAGGCTGCTTGTTCAGACTCTGGGTACCGACAAGGAAGCTAGGGACAGAGAAAAATGGACGGCGCTCCACCATGCGGTTTCAAACGGCCACGACTCAACGGTGCGGCTACTTGTGGAGGCTCTGGGCGCCGACATAGGGGCAAAAGCCAATGTAGGATCTACGGTGCTACATACCGCGGCCAGCAGGGGTAACGATAGCACGGTTAAACTACTTTCAACCATGGGGGTGAACACAGAAGGTGAAGACGTTGCGAAACGAACAGCGGCGCATTGGGCAGCGCTATACGGGCGGGAAGGCACAGTCGAACTGCTAGTGAACGCATTACGAGCAAATAAAGAAGCTGAAGACATTCGGAAGCATACGCCGTTGCATTTCGCAGCAGCTTTCGGGCGCGAAAGCACAGTCCGGCTGCTTGTGGAAACTTTACACGTCAATAAGGATGCCAAGAATCTAGAAGGGAAAACAGCACTGGATATTACTCGGAAATTGTAGGTTTCGTAGTTACATGTGGTCGTTTGGGCCATGAACAATAATAGTTAACGCGAGCCCGATGGCCTGATCCGACAGCTAGTGAGATTCTCCCATGCAGATGGCTCCCCAGCTTACTGTTGGTATCGAGTGCTGACGCGAGCCCGATGGCCTGATCCTACAGCGAGTGAGTTTCTCCCATGCAGATGGCTCCCCGGCATGCGCTTGGTACCGAGTGCTGACGGCCTGATCCGACAGCTCGTGAGTTGCACCCATGCAGATGGCTCCCCGGCTTGCTCTTGGTGCCAAGTGCTGACGCGAGCCCGATGGCCTGATCCTACAGCCTGTGAGTTTCTCCCATATAGATGGCTCCCCGGCTTGCTCTTGGTGCCGAGTGCTGACGCGAGGCCGATGGCCTGATCCTACAGCCGGTGAGTTTCTCCATTCAGGAGGGA
>Ga0307515_10024090_pt1 | contig 10624 bp, 7 predicted proteins | sample 17_EM_MG_FD_194513 | JGI IMG/M metagenome (GOLD analysis project Ga0307515, IMG submission 194513) | Populus trichocarpa ectomycorrhiza microbial communities from riparian zone in the Pacific Northwest, United States - 17_EM | ecosystem: Host-associated > Plants > Roots > Unclassified | place...
CGCGTTGAAACTAGTGGAGAGTGGTCCCTTTTGGATGAAGCTACTCCGCACTTCCCACAAAAGCAAATGCCACGACTCAGGCCCCCCGCTAGACTTAGAAAGCCCGTTTCAATACTCCAATGTCTTACCCAGGAATCGAGATCTCTCAACAAACTCATGTACGGGATCACGGAGGCGGTCAGCATTCTCACTCAGAGGCCTCCGGCGTGACACTACTACAGTATGTCTTGATGTACCAAATTCATTAACTCGATGTTCGCTTTCAACCACGTACAATGAGCATCTTCAACCTCATCGTATGCTCCCATCCAACGATCTGGATCAGAACATGCATTCATATGAAGTCAGAATCTTATGCCTCAAACCTAATCTTAAACAGAAGGCTGCCCACTGACCATTCACATCCATCCCATCGCTGGCCCAAAACCTGCCCCAAAACCTGCATCCAGGATTTCATTTAGTCACGCTTGTGAACCTTCGCGAGGCTTCAAAACACCCACCTTGGGGGTCCACCATCATGCAGCAGCCTGTCCCATCCCAGAAACAACTCATACAATCTTGGTAAAAAAACCCCCACCGAGTTGGGAAAATATAAATCAGGCATCCACGTCAAGTTACGGGTTTGGGACGAATGGCCATCTAATGAGTTTCGCCGTGGGGTTGGGAAACGGAACGTCCAGGCCAGCGAAACCACCAGCACAAAGATGCTGCCCAACATCCTCGTAATCCACTCAAGCTCATGCCGCTATGTGGTAAGTGGCGTTGAGGATTGATTTCCTTCAGTAGAACAGAAAGCCAATCCAGGTTTTCGTCCATTCTAAGACAAGGTGTCGACCTCGGTTTGCATGGCCAGCTCTGGAAACTTTGTACCTCCCTACGCGCCAATCAGACGGATGAATACGGCGTCTGAGCAACCTCACCGCCACCCCTTGCACTTGAGCGCCAAAGATAAGATCGGAATGGAAATGCAACGCACGTTCGTTGCGTGTGCACTGCTTCAGAAACGTGCTCTGCAGCCTGCACCATGTGAGGTCAATATATTTTGGGTATGACTCGCAGCATCGCTGAAGATCGCCCACCGTGCGTAATGCCATTAAGCGCCGTGGCCGCGTTGTCAATCGCTGGACTATATTTGGATTACGGTTTTGTCATCCAAGTAATTCTCCTCATGAGATGAGATTTGGAATGCTTTGCGCTAACATGTGTGGGATGTTATGCTGCCTTTGATCCTGACTATCCACCATGGCGGGGCGCGGTTTCAAAGAGCGAGGAGTGTGTGGATGATGTAGTATCTGATATCATTATCTTTACTTTATTAGTACTGTTTCTGGAATTACAGCTTTCCCGGATACCCTGCTTCCGCAATGCCCTTGGTCATGTATGTACGTCCGGCCTTTGAACATCCATCGTCACAAGCCGGGGTGGTCACGATCCACCGCTAGCATCGCCCCAAAAAGAAACAGTAGAGACTCAAGTTGCGGTGACAAATGCTTGCTTGCCCACAGATCATAACTCCTGACTCATCGCTGATGCTTCCGTATATTCCAAAGACGCTTCGTATGCTGCGTAATATTGAAGAGAAAAAAGGCTGTCATCCTTCATCGGGACCATTAGAAAACAGTTGCCGATGCTCGAGCCAGCGCCAGATGAACAAATGAAACCTTTAGAGGACAACTCAACCAAGGCTGCCTCTTGAGTTTGAGTGGCTTGATGAGCCACTATCGCTCGGGGTTCCTGGATCAATGGATACCTGTGATTTGATTGCAACGATCCATTCGTGTTGGAGCAATTCTGGAGCTGAGGCCCTTTTCTTAGGATCTCGAACAAAGCATTTCCTGAGGAAATCGATACCTTCTGGGCTGAGTTGATCCGAAGAGGGAAGTTGTGGAGGGTTGCCTTGCGCGATATTGTACATGATGGCCCATTCATTGTCAAGAGATGCCCAAGGTCGTCGACCGGTAGCCATCTCCAAGATGACACATCCGAGTGACCAAATATCTACAGCCCCGTCACGTCCGGGATTCTCGCCCTTGATAAGCTCCGGCGACATGTACATTGGGGTACCTGTCATAGACTTGTTGGCTTTTCCAGCACCAGCATCGGCGGCGACGAGAGTTTTGCCCTGACGAGCGATGACTTTGGCGGCGCCGAAGTCGACGTACTTGATAACACCATTGTGATTGAGGAGGATGTCTAGCAAAGTTAATTAGCGGTCCTTAAAACACCATCATCGAATCAAACTCACTTTCTGGCTTGATATCGCGATGCACAATACCGCTCTCATGCAGGTAAGCAAGACCTTCAAGTAGCTGCAAGGCGTATACCATAATAACCTGTTCGTCCTCGATCCGTCCATGTTCCAAAAGTCCAGCCAAGGAGCCGCCCGAACAGAATTCCATAAAGATATAGACTTTATCCCTGTGAACTTCGATGCCATGGTAAGAGACCACGTTGGGGTGATCCAAAACTTCCAACACATTCATCTCGTCTCTAATCTGATTTGCAATAGTTGGGATGAGCGTGGGGTCCTGTAGTCGAATTTCTTTCACAGCCATCAAGTGGCCAGAATCCAGATTGATCGCCGCATAAACGGAGCCAAAAGTGCCGCCACCCACAAAGTTTCCTTGCTGCCACCTCATATTCACATTGGACGCAGAGGATGACAGGTAAGTCAGTGATCGATCTGCCTCACTCGACTCTTCTAGGACTCGGCCGAGGGCTTGTCTCTCAGCTTCCTTTTGTTTTCGAGTATCGTCAAGGAAAGCCAATTGCTCCAGCCTCTGTTCACGGACGTAGGCTGACGATTCATCATCATCAAGCATGCGACTCATATCCATCTTTCTGAATTGACCTGCAAGTGCTTCGATTTTCTGTTTCTCGGCCTGGTCCGCCAGGGTCGATCTTGCACCCATGATATCGAAATGCGAGATCAGCAGAGACATACATCCTGCAACTTTGGCGCGGAGTCTCGAATACTCATCTTCACCGAGAGCAAGAATGTGTTGGCCTTGAGTCATAACCATAGCAAATTCCAAGGCTAGGACAGCCCATCTGAACGTCTTACGATCGGTAGCAATGCAGTCGTCGCAAATAAAGCTGATCCAATCTAGGGCCAGCTTGGTGAGTTTCAGGTTGTTCATCTGTTTTCTATTTCGGTCCATGTAAAGTAAAGACCTTTGACCAAACTCAGTTGCGAAGACGAAGCAGTTTTGGATGAGTTCTTGACACTCGAGACCCTCGGTCTGTTTTCGGACTATCTCCACACTGTCCATGATCAAATTGGATAGCTTATAGACAACCTTCTTGATGTCCGTCAACTTCAAATTGACTTTCTTAAGGTTGGAACGTTGCTCGACAACCATGTCCAAATGCATGTCTATGGAATCCAAGAAGGCTGTTCGAGCATTCTGTAATCTGGTTTGGGACCCATCGGCAATCAAGCGGAGGTGGCCGATTTTGACATCAGTTGAGGGTTCCCCGATATTCGCATCGACTTGGCGTCCATCCCAGGGTATTTGATTCTCGGGACGCAGTACCAATATATAAGGATTGGTGGGATCTTCTTGAACGTCATTCGCATGGTAACATGTCCCAAGTATGGACTGAATATCTTGAGGGCGGTTGTACAACGATGGGGATGCAATCAAGAAGATCCCATCATGCTCAATGGTTGCAGTATACACCAAAAAGTGACCTGTCTCGACGAGCCTATCATACAGGTGCTGCAATGCCTCTCGGCGCATGGCAATGCTGAAATCCGTGGCATTCTCGAATCGATCACTCAAAACCCGCGAAAATCGTTGAAGCATTCGTTGTCGAACGCGAACTGAGTCAAGACTTTGCTTGTAACGTTTGGTCATCTCAGCTGCAGTTTCCTTCGGCTTCCGCTGGAGATCCTTTTCAAATGTCTGGTTTAGACGGTGGAAAGCTTTGTGAGTGAGGGAGCTAAACTGTTCGGCAACTTCGACATCCCCACCTTGCAGATGGCGCCCAATCTCGTTGGAAAAGTCCCATTCTTGTTCTAGAACTTCGGCCTCTTTGAATGTGTTCTTGTTCCCGCCAAGCTTCCAGTTTAACATCTTGAAGTAGAACTTCAATGCATCCAAAACTACCTGATCGAATGATTCATCGATACACGGAGGAAGATCCCATCCAGGTTCCGGCTGAATGATCTCCAAGGACTCTTGCTTGATTCGGATTGCAAGTTTCAGCAATATTCTAAATTGTGCGATCATCTGATCCTGCATAACCGAATTTTGTGATGCTGATTCTTTCATTTTACGGGCAAATGTGAGTCGAACCTTGATGATTTCCTCGATCAGGCGGGAAGGAAAGTTGATAAGAGTCAACAGCTCCTCGATATAAGGAGGAAGGTGACGTTTTGCAAAGGCCTCCGAGTTTTTAATGAGAGTATTCTTGGCCTTCAAAATAACCTTTGAAACGCCGAGAAGGATGCTCTTGTCGCCTTGCAAAGAGCGAAGACCATCCTCTTTCAAGAGTCTGTCGATGAATGAAGATTCGTCTGATAGTCCATTGCCAGATGGCGACCGTTCCTTTGCTTTGTTGAAATCCAACTCGGCGTTACCAACCCAATTCTGCAGGATTCCCAGCTCAGTGTTGATGAGCTCGGTCGTATTATGCCAGGAGATTACGGCATCACAAGTAGTCTGATACTGAGGCGAAGCTGCCAGCTTGTTCGCAAACTCCAAGGCCGTGCGAGATGGGTAGAGACCTTCACACTTCTCAATCTTCTTGACGATGTCTCGGACCTGGTCTACAGGAGGTTTGCCAGCCTCACTCTCTCCCTTAACCTGGAATCTGATAATCTCGTCGAATGAATTGTCGAGTGTGGATCGAGTGTCCTCGATCAGCCTCTTCTGCGCAGCGATGGTACGCCCACAGATTTTAGCACGAAGGCCAAGCCATATTTCAGAATATAGGTTCTCCCCTTTCTTTTCCACGTTGCCTATAAGCCTCTTCTTTTCCTGCCTCACAACGTCCCCTGTCAAGACCGAAGCAAGCATGCCGTGCCATTCTAGACGCTCTCGATTAGCGGGATCTTGAAGATCTTCGGCGGATGGTTGAATATCATCATTGCCGTAGAAGAGTAATGTCTCTTGATCGTAGGGATCGTTATCAAAATGGAGTTCGGAGGGAGAATCGTCTTCCGTATCAGAGCCGGTCCCATATCCAAGGCTCGGCGTATATGGCTCAAAGTACTCCAAGGGTTGATCTTGCCGCAAACGTTGTACGTACGCCTTCTCCTGCGCTCGATATGAAGCATTCGGGTCTTGTCGAAATCGAGACGTGGATCCAGATCGATTTCGGTCTGCTATTGAGATATAGGGCGGTTGAGGAGGTCGGCGTGCTGGGGCATATGTATTCGATGGAGTCCTAGCTGGAGCAGTTGGTCTCGGAGGTCTGCTGGTTGTGCTATTTAGAGGTGGTAAGGGCGATTCCACTCTGCCGTATAGGCCGCTCGCATCCGTACTGCCTCGGTGGCTCCGCACACTCGAGTTGATACTGCTCATCGGAGGCCGCGGATCCAGCGTTCCTGGGTGTGGTATGGCCCGTGTATCAACTGTGAGGTGATCGGAGTCTTGAGTGTCCCCAGAAGAACCAGACCCCCCAGAGTCGCTCGTTTGCACATGGGGCCTTTCCATGACTCTCGGCGATTTGATGATGTCGAAAGCGCCGTCCTCTCCCCCGTTGGAGAACCGTACTGAGCGAGGGGACACGTCCACGCTCATGACCGGACACTCGAGGGGAATTCTCGTCGAGGTTGTCGCGCCGAAAGTAATTTACCTTAAGCGTCAATGCTCGGGCATCCTTGATTGAAGAGCGGGGGCCGCCAACGGAGGCTGGCCTTCGCCTCTCCTTTGCGATTCACGATGGACTTGTAGATTAATGCCTCAAAAGAAGTCCACGTTCTTCGAGCTGAGGAAACATGCGCCAGAGGGCGAGTAGGCTTGGAGTACAGGAAGCGCTGCTGTGGACAATTCGATGTTCGCCTCCGGCAATGGTCGATCTGGAAATCCCAGTCGACAAATCTTGGGACGACTAGCTCTTGCGGAGGTTTGTTTCCGAAGGGGCTCTGGCCTCGACAGCACGCACCAATGAAACAAATAGCAGACAATGTCGTGGAATATTCTGGCTACAGTGGATAAGTTTTGATATATTTCTGTCAAATGCAGGCAAGCTGCTACTTATTCAAACGCTCAAGATATTACCAGTCCTGTAGCGACCGGTGACCTCCTGCCTAGCTTCCCCATACCCCTCCTCCAATGGATGGCTCGCGAGGCTGCAAATCTGCATTGACTGGGACGCGTTGATTTTTGCCACCAAGTGTGGCGTGGACATCTCTGGATCAATCAACCCCTCCGTGCTGGAGACCAATGAGCTCGAGCGCGGCCGTTTTGCTTCGAGCAATCCTTGACGAGAGTGAGGTTAAGCTTGTTTGGCTGCAGGGAGCACACGAGTAGATCAATCAAGGAACGAGTCTTCTTCCTTGTTGGAAGTCGGCATTGCCATCTCGAGAGCTGCCGGTTCTCGGAAATCCTGCCATTTGTTCTAGAGTAATTCCCAAAGACAGCTATTAAGGAGCGAGCAGGAAACGTAAATTAAACCATTATTAAGAGAATCGATTTACGACTCGAACTAAAGTTGAATGTTGCGTTGGTTTTTGCTGCATTGTGGGCGACACCTTTTCTTAGTGGTCCTCGGCTGGCAGCCTCGTCGCGTCATCTTCCACCACGCGAGACCAAGCTTCACTGCTACATGTAACATCATTGCAGCCCTTCCGCACTTAAGGTCCTTGTATGAAATAATGAGGACCTCATGACACGGCCTATTAATATTTCATTGCTATGTCGGGACAAGAAGAACATCATGCCTCGGACGCGTCCACCAAGACTCAAACGCGCTCCCACATCCTGATGCCAGCATCCGACAACTGTGTGAATCCGAGTGATGGCACAAGCTCCGGCCCCAAGAAGCGGAAACGAGATGGCAACACCATGGAAGACCTTTTGAAGGACGCCTTTGTCGCGAGAGTTAGTAAAGCCATTCTTTAGAAAGCAATTGCTAAAACCCATAGCCATACCCTTCTGGTGCCCCCGCTAAAACACGAACTTTGCAACCTTTGATGCTCTTACCTCGATCTCAACTACCATTATCTTCCCTCGATATTGTGTCATCTGCTAAGACTCTGGGCCAATCACGATTGTTCGAGACTCATGTCAAGATATTGGAATTGGAGGACCGAATGGGAAGCCAGCCGATGGTGCTCATTGCTAGACTTGACGATGCCCGTACACTGTGTGCGGTGGAGCGAGAGAGTCGCGGACTCTACGCCCTGTGTCAACTTGGGTCCTGGGTTAATTTGCATGGGCTGAAGGTCGAAGCAGTCGTATCCAAGCCAGAGATGCACAAATTGTCTGAAAAGGGGCCTTCAGGAATTGCAGTTCCTCAATCAGCCACCCCACTCGTAACCCCGGAGTCAAGCAAATATGGCAAGAAAAAGCGGCTCGCCATTGAGGCTATCCAATCCATGGTGAAGCGTCCTTCAACTTCTCTTGCCACCGAATCCCAGGAGTCTCCAATTGAGCCGGAATCACACACAACCCTGCAGGCGACAGAGGGGGTTACTGGTCCACCCCCGCAAGAGGAGCTTGCAACGCAACTCACCGCGGCTGAGATATTTGAAAACATTCGGAATCAGTATTTTGAAGCACTTTACCTTTCCAAGGTAAGTTTATCCGTACACTTAGGAGCCACTTCACTAAGTCTATAGGCTTCATTGGCATATTTCGCCAAAGGGCCTCTTTCACGTGCCAGGGCAGCATTTCACCTTGATTATGATTCGACGCTGGATCTGAATGATCATATTGCATTTTTAGAGAGTCTTGTGATGTCCACAACATTGATCGACAAAAAATATCGCGACGGTGTCCCTGCTTGTATCGCCTTGGTCGATATCCAAGATCACAGCGCAGAAGATGCTACCCGAGCCTCCGGTAAACTCAAGAAGAGGAAAAGCAGTAAGAAGATGAAGCCTGGCAAAACCGGTCTGTACCCTACTGAGAATACTCTGATTCGACGATGGTGGGCAAGCCACGACGATGACGCAGACTCTGGAGCACCTGGGAGCTCTAGAGATGAGCTGACGAAACGTCGTATCTCTCAATTACGAATAAGAGAAACCCAACTTCAAATGATAGTGATCCTCGAAGTCCTTGCTCTACAGCCTTTGGCATCAACGACAGAAGATGCGGGACTGGGCTTGCCAGCCACTGTTCGAACGACTGAAGTTGTAGAAGCGAGGGACAGATCGGCCAAGACCAAGAAACCTGGCCATCTCACTATGCTCATTGACGTGCATATAGATAGATTGTGTATTTGGCAATCTATTGCTCTTGAAGCAGGAAAAAGCCCTGTCAATAACTCAGAAAAATCTTCTGAACAACTGGACGAAGTGAGAAACGCAGTCAAGCATGCAGATAACATTCTAAAGGACTTTTGCATCGAAATCATCGCCCCGTTGTAAGTCTGCCTCCGAATTCCTTGTCCTCTGTCTAACGAGCAATTAAAAGCTTTTCTTCTCGCCTCCCCGAGCGGTGTGCAATTATCAACAGGAAACTTGGGGGACCGGTTGTCGTTTCTCCTCCAAGACCAAAGCTTTCTAAAGCTTCTAGCTTTTCGAGCGCGCCTTCTCGGCCCGGTGCTGCCACAAAACGCCCTGTGCCGGCCAAACCTCGTAGGAGCCTACAACGTGTGCTGACTGATGATCGAGAACGACGAAGCATGTCTAGAGGTCCTAACAAAGCGATAGCCTTAATGAGATCTGCAACAATGCCAACAATGCCCGGAGTGAAGCGGGAAGGCAGTGAGGTCCCTTCATTATCTAGTATCCCCACCGCCGATTCTCAATCTTTGGAAGCGAATCGGGGCGGCGTGCTGAAGTCCAAGCGCTTCTTCCAGCGGGAGATAGATTTGAGCAGCTTGGCTCCCGAAGGAAGTGGAAACACAAAGGCAAAGAAGCAAGCCATCATAGAGGCGGAGCTCAAAGATGCTATTTCTGCTCTGAAAAAGCCAAATCGCGAATTGGCTGGGAAATCACTGGTTGAGACCGCCGAGAAACGAGCGGCCTCGGCCTCTCACACTCGAAGTGGGTTGGCAAGGCGTATTATCGAGTTGAATGCTGACATTGAAAAGAATCTAAGAAGCCCATCAGGAATCCATTATTCCAGGGAGTTCAAATCTCTGCGACACCTAAAGCTAATCGTCGGAAAGACATGGCTCCCGAATCTCAGCCTTACAGCTTGACAAAATCGATTGAAGGCTCCGGGTCGGCACTTATTCCTACATCAAGTTTGCCAAGGATTCCTCAATCTGCCTTGCGACCCTCGTATGAAGGGATGCCAAAGAAGAATCCATTGTATTCAGCTATTCAAGCGACTCCAACGCGAAAGGTGGGCCCCGGTTCCTCTCAAAGAGGAGGTCTGTTGTGTCCACCTGAACATGATCATAACGGATACCTCCCTTCTTCGCCGCTGCATGTTCGCCGGTCCAGCGCCCAGCTGTTTACAGCTGTACCTAATTCCACTGCAAATGGAGAGTCCACGTCTTTATCCCACGGGGTTCAGGAAACACCAGAGAAGCGGAGACAAGAAATAATGTTCGATCACAGCCATCCTGGGTTGTCAGGGCCAGGGAGTGACAAAGAGAACGACAGAGCAGAAAGGAGGAAGATGTTGATGGCCACTTCGAGTCAAGAGACTGGAAGGAGCGAAGACAACATATACAAATCCCTTGGGTGGGATGATGCTGACGACGACATTGATGACCTGGCATGACGGTTCTATTCAGAAGGAGTTTTGGGGGCATGGGCAGCAGGGGTTGGATACAGCATAGGGATGGTGCTTCGGATTAATGATAGAATTGGGCATTTGCATAAGCAATAGAAGACTTGTAAACATTCACGATACCTGAAAAAGGGGGGCGATTCGTATCTATTGCACGTGGAAGTGGGGCCAGATGGGGCTAGTGCTTCCGTGTCAGCCTTCTGATTGCGGAGAAACATCCACGAGACAAAACTCCCTCATAGATGACACCAGTACAATCCAAACACTCCTCAACGCGTGCCCAGTCCCGTATTCACATTGCCTGAAAGCTTTAATTTAATACAATAATCGGACACGATCACTGGGCTCGCAAAGAAGATACAGATGCGCGCTTCCACTGCATCTTAAATTTGGAATCATGGAGCTCGTACAAGGTGCGCGAACTCCCTCGCTCACACCTTTGGAAGACTCACAAAGAATAGAATACGCTTCCCAGGCTCTCCATATCTACAACACGGCTGACCCCTACCTGCGACCCATCCGGCGCTTCATCTTCCAAACCCAGCGCCAAATCTACCCCATCCTCCTGCCCTACCTCAACACGGCAGCCAACTTAGCCCACAAGTCTCCTGCGATTATCACCGTTGGCATCCTCCTACTGTTTCTTTTAATAGCCATGCAGGTCCTGAACTTCATTAGGAGGGTGATGGTATGGTGGTTTAAAGTTATGATGAGGATAGTGTTTTGGACGGTGATGGTGCTGCTGATCAGTGCGATCTGGC